>ERZ772917.1831-NODE-1831-length-11452-cov-2.622883_pt1 | contig 11452 bp, 8 predicted proteins | sample MGYA00511187_ERZ772917 | MGnify/ENA primary metagenome ERZ772917 (study PRJEB29015, sample SAMEA2737925) | human oral metagenome | biome: human oral; feature: human-associated habitat; material: dental | place: China | collected 2012 ... | reverse complement strand
ATATACGCTCGTACCGCAGGGGACACTCGCCGAAAAGTGCAGAGCCGCGGCTTACGGACTCGGCGGAGTTCTCACTCCGACAGGGCTCGGCACTCCTATGGAAACGGAGAAGGACGAGCTCGGAAGAGACAAGATCACTATGGTTATAGACGGCAGGAAGTACCTGCTCGAGAGACCGCTTCACGCCGACTTTGCATTCTTGAGAGCTTCTGTCTGTGACAGGTTCGGCAACTTCATGAGTGCAAAGGCAACAAAAAATTATAACTATCCTATGGCCGGTGCGGCCGATCACACGATCGTGGCGACTGAGAAGCTCGTCGAGATCGGTGAGGTTGATCCGGACGTCTTCGAAATCGCAGGCGTATTAGTAGAGAGCGTAGTGGAGGGTGAACCAAAATGGCAGATATAAAAGCGAGAATTGCTAAGAGAGTAGCAAAGGAGTTTCATGACGGAGACGTCGTAAATCTCGGTATCGGTCTTCCGACGATGGTACCTCAGTTCGTACCTGAGGACATTATAGTAACGCTCCATTCGGAGAACGGGTTTACAGGTCTTGACGCGACAATTTCCGACATCAGCGAGATGGATCCGGACGTCATCGACTCCGGCGGATCATACGTATCGGTACTTCCGAGAGTAAAGTATTTCGATACGGCGACGAGCTTCGGAATCATCAGAGGCGGACATCTGGATGCCACGGTGCTCGGAGCTATGCAGGTTGCGGAGAACGGCGACCTTGCGAATTGGATCATTCCGGGCAAGAAGGTGGCCGGAATGGGCGGCGCCATGGATCTCGTGGTCGGCGCAAAGAAGGTTATCATTGCCATGACTCATACACAGAAGGGCAACCATAAGATCCTCGAAAAATGCACTCTTCCGCTTACGGCCGAGAAGTGCGTTGATCTCATCATTACGGAGATGGGCGTTATGGAGGTCAGACCTGAAGGTCTCGTCGTAACGGAGCTTCATCCCGATTACACTAAAGAGGACATCCAGGCCGCAACGGGCTGCAAGCTTATCTTTGCACCTGACATGAAGGCGATGGAAGAGGAGTAGGTCCTGACAGATATCAGACCGGTGCCGATGAGGCATCGGTCTTTTGATGTAAAAATGCCGGCAAAACGGATGAGACTGCATTGCCTCGGAATGCTTTCGGCTTTGGTTTTTTGCGGTTAGATACGCCTCACTTATTGACTTTGAGAACGCAAAAGAGTAAGATAAAAACAGTGTGTATACAAGATAACCAATTGTATATTTATGCATTTCAGGAAGGAGATATCAGATGAGAAAACTTAAAACAATGGATGGCAACACGGCTGCCGCTCACGTAGCGTACGCCTTTACCGAAGTTGCCGCCATCTATCCGATCACGCCGTCGTCACCGATGGCAGAGAGCATGGACGAGTGGGTATCTGATGACAGAAAGAATATTTTCGACGAGAACGTTAAGATCGTCGAGATGCAGTCAGAGGGCGGCGCTTCCGGCGCAGTTCACGGTTCTGTCGCAGCAGGTTCCTATACGTCGACGTTTACTGCATCTCAGGGTCTTCTGCTCATGATCCCGAACATGTATAAGCTCGCAGGTGAGCATACGCCTGCGGTATTTCATGTTTCCGCAAGAGCTCTTGCCACGCATGCTCTTTCGATTTTCGGCGATCAGGCTGATGTAATGGCAGTCCGTCAGACGGGATTTGCTCTTCTTTGCTCGAACAGCGTACAGCAGGTAATGGATCTCGCCGCAGTGGCTCACCTTGCAGCCATAGGCGGTAAGCTGCCGGTGCTTCACTTCTTTGACGGATTCAGAACATCGCACGAAAACCAGAAAATAGAGATGTGGGACTACGATGAGCTCAAGTCGATGGTCGACTGGGATGCCGTAAAAGCATTTAAGAAGAGCGTCCTCGACCCTACGGATCCTCACGCTATGGGTCCTGCCGAGCAGCCTGAGACTTATTTCCAGCATAGAGAAGCGAGCAACCTCGATTACGACGCTACGCCTGATATCTTCAAGAAATACATGGATATGGTCAATGCCAAAATAGGCACCGATTATAAACCGTTCAACTATTACGGCTCGCCTGACGCCACGGAAGTCCTCGTAGCTATGGGTTCCGTATGTGATGCCGCCGAGGAACTCATAGATCACATGGTCGCGGCCGGCAGAAAGGTCGGTATCATAGAGGTGCATCTTTACAGGCCTTTCAGCACCAAGTACCTCCTCGAGGTAATGCCGAAGACTGTACAGAAGATCGCAGTACTCGACAGGACAAAGGAGCCGGGTGCTATCGGAGAACCGCTGTACCTCGATATGGTAGCGGCACTCAGAGGGACGGAATTCGAGAAGTGCGAGATCACTCACGGCCGTTACGGACTCGGTTCCAAGGACGTTCAGCCTGGTGACATCCTTGCGGCTTATGAGAACCTCGAGGCGGAGAATCCGAAGGAAGAGTTCACACTCTCAATCAATGATGACGTAACACATCTTTCACTCACGCCGAGCCATTATCCGGACACGGCGCCTGAGGGGACGATCGCATGCAAATTCTGGGGTCTGGGAGCTGACGGCACGGTCGGAGCCAACAAGAACAGCGTCAAGATCATCGGTGACCACACGAACAAGAAGGTGCAGGCTTACTTCCAGTACGACTCCAAGAAGTCGGGCGGCGTAACGATCTCCCATCTCCGTTTCGGTGACAAGCCGATCAAGTCGACATACTACGTCAAGCAGGCGGACTTCGTCGCATGCCACAATGAAGCGTATGTGCATCTTTACAAGATGGTAGAAGACGTAAAGCCGGGCGGACATTTTCTTCTCAACTGCACGTGGAGCGATGCCGAGCTCGATGAGCATCTTCCTGCAACGATGAAGAGATATATCGCAAGGAACAACATCAAGTTTTATACATGCGACGCGGTAGATATCGCCAAAAGGATCGGACTCGGCGCAAGAAGAACGAATTCGGTGCTCCAGGCGGCATTCTTCAAGCTGGCTAACATCATCCCTATCGACGAGGCCGTCGGATACATGAAGGATGCCATCAAAAAGACATACGGCAAGAAAGGCGAAAATATCGTCAACATGAATGTGGCTGCCGTAGACGAGGGAGTCAGGAATGTTCACAAAGTCGAGATTCCGGCTGCGTGGGCTGACTGTGCCGATGACGCTGCTCCGGCGGCGTTCAAGGGGCGCAACAAACAGCAGACGGACTACCTCAACAAGGTGCTTTATCCGTATGCACACATGGACGGAGACTCGATCCCCGTATCGACATTCCTCGATACTCCTACAGGTCTCGTACCGAGCGGTACGGCTGCCTACGAGAAGAGGGGAATTGCGACCGATGTGCCTGTATGGGACAAGGACAAGTGCATCCAGTGCAATCAGTGCTCATATGTCTGCCCTCACGGCGTGATCAGACCGTTCGTGCTCGAGGGTGACGAGGTTAACGGTGTCGGCGGTGACTATGCGGCTCTCAAGGGTAAAGACTGTGACGACAAATTCTTCTCGATGGGCATCTCCGCGCTCGACTGCACAGGCTGCGGTTCATGCGCTCAGGTCTGCCCTGCAAAGGAAAAGGCGCTTACAATGGTACCTGTAAGCGACGATGTCATTTGCAAAAACCAGACGAAGTTCGATTACCTCTTTGCCAATGTTGACCGGAAGGAAGTTCCGTTCAAAGAAAGCACAGTCAAGGGCTCGCAGTTCCTGCAGCCGCTGCTCGAGTTCTCGGGAGCCTGCCCGGGATGCGGAGAATCTCCGTATGCCAAGCTGATTACGCAGCTCTTCGGAGACAGGATGTTCATCGCCAACGCTACCGGCTGTACTTCAATCTGGGGCAACTCGCTTCCGAGTATGCCGTATACTGTGAACAAGGAAGGCAGAGGTCCCGCATGGGCAAATTCCCTATTCGAGGATAACGCTGAATTCGGGTACGGCATGGCCGTATCGATCAATGCGCGCCGTCAGGAGATGAAATCCGTCGCTGAAAGGCTCGCCGCAGGCGAGCTCGGGCAGACTGCTCAGGATTGGATAGACGCAATGAACGATTCCGCTGCTGCAGAGACGACAGGCAAGGCACTGCTCGCTGCTGCGGAGAAGATCGCCGACAAGAACGAAGACGCGAAATACGTCGTAGAGAACAAGCAGATGCTTATTAAACCGTCAGTATGGATATTCGGCGGCGACGGATGGGCTTACGATATAGGCTACGGCGGCCTCGATCACGTGCTTGCAAGCGGTGAGAACATCAACGTCATGGTATTCGATACCGAGGTTTATTCGAACACCGGCGGACAGTCTTCCAAGTCGACACCTATGGGCGCCGTTGCGAAATTCGCCGCATCCGGTAAGTCTGTCAGGAAGAAGGATATGGTTCAGATCGCTATGGCGTACGGCTATATATACGTAGCTCAGATAGCCATGGGCGCAAACCAGCAGCAGACGCTTCAGGCGATAAGGGAAGCCGAGGCTTACGACGGACCGTCCCTCATCATAGCTTATGCACCTTGCATCAACCACGGTGTAAAGGCCGGTATGAACAAAGCTCAGGAGGAGATGAAGCATGCGGTCGCATCCGGATATTGGAATCTTATAAGATTTAACCCTGACCTCGCAAAGGAGGGAAAAAATCCGCTGATCATAGACAGCAAGGAAGCAACCGAAAGTTACAGAGACTTCATCATGGGTGAGGTTCGCTACAACTCACTTACAAAGAGGTTCCCTGAAAGAGCGGAGGAGCTCTTCACGGAGGCCGAAAAGCTTTCCAGAGAGAGATACGACCACTTCAAGGCTCTCGAAAAGAGCTACGAGGAGTAGTATGAAGGTCAGGCGCTTAGTGTAAGCTGCCCGCGGCGTTATATTCCGTCGGCGTTTCGCGAAGCCGTCCTGACATACGGAAAGCATATAAAGTTAACAAAGGGCGCGGCTGCATTTGCAGCCGCGCCCGGTATTTCTAAAAACCACTTTCTTGACAGCTTACAGTGCAGATGATATAATTGGGAACGGTTCTCATATTGACGAAAGGATCATCACGATGAGCGCACGGCAAAAGTACAGGACAAAACAACGCGAGATACTGCTTGATTATTTTGAGCACATGTCGGGAACTCATATAACCGCGAGCGATGTATGCACGTATTTTAAGGAGCAGGGAGCACCGATCGGAAAATCGACCGTATACAGGCAGCTCGAAAGCCTTGTCGACGAAGGGATCATCAATAAGTATATCATTGGTGTGGGAAGTCCTGCATGCTTCGAGTATGCGGGCAAAGCCGGGGACGGAAGGTGCATCGGGACGGTATTTCACTGTAAATGCGAGAAGTGCGGCAGACTCATACATTTGAGCTGTGATGAGATAAGCAGGCTTAAGGAGCATCTGTACGATGAATACCGTTTCAGAATGGATCCGGCGAGGACTGTATTTTACGGACTGTGCGAGGACTGCATCAAAAGAGACTATTGAACTATTGGCTTAACGTTTTGAGGAAGCAGACAGGGATGTATGGCGTCAACGACCGAAAACTGAATCGAGGGACAGCGGGGATCATAGCGGCTATAATGCTTTTTGCCGTAGTTTCCTCTGTATTCTTTATCGCTGCGGAGGCGGAACACGAGTGCAGCGGCGATAACTGCCCTATCTGTAATTGCATACAGCAGTGCGAGCGTCTGTTGTATCATTCAGGCGACGGAGTTCCCGAACATACCGCTGCTCTGTGTGTCGCTTTCTCTGTGTTTTTATCTTTTTTGTTTTTTTACCCGTGCTTTGTGCGGGAAACACCTGTTTCAAGGAAAGTACGTCTCGATGATTAAAATCTCCGGAGCGCAGCTCTGTGGCGCCTTGCGTCCTGTGGGAGCTCTTGTTTTTTGCGTGCGCGTTTTGCGCATTACATAAGTGGGAATACAACGGAGGTTTTACTATGAGAAAGTTATTTTCAACTCTGATCACCGCTCTTTTGATTGTCGGATGCCTTTCGGCGTGCGGCTCCGAAACGGGGCAGGCGAAGCAGAACGATAAGGAACCGGGCAAGCTGAAGGTCGTCACCACGATATTTCCCGAATATGATTGGGTGAAAAATATTCTCGGTGACAAGTTCGACAATGCCGATGTTTCGATGCTGCTCGACAGCGGTGTCGATCTTCACAGCTATCAGCCGACGGCGGATGATATAATGAAAATTTCTATGTGCGACGTTTTCATCTATACAGGCGGGGAGTCGGATGAGTGGGTAGAGGACGCGCTCAGGGAAGCGACAAACAAGGATATGGTAGTTATAAATCTGCTCAAAGCACTCGGCGACTCCGCCAAGGAGGAAGAAGTTATAGAGGGCATGCAGGGCGAAGACCACGACCATGCGGAAGGTGAGGAACACGAGCATGCCGAGGGCGAGACGGCATCAGGTGAGGAGCACGATCATGAGCATGAGCACGGGGAGAGTGAACCGGAGTACGACGAGCACGTATGGCTTTCGCTCCGTAACGCTTCAGCGCTGACAGACGCGATCAAAGAGGGACTTGCAAAAGCCGATCCGGCAAATGCCGAGGTCTATAAGGCGAATGCCGAAGCGTACAAGGAAAGGCTCAGAGCGCTCGACGGCGAATACGAATCGGTCGTTTCTGCGGCTCCGGTCAAAACGCTCGTCTTCGGAGACCGTTTCCCGTTCCGCTATCTGACAGACGATTACGGCCTTTCGTATTACGCCGCATTTGTCGGATGCTCTGCGGAGACGGAGGCAAGTTTCGAAACAGTTACGTTCCTCGCGAACAAGGTCGATGAGCTGTCTCTTCATTCCGTCATGACGATAGAGGGCAAGGATCATAAAATAGCGGAAACTATCGTGCAAAATACGAAAACAAAGGATCAGAAGATACTGACCCTCGATTCGATGCAGTCGACGACGGCAAAGGCTGTCGAAAACGGCGCGGATTATATTTCCATTATGAAAAGCAATCTTGATGTGCTGAAGGAAGCACTAAAATAGAGAGGGAAATGCCATGGCCTTGATTACCGTCAGGAATCTGTCGCTCGGATACGATTTCCGTGTGATAGCAAGTAATCTGAACTTTGCAGTGAGTACGGGCGATTATCTTTGTATAGTCGGAGAAAACGGCTCCGGCAAATCTACGCTCATGAAAACGCTGCTGCACCTTCAGGGGCAGCTTGACGGCGATATACTGACGGGCGACGGGCTCAGAAGTAACGAGATCGGGTATCTTCCCCAGCAGACGGTCGTACAGAAGGACTTTCCGGCATCCGTGAGAGAAATCGTTCTCTCCGGATGTCAGGGGCGCTGCGGGGCAAGACCGTTCTACAGCAAAGAGGAAAAGAGCCTTGCCGAGGCGAACATGGCGCGCATGGGCATATCAAAGATAGCGGAGCGCTGTTACAGAGAGCTTTCGGGCGGGCAGCAGCAGCGCGTACTGCTCGCGAGGGCCTTGTGTGCAACAAAAAAAGTGCTGCTGCTCGACGAGCCCGTATCGGGGCTCGACCCTAAGGTCACGCTCGGCATGTATGAGCTTATCGCCGAGCTTAACAAAGAAGGAATTACTATAATAATGATCTCCCATGACATCGCCGCCGCCGTAAGGTATGCGACTCACATTCTTCACATAGGCGACCGGATTTTTTTCGGTACGACAGAGGAGTATTTAGACAGTGACGCGGGCAAATTATTCTTGTTCCGTGAAAAGGACGGTGATGAACGATGACAGAAAAGCTCATGATGTATCTTGAGTATCCTTTTGTCAGGTACGCACTCATAGTCGGAGTGCTTATAGCGCTCTGCTCGTCACTGCTCGGCGTTACGCTCGTACTCAAGCGCTTCTCGTTTATCGGAGACGGTCTGTCGCACGTTGCCTTCGGCGCAATGTCGATAGCGGCGGTGTTCAATATTTCAAACGACATGCTTCTCGTGCTGCCTGTAACGGTGATAAGCGCTGTTTTGCTTCTTCGTACGGGACAGAACACGAAAATTAAGGGAGATGCGGCCATTGCCATGATTTCCGTCGGCGCACTCGCATTCGGATATCTCATAATGAATGTTTTTTCGACATCTTCGAACCTGTCGGGCGACGTTTGCAGTACGCTTTTCGGTTCAACGTCCATACTGACGCTGACGAAGCGTGAGGTGGCGATATGTACAGCTCTTTCTGTCGCCGTAGTCGTGATATTTGTTCTGCTGTACAACAAAATATTCGCGGTGACGTTCGACGAGGATTTTGCAAGGGCAACGGGGACAAAATCATCACGGTACAATCTTCTGATCGCAGTCGTGATCGCGGTGATAATAGTGCTCGCCATGAAGCTCGTCGGCTCGCTTCTGATATCGGCGCTCGTGATCTTCCCTGCGCTGTCTGCGATGAGGCTGTTCGGCAGTTTCAAATCCGTTACCGTATGTTCCGCGGTATTGTCGGTAGTCTGCGCTCTTGCCGGCATGCTTATATCTATCCTGGCGGGTACGCCGGTGGGCTCGACGATCGTAGCCGTAGATGCGGCGGTTTTTGTTATCTGTTATATATCAGGAAGGCTTGCGGGAGGTGTTCGCAAATGAAAAAGTGGATAAGCGTTTTGTTGTGTTTCGCGATTATAGCTGTTTTCGCAGGATGCAGCGACGGCAAACAGGAACGGCCCGATAACAGAAAAAACGGCGTAAACGATGTACTCGAGAACGAGATGGCGAAGGAGGACGGCAAAACATCTTCCGAAAACGATCGAAAGGCGGGAGGCGGTTCCTCCGGAGGAGAATCGGGAGCGCGCAGGAGCGGAGTCGATGACAATGCTCCCGTGCCGGATTCATCGGGCCGCCCCGGGGCGCTGAGCGCGACGGAGGGGATAGACGTCGACCTGACGTCGCTTTCGAGCACGATGGTGTATTCCGAGGTATATAACATGATGCTTTCTCCGGACGACTACATAGGAAAGACGATAAAAATGAGAGGAGTTTCGGCATCGCTTCACGATGAGGCTTCGGGGAAGTATTATTTCGCCTGCATAGTAAAGGATGCTACAGCGTGCTGCTCTCAGGGAATAGAGTTTGTCCTGAACGACGATTATACGCTCCCTGACGATTATCCGAATGACGGGACGGAGGTTACGGTAGTCGGCGTATTCAGTACATATATGGAAGGTGAAGTGAAGTTTTGCACGCTTACGGATGCAAAGCTCGTGTAACAATCAAAAGGCCATGCACCGATATCGGAGCATGGCCTTTTTGATCAGATATTGAGCCGGTTCAGCGCCGGGTTCATTCAGATGCCGAGCCTGTTCGTCACGTTTGACAGGAAGTCTTGAACATTGGTAACGATGCCTTTTGCGGCGAGAGAGCCGCGGTCGCCGAGTTTGTTGACTGCGAATTCCGAGGTGTCTATAAAGTAGAAATATACTGGTCTGATCGCACCGTCAGTTAAAACTCTGTATATAGGCGTCATATTTCCGACAGCGATAGTGTGAAGCACTGTCGCCATCCCGATCACGGTGGTGGTTTTGCGCACATGTGACCTTATGGTATCCTGCCCTACGTATGTATGCTCGTATACTTCAGGCAACGGTCCGTCGTCGCGTATCGAGCCGTTAAGGACGAACGGGACACCCGATTTGACGCAGGCGTTCAGTATTCCGTCAGATATATGCTCCTCCTCAATAAACTTGGGTATTGAGCCGTACGTGTTTATTTTGTTTATAGCGATGAGGTGATTGTAGTGACCGTTTTCGTGCGGCACCTGCGTCATTATATTCTGCCCCAGCGCCGTACCGAAAAGTCCCGCTTCAAGGTCGTGCGTGGCGAGTGCGTTCCCCGCAAGAAGAGCCTGAACATAGCCGTTAACGATAAGCTTAGCCATATTCTCCCGCGCCTGCGCATCAAACGCGCATGCAGGTCCGAGAACCCACGTGACATAGCCGCCGTTTTCCTTTTCGTACCTGAGCAGTTCGGCCAGCTGCTCGTAATCGTAGGAAAAAGCGGTCTCTCTGCTGCGGCTTTGACGGAAAGCGAACGTTCCCGATTTTTGACGCTGTTCCCATGCAAAGCAGTCGTAATTGACATAGATGCCTTCTTCGCAGTTTTCGGTGCGCCCGATGACGATCATATCGCCCTGACGGAGGTTACGGAATTCGCGCACGACGATAGCACCGTGCTCAAATACCGGAACGCAGTCCATTCTCGTCTCTTCGGCGAGGTACCATCTGCCTTCTATCTTAAAATATTCGGGGTAAATAGAGGTTGCGTGAAATCCGTCGGGCGCCGCTTTATCGATGGGTGCGGCCATAAGTACGGCATTCGGCGCATTTACAAACTTGTCCTGTGTAAAATCCGGTTCAAGATAGTTTGGCATTTTGAACATTGTTATCACCTCAAAACTTGTAGATATCCACTATTTTACTACTTAAGGTGCAGTGATTGCAATATTATTTTGCCGTGAACGGGTGATTTTTTGATGAAATCGACTGAATTCCGCTCTTCATGATGAGCCGTCTCATCCATGGAGTGAACAAAATTTTATGCTTCAGAACCTTACGATAAAGCTTTCGCTTGAGCGGTGCGCACGCCCGGCGGTACTTCCCCGCTATCGTCGCCGGATCATCGTGGACAAAAGCTTCTGCGAGCAGCTCACCGCTCATCATGGCGGAGCTCAGGCCTTCGAGCGAGCTTGCGCTTATGAAGCCTGCCGCCTCGCCTATCAGAAATACGCCGTCTTCTCCGGTGACGAAATCCGACATATGTCTCGGGCTTGCAGCGAGGCATGCCTCGGTCTTTGTTGCTTCTCCGAACGATACGCCGAGAAAGCTTTCGACCCTTTCCTTCTGTCTGTCGAAAGCCGCGCGTCCTCCGCTGCGGCTGAAACAGCCTCCGAAAATAACATATCCGTCCTTATGTATTATCCAGGAACAGCTTTCGCTCGTTTCGGGATCGAATATACATGAATAATAAGGACTTCCGACCCCGATCTCACGAAACCACTGCTGTATTGCGATATATTTGAGTATCGGCGCGTCGAAAAATGTACGCCGTATAAGAGAAGATGCTCCGTCCGCACCTACAATATATCTCGACCTCACGGTACGCCCGTCCGTCGTCTCCAGCTCAAACGTGCCGTCATGTGTTCGCGATACCCTCCGGCATCTTGTCTGCAGGCGCGCAACCTTATTTGGGACGAGCGAAAGCAGGTAATCATCGAACCTGCGGCGATCCATGTTCATATAGTATCGTTGGTATGAGCGAACTATGCCGCTTGCAAGATCTATCGTTTTGACTGAAAAAATCTGAGGGTCTACAAGTACCTCTTTGGGAAGAACAAAGTCATAGCCCGCCATAAGCTTCTGAGCATCGGGCGCCAGAAGTCCTCCGCACGGTTTGTCGGAAGTTACACTCTGTCCGTCGATCATTACAATTGACCTGCCGGTGCGAGCCGATTCCCTTGCAAATGTTGATGCCGCCGGTCCAGCGCCGACGACGGCAA
>ERZ772917.1829-NODE-1829-length-11455-cov-25.898509_pt1 | contig 11455 bp, 11 predicted proteins | sample MGYA00511187_ERZ772917 | MGnify/ENA primary metagenome ERZ772917 (study PRJEB29015, sample SAMEA2737925) | human oral metagenome | biome: human oral; feature: human-associated habitat; material: dental | place: China | collected 2012 ... | reverse complement strand
TCATTTTTAACGAGGGTTGTAATCATTTCTTCATGTGTTGGTCCTAGACAGAACTCATTATCATGACGATCATTAATACGCATCATTTCTGCGCCATATGCCTTCCAACGGCCAGACTCTTTCCAAATTTCTGCAGGCTGTAAAATTGGCATCATAATTTCTTGCGCACTAGCACGATCCATTTCTTCACGTACAATGGCTTCAATCTTTTTAATACTTCTCCACCCCAATGGTAAAAAGCTATATAAACCATTTGCAGTTTTACGCATAAAACCAGCACGAAGCATGAGCTGTTGGCTTACTACATCAGCATCAGATGGAACCTCACGTAATGTAGGTGCATATAATTTAGTGGCTAACATAAAGACTCCTCATCTAAATTTTCTAAATATTGGTCAATTTCTCTAAACAATGTATCTACTAATTCGGCTTCTGGTACAGTCTTAATAACTTTCCCTTTACGGAAAATAATACCTTGACCATCACCACCAGCAATACCAAAGTCAGCCTCACGAGCTTCCCCTGGACCATTTACAACACACCCCATAACGGCAACCTTAATTGGTGCTTTAATAGATGCTAAACGTTCTTCTACGATACCAGCCATATCAAACAAGTTTACTTGGCAGCGACCACATGTAGGACAAGATATCATAGTGGCTCCAAAGTTTCGTAATCCTAAACTACTTAAAATACTGCGCCCAACTTCAATTTCGTGAATTGGATCACCAGTTAAGGATACCCGTAAGGTATCACCGATACCATCGAGAAGCAAAGCACCAATACCCATAGCAGATTTAATAGTGCCTTGTTTAATAGTACCAGCTTCTGTAACACCTAAATGTAAGGGATAAGGAATCTTATCGGATAATTTACGATATGCTTCTACCATTAGAGGCACTTCCGTGGCTTTAATGGATAATTTCATTTGACGATAATCAAGTTTCTCTAGAATTCTTACGTGTTCTAAAGCTGTTTCAACCATACCATCCGCTGTAGGATGACCGCCATGAGCATCGAGAATATGCTTTGGTAAAGACCCTGCATTAACACCTATGCGAATTGGGATTTGTTTAGGTTTTGCCTTTTCAATAACGGCTAATACCTTATCTTCACCACCAATATTACCTGGGTTGATGCGCAATCCATCAACATTATTTTCAATAGCTTCTAAAGCTAATCTATAATCAAAGTGAATATCAGCAATCAAAGGAATTGAAATGCCAGCTCTAACAGCTTTTAAAGCCTTTGCAGATGCCATTGTAGGGACTGCAACACGAACCAGTTCACAACCAGCCTCTGCTAAACGATTAATTTCTGCAATTGCCTTCTCCGTATGTACTGGATCTGTAGTAATCATAGATTGAATACTTACTGGTGCATAATCTCCAATTTTAACTGTACCTACATAGATACCATTTGTTGGTTTACGTACAATCATTGTAATCTCCCATCTGTCCTATAGTAAGCGGAAAATATCCTGCGTTGTTACATATAAGAACAATGCTACCATTAAGGCAACCCCAACCATTTGAATATACATGAGAGCTTTAGCAGGTAATCTACGACCTGTTATAGCTTCCGCTAAGATAATAATCAAATGACCACCATCTAATACAGGTAATGGTAAAAGATTAATAACCCCTAAATTAATACTGAGGAATGCAGCAAAACTTAATAGTGGAGCAAAACCAGATTGTGCAATAGTACCAGCCATTTGAGAAATACCTACTGGTCCAGATAGTTCAGCTGTTTGTGTACCACGAATCATATCGTAAATGCCACTGACCATAGCAACAATAGTTTGCCCTGTCCGGCTAACAGCAAGGCTCAAAGATTCACCAATACTATAAGTTTCACGAGTAAAACTAGGATAAATGCCAATTCTAGGACTATCTTGTTCCATTTTAGGTATTACCGTAGTCTCGATAGTTTGGCCTTCGCGCTCTACAACAATAGTCACACCGTGGTTTGCTGTACCTTGTAAGCTAGGGCGAATATCATCCCAAGTAGTAATTTTTTTGCCATCGATAGTAATAATTCTATCGTTTGCTTGTAAATGAGCCTGTTCTGCTGAACTACCCGCAATGATGTTACCAATAACTGGTTCATTTGTATAGGTAAGATTTCCTACAGTCACATTAAGGCCAAAGAAAAGTACAATGGCCAATATAAAGTTGAATACAGCCCCTGCGGAAATAACGATAAATTTTTTCCACGCAGGTTTATTATAAAAGGAGCGCTCATTAAGAGGCTCATCAGGTGTCATACCAGCAATACGATTAAATCCGCCAAGAGGAATTATACGAATAGAATATAAAGTTTCCCCTTTTTTTACTTTAAATATGGCTGGTCCAAAACCTATAGCAAATTCATCAACTTGCATACCTGACATCTTAGCTGTAATAAAATGGCCTAACTCATGAATAAACACGATTAAACCAAATACAAATATTGTGGCTAATGCCGTAATCATATATTCTCCTATAACATCAACGATGTAGCCTTTTCACGGGCCCATCTGTCGATGGATAATAAATTGTCTAACGTAAAGTCATCTTCTGATCCCATAGATTCAAGAACAGAAGTAACGACTTTATAAATATCACCAAAGGCGATTTTATCTTCTAAAAAGGCATATACTGCCGTTTCATTGGCTGCATTAAATACAGCTGGTTTAAATCCACTAGCACGCCCTACCTCATAAGCAAGTCGAAGCGCAGGGAAATCGTTATATCGTGGAGGTAAAAACTCCAATTGTAGAGCTTGAGTAAAATCAAGATGATTCATACGTAAAGCTTCACGTTTTGGATAAGTTAAAGCATATTGAATAGGCTCACGCATATCTGGATTTCCCATTTGCGCTAATATCGCACCATCCTTCATACGAATCATAGAATGAACGATACTTTGAGGATGTACTACTACATCAATATGATCAAAATCGAAACCAAATAACCAGTGAGCTTCTATTACCTCTAATCCTTTATTGAATAAGGAGGCAGAGTCTATAGTTATTTTATTGCCCATATTCCAGGTAGGATGTCGCAAACAGTCTGCAGCAGTTGCAGTTTGAATCTTACTAGAGTCCCATGTACGTAAAGGGCCACCAGAAGCAGTAACAATTAAAGAATCAACATTGTCACGACCTTGCCCTTCTAAACACTGAAATATAGCACTATGTTCACTATCAATAGGTAAAATTTGAACCCCGTGTTCTTTAGCTAGCGACGTAATTAGTGGGCCCCCAGCAACAAGAGTTTCTTTATTAGCAAGACCTATAGTCTTCCCTTTTTTTATAGCTTCTACTGTGGGCTCAATACCTGCAGCACCTACAATAGCAGTAATAACCATCGTAGCTTCTTGAATCGTTGCCGCTGCAATAAGGGCTTCCTTACCACCTAATAATTTTGTAGGACCTGTATAACGTGTTTGTAATTCCTTAAACGCACTTTCATCTACAAGACCTGCTACTAAAGGTTCATATTTTTTAATTTGATATTCTAAGAGGTCAATATTATGATGTGCCACTAAGGCAACCACCTTGAATTGATCTGGATGCTGAGACACCACATCAAGCGTCTGTGTACCGATTGAGCCAGTACTGCCAATAATACTTAGGTATTTCATAAGTGTACCTCTATAAAACTAATACGAGAATAGCAATATATAGACTAATGTAATGGGAGCTGCAAATAATAAGCTATCGAAGCGATCCAATACACCGCCATGACCTGGTAATAATGTTCCAGAATCTTTCACATTACATAATCGTTTAATCTTTGATTCAAACAAATCACCTAATGGTGCTAATATACCGCTAATCATGCCTACATGGATACCCATCCACCAAGGAATACCAACGATAAATGAAAATACTACGCCTGTAAAAATACAACCAATAAAGCCACCAATAAAGCCTTCCAGTGTTTTATTAGGACTAATTGATGGTACTATTTTTCGTTTACCAAAGGCGCGACCTGCAAAATAAGCAAAGGTATCACTAGCCCATGTAGTAAACAATAATAGCCAAAGTGTAATTGTTCCCCAATTATGCAGTTCAAAAGGCATTGATAAAGACATGTAAATTGAATCATGACGAATCATGAGCAATGAATTCATGCCAATACCAAGATAGAGTAATCCAAATACACTGAAAGATACACTAGTTATAGAATATTTACTTTCACCAAATGTACACAACATATAATTAGCGAATAAACTTAATACTAAAATAGCTATAGCTATAATATACTGATGACATGCAAAAGCAATCATTAGCAATAAAATGCTAATATAGCCCCATATAATAGATATCCGAACACGTTTAGCTTTACCAAGTAATACAAACTCACGCCACCCTAATAAAGCTAAAAGTGTAATTAGAACATCATATATAGGTCCGCCTAATGTAATGGCCCCTAAGGCAATAATAAAACCTATAACAGCGGTAATAACACGTGTTTTTAACATTTTTTATTCCTCATCACTTAAGCCACCAAATCGGCGTTCTCGTTTCTGATATACCGCAACAGCTTCTAATAAAGTTTCCTTAGTGAAATCTGGCCAATGCAAATCAGTAAACCAAAATTCAGCATATGCTAGTTGCCATAACAAGAAGTTACTAATTCTAAAATCACTACTCGGACGAATTAACAGATCTACATCACTAAACTCTTTAGTGAATAAGTGCGAACTTACATATTCTTCAGTAATATTGTCCATTGTAATAGTACCATCCACAACAGAATTTGTAATGTCTCGGATAGTTCTAACTATTTCATCACGCCCACCATAGTTAATCGCTAACTGTAAAGTAAGGCCTGTATTATTCTTAGTTAATAATTCTGCATCGCGAATGATTTCTTGAAGTTCTTCTGAAAGAGCCCCAATAAAACCAATAAATCGAATGCGTACATTATGTTCATGCATATACTTAACATTATTGTTTAAGTATTCTTTTATGAGAGCCATAAGTAAAGAAACTTCCTGTTCAGGACGCTTCCAGTTCTCAGTAGAGAAACCATATACCGTAAGAGCTCTAATTCCAATTTCATCTGCAGTCATAACAATTTGCTTTAATACGTCTGCACCAGCACGATGACCCATAGAGCGAGGCATCCCTCTACGTTTAGCCCAACGTCCATTCCCATCCATAATAATAGCAACATGTTTTGGAATTACATTGCTATCAATGACAGGCGTATCAGATTGTTTACGGTTAAATAATTTCTTTAACATAGTCTACCTCGTCAGAATTTCCGAAGTCGCTGGCAATCATTGGTCTATATAATAGTATATGTAAACACTCATCAACCTTTGTAATACGTGATACATAAAATCCTTCATCCGCAATTTCAAAAAAGCGATTAAAAGATCCTCCAATCATTACCTTAAAAGGAATATGGGCAGCTTGCAAACAAGACTTTGCAAGCTGCCATGGTATTCCAATAAGAATATTAGAATCTAACATTATACTTCTAATACGTCCTTTTCTTTTACTGCTTTTAACTCATCGATTTGCTTAACTTTAGCATCGGTAAGCTTTTGAATTTCATCTAAACCGTTTTTAGCATCATCTTCAGTAATTGTTTTAGCTTTTTCTTCTTTTTTCAATGCATCATTTACATCACGACGAATGTTGCGTACTGCAACTTTTGCATCTTCAGCTTTTTTATGAACTACTTTAACAATTTCTTTACGTCGCTCCTCAGTTAATTGAGGAATAGTCAAACGAATTTGTGCACCATCATTACCAGGATTTAAACCTAAATCAGATTGTAAAATTGCTTTTTCAATAGCACCAATCATCGTTTTATCCCAAGGCGCAACAACAATCATGCGAGGCTCAGGCACGGAAATATTCGCAACTTGATTAATTGGAGATGGACTACCATAGTAGTCAACCATTACTTTATCAAGCAATGCTACGCTAGCACGGCCTGTACGAATAGATGCGAATTCATGTTTTAAAGCCTCAATAGACTTATTCATGCGTTCTTCTGCTTGTTGCAACAATTCTTTGATTTCCATATGAATTATTCTCCTCGAACTATAGTCCCGATTTCTTCACCTTTAGCGGCTTTTGTAATATTACCAGGAATGTCCATGCTAAATACAATAATAGGAATATTGTTATCTTTACATAAAGTCGTAGATGTAGCATCCATAACTTTCAATTCTTTTGTAATGATGTCATTATATGTTAATTCATCAAATTTTACGGCATTAGGATTCGTTTTAGGATCGGAATCATATACACCATCAGCAAATTTCTTCGCCATCAAAATTGCATCAGCTTCAATTTCAGCAGCCCGTAATGCAGCCGTTGTATCAGTAGAGAAGTATGGTTTTCCAAGACCTGCACCAAAGATTACGATGCGTTTTTTCTCTAAGTGACGAATAGCGCGACGACGAATATAAGGTTCTGCAATTTCTTGCATTTCAATAGCTGTTTGAACACGTGTATCTACGCCAGCTTGCTCTAATGCATCCTGCAATGCTAAGGAGTTCATCACTGTTGCTAGCATCCCCATATAGTCAGCAGTAGCACGATCCATACCTTGATTGCTACCAGCTAAACCTCTCCATAGATTACCGCCACCAACAACAATTGCGATTTCTAAATCAGTGGATTTTGCTAAAGCAGCAATTTCTTTTGCAAATTCTTCGACAACATCTGGATTAATACCAAAACCTTGTTCACCTGCTAATGCTTCACCACTCAACTTCAAAACAATACGTCGAAAGTTTCTCTTTGCCATATTTTTACTCCTCTATTGCAAAATAAGAGAACACTGTACGGTGTTCTCTTATTGTTTATTAATTATTTACCAACAGATGCCATTACTTCAGCTACGAAGTCATCTTGGCGTTTTTCAATGCCTTCACCTAAACCATAGCGAACAAAACGACGTACGTTGATGTTTTCACCGATTTTTGCAATACTTTCATTAATGATGTCTGTAACAGTTTTGTCGCCATCTTTAATGAATACTTGTTCTAATAGGCAGTTTTCTTTATAGAATTTTTCAATTCGACCAGCAACCATTTTTTCCAAAACAGCTTCAGGTTTTGGTTTACGGCCAGCTTTAACGTCTTCTTCAGCTTCTACTTTAGCTTGTTCTAACAATACTTGTTTTTCGTGTTCAATTACTTCAGCAGGAACTTCTTCACGATTCAAGTATGTAGGATTTACAGCTGCGATTTGCATTGCGATGTCGCGTGCCAAGTTTTGAAAATCATCAGTTTTAGCAACGAAGTCAGTTTCGCAGTTAACTTCTACTAAAACGCCGATACGACCACCAGCGTGGATGTAGGATTGTACTACACCTTCAGCTGCAATACGACCAGCTTTTTTAGCTGCTGCAGCCAAACCTTTTTCACGAAGAAGGTCAACCGCTTTATCGATATTACCGTCAGTTTCAACCAATGCTTTTTTAGCGTCCATCATACCTGCGCCAGTCATGTCGCGCAATTCTTTTACCAAAGCAGCAGTAATTGCCATTATTTTGTTCCTCCTAGTATTAATTAAGGTAAGGATATAGTCCTTACCCCAATTATATATGTTATAGATTTATCTTTCAAATGCTAATACGACAACGATTAAGCCTTACCGTCTCGAACCATTTCAGCGGAATCAGCTACCATGTTATCTAATGCTTCTTCGAAGGATTCGCCTTGACGACCTTCAAGAACAGCATCAGCCATTTTACCAGCCAACAATTTAACAGCGCGGATAGCGTCATCATTTGCTGGAATTGGGAAATCAACTTCATCTGGGTCGCAGTTAGTGTCAACTGTTGCAACTACAGGAATACCCAATTTTTTAGCTTCTGCAATAGCGATTTTTTCTTTTTTAGGATCAACTACGAAAAGAGCACCTGGCATTTTAGGCATATCTTTGATACCGCCAAGGTATTTTTCCAATTTTTCCATTTCATGACGAAGACCGATAACTTCTTTTTTAGGCAATATTTCGAAAGTACCATCTTCTGCCATTGCTTCCAATTGTTTTAAACGTTTAATACGAGTTTCAATTGTTTTGAAGTTAGTCAACATGCCGCCCAACCAACGTTCGTTAACGAAGAACATGTTAGCGCGGATAGCTTCTTCTTTAATAGCTTCTTGAGCTTGTTTTTTAGTACCTACGAACAAGATTACTTCGCCTTGGGAAGCAACTTCGCGTAAGAAAGAGTAAGCTTCTTCTACTTTTTTAACTGTTTTAGACAAGTCAATAATATAAATACCATTGCGCTCAGTGAAGATGAATTTCGCCATTTTAGGATTCCATCTTCTAGTCTGATGACCAAAGTGTACACCAGCCTCTAATAATTGTTTCATTGATACTACTGCCATTGTGGCACCTCCTGTTAATTAACCTCCGCCGCTTCATCCTTCGGGTCACCCAAAATTAGGCACAGTACCGAAGTCCACTGACGTGCATATTTTTCATACCTAATAATTTTAACAAAAAAATAGGGTAAAAGCAAGCAAGGAGTGAGGATTTCTTAAAGAATTCCTCACTCCTTATTTTAATTAAATTTACTTCAGTATTTTTATCATCGATATAATAAATCTATCTTTAAATTTATTTCATAAATCAGTATACCTAAAGCTAAATTATTTAATTATTGCGAATAGATTCAATCATACTTACACGATCTTCAGCACCAAACACTGCAGAACCAGCAACTAAAACTGTAGCCCCCGCTCTTTTAATCGGTACACAAGTGATATCATTAATACCACCGTCTACCTCGATGACTGCCGTTGTATTATCTACTTCTTCTAACAAAATCTTAGCTTGTTTGACTTTTTTTATAGCATTCTTAATAAAAGATTGCCCCCCAAAGCCTGGATTTACAGACATAATTAAGATCATGTCTAAATCTGCAGCCACATCTTCTAGTACAGCTACAGGGGTACTAGGGTTTAGTGCAACACCAGCTTTCATGCCACATTGTTTAATATGTTGAATCAAACGATGCATATGAGGTACGGTTTCTTGGTGAAATGTAAAATATTCTACACCAATTTTTGCAAATTCTTCAACATAATCATTAGGATTTGTAACCATTAGATGCACATCAAATGGAAGTTTTGTATATGGGCGAATCGCTTTCACAATAGGTGCACCAAAAGTTAAATTTGGAACAAAGTGTCCATCCATGATGTCAATATGTAATAAGTCAGCCCCCGCTGATTCAATAGATTTTAATTCTTCGCTTAATGTCGCAAAATTTGCGGACAGCATAGATGGTGCAATTTTAATCATATTAAAACCTCTTTCGTTGACTTTCTATATCATTACGTATAGACATGTAAGCATCATATCGTCCACGATGAATATGACCAGTGTCTAGAGCCGCTTTAATCCCACAAATAGGTTCATGTTCATGATAGCAAGGATTAAATTTACAAGTATCAACATACTCACCAAATTCTGGAAATAATGTAGGCAATCGTTCAAGGGATACATCATTGAATTCAATAGCACTAAAACCAGGTGTATCCATGATAAATGAATCTGCATCCAAACTATATAAAGATGCGTGGCGCGTAGTATGTTTACCGCGCTTAATCTTGTCACTTACCTCGCCTGTTTGAAAGGCAAATTTTGGATCTACCGCATTTAAAAGACTACTTTTACCAACACCAGATGGTCCTGCAAAAGCCGTTACCTTATGTTGAAGCACATGACGTAAATCCTCGATCCCTGTCATATTATATGTGGATGTCATCAAAACCTCATAACCGATTGATTTATATAGATCAACCATGGCTTCCGTCTCTGAATCCATCAAGTCACATTTATTAATACATAGAATAATAGGAATATCCGCATGTTCAATCATAACGAGCATTTTATTAAGTAAAAGTTCATTGATATCTGGTTCATGGGCTGCTACAACCAATACGACTTGATCGATGTTAGCGACTGCGGGACGAACCATCGAATTATGGCGTTCGTGGATGGATTCAACGAACCCATCCTCCGAAATCGTAACTCGGTCACCCACAAGTAAACTATAGCGACCTTGCTTAAGTCTGCCACGAACCTTACATTCATGTATAGTACTCGTATCATCTTGTATATAAAAGTACCCATTCATATTTTTGACAACAATGCCTGTAATCATAGTACCTCTTATAATGCAGTCTCTTGTACTAATGCACCATTGAGATATACCTCAATACGTACATTACCTACACCGGACACTTTTCGAACGACACGATCACCAGGTTTATTAGTATCATCATAAATTACGGTGGAGCCTTCATCGTCTTTTACGACAATTTTAAGTTCTTGATTTTTAGAACCAGCTGGTACAGTAACGTCTATAGTACCAGTTGTTTTATTACTACTGCTTCCGTCTTTTTTGTCGGATTTCTTTTTATCATCTTTGAACTCAGTAGTAAGATTTAATGTGGAACCTTCATCGATTTCATCGCCAGCTTTTATACTTTGCTCTATAACGACAGATTTTTCTTCCACAGATCCCGCTACTTGGTTTACTCCTAGATGAGCATTACTCAATGTATCACGAGCATCTTTCAATGTCATTCCTACAAGATTAGGTACTTTAACTTTTTTAGCTTTCGCTTTATTTACAACGATATCAATTGTGGTACCTTTAGACACTTTAGAGTCTCCAGAAGGACTTTGAGCGATAATAACGCCGTCTTTTTTACCATCTACAGATTGCTGAGTTATTTTACCCACAACTAAGCCTAAGTCCTTAAGTCGTTGACGAGCTTGATCTACCGTTAAATCAGATAAATCCGGTACCGTAATATCGCCTACACCTTTGGAAACAACGAGGTGAATCGTACGTTGTTCTTTAACCTTTTCCCCTGCACCAGGAGTCTGGGAAATAACTTGACCAGCTGGCACATCAGGATTAGTAACTTCACTTGTAGACACACGTAAATGTTTATCTTCTAAGATATTTTTAGCAACAGAAACCTGCTTACCCACCACATTAGGTACATCTACTGTAGTATTACTCCAGAAGTTGCCATAGCTTAAGAAAGCACCTAAAAATGCTACTAAAAAAATAACAGCAGCACCTAGAACGATGTATTTTTGTGGAATCGATGCAATTTTACTTAACATACTCTTCTTTTTGCCCTCGCCTTTATGCTCTTCTTGAATAGTACTGAGATCTTCAAGTGCTTCAGGATCAACAGCAGGAATCATTTGTGTAGCAAAGTCATATGGTTCATGACGTTGTGTTTTCCCCATCGTAAAGCCTTGAGATAATCGTAAATCACTGATCATATCAGAAATAGAATCAAATCGATCTGCAGGATTTTTAGATAATGCCTTCATAACAACAGCCTCTAAAAGCTGCGGAATCGATGGATTATATCGAGTTGGAGGATCTACTTTCTCACGAACATGTTTTAATGCTACTGCAATTGGCGTTTCCCCTTCAAATGGTACACGACC
>ERZ772917.1825-NODE-1825-length-11471-cov-2.804135_pt1 | contig 11471 bp, 9 predicted proteins | sample MGYA00511187_ERZ772917 | MGnify/ENA primary metagenome ERZ772917 (study PRJEB29015, sample SAMEA2737925) | human oral metagenome | biome: human oral; feature: human-associated habitat; material: dental | place: China | collected 2012 ... | reverse complement strand
CCCGCGGTGATGTATTCGAGCTTATGATAGGAAGCGACGAGGGACATCAGGATGTTATGACTCCGTTATTTGACGGCTGCGATCCCGACGGGTCGCTCGAACTGCTCACGTTGAGTGAAAGTGAGCGGGATTTCTTCGGAACCGAGGCGGGGCAGGGAATCAAGCTCAGGGCTGAAAGAGCGGACAGCGCGGCTTGCGGAGCTTTAATGGCATTCTGTCAGATGACGCTTTATATTGCGGATTATCTCGAACAATAATTTGGGCGCAGGGGTTTACTTTGCTGTCCGGTGTGATATAATTACTGTATACGATAAGTTAATTTTTTAACAAGAACCGCAGTTGCGGTCAATTTATCAATATCTACGCAGGAGGTACACAATGAAAAAAATCGGCGTATTAGGAACCGGAACTATGGGTGCAGGAATTATCCAGGTACTCGCTCAGAACGGCTACGAGGTGGTTATGAGAGCCAGACGTCAGAGCTCTATTGACAAGGGCATGGCGACTGTCGAAAAGAACCTCGGCAAGATGGTGGCAAAAGAGAAAATAACCGAAGCTGACAAGGCTGAAATCCTCGGCAGGATTACGGGATCGACCGAGCTTGAGGTGATCAGGGATGCTGACCTTATTATAGAGGCGGCAACGGAGGATATGGAGGCCAAGAAGGCTTTGTTCGCCGAGCTTGACACCATACTCAAGCCGGAGGCCATCATGGCATCCAACACATCGTCTCTGTCGATAACGGAGATTGCATCCGCAACAAACAGGCCTGATAAGGTTATCGGCATGCATTTCTTCAACCCTGTACCGGCGATGAAGCTCGTAGAGATCATCAACGGTCTTGCCACATCGGACGAGACGAACAAAACGATCATCGAACTTTCCGAAAAGCTCGGCAAAACTCCGGTAGAGGTGGCTGAGGCTCCGGGATTCGTAGTCAACAGGATCCTTGTGCCGATGATCAACGAGGGTATCGGGATTTTTGCGGACGGCGTTGCCAAGACACCTGCCGATGTAGATACGGCGATGAAACTCGGCTGCAACCACCCTATGGGACCTCTCGAGCTGGGCGACCTTATCGGACTCGACGTATGCCTCGCTATAATGGACGTTCTTTATCACGAGTATGGCGATCCTAAGTACAGAGCGCACGTCCTCCTCCGCAAGATGGTCAGAGCGGGCAAGCTCGGCCGCAAGACCGGCGAAGGCTTCTACAACTACAACAAATAATTCCGGCAGTTTCGAGTGACGCGGGAAGAAATCAAAGGAGCAACTCTGTTAGCGTTTACCGGCGGCATAGATTTTTGAAAATCTATGCCGCTTTTAGCGTTTACACCACGCAGAGTAATTCAGTGCTCTGTAAGTAATAGCTTCATAGGAATATCAAAGAATTTTTAATTGCGGTAAACGGCAATTCTGCCTTTCAGGAGAGTCTTGACTGATTATGCTCAACAATTCTTCCGTCAAGAATTTCAATGGTTTTATCGAACAGGTTGACGTAGTAGTCGTTTTTGTTGTGAGAAACGATAATTATAGTGCGGTTGGTTTTTAATAACTCCTCAGTAATTTCATATTCGCTTTTTTTATCAACGTGAGCAAACAGTTCGTCCAGAATGAGTATTTGTTTTCCTGAGTTCATGCCTCTTGAAATCATCAATTTTGCCTTCTGCCCCGTAGAAAGAGTGGTTCCGGAGAAGTCGAGGTATTCACGTTCCAATTTATCGGTATTGTAATTAACAGAGATGTTATATTCCCCGAACAAAGACAGATTGTCTTCCATGGTTCCGGCATAAACAGCATATTTGGAGGCATAGAAACTGAGACTGGAAAAATCAATTGTTTCGATGGCTTGGCCATCTACAAATATTTTTTGCCCCGATCGTGGCAGCTCGCCGGAAATCAGTTTTACAAGCGTTGACTTACCGGCGCCATTCTCTCCGATGATAATTATTTTATCTCCCTTATTAATCGTAATATCACTTCCGCTAAGCCGGAAGGCATCGAAACAGTAATCAATATATTCCACACTGAGCTTTGAAAAATCATTGATTGATGTTTTGACGGGTTCATATAGATCTAAAATGCTCTGAACCTTTTCTCTTATCTTTTTCGAAGATTTGATGGTGATTATTTCAAAAACTATATCCCTGATTGGGACTGAGACGAGATCGATATAAGCGATAATTGCAATAAATGACGATAAAGATAAGATATTGTAATAAATCATCAATATTCCCGCTATGAATGCAACTATATTAATAAAATATAATGAGACACCGGAAAAAATATGAGTAAAGGATTGGTATTTAATTAGCGAAAACAGAGAATTCTCATGTTGCTCATTGTATTTATCGAAGAGATCCGTAAATATAGGGCTCGATGAATAATTAAATTCTTCACTACCGTATATAAGGCCTTCTATTGCTGCAATTAGTTTGGCTTCCGCGTCACTTTTTTCCTTTCGCCTTTCCTGCAGTTCTTTTCCTACAATCTTGGGAATTATCATCGAGATGAGACATGCGGAAATGACAATAATTGAAAGAGGAATGTTCATATATATCATATATGTAAAATATACGACGAACGATAAGCTGCTGATAAGGAGCTCTATGGTGCAGAAAATATAGTTGTCAAATACCGTTTCGGCATCATTTGTTATAGAGTTAATGTAATCGCTGGTTTCTTTTACATTAATTTTGTAATGAGGCGCTAAGGTGATTGACTGAAACATATCGTGCTTAATAGAGAGTGCATACTTTTGATGATATTTCCCTATATATATCTTCTTTAGATATTCAAACAGGAGAAAAAATATAACACTTAATATATAGGCGATGGAATATCCTACGATCTCGGAAAGTGTGAACGTGGTATACTCGTCGATAACTTTTTTGGTGAGAATAGGTATTACCGAAATGAAAATTGTACTTAGAAGCGTAAACAGCAGAATTAAGAAAGTATTTACTCTATTGATGCGGAAATATTTTTTTATATACATAATCGTCACCCTCCCTGTTATGAGGATATCATAATTGCTCCGCATACGGGGGAAAAGTATGAATTAATTTAAGTCGGTTGATTGTAAAATCAAGTTGAACATGTAATGTAAAAAAAGTCCATACAGTATCTCTCTGGTAGAATGTAAGTGTACAAAGCTTCATTCACAAGGAGAAAAACCATATGGACCACTTAAATTTTACTACAGATAGAACACAAAAAGGGACAACATCTTTCATTTGAGCATCGGGTTTTGATTCAAACCCGCCTCAAGGATGGCTTGAGTCCAAACAAGATTGCTCAAGAGATCGGCTGTGCACCTAACACTGTTCTTAACGAGGTCAAGCGCGGAACAGTTGCGCTGTACAATGAAAATATTCTCCGGTACAAAGCTACGATAGGTCAAGAGGCCTATGAGCGTAACCGTCTGCCGTGCTGCCGACATTACGACTTCCTCTAATCTTTGGAATATTTTTGATTTCGTTAGAGATATTAGGCGGTGTCATTACTGAAAATGTGATAGGAACATTAATATTCGTTGCAAGTGGTGTGATAATACAATTCATTCTTTCTCTAAAAGTTGAAATTGTAAAATATATGCCGATCGCTTTACTTGGAAAACCAGTAAATATAATTAAGGGAATCGGTTTTAATGATTATTTCATACCTATTATTACAACCTTGGGGTTAATAATTATTTTTATTATTAGTTCTATTCTTGTATTAAATAGAAAGGAAATGTCATAAAAAGGAGTGTCTTATATGTTGAAAATTGCAGCTTTTTTTAACATCACAATAGCATATTATTGTTTCGCTGCCTATGCTTTATACAGAAAGTTTAGAAAAATTAGCGGCAACAATGTCAATGCGGTGCTTCGCTATAGTGGATATGTTCTATCACGAATATGGCAATCCCAAGTACAGAGCACACGTCTTTTTCTGCAAAATGCTCAGAACAGACAAGGTATGGAGTGGAGCAGGGAGCGATATTATTACCCCAAAAGGCATACGTGTATGTTATGGCGAAAAAATCTGATGATCGCAATACAGGCCATACGTAAGACTGTGCTTATTCGGAAAAGCAATCATAAGGCGCCGTATCATCAAAGACAAATCCCTTTTGTTTCAAATTCGGGATTATGTCGATGTGGCGGAACGCGTGCCTCGCGTCGTCTGTAAATCCGTTGTGCGAGGTAAAGACGTACTTCAGGCTTGACAGATCAAGCCGCTTCTTAAGGCGCTCCAGCGATTTGATGTTCATTTTGCTGTCACAATTGAACAGGTCGAAAAAGCACCAGCCGCCCTCCTGATTAAGGGCGATCGAATCACCGGTAAAAAGCAGCGAGTCGTCTATGAGGTAGCACAGATGTCCCAACGTATGGCCGGGCACCAGATATGCCTGAACCTTGACATCGCCGATATACATGACGTCTCCGTCCTTAAGCAGATGATAACCGTCCTTTATCGTCACGGAATTTTTTAGGGCAAGAGGACCGATCCTCTTGCGGTGATAAGTGTTTTTAAGGTAGTTTTCCTCGATTTCGCCGAGGTAGACCTCGGCGTTGTCGAAGCGGTTATTTTGTCCGATGTCGAGCCCTCCCGCATGGTCGGGGTCCGCATGGGTGAGAAACAGCGCCTTGACCTCACCGGGATCGACTCCTATCCGCTCGCATTCAGGCAGCAAATCCGGATAACTCTTGTATCCCGAGTCGATGGCAATCAGCGTATCGCCCCTGCGTATAAAAAAGATATTGACATCGTATTCGCGGACACAACTGACCGTATCAGCGAGAATTCCCGTATCCGCCGGGTGAAGCGCGCCCTTGCCTCTGTACAGCCTCGGAACTATGTGAAGTGCAAAATAATCGATAATACTCATGCAGAATCAACTCCCTTTTGATCAAATATTGACGTACCGCTGACGTACGGCTGAAGTGCCGCGCGCGAGGCCGCAACTATTCCACGGTTTTCAGCGACTCTACCATATCGACTCTCCTGACCCTTGAGAAAACGATAAGGTCGATCAGCAAGGTAAAACAGACGACGCTGGCGATGACAAGCAGAAAATGTCCTCCGGTTATCGCAGGCGTCCACTCCATATTGTCCATGGATACAATGCTGACGTAAAGCTTCAGAAAATATATGCTCAACGGAATTCCTATAAAGAGACCGATGAGGAGATGCAGGATACTTTCCTTAATTATCAGGGCATTTATTTCACCGTTGTAGAAGCCTATAACCTTCATGGTCGCGTATTCACGGTAACGTTCCAGACAGGATAATATGCCGAGGTTGTAAAGGATAACGGCGCTGAGTATGAATGCAGCGAGAATAAGTATATACATAATAGAATGCACACTGTCCATCATCTCTCTCATGTTGTTCCTCTGATCGCCGATCGACATAATGTTGCTTATGCTTTTATTGTCCGCGGCGTGATGATACGTCCGGGCATCACCTATATATATCGTGTTCGGGTCAAAACTCTCAAGCCTGTCCTTGCTGACAAAGAGCCCCTGCGGCATTTTCGCGTCCGCGACGGCGGAGACGACTATGCTGTGTGCGGCCGATGTATCCGAGGTCTTATACTCGATACGGTCTCCGACGGCGACGGAAAGTTTGTCGGCCATCTGCGCGGTGACAACGGCTGTCTCCCTTTCCAAATCGATCGCTTCACCCGTCTCGGCGTCAAACAGACGGATCAGATCTCCCGGTTCAAGTGCTAATAAAGCCCCCTCCTCAGTTTCCTCCCGATAAGTAAAATCGGCGGATCGCGTCTGTGCAAGCTGTGCATTATACTCCTCGAACGTTTTTCGGAGCTCCTCGTACGATGCACGAGACACCTGCCCGACGTACCTGTAACAGAATTCCTCTTTGTAGACCTTGTCATAGGAATCATACAGTGAGTCCCAGACACCGAGCCCCGCTACCATCAGTACGATGCTGCCGACAATGGCGGTAATGCTCATAGCCGTACGTACCGGGTGCATCTTCATACTGCGTATCGTCCATATAACATCAAAGGAATATCTTGTCCTCTTCTGTTTTTTCGTCATATCGGATTTTCTTTCCATCACACCGCGTATTGTGAGCGACGGATTATTTTTGACTACCCTGCGCGTAGTGATCACAGCAGCCATGGTGCAGACCAGAATGATAAGCAAAATCAGCAAAATACTGTCCCCTCCTACAACCTTGTCCCATGTCGGCAGGGTCAGAGTGGACCTTTTGATTTTCATAACGAGATCGGCGACCACGGAATATCCGGCAAGCAGTCCGAGCGCGCTCCCGAGAACGGCTACGGAAAATCCGTACAGGCCGTAATGCAGATAAATCTGACGATCGTAGAAGCCCAGGGCCTTAAAAGTCCCGATCTGGACGATCTGCTTGCTGATAAGCCGGCTCATGGTCGTATAAATCGACAGGACGGATAAAAGAATAAAAACAAATGAAAACAGCATAGCCATCTTTCGTATCTGAACTATCTCATCTGCCACCTGTCTTACGGATATCTTGTCTTCACTCCTCACGAGAGACAAAAACGAATCGCCCATGATATCTTTAATATCCTTTTGCAGCGTTTCGTCGGATATGTCTTTATCGGACAGAGCTATTCGTATCTGATTATAGGAAATGCCTCCCAGGATTTTCTCCGCAAATTTTTCACTCATATAGGCATATCCGTGAGCTGTATGATCCGGAACGGTTTCCGAGTATGAGGTTACGAAGTAGATATTTTCGGCGTCGAGCACTGTCCCTGATATTTCCGCGTCGTATTCGGATCCGTTGAATCCTATCGAAATTACATCGCCCATCTTCAGTCCGTGCGCCTTCGCGTAATCCTCGTCTATCCAGAGCCCTTCGCCCTGTTCGTCTAATTTTTTACCGCTTCGGATAAGAGGATCAAGTACCCCTGTTGTGCTTTTCTTAAAGGAATAAACGTAAATATCCGATTGCCTGCGGCCGACGGACGCGTTGTATTTTACGAGCATAGAGCCTTCGGCCTCACGAACGTACGGCAGCTCGCTGATCCTATCTGTGACGCCGTTATCCGCGTGAGTCGCCGTGACGCAGACATCTGCCAATTTCGTAGCGTTCTTATAATCACCGTAAGAGCGTGCCATACCCGTCCACACGGCACTCATACCGCAATAAATCGCGATCGACAGCATACACATTATGATCACGGAGATAAACTGAGGTAAAAGCCTGAACGAATCCTTACGGAATTTTTTGTTTAAGTATTTCATCACCACACGACCTTTGCCATCGGAACGGGCTTACTCTGATTTGTGATTTCGTTGATTTTTCCGTCCTTAAGCCGTATCAGCCTGTCGGCGGCCGGCGCTACGGCGGCATTGTGCGTCACGAGGACGACCGCGTTGCCGTATTTTTTTGCCATAGCCTGAAGCATGATCAGCACCTTTTTGCCCGTTTCACTGTCGAGCGCCGCCGTCGGTTCGTCGCAGAGAAGCAATTTGGGATTTTTGCATATAGCTCTTGCAATGGATACCCTCTGCAGTTCGCCTCCCGAAAGCTGTGACGGAAGATTGTCCGCACGCGCCTGCAGGCCGACAGCTTCTAAAGCGTCCTCCGCGCCGATCGATTCCTTCGAGAGCTTTGAGACCATATCGACATTTTCGTAAGCGGTAAGGGTAGGGATAAGATTGTAGAATTGAAATACAAAGCCGATATCATGCCTTCTGTATCGGGTTCTTTCCTTTGCGCTCAGGCTCGATACAGTTTTTTCTCCTACGAAAATCTCTCCGCTCGTCACGTAATCCATTCCGCCCAAAAGATTAAGAAATGTCGATTTTCCCGACCCGGAGGGGCCGAGTATCACCGTGAACTGACTCTGTTCGATATCGAGGTTAACGCTGTCAAGCGCCTTTATTACATGATTTCCCGTACGGTACTCACGTGTCACATTTCTAAAACGAATAAAGCTCATATCTGTCACCTTCTCTGTATGACTTTTAGCGAATGCTTTTATACAGTTATTCGACTAACCGATAAATGTGAGTTGATACTCATATTTACTGTGTATTGTTGCACACGACTAACCATCTGTCAATAGAATATGAGCACTTTCTCATATTTTTTGACGGAGGGCTTTTAATATGACATAATCGGAGCGAGATTTGACAGTCTATGGTAAAATCAAAGATATCGATGTTTGATGTAAGCGCAGAGGAACAGAGGTTTGGTAAAATGCATTCCGCAAAGACCCGCATACCGAAACAAAAAAGAAGTATTGTGAGAAAAAAACTGATAAAAGAAACAGCCCTGATGCTGTTTTCAGAAAAGGGATATTTGAACGTAAGCACTAATGAGATCGCAAAAGCCGCAAATGTTTCGATCGGCTCATTGTACAGCTATTTCCCCAACAAAAAGGAGATATATGACGAGCTTGTCAATGATCTGTATTCGTTCACTTTGGGGAAAATAATTCCTGAAGATATTTCCCTTCTGTCTCCGTTTGAGCTTATAAAAAAATATATTTATTCCATTATGGAAAGCCATAGATATTTGACCGCATTCCAGAAGGAGATTACGTCTTTATCGTATCAAAACGATGATTTTCGACGACTTGAAAGCCCATATCGCACATTTGCGGTAAGCAAAATATTGTCCCTGCTCGAGTTTTATAAGTGCGAGCTCAGGATAAACGATCTTTCCGCGGCTGCTTTTATGATCCATACAAGTATTGAGGGTATCGTTCACGAACTTTCGTTTTTTCCGGATAAGTCACGTGACGACGAAAAGATTATAAACGAGTTCGCCGAAATGCTGTATAACTATTTATTCAAAGAACCCGCCCCTCGATACGACGCCCGCTGATTGGTGCTTTTACGGTCGATACCAGGCTTTTTTCGCCGGCTCCGCGGCCTTACTTCACTTCGTTTTCGGCTGCGACAAGGAACGAAGCGCCGTATTTTTCACGAAGCCGCGGTTTTTCTATTTTGCCGGTGGCATTGCGCGGAACGTCGGCAAGTATGATAGTCACGGGGCGCTTGTAGCGCGGCAGTTTCTGGCAGAATTCGAACACATCGCGTTCCGTCAGATTATATCCTTCTTTTACTTCTATGATAGCCGCCGATATTTCGCCGAGGCGCTTGTCGGGAAGCCCTATAACTGCCGCATCTTTGATCTCCTCCATCTCATGGAGGAAATCCTCAATTTGTACGGGATAGATGTTTTCTCCGCCCGAGATTATAACATCTTTTTTCCTGTCGACGAGGTAATAGAAGCCGTCCTCGTCCTGCTTAGCCATGTCACCTGTATAAAGCCAGCCGTCCTCGGAAAGAACCTCATCGGTTGCCGCTTTATCCTTGTAATAGCATACCATAACGGACGGGCCGCGTACCGCCAATTCGCCGACCTCGCCGGGTCCGACCTCTGCGCGGTCTTCATTTACGATCTTCGCTTCCCAGCCATAACCCGGGACACCTATCGAACCCACCTTGTTTATATTCCCCAGACCGAGATGCACGCATCCGGGGCCGAGGGATTCGGACAGGCCGTAGTTCGTATCGTATTTGTGGCCGGGAAAATATTCGAGCCAATGCCTTATCATCGAAGGAGGGACAGGCTGGGCACCTATGTGCATGAGTCTCCATTGGTCGAGAGTGTAATCGTCCTTATTTATCGAGCCTCTGTCGAGCGCATCGAGAATATCCTGCGCCCACGGAACGAGAAGCCATACTATTGTGCATCGCTCATCCGAAACGGCTTTGATTATAGTATCGGGTTTTGTTCCTTTGAGCAAAACGGCGCGCCCGCCGGTGTAAAGGCTTGCGAACCAGTGCATTTTTGCGCCGGTGTGGTACAGCGGAGGAATGCATAGAAAAACGTCGTCCTTCCGCTGGCCGTGGTGGTTTTGTTCGACCTCGGCGGAGTGCATAAGTGCCCTATGCCTGTGGAGTATCGCTTTCGGAAAGCCTGTGGTTCCGGAAGAGAAATATATAGCCGCATAATCGTCGTCTGTAACGTTCGTTTGCGGTGCGCGGCTTGAGTAATTACTCGTTTCCGATGTGAAGTTCGCAGCAAATTTCGGGCATGTATCGCCGATGTAGAACAAAAGCCTTTTGTACGAGAGCGTCGGAAGTATTTCGCTTACTCGTGATTCGAACTCGGGACCGAATATCAGAATATCGATGTCGGCGAGATCGACGCAATACTGTATCTCGTCGGCGGCATATCTGAAATTGAGGGGGACTGCGACGGCGCCGGCCTTCAGGATTCCGAAATACGTCGGCAGCCATTCGAGACAGTTCATGAGCAGAATACCTACCTTGTCACCCTTGCATATGCCGCGGGCAAGCAAAGCGTTAGCAGTACGGTTCGCTTTTTCGTCAAAAACCTTCCAGGTGATTTGACGCCTGTAGGGACCTTCGGCGGAGGGCTCCGTGAGATCGTATTCCTTCCACGCGGTCAGGCTCTTGGCCTCGGCTGCCGGATTAAGCTCGACGAGCGCAATGTCGTCCGGCCATTGGCGGGCGTTACGCTCCAGATATCGTGTGATAGGCATTTTGTACTCCGATCATGAAAGTCGCATATTGAAAACCCGTCAGAAAGAATCCGTAGTAATTCTTTGCAGAGAAGACATCCCTGCAGAGCCGTCAGACGCAGAGAGCTCGTGCAGAGTTCCCGAGTATGAAGGGCCTGTAATGCGTTTGTAATGTGCGGTAAAGCGTTGTAAATTACGGTATAACTTTAGCATAGTAGAGCGAAAATTGCAAACCGAAAGAAAGCCGATATCTTTCTCGGGTAAATCCTTTTCGGGTACCTTCCGCAGCTTCCCGCCCGAAACTCATATCAGAGGGACCGGGGAATTGTTCCCGAGCCGTGCAAAATTGCGGATCAGCGGTATCTTCGTACAAGCGAGAAGCCGCGTCCGTTTACACCGCTCACATTTACCATTGTGATGAAGGCTTCGGGATCGATCCCGAGTACCGTCTGCTTTAGGGCATAGACGGATTTCTGATCGGTGACGCACATTATAACGTCGATCTCATTGCCGAGATGACCCGTCCTGCTGTGCGTCAGAGTGCTTCCGAGATCGAGCTCTGTTTGCAGCGCAAGGTTGATGCGTTCAAATTCCGGGCTGATCACGGTGACCTGAACCACCTGCGGACCGGCAAGTACGATTTTGTTCAGCGCTATCGTATAGAAAAGCGATACTGCGATACCGTAGAGTACCTGCTCCGAATCCGCGAACGGAAGCTGTAAAGCCATGATCGTGACATCTGTCGCATAAAGGAGCGGTGCGACAGACCATCCTAATTTGCGCGAAAGTATGATCGCAAGAACATCGCCGCCGCCCGAAGACGCTCCGGCGCGGATTATAAGCCCGAGTCCCAGACCGATCGACAACCCCGCGAACAAAGCCGCAAGCATAGGCTGTGACGTAAGGTGTGTGAGCATATCAAAGCGTTCAAAAAGGTTCAGCATGATCGGAAACAGGAGCGAGC
>ERZ772917.1824-NODE-1824-length-11480-cov-23.685164_pt1 | contig 11480 bp, 6 predicted proteins | sample MGYA00511187_ERZ772917 | MGnify/ENA primary metagenome ERZ772917 (study PRJEB29015, sample SAMEA2737925) | human oral metagenome | biome: human oral; feature: human-associated habitat; material: dental | place: China | collected 2012 ... | reverse complement strand
GCCCCTCCAACAGCACTGCTACCACACAAATTGCTTACACCCTATGACACTGCCGTGAAACGGCGTCGCAAGGCGTGAAATGAGCCGATCTGCTATACTGTGCGAGTGGTGACCGCGAGGATGGTTGCCTGGCACGAGGAGAACAATCGCGTGGTGGTGCGGTACATGGGGACGAAGCGCCATATGGCCGACCCTGTCCGCGCCACGATTGCGAGCCTCACGAGCCAAGGCAGGGCGGTTGATCTGTTCTCGGGTATGGGGAGTGTCGCGGAGAGTCTGCGTGACACGACATCGGTAGTGACAAACGATGCACTCAGTTTTACAGCCTCTATTTCGCGCGCCCGATTCACTGCGCTCCAGCGATCCGCAGATGCAGTGTCTACGGTTTCCAGATTGCAGTCGGTATTCAAAACTCGTTACGCTGAACTTGAGGCAAAATACGCCGACCAATTAGCCGCTGAAGGTTCTGCCATTGCGGGTGGTCGTAGCTCGTTGCAAGCGTATATGCAGCACGCAAAGCATGTCGCCAACTCCGCGCCCCATAGGCGCGCTGCACGTGCTGCCGCAGTGTCGAGTACCAGTCATCATTACGAGCTTGCTTCTCTATATTTTTCTGCAGGATACTTGAGCTTGCGCCAAGCGATCGAAGTGGATTCGATCCGAGCAGCTATTGATTGCGATGACCACTTTGGCGACCGGGACTGGCTTCTAGGTGCTTGGATCTCGGCAACTTCAGTGCTAATCAATGCGCCGGGTCACACGGCCCAATACCTTCGTCCGAATTCCGACTCAGCGCATGCCCGTATCGTTCGTGTCTGGGAGCGCTCGGTATGGGATGAGTTTGCGGAGGCACTGTGTAACGTGTCGCTTGTTGGGTCCGAGGAGTGGAGATCTGGAAACTCGGTGTACGTGGGGGATGCGCTTGATCTAGTGAGTGCCGGTTGGCTCGACGATATCGGAGTTGTCTACGCTGATCCCCCATATACTAAAGATCAGTACAGCCGCTATTACCACGTGTACGAAACGCTCTATAGATATGACTATCCAGACGCGAGTGGGATGGGGCGCAACCGCTCAGACCGTTTCACGACTGGATTCTCGTTGAAGAGCGGAGTTGTCGCCTCATTCCACGACCTCTGCCGGAACGTCGCCAGAATGCGCGTGCCGCTTGTGGTCAGTTACCCTTCCGCTGGACTGCTTGCAGCATGTGAACTCACAGTGGCTGACATCGCAGGCGAGTATTTTTCGGAAGTGGAAACTTTGTCATTTAACGCAAACCACTCGACAATGGGTGGGTCAACAGGAACCTCTAAGAAATTGGCAACGGAGAACCTCTATGTCTGCACGCTCTGAGGAAGCTGTTGCGTCGGCCGACGGCGTAGTAGCTGAACAGTCACTCAACCCAACTGCCGAACTCTGCCAACTGAAGATCTCAGACGTTGATCCGAATGATGCCAATCCGCGGCTTGACTTTCCTCAAGATGAACTTGATCGTCTCACGGGTTCAATTGACCAGGAAGGGGTGCTTGTCCCTATCGTTGTCTATCAGCGGGGCGACAGGTATGTACTCGTGGACGGTGAGCGCCGCTATCGTTGTTCGCGTGATCTCGGGCATGAGACGATCCCTGCCCTTATCACGAAGGAGCGTAGCGAGCGCGAAGTCCTCCAACAGATGTTCAATATCCATCTGATCCGGGAGCCTTGGCGCGACATTCCTACAGCCAAAGCGCTGCAGCGCCTCGCGAACGAGATCAAGGAGCAGGAAGGGCGCGAAGCCAATGACTCCGAGTTGCGAGATCTTACGGGTCTCTCAATGGAGAGAGTTCGGCAGTTGCGGTATGTCATGACCCTGCCCGATGAGTGGCAGAAGTATATTCGTGAAGAAAGGATCCCACTGAACTTCTTCTGGGAGTTGAAGAAGAATGTTGTGGATGCTCTTAGGCGCAAGCGTCCGGCGATTCTGGATGAGTTCGGCGAAGACAGGGTGAGTGCGGCATTCGTTCAGAAGAGACTCGATCAGGTCATCACTGACACGGTGAGTTTGCGTAAAGTGTCGCCAATCATTAGCTTTGCGGCCCAAGACGCCGAAGCGAATGGCACTGGCAGGTCACCTATTGATGCGTCGATCCGCGAACTCATCGAAAAGCCGGACGCGACCATTGATGATGCCTACGAGGACACCGTCCAAATGATGGTTGAAGTGGACAAGCTTGGTCGCCGTACGTCGTCAATGATTGCTGTATTCAGTCGACTCCTCTCTCAGACAGCTGGCACCGTGGAAAATGATGATGTGAAGCGATTAGGGTATGATCTGATCACCCAGTTGGCTGCACTCCTCGATGCCGATGAGACGTCCGTTTGAGCAAAAGGAGTTCGACATGGAGGAGCTTTTGGGTGACCCGGTTGTCGGCAAGCGGGTCGATTTGCGAGATATTGAGTCGACCATCACTGCGATTTGCGCATCGGCGGATGGAGGAGACTGGGAGCGTGATGTTGAGGTAATTCTGGAAAGCAAGAGATGGCGCCCATCCGCTGTATCTAATGACCGGAGGCGCCTCCTCTATGTCTTCCTTCAAGAGGAGCTCCCTCGGTTCGTGAAGGATCGTCTCCTGCTCGCTGCCCCGTGCGGTATTGCTGTGACCGTTGCCCTGCCAATTGCCGCTCTCTATAAGCCGGACATCACCAACTTTCTCGCTAGTATCGAAGCCGATGTGTTGGTGGTCGATGACTACGTTGACTATCGGCGACTCAAGCCTCGAGATATTCTGACTGCCCTAACGGATGTCGGCGTACCTTTGTCTCCGGAGTCCCGGCGCGAGATCGGCCGAAGTGCCTGGGCGAAAATCGGAGAGGGGACATCCCAAGAGCGTGGCCGACGATTGGAGGCTCTACTCGCATTTCTGTTCGCGCAGGTCAACGACCTGAAAGTGCTTGAACGGAACTATAGAACGGAGACAGAAGAGATCGACCTTGTTCTTCAGATTGACAATTTTAGCCCCCGCGTGTGGCAAAAGTCGGGCGTGCCGTTCATATTGGTTGAGGCGAAAAATCGAGTGGAGAAGGCATCGCAGCAGATGATATCTGTTCTGCTGACCAAGCTTCAGACAAAGCGAGGTACTTCGCGTATTGCTTTCCTTGTCTCTCTCGCTGGTTTTACTGAGAGTGCACAACTCCAGGAGCTCCGGTTCTCTAACCAAGAAATGTGTGTCGTGATGATCGGTCGCGAGGGGCTCGAATCGCTTATCGAAGCAGACAATCTTGACGATACTCTTGAGACCATGGTCAGTCACGCGCTGATGCGGTGACGACCTCTTTACCCCTCTGAGGCGACGCACGGTAGTGAGTGGGTATCAGACACTGCGCGTTGCCCATACCGCGCAATAGAGACGAGGTTTAACTGGCTCTTTATAATTCGGGGTGTAGTTGGTGTTTGAAGGCTCTTCATAATTGGGGGTGTAGGTGTGGTGGGTGGCGTTGGGTGTGTCGTGGCCGGGTAGGGGGGCGAGGTCTTTCGATGATGGAGAATTCCTACACCGTCCATCTGAAAGACCTCAACATGCCCAATACTATCTTTGATCGCCCTGACCTGAGCGCGTTCACGCGCCTGGATGACCTGGGCCTGGAAGCGACGGGCCAGCGCATTTGGCCAGACCATGCAGTGTTGGCTTGCCGGATCGCTGGTGAGGACCGGTGGTGTCGACGCTGCGGATGCCAGGGCGAGTCGCGCGACACGGTGATCAGGCGCTTGGCGCACGAGCCATACGGGTGGCGCCCCACGATCTTGCACGTGAGCGTGCGCCGCTACCGGTGCCCGGAGTGCGCCCATGTGTGGCGCCAAGATATGAGCCAAGCGGCCGATCCGCGCGCCAAGCTCTCGCGGTCGGCGGTGCGCTGGGCGCTCACTGGGCTGGTCGTTCATCATGTGACGGTGGCGCGTATCTCCCAGGCCCTCGGCGTGTCCTGGAATACCGCCAACACTGCTGTCCTGGGTGAAGGCCAGCGTCTACTGATCAATGATCCAGCTCGGTTTGAAGGTGTGCGTGTCATCGGGGTGGATGAACACGTGTGGCGCCACACCCCCTACGGAGACACATACGTCACCGTTATCTTGGACGTGACGCCCATCCGAGAACGCAGCGGCCCCTCCCGACTCTTGGACATGGTCCCAGGCCGATCCAAGCGGGTCTTCAAAACCTGGCTGGCCTCCCGCCCCGACACGTGGCGTGAGCGCATCAAGATCGTCGCGATGGATGGATTCACCGGGTTTAAGAGCGCCGCCGCTGAAGAGCTCCCAGACGCGAGGGCGGTCATGGATCCCTTCCACGTCGTGCACCTTGCCGGTGATGCTCTCGATGAGTGCCGCAGGCGCATCCAGCAAGAGCTTCACCATCGGCGCGGGCGTGCCACGGATCCCCTGTACAAGGCCCGCAGGATGTTACACACCAGATCCTGCCTTCTCACCCCACGCCAACAACGCCGGATCCTCAACCTGTTCGCCAGCGATTGCCACGTCGCCCTCGAAGTCACCTGGAGCGTCTACCAGAACATCACCTGGCGCCTACCGCGCGCCCGACACGGACGTGGGTAAGGCCCTGATGGAAGCCGAAATCAACACCCTGACCTCCACGCGTGTACCGAGGGGTCTGACCGAGCTCATCACGCTGGGCAGGACACTCAAACGCCGAGCCGGGGACATCCTGGCCTACATCACACCACCCCCACACCAGCAACGGTCCTACCGAAGCGATCAACGGACGCCTCGAACACCTACGCGGCTCCGCCCCAGGACTTCCGAAACCTCACCAACTACATCACCCGAGCACTCCTCGAAACCGGCGGATTCAGACCCCAACCACACCCCCAATAATGAAGAGCCGGAGATGGTACTAGGACGTCGAGAAGTGTCTTGCTGGTGTGGCTCGTGAACGGCAGCGAATGCGACTTCATGTCGGTACCCGGCGACCGCTCCGGTGAGACTCTGCTCGCGTTCTTCGACAACAGGAGGGCTAGAAGTCCGAGCCTTATCAAGGACCTCGAACTCTAGCTCCAAGCCCTGGCCAACACAACAGCCTCAAATGCGAAGAGCTGCTATGTCGAGCTATGAAGAGCTCTCTTCATTGGCCCGAAGGAGTTCCTCAAAGTCTCTGAGCAAGCGCCTCCCAAGTTCACTATTCGCATCGATAACAAAGGTTGGTCTCGCCTTAGGGCGGTCCTTACGGTGAGAATACGGAAAAAATATAATGCGGCAGCCAAGTCGGACCATTCCGTACAGTGGGATTGTTTTAAGGTTGTATAATTCGACTGCTTCTCCTAGCGGGCGGAGCTCCTGAGGTACTTTGTCATACTCACTCACCAATTCTCTGTCTGTGATGCCGGACAAAGCGCCCATCAGGAAGAGCGTGTTCTCATCATGTGGGTCAGGGATAGCGTAACGTATTCGGACCTGTCTGGTCTGAATTGCTGTCTTAATGGCATTTATGTTATCTCGGATCCATGCGGATCCAGCCCACCAGCAGACATCGATTGCGTCAGCGTTCGCAATATAATCATTCCAGGAAATGTCGTGTGTGAAATCTACCGTGGTATGTAGAATCCCCTGATCGGCTAGAGTGTTGGAGAGTTCAGTATGTCGAAGAATCTTATCAGTGTGCTGTTGGAGTTCTCTTGAAAGCGCATCCTTGCCAAGTAATTCCCATGCAAAGCCAATAGTGAGAGCAGAAAACAGTGTGAGCAGCATGTTCTCAAGTAATTGATTGAGTACATCCGCTAGGTTGCCGCTATTATTATAGAGGCGCATCATTAGGATAATGACCAAGCATAGGAGGGCACCGCATAAACAGATCCATGCTGCTCTATTGTGTGACCATATGCGCATTAGCCTCGTTACAAAGCCAATCTTTCTTCCCTCATGGGAATCGCCCATGATCATTCTCCTTCCGGAATCTCAAGCGGTGGCAGCGTCGCCAGGAGCTCCTGGGTGCGTATCGAGACCGTCACCAGGCGCTTGATCAGGTCCACGACCGCGTCGGGGCGGCCCTGCTCGCGCAGGAAGTCGTTCGGGTCGTTGACAATGCCCGATGCCTTGTCCGTCTTCACGTGGTAGCGGTCGATGATCCACTCCAGCGGGCTACGGCCCGAAATCGAATAGCCCTGCGCCTGGGCCGGAATGCCCGTCAGCGTCACGTAGTCGTTGTACTCCAAGCGCGTGAAGTCCTTATCGCGGCGGCCCAGCTTCGGGAAGCGCATCTTGCGCTCCCCAATCCGGTAGCGCCCCCACGGGTCCGTGGGCGCGTGTAAGCTTGCCTCCTCCTGCACCGATGGGTAGGGCTCCACGCGCTCGTAGTTCACGTGAAGGTCCGCCAGCTCTCGGCCCACGCTTGCATACGTGTCGAAGCCTGCCGCACGAGGAATATGCGGCAGCATCTTCTTCAAATCATCCTCATAACGCTCCCGATACTCCGGGTGATGCAGCAGCGCATACACGTAGAAGAAAATGTCCTCCTTCGTGATCCCCGCATCCCCGTAATGCTCCCGGTACGAGGCCAGCGTCGCGTCCGTGACGTTATCGACGCGGCGGTACCCGTCCATGATCACCGGGATCTGGTCGCCGATCGGCCGCGAGAAATCCAGGGACGAGGCCGTGGCTGCTTCGTCCGTAGGCCTGTCCGAGGCGGTGGTTAGGTCCGCGAAGAGGTCTGGCTCGCTTCCGGAGGTGGGGGAAAGGGGCTCCCAGGTGTAGAGGGGGAAGGTCTGTGCATCTCCCACCAAATGTAGATCGGGGAGAAAATCGGTCATTAGTGGACCGACTTTTGCGATATCGCCTCTTGAAACAACAAGAGATAGATTCCTGTGAGCAAAAGTAGGGAAAAGCTGCGGAAGTTGATATGTTCTATTGTTCATGTCCCTTGAAAAATACACATGTTGTGTACAGAAAGGACGATACATGCTCACGCGTAGCGCTGCACGCTCGTAATGGTGAATCCTCTTGCTGTCGAGGTCTCGGAGCAGTCGGTCATTCCAGTTGATTCGCGTTGCGTCCGTAGTCGCATCTGTACTCGTACATCTTTCCTTAACGTGCGCATTGTAATTCTCTATCATGCGGTGCATGTTCGAGGCTACGGCCTCGTATGAGAAGTTGTAGCACCAAGCGTCACGGTTTGTTCCCAGCCCCAGTGAGAATTGTTGGAAAATGCTAGGGGAAGAGATTTTTCCCTTCATGGCCTGATTACCAATTTGTTGGAAGGTGACAAAGCGTTCATCGCGCATGCTGATCCAGTCCCCGTGCTGGTTCGGGGCGATGGGCCGGAACGCGTCGGCCCCGCTGATCCCCTCGATGGATTCGAAGGAGCTGATCTGATCCAGCTTCTCCTGGCGGGTCGCGTAGTCCTCCGCCTCCGCGTAGAAGATCTCGGCGGTCCCGGGGTGTGCGGGATCCTTGACGAGGACGGTGATTGCGACGCCGGTGCGGGAGCCGGAGCCGAAGATCTTTCCGCCCTCGCGACGGCTGCGCTCGCCGGAGGTCCGCTGGTTGCCCTTCAGGTCGTATACGAAAACCTGTGAGAACTCCTCCTGCAGGGTGAGTCGCACGCCATCTGTGCTGTTCGCGTCGAGGAAGGAGCTGTTGGAGACGAAGGCGATGACGCCGCGCTGCCCGATGCGGTCCGACGCCCAGCGCAGGGCCCGGAAGTAGGAGTCGTAGAGCTTGGTCATCAGGCCTGCTCCGGATCGGCGGACGTATGTTCCTTCGATTCTCTCGTCGAGACGGGGGTACTTGAGATTCTTGTTTCTGTCGTTCTCTTCCTTCTGGCCTGCCGAGTATGGCGGATTCATGACGATCACCGTGATCGCCGAGTCCTTCTCGGCCCTGGCTCGCTCGTTGTTGGCGGCCAGGCCCTCGAAGTCCTCGGTGATGGTGCCGTCGCCCTCGTGGAGCTGGAAGGTGTCCGTCAGCGTCATGCCAGGGAACTCGACGTAACCCTCGTCCACGCCCTGCTCGGCGCGCACCTGGTGGTACACCTGCTCGATGTTGATAGAGGCGATGTAGTAGGACAGCAGCACGAACTCGTTCGCGAAGATCTCGTTCTTGTACTTGTGTTCCAGGGCCTCGGGCGGAATGACGCCGAGTTGGAGCAGGCGCGCCACGAAGGTGCCGGTCCCGGCGAAGGGCTCGATGATAGCCACGCCCGGATCCCCCAGGCTCTGCCCAAACGCCGTGCGCATCGCATCATCCGCGCTGCGGATGATGAAGTCGACGACCTCGACGGGCGTGAAGACGATGCCCAGGCGCTCGCTCATGCGCGGGAACGCCTGCGAGAAGAAGCGATCGTAGAGCGTGCGCATGATCTCCTGCTTGCCCGCCAGGGTGTGCACGGCCTCGATGCGCTCGACCATCGCCCGATAGAAGGAATCCAGCTCCCGACGCTCGTTCTCGATCATCGAATGATCGGTGAGCATCTCCGCAATCGTGTTCATCGCGCGGCTCACCGGGTTCTGCTTCGAGAACGAATGATCTGGGAACATCGCGTCAAAGAGTGGGGCCGTCAGGATGTGCTGGGCCAGCATCTCTACCGCCGACTCGTTGTCGACGGCCGGGTTCAGGGTCGTGCGCAGCGCGTTCACGAACTCCTGGAACGCGTCCTGGCGCTGCGGATCCTCTAGCAGGCGATCGATGAGGTGGATGTAGCGGTCCGCGACCGTCGCAATGTCCTTGGACCAGTCCTCCCAGTACAGGGACGAGCCCACTTTCTTCACGATTCGGCCGAACACCGACTCCTTCCAATCCGAAGGCAGCAGCGTCAGCTGACCCTGGATCCCTTGGGTTACGCCGTCCGCGCCGGACCCCGATGACCCGGCTCCGGCCTCGTCCCCATCGGACGCAGCGCCGCCGAGCGGATCGTCCTGCTTCTTCGCCTTCTCGAGGGAGACCTGCTCGACGATGATGTTCTCCGGCCCCTGGCCGTTGAGCTCCATGGAGTTGATCGCGGCGTCCAGGCGCTCGTCGTGGGCGCGCAGGGCCTTGAGGACCTGCCAGACGACCTGGAAGCGCTTGTTGTCATCCAGCGCGCGCTCCGGAGCCATGCCCGCCGGCACGGCCACGGGCAGGATGATGTAGCCGAAATCCTTACCCTCCGCGCGGCGCATCACGCGGCCCACCGCCTGAATGACGTCCACCTGCGACTTGCGCGGCGACAGGAAGAGCACCGCGTCCAGCGTGGGCACGTCCACGCCCTCGCTCAGGCAGCGCGCGTTCGTCAGGATGCGGCACACCGGGACCTCGTCCGTGCCCGCGCCCTCGGTCAGCCAGTCCATCTCGCGCGCACGCACTGCCGCGTTCATCGTGCCGTCCACGTGGCGGCACTCGACCTGCAGGTTATCCGACGCGTCGTCGTTGCTCAGGTCGCTCAGGCCAAAGGGACCGTTCACCAGGTCAGGGAACTGCGTTGCCACCGCCTTCGATGCCTTGATATCCTTGCAGAAGGCTACTGCGCGGCGCATCGGTGCGCGGTCATCACCGTAATCCACGTCCGAGCCGTGATTCTTGCGCTTGGCAAGGGCATTCCAGCAGCCTGTTAGTCTTGCCGCAGTATCGAGAGGCAGCTCGCCGCCCATCTCCGCGATCGCCTGATAGTGCTGCGACACCTCCTCCTCGCTGACCGTCAGGATGATGACCTTGTAGTCCGTCAGCAGGTTCTCCTTCACCGCCTGGCCGAAGCCCAGGCGGAAGAACACCGGACCGTAGGTCTCCTGATCATCCATTGAGGTCAGGATCGCGTCCTTCTCCGACGCCTTATTCTTCGCGTTCTCCGCGAAAATACGCGGCGTCGCCGTCATGTACAGGGTCTTCGCGCGGCGGATGAACTCGCCGCTGTGAATCTTCGTGAAGGCGCTCTCGTCCTCGCCCGTCAGCGTCGCACCCGTCGTGCGGTGGGCCTCGTCGCAGATCACCAGATCGAAGTCACGCCACTCGTCGCCCGCGATCTCCTGCGCGCGGTGAATGACCTCAATCGACTGATACGTCGCGAAGACGACCTGCAGGCCCTCCGTCGCGTTATTCGAGTTCAGGGAGTCCGCGAGGCGCTGGCCGTCTGTCGTCGCCGGAATCGGCAGGTCCACCGCCGACTCCTCGGCAGTGTCGTTACGCGCCGAGGAGGACACCTTCGTATCCGAACACACCGCCCACGCCGTGAACGCGCCGTCGGCCTCGGCCGCCCAATCATCCAGCGTCTGCTTGAGGAGAGCGAGCGAGGGGACCGCGAAGAGGATCCGGGCGGTGCCACCCTCCCTCTCCACGAACTCGCGCGCAATCGTGAGGGCCGTAAACGTCTTACCCGTGCCGCACGCCATGACCATCGTGCCGCGGTCGTGCTCCTCGAAGCCCGCCATCACCGCGCTGCGCGCGCGCACCTGGTGGTCGCGAGGCACCTTGCGCTCGCGGGTCTTCGGCGCCATGGTCGACCCCAGCGAATACGTGCGCCAGTCGATGTCCGAATCGCGCAGATCCGCCAGCGTGACGCGGGAAACCGGGATCTGCTGGCCCTCGATCGCGTCCTGCGCGTTCTTGCCCCACGGCGCGCCCGACGTGTCCACGACGATGCGGCGCGCGAAAGGCTCCTTGCCCGACGCGGACAGGAACGAGTCGATGTCCGCCTTCTGAATGCGGTGACCGGGCGCGTAGAACTTGCACTGAACCGCGACCGGGCCCTCTCCGTCGCGGGCGGGGATTGCCACCAGGTCAATGCCCGTGTCACCCGTGCGGCGGCCCGGCCACTCGCTCCATAGGTAGATTTCTTCGAACTGGTGGGCGAAACGCGCGTCGTGGGAGAGGAATTGGCGCGTCAGCTCCTCGAACAAAGTGCCCTTCTCGCGCTCGCTGCGTGCGCGCGCACGGTACTCGTCCAGCAGGGCATCCAGCGCAGACTTCGACGAGGCTAGGGCTGGCGAGGTGCTCATCGCTGTCAAACGATCATCCCCAGGGGTAGTGTCGGTGGAATCCGCCTCCATACCGGGCAGGGCCATTAAATCGTCGTCGCACGAAACACTCATGCGACCAAGAATAGCGGGTAATCTACGACACACAACCGAAGCGTGCTGAGTGGTGGACTACAAGGGGATTGCTGCGCTGGTGAGCAGCAGCTGCGGGGTAGCGGGTATATGTTTCCGCCGTTTCATTGAGCGTTCCGACCAACTTTGGGTATATTTCTCAGTAAGTGTTCGGGCTGCTGCGTCGCATGCCCATGATTCAAGGAAGGAAGTAGAGCTGCGATGAGTAATCTCGGGGCATATCAGATAGTCACTACGGGAATCAAGGCAATGGGCGGGCCAGCTAAAGCTGGTGTTATTGCTGTTGGCTTTGTTGTAGCGCTCACGGGTTCTGTTTATCGCCTTGGTGTTAATCGTGGTGTCAATATGGTTGATCGTCAGACTGTCGAGGCGAAGGTCACTGAATGGGTGCGTTCAAGATTTGCCCAATTCAATGCTCA
>ERZ772917.1823-NODE-1823-length-11482-cov-2.816750_pt1 | contig 11482 bp, 9 predicted proteins | sample MGYA00511187_ERZ772917 | MGnify/ENA primary metagenome ERZ772917 (study PRJEB29015, sample SAMEA2737925) | human oral metagenome | biome: human oral; feature: human-associated habitat; material: dental | place: China | collected 2012 ... | reverse complement strand
GGGCGGCGTCCTCAGCAGTGCGAGCCGTATGCATGCGCTGCTCCATCCGGAGGAGACGCCGCGTCTCCTGCCCGCAGATGCACTGCCGCAGATGATTGCCATGTTCGGCAGCGGCAGACCGCTCACGGAGGCGGATACCGCCGTGCTCCTGCGCGCCGCGCCCGACCGCCTCCACAACATCGTCCCCGGCATGATCATCGCCAGCGTTCTTGCCGAGACCTTTGCTGCTGCCGACATCCGGTACAGCGACTCCGGCGTGCGCGAGGGGTATATCTGGAAAGAGATCATCGGAGCGGATGATGCGAAGGAGGCAGAGCGATGAATTGCCTGATTTGTCAGGACGGGATGATGAAGGAGAGGATGGGGACGTGTTTTTCTGCGCCCAAGTATTGCTACGTCATCATCGACATGTGCCCTGCCATGTCTGCTCTCAATGCGGCGAAACGTTGTATTCGGCTTCCGTGATGGATAAAATTGACGAAATTTTGGAACGCATCGAGAAGATTGCGAGTAAAAGTTTTTTCATTGACTATCGGAATGCTATATAGAGATTCTTTATAAAGAAAACAAACGCCCCCAACAAAACAGTATTATTAGAGCTGGCCTTGTTGGGGGCGTTTGGAATGATAACAGTTTAACAGAGGGGGTTAGGAAGCGTTAAACATACTCTTTTGGGTGAGTATATCTGCCAAGGATAAATTTTCCATAGCGTGGATCAGCCTCTTTCCGGCAGTAATTTCCTGTGTGGCAGATCCCCAATCTTCCGGTATTGGAATTAACATTTCCTGTATGTGACGGGGTTGTAAATGTTGCTGCACAGAGCCATATTCATCAAGCAGCATCAGCGAGCGTGCCGTCGATGAAGAAAAGTATGTTAATAAATAGGCGCGCAGTGTTTTGTCCTGCACTCGGATTCGTATCAGGTCGTCACTGACCAGATAGGTCGTGGCTAAGTCCTTTGTGGCATAGGTGACTTTTCCGATTGTGCCTGAGCGCGTGATTAAAATATCTCCCTCCTCGATTTTAAGTAATGCTCCACACTCATGTTGCTGTTTCGTTGCCTTTGAAAAATCAAGCCATTTTACAGTAAAGCGACGTAATTCCAGAGCCCCGTTTGCCGTCAAATAGGGGGTGAGTTCCGTTGTATTCGTAGGATTATCCACCTTTATTGTTGCAGAATTCCATCGAGGACCCATAAAAATTTTCATGCCGGCTTCCAGTTGTCCGATCGTTGTTACAGACCAGCCAGGTTTTTCATTATACTCCAACACATGATCGATTGCTCTGTTTAGGCGAGGAGAATAATGCTGGGGATTGAGGTTGAGGTGATCCTTAATATCATTCCTGTGAATAGAGAAAATATATTCAGAGGGATGTATAGCCGTACCATCTTGAAGAAATGAAGAATATGCCGTAGCAATTTCATCTAAGTCTTGACTAAGAATACCTGTGCTGTTCCCGTTGTTGTCAACCACGTAAACGGCGTTCCCCTTTGAGTCTTGTCCAATTCTTTGGGATTGTGCCATAAATATTCTATCGTCATTTGTTCCCTTGTGCTCCTTCGAATGTTTTTCCAGTATCAGTACGCAAGTCCTTACACCGGTATCCGGTTGAAAAGTATTCTTATGCAATGTAATAATGGCTTTGATATTGCAGTTGTCCAGTAGCCACGAGCGATATGCTTCATAGGTGATATTGTCCAACACCCCCTTGGGGAGAACAATCCCCAGCCGCCCCCCAGGTTTTAGCCAGTCAATGCAGCGTTCCAAAAAAAGAAGTTCCGGGGATTGTCGTGACAGGAGGTCATCATCCGATTCAGAAAAAATATAGGAATTATCCTGTTGCTGTGTATATGTGTGTCCAAATTTGAAATTTCTCAAAATATTTCGGTCGGATATTTGGGAGTCTGTCTTCTGACCGGAAAATGGTGGGTTTGTCACGATAATAGATGGCGCATTTGTTGTATTTGCAAAACAACGCGATTTGATCCAAGGGTCTAGTCGGTCATATTGATCAATAGAGTTTCCTCTTGTCATGCCTGTTTGCCCGTCACCGGTGAGGAGCATTGCGCATTTTGCGATCTTTACCAATCTGGCAGCAATCTCAACAAGATAGATGCTGTCTTTAATCGTTGTTAATTGACGGTCTCGTGCCGCTGATCCATGCTTGGTAGACATGATGACCTTGCGGCGCAAATAACGGAACATAGCGGTGGCAAATCCCCCGCCACCGCCTGCGGGATCGAGTATTCGTTCGCCAATTTCGGGGTCTAACATTTTTACCATCATATTGACAACAAGTCTGTTTGTAAAGAACTGCCCCTGTTGGCGCTTAAGATTGATATGGGTGAATTGCTCGTATGTTTCTCCCATGAGATCCCAGTCATCGGCATCATCATTACATGCAGCAAGACTCCATTTTTGTAATATACCGACAGCTTCTGCAATACAGTCATTGCCGACCGTTATTTTTTCATGTGCATCAAAAACGTCCGGATATTGATCTGCATACTCTCTAAAGAGCGTTTGTATCGTGGAAGCTACTGCAGCTCTTCCTTCGATGGTTCTGAAGTTTTCGTCCGTGATCCAAAAACGTGGATATAGACCGGGGCTGGTTTCGTCTTGGATTTTTGCAAGCAGGATTCGAACCATATCCATTGCCAAATCAAAATCTTCATTTTCCATTCCTCGCCCATATAACTTGTTGTGACAAGTTGCCAGGAGAAAGCGTATGTTATGCGGGCGTTTAAGCTCTTCTTTTTGGGGAATGGTATCATGTTCAGACTGCCATAATTCTCGATAGAGTGGAAGGGAGTGAATCTCTTCCAGACCTCCGATTTCTTTGGTTTTACGATATATATTGATTTGATTGCCGTTTGTCCACACAGCGCCTATGGCAGATGTGTTAAATACATAGGAAACAAGCTGATTATAACCATCGGTCACATTGGGTTTCTTGCATTCTACAACAAATAGAATGTTTCCCTGATCGCCATCCAGTGCCGCTTTTTTATTGTTGTAAACGACAATGTCTGCGCGAATGTCAGCACCAGTTTCGTCCTGTAAAACCTTTGATCCGCTTTGAATGCCAACCTCTCTGCGGATGATTTCTTTCGGATAAAGATAGTCTTCGTGCAGAGTGCGGATAAAAGTTTGACGCACAATTTCCTCAGGTGTAGTTTTTAAAATGGTTCCCGTGAGATAGTCAGAAATTGTATCTCCATAATTCATATCTTCAGCAGCCATAGTAATCCTCTCATGCAAAACAGAATTATCTTTGTATCATATAGAATAGCATATATTCCAAAGAAATTAAATGAATTCCATCAATACGCTGCCAAAGAATTTCGCTCGCTGCCGCCGCATCCGCTCGTCCCGATTGAGGACATCGTGCTGAAACGCTGCTGAAGGAAGTAAAACAACATACGAAAAAGCCCGCTCATGAAGCTATGAACCTTCGTGGGCGGGCGTTTTCGTATATCAGTCAATTTTTATCTGTGCAAGCATGCGCAGCTGGTCGCGTCGGGCATAGATGACATTCAGGATGTAGACCCGCATAGTAAACTCTTCGACGCGGTAGTATATGACGAAGTTCTTCACAATGATTTTCCGGATTCCGCGCGAGTGCCAAGGCTCATCGTCGATGCATTTGCTGCGTTTCGGCAGTGTAGAGAGGTTTTTCATCTCCATATAGAGCATATCAAGATAAGCTCGCGCGGTATCAGGGGCAAGCAGAGCATTGGCAATATAGCTGCGCAGCCCGCTGAGATCATCCGCGGCATCAAGCGTTATGACGATTTCATACAAATCCATTCGAACCGAGACCTCGTCTGAGCTCATCAAACACGTCATCAAGGGGCCTGCCTTCATCAGCAAGGCTTTGGTTGCAGCTGTGCTCGAGCTTTGCATTCAGCTCCGCAGCAGTCAAGGTGTCCAGTGTTTTTGGTTCCTTTACAGAGCCGACATCATTCAGATGCATCCGAAATGGGATACCGCGCTCCCGTACGAGGCGGGAGGTACACATCCGCAGATAGCTTGGCAGATCAATGCCGAGCGCCGTGCAGATATCCGCGGCTTCTGCGCGCTCCGATTCATCTATGTGAAATTGTACCAAGGTGTCCATAGAACTCACCTCCTGTTTGTTTCTAGTATATCATCAAGTAAAAACACATGCAATCATACAGAAGCCCCTCCGATATTCGATCGAAGGGGCGCTGTGTGTTATAGGAGGATCAGCCCTCGGTGTCACCCATCCACTCCTCGGAGAAGACGGGAGCGTCCTTGACAAGGGCGACGATCTCCTGCCGCGTTGCCTCGATTTCCTCGGGCGAGAGGACGGAGGTGAGCGGTTTTGCCAGGAGAGTGCCGATATATGCCATGTCCTCCTCATGCATACCGCGTGTGGTCGGGTTGGTGGTGGAGAGCCGCAGTGCCTGGAGGAAAAGGCCGGAGCTCATCGTGGGGATGTTCTCGCGCATCGCGCGAATGTCGATCTGAGCGATGGCCTTGGATGCCTCCGCGAGATCGATGCCGGCCGCGGCAGAGGCGAGGACGAGATGTGTGTCCGTCCCGCCGCAGAGAACAGAGGCGCCGTGATCGGCAAGGGAGCGTGCGAGCACCTCGGCATTCTTTACCACCTGCTCCGCATAGCTGCGGAATCCGTCTGTGCCCGCCTCGCGCAGGACAACGCCGAGCGCGGCGAGGTGGTTCATGTGGAGTGCCTCATGCCCTGTATTGATGACCGCTGCATCCAGGCAGTCGGCAATCTCTTCTTTGCAGAGGACGACGGCGCCGTCGGGCCCGCGGAGCGATCCGTTCGTGGAGAATGTCACGACATCCGCGAGCATCACGGGCGAGGGGATGACCCCCGCGGCGACGAGGCTGACGGACTGGCTGATGTCGACCCAGAGGTAGGCGTCGATGCCCTTGGCGATATCGTAGAGGATACGGTAGTCGATCGTCCGCGGGTAGCTGACAGGAGAGTAGATGATGAGCTTCGGCTTGACGCGCTCGGCCTGCTCGCGCACCGCGCCCCAGTCGACCTGCTGTGTTGCCGGGTCGATGCCGCAGTTTTCGAAGGTATAGGAGAGCCCTACGGCATGGTCCTGCTTGCGCAGGTTGAACGACAGGACCGTATCGCCGGGGTTGAGGAGCGCTTGGAATACGACGCGCGAGGCGGAGGCAATGCTCCCGAGACGGACGATGGCATGGTCGCTGTGAAAGAGTTCTTTTGCGCGTGCGCAGACAATGGAGGTGAGACGCAGGCCGAGGCTGGTTGCCTTGTTGCTGCGTTCATAGACGCTGTTCGTCAGGATGCTCCCCTCGAGGTACTTCGCAAACGGCGACATGGCGTTCATGTTCGGCAGGAGTGAGAGCGTGTAGCGCTGGCGCTGGCGCTCATCCTCGAGCAGCGTATAGATCTCGGGATCAAAGGCCTTCAGTTGATTGGCGACTTCTTCTCTTTTCATGGGCGGTTCTCCTCTTACGTTTTCGCAAAAGATCATAGGAACAATGCGGCAGCTCCGCATGACAGACTGTATGCGTTTATTATAGCACAACGGAGCGCGTTGGTCACCCGATTTTGATGTTTCTGGGGATTTTTGCCGAGAGAATATTTTTCCGCAGTAAAAAACTCCGGCGGGGCGCAGACGCGCCGCCGGAGGGATTGGGCGAGAGGTTATTCCTTGTGGAAGAGATTCTTGATGATGTTCATGCGTTCGCTCGCCGCATGTTCATGCACCTCATTCGTATCGGCCTCGGGGTAGAAGATGCTTGCCATGGCCTCCGTGTTGATCCACTCCTCGGAGAAGATGGGCTTGTCGATGATGAGCTTGGCGATGGCCGTGCGGATATCGTCCTCCTCATGCGCGCTGATGCCGCCGGAGAGAACGCGCGCCAGCATTTGACCGACGAGGGTCATGTCCTCCTCCTTGAGACCGCGGGTCGTCGGATTCAGCGCGGAAAGGCGCAGGGCCGAGAGAACCATCTCCGAGCGCATCGTTGAAATGCGGTCGCGCTTTGTCTGCACGCCCATCCGCGCGAGCGCGTGCACCGCGTCTGTGGTATCTACGTTGGGCGCGGGCGCTGCCAGCACGAGATGGGTCTCGGTTCCGCCGCACAGGAGTGTTGCGCCGCGGCTCTCAAGGGAGGCTGCGAGCGCCTTGGCATTCCGCAGCACCTGCTCGCCGTAGGCACGGAATTTCGGCTGTGCCGCCGCGTGCAGGGCAAAGGCCAGCGCAGCGAGACGGTTCGCGTAGAGCGCGGTATGCCCGCTGTTGACGACGGCCGTATCCAGTTGGTCCGCCAGTTCCTTTTTGCAGAGGAGGACCGCACCCTCGGGGCCGCGCAGCGAATCGCCCGTCGGGAAACTCACGACATCGGCGAGCGGCACGGGGGAGGGGATGAGACCTGCTGCGATGAGGCCGACGCATTGACCGATGTCCACCCAGAGATAGGCGCCGACCTCGCGTGCGACGGCGGCGAGGCGCTGATAGTTCGGGATGCGCGGATAGCTGACCGGGGAGAAGATGATGAGCCGCGGCTTCAGCTCCTTTGCCATCGCCAGGACGGCATCCCAGTCGACCCGCTGCGCCGCGGGGTCGATGCCGTAGTTCTCAAAGCGATAGTTCAGCCCCGCACAGTGTTCCTGTTTGCGCAGGTTGAACGAGAGCACGGTATCGCCGGGCTGCAGCAGACCGAGGAAAACTACGCGCGAAGCAGCGGCAATGTTCCCGAGCCGGACAATGGCGTGCTCGCTGTTAAAAAGCTCTGCGGCACGCGTGCGCGCGAGCTCCTCGGCTGCATTTCCGTGCCGCGCGCTGCAGCTCTCGATGCTGCTGCCTGCGAGCGGGCTCCCGACGAGATAGGCTGCCAGCGGAGACATGGCGTTGACTGTCGGGACCAGCGAGAGCATATTGCGCTGCCGCTGCACCTCATCCTGCAGGAGGCCAAAGACAGCCGGGTCAAACGCCTTCAGATGGTTGAGCAGTGTTTCTTTTTTCATGGAGCATCCTCCTCATCTGTCCGGGCCGTGCGGCACCTCCGCACGGCCAATAAAAAACAGGTGCGCCCCGGGATGGGGCGCACCTGTTCACGGTGAACCAACGTACTCTGTTTCCAGTTCGCATTGTTCACGGTCGAGCATTCTGAGAGGAGAACCGCTCAGCTGTTGCCGCTTATGTCTGACAGTTCCTTAGAACGGCCATACGATCGGGATAACGACCATGCAGAGGATCAGCGAGAGAATCGCAAGAGGCAGGCCAACCTTGACATAGTCCATGAAGCGGAACTGACCGGGCCCGAGCACGAGCGTGTTCGGCGGGGTCGCAACCGGCGTCGTGAACGCGCAGGATGCAGCAATGCCGATCGCCATGATGACCGGATACGGCGAAGCGCCGATGGACTGTGCGATCGAGATGCCGATCGGAGCGAGCAGCGCCGCTGCCGCCGTGTTCGACATGAACTGCGTCAGACCGCACGAGAGGATGAACATCGCCGCGACGATGACGAGCGGCGAGGGAGCCTCGCCCATGAGACCGACGACGAAGTCCGCGATGAGCTTGCCTGCGCCGCTGTGATCCATGGCGCTGGCGAGCGGGAGCATACCGGCGAAGAGGAAGATCGTCGTCCAGTCAATGCCCTGATATGCCTGCTTCTCGGAGAGGCAGCCCGTCAGCACGCAGACGAGCGCGCCGATGATGGCAGACATCTGCATCGGGACGTGGATGTCCTTCTCAAAGACCATCGCGACGATGACCGCGAGCAGGATTGCAAGGCAGACCATCATCTTCTTCTTGTCCTTCGGACCGTCCTCGCTTGCGGATTCTCCCTCTACCTTCACCATGTGGCGCGGGCAGAGCTTGTAGCCGATCGTGAGCATGTAGACGAGACCGAGGATGGAGAGCGGGACACCGATCCATGCGAACTCAAAGAATCCGAACGGGGTGAGTCCGCTTGCGCCGAGCGTTGCGCTCATGAGGATGTTCGGCGGGGTACCGATCATCGTGATCGTACCGCCGACGTTTGCCGCGACAGCGAGTGCCATCAGCTGCGGCGACACGGGAACCTTTGCGGCCGCGCAGATCTGAATAACGACTGGCATGAGACAGGCGACCGTCGCCGTGTTCGAGGACACCGACGACAGGATGATCGTGATCAACATCAGGGCCGTCATCAGCGCGCGCTCGTTCGTGCCGGACTTCTTCACCACGGCAATCCCGATCCATTGGGCGAGTCCCGTTTGGAACATCGCCGCTCCGATGACGAACATGCCCGCAAAGAGCACGACGGTGGAGTTCGACAGCCCGGCAAAGACTTCCTTCGGCGTCAGAACACCCAGGAGGCCGAGTGCGACTGCCGCACCCATTGCCGTGACTGCGAGCGGGATGATCTCGGTGGCGAAGAAGATCGCCGCCACGGCGAGCACTCCCAGTGTCAGCGTTGCTGCATCCATAGAATACATCTCCTATCATATCAGTTCTTCTAGTTCCCGTTGTATATTTCGGAAACTTTCTTTCGACAGAATTCTTAATTCTCTCTCTTTTCTGGTTTTCCTGCTAGTTTTGGAGAAAAATTGCAATGAAATTTTTTTATAAAAGCGATAAACAAGAGTAATTTACGTGAAAATTGCGCATGCTTCCGATCGATACGGAAATTATTCTGCCAAAGATGCGGCAATTATTTTATGGATGCGAGATGGATCGGGATGCGCAGATGCGGTGTAAAATTGGTTGACAAATATATTTCCATTTCATTATACTGCAATAGCAATTAAAGTCAAATGGACTTCATCAGCAGATTCGGTGCCCGAACGGGCATGAAGGCAGGTTTTTGTGTGGAAAAGCCCCGTCTCATCTCGGACGGGGTTTTTGTAATGACGCATGGGAATGTGCGGTGTATTTTGCCGCGCTCGGAGGAGAGCCTCTATCTCCCAATGCCGCGCACGACGGCGATGAATCCCTCATCCCCTCGGCCTGCCTGCCGGGGGCATGCGGAGCATGGCGGAAGGGGCGAAAAGAGCGGCTGCTGGATGAAGAAACTCTTTGTGCAGCAGCCGCTTTTGCTGTTCCTAAATGCAGAGAAAGGAGCTCTCTATGCGATATCTGCGCGCGCTCGTCCTGCTCATATTTTTGCTTGCGCCTGCGGGCTGTGGGCAGAACATTGAGGAACGGACGGAGGGGACAAGCGCCGCGGCGGACGATACGATCGTCCTCGCGGCGTATCGCCCGCTCGCTCCGGGCGTGCATGACAGCTACTACTGCAGCCGGATCCTCGGCGTCTGGGAACCGCTCATCACGGCGGATGAGGAGACGGGCGCGCCTGCGCCGTGCCTCGCCGTGTCCTGGGAGATGCTGGACGACGGACGCGTGTGGGTATTCCATCTGCGGCAGGGGGTGCGTTTTCATGACGGGACGCCCTTCACGGCAGGCGGTTGCGGACAATATCGCGTGGATGGGCAAGGGGGCGCCTTTGAGCATTTTCTACTCCCGCAGCCGCAAGAACTACTATCCGAATCTCGTCCGCGTGGAGCCTCTCGACGAGCTGACGGTGCGGATGACCTTTGCCAAGCCGAACGTCAATCAGCTCTACAATATGATGAATTTCGGCAGCCCGATCTATGCCCCCTCGTGCCTTGCGGACGACGGCTCGTTCACGGGGACCGCACGCGGGACGGGGCCGTTCCGCATCGCGGAGAATGTGCAGGATCGCTATGTCGTTCTTGAGCGCAACGAGGATTACTACGGGGAAAAGGCGCGTGCGCGCCGCATCCTGATCCGCACCATCCCGAGCCCCGACGTCCGCTTTGCCGCGCTCAAGGCGGAGGAGATCATGGGCGTGCTGGACGTCAGCGCGATGCCGCCGGTGCTGGCCGATGAGCTGGCGCAGGACGAGCGGTTCGCCGTCTCGGTCAGCCGTTCGATCATGGTGCGCTATCTGGCGTTGAACGGGACGCGGCCGCCGTTCAACGATGTCCGCATGCGGCGCGCTGTGAGTCTCCTGCTCGACCGCCGCCTGCTCGCGGATGCGCTCTATCTCGGCTATGCAGTGCCGACGACGAATCTGCTGAGCATCTCCAGTCCGTTCTACAAGGAGTTCCCCGCCGCACGGGACGTGGCGGAGGCAAAGCGGCTCGCGCATGAGGTACTCGGCGATGCGCGGCAGGAGATCGTCTACTGTGTGAACGGCGCGGACCCGATCGCCAAGGGCGAGGCGGAGCTGATTGCATACTGGCTCGCAGACATCGGCCTCGATGTGCGCATCGAGGCGCTCGAGGCGCCGATGCTGACGGCGCGGATGCGGCGCGGGGACTACGACATCGCGCGCAGCCAGCAGGGTCTGCCGAACGGCGATCCGCTCTATGTGTTCAAGGGCTTTTTCGCGCCGAACGGGCCGCGGAACAAGGCGCTTTCGCTCGGCTATGACAATCCGGAGGTGAACGCGCTCCTCGCGGAGCTCGACACCGCGGCGGACGAGGGGAGGCGGCGGGCGCTCTTTGATCGGCTGCAGGAGATCGGCGTGGAGGAACAGCCGGTCGTCCCGCTCTATTTTGATGAAAACATTGTGGTCTACAATGCGGCGCGCCTGACGGGATACCGGGCGCTGCGCTACGGGGTGTCGCTGGCGGAGGTGGCGTGGAGATGAATGCGGTGCAGCGCTATATCTGCGGGCGGCTTGCAAGCGCTCTGCCGGTGCTCTTCGGCGTCAGTCTGCTCGCGTTTGGCCTCGGCCAGCTCTCACCGGGCGATCCGGCAGAGATTATGCTGGAGGGGACGGGGATGGGCATGCCGTCCGCCGAGGAGGTCGCTGCGCTGCGCTCCTATCTCGGTCTGGATCAGCCGTGGTACGCGCAGTACGGGCTGTGGCTGCGGCGCCTCCTGCACGGGGACGGCGGCATGTCCTACCATCTGGGGATGCCGGTCTTCACGGCGCTCCTCGACCGGCTGCCTGTGACGGCGGCGCTCGCTGCGGCGGCTCTCGTATGGGCGGTGGTCGGCGGCATCGGGCTCGGCCTCGCGATGGCCTACCTGCGCGGGACGATGTGGGAGCAGATGGTGCGCGGCGCAACGCAGGTCATGCTGGCGGCGCCGTCGTTCCTCACGGCGATCCTGCTCATCCTGGTCTTCGGCGTGTGGCTCCATATCCTGCCGACGAACGGCGTGGAGTCCGCGGCGGGCTATGTTCTGCCGTCGCTCGCGCTCGCGCTTGTGACGCTCGCGATGACGGCGCAGCTGCTCGACAGTCAGCTGCGCGGCGCCCTCTCGTCCTTTTACGCGCGCGTTGCACGCCTGCGCGGTCTCAGCGAAGGCCGCGTACTCCTCGTCTATGCGCTGCCGAACGCAATGCTCCCCGTAGCGGCGATGCTGGGGAATTTCTTCGCAGCTGTGCTCGGCGGAGCGATCGTCGTGGAGACGGTCTTTGCTCTGCCGGGCATCGGCTCGCTCGCGCTCGACGCGATCCACTACCGCGACTATCCGCTGCTGCAG
>ERZ772917.1822-NODE-1822-length-11484-cov-3.790883_pt1 | contig 11484 bp, 4 predicted proteins | sample MGYA00511187_ERZ772917 | MGnify/ENA primary metagenome ERZ772917 (study PRJEB29015, sample SAMEA2737925) | human oral metagenome | biome: human oral; feature: human-associated habitat; material: dental | place: China | collected 2012 ... | reverse complement strand
TAATCGTCGAAGAAATGCTGCCACGGGTAAAAGAAGAAAATCTAGCTGAGTTCTGTGATATTTTCTGTGAAAAAGGCGTCTTTACAGCTGACGAGTCACGCTACTTGCTTTCTAAGGCTAAGGAAATGGGCTTCAAGCTCCGCATCCATGCTGATGAAATCGAATCTATCGGTGGAGTAGATGTAGCAGCTGAGCTAGGAGCAACGAGTGCAGAGCACTTGATGGTGGCGACCGATGAGGGCATTTGCAAGATGGCAGAAGCCAAGGTTATCGGCAATCTCCTGCCAGCAACTACCTTCAGTCTGATGGAAGATACCTATGCACCAGCCCGCAAGATGCTGGAAGCTGGTATGGCCATTACCCTGACTACTGACAGCAATCCAGGCTCTTGTCCGACAGCTAATCTGCAGTTCGTTATGCAGCTGGGCTGCTTTATGATGCGTCTGACGCCAGTAGAAGTCCTTAACGCTGTAACCATCAATGCGGCCTACTCAGTTAACCGTCAAGATAAGATTGGCAGCTTTGACACTGGCAAGCAGGCTGATATTACCATCCTAGATGCTAAGAATATCGACTATCCACTTTATTTCTTTGCGACTAACCTGACCCATCAGGTTTATAAAGCAGGCAAGTTGGTTGTTGATCAGGGTAGAATCGTCTAATTTTACAAGTCGGTACCATTTCAAACCGATAGCGAAAACCTATCTGGAGGGAATATAAATTTTATATTTCTTATTATTCTTAATTATACAGAATAAAATGAACTCATCTGTAGGTTAAAAGAATGTTTATGGATAATGGGTAGGAATTGCAGCTTAAATAATCAGGAAATAAGTAAAAAAAAAACGAGGGTCTATTTCGAGTTTTAGGGAGACCCCTCGTTTTTTTGATTTTAGTTAGATGTTTTAGCGAATATTGCCAAAAATGTTCTAATAAAATAATTGTCAGAAAAATTAGAATTATATTACATTCCTATGTTTTACCTATTTTTTATTGACTAAAAAAAATATAAAGACTACAATGAAAACGAAGTAACCGCTTACAAAAAAATACAGGAGGTTTGATTATGCAATATAACAAACAGCAACGGTTCGCTTTTCGTAAATACGCAGTTGGCCTTGTATCCGTGGTGGTCGGATGCCTTTTTTATGGGCCAGCTGTTTTGGCGCAGGAACAAGCAGCGACTCCTCCAGTAGTAGTAGAACAAGGTTCGGAACTTGTGAAGACAGCAGAGTCGGTGTCTGATGATTCACAAATAGCGCCGACAGTAGTAGAGGCAAGTGGCCAGCAGGTAGCTAAGACCGACCTAAAGACTGCTCCTGCTAATGAGAGTCCCAAGCTTGAGGCAGCAGAGTCGATACTTGATAAGAGTGAGCAAGAAAGCAAGCAGGAAGCTCAATCAGAAAAAGCCCCAGTACTTGAGGCGAAGAAGGCCGATCCAGAAGTTTCTAAACCTGAAGTTGAGGTCAAGCTAAGTCCTGCTGAAAAGGTGAATGAAGAAGCGCGTGTACAAGCCTTAGTTCGCTTAGAAAGCAAGAAAAAAGAAGCTCCAGTAGGGGCAGTGGAAATTGCATCTCGTCTGAATGAAAATCAACCAATCAAGGATGCGGTTTTAAAAGAATTGGATGAAAAAGGTATCCAGTATAAGAAATTAGCAGATTTTGATTTGATTTTTAATGGCTTTGTCTTAGAGACAAGCTACAAGGATGCCCTGAAAATTCGCAAAGTTGCTCGAGTTGAGAATGTTGAAATCACCACCCTTTCAAATGCTAGTGACTCTAAGTACCTTCCTAAAAAGCAAACTACTGTATTGCCAACTAAGGTTAGTGAGGAAAATGAACTGATCAATCTACAACCTCTCTGGGATAAGGGGATTAAAGGACAGGGTCGTGTAGTAGCTGTGCTAGATACTGGTCTGGATTACGACCATAACCTCTTTAGTTTGACAGATAAAAGCAAGGCTAAATACAAAAATAAAGAGCAGATGGAAGCCGCCATGAAAAAGGCAGGGATTAGCTATGGTAAGTGGTATAACGACAAGGTAATCTATGCTTACAATTATTCTGATATGAACGACGAGATCAAAGAAGATGATCCACGTTCACACGGAACGCACGTCGCCGGTTCAGCAGTTGGAAATGCAACCAAACCAGCTCCAACTGGAGAATTGGTCAAAGGGGTGGCTCCAGAAGCGCAGCTAATGTTTATGCGGATCTTTTCAGATAAGAAAGGAATGACTGAACAGGGCTTTGTCGTTGCAAAAGCCGTTGAAGATGCTGTCAAGCTTGGCGCAGATACCATAAATATGAGTTTTGGTGGTGTCAATGGTTCAGAAGCTGATACAAATCCTCTTACTCGGCAAGCCTTTGAGTTTGCCAGAAAGGCAGGTGTTGTCATTAGTGCTGCAGCTGGGAACTATGCTGTAAGTGGCTATTGGCAAGCTAAGCCTAAAGCGGATGCGCCTGATACAGGAACCGTTGATGAGCCAGCGCTTGAAAAGGGTATCCTAGCCATCGGTGCTTTAAACAACAGAGTCAGCCATGAAACAAAAATTCGTTTGGAGATACCTGCCTTAAAGGACAAGCAAGAGTTTCAGAATGGTTTAATTGACTTGCCTGTTTATCGTCTGCCATTCCCTGTTGAAGGACCACAATCTTATGTTTATGTACCAAAGGGTGGAGAAGAAGCCTATCGGACTACAAGCGTCAAGGGTAAAATCGCCTTGGTTGAAAGTGGGGGAGATGTCACAGATGAGGATAAAGTTGATGCGCTTCGACAATCTGGTGCTAAAGGAGTTTTAGTCTACCAAAATGAGGAGCAGGGAGATCAACTGCAAAATCTTTCGATGGGGTATTGGGGTTCGTTTTATCCTGTCAGTGTCCTAGGGCATACGCTTGGTAAAGAGTTAGCAGAACATGCTGGGGAATACAAGCTGACCTTCCATCAAGAAGTGAAAAAGCTTCCGTATAGTGAAGCAAATAAGATGCTCCACTTTACAGGTTGGGGACTGTCAGCTGAAGGAATGCTGAAGCCAGATGTGACCTTGCCGGGAGGTAATATTTACTCAGCTATTCCAGACGGCTCTTATGATATGGACTCTGGAACCAGTATGGCAACTCCGCATGCCGCAGGGGCAACAACCCTGATTAAGCAGGCCTTGGAACAACGCTTCCCACAATATAGCCCAGAACAGATCCATACTTTACTTCGCCAGCTTGTCATGAGTACTGCCAAACCACACAAGGACAAGGAGAGTAATACTTATTCTTCTGTCCGGCAGCAGGGCTCTGGACTCATGGATGCTGCAGGTGCAGCTTTTGGCAATCTATACGTTACTGGAAAAGGTAGCGATAGTAGTCTGACCCTTGGAAATGTTAATGAAAGCTTCACATTTAACGTTACTGTCCATAATTTAGGCTCTGAAGCTAAAGAGCTCACCTATCGAACAGTTGTCAATACAGATCAGGTGGAAAACGGGCGGATTACACTGCAAATGCGTCAATTGCTGGAGCAGCAAGGCGAGAAGACGATAGTTGTACCACCGAAAGGCAGTGTGACTGTGCCAATTCAGGTCAATACGAGTGCCTATACCAAGGAACTCTCCGAACAAATGAGAAATGGCTACTTTTTAGAAGGTTTCGTCTTCTTTAAGGATGTCAAGACTCAAAAAGATGAGGTCAGCATTCCGTATATCGGTTTCAAGGGGCATTACCAAGATCTACCTGGTATCGAAAAGCCGGTTTATAAATTCACTGGCAATGACAAGCCTTTCTACTACTACAAAGACGAAAAAGCAGAAAATCCTGTCAAGGATCCAGGAAATCACTTCACTGCCTTGCTCAGTTCCATCCGTAGAAATGGGCAAGACGAGCAGGTTGTCTTGGGAGAAACAGATGGGAAATATGATGGAAATGCATTAGCCTTCTCTCCGAATGGTGATGGACACTTTGACACGGTTAAGTTAAATGCCGTTGTTTTGAGAAATGTGGACAATATTCATTTGGCGGTCTATAAGGCGGACGATGTAAAACGGGAGCATCCGATTTACGAAAATGGCAATGAAAGTCAGAAAAAATCTGATTTTGGTTGGAGAATCAATGATCGGAGTAAAGTTCTTTATGCTAGTCATTGGGCAGGGAAAGACCAAAATGATCAAGTCGTTCCTGATGGAGAATACCAATATGTCCTGACCTATCGACCAAGTACACCAGGAGCAAAACCTCAAGAAATCACCTTAAAAGTCAAGGTAGACAATCAGGTTCCACAATTAGCGACGAGCAAAGACCTCTATGATCCAAAAACTCGTACCTTTAGACCGGGAACAATTATTGAAGAAGGAAGTGGCTTAGCTGGTAAATACTTGTCCTATCAAAAAGATGGACAAACGATTGAAATCACTCCGAATCAGGATGGCTCTTATCATATTCCAGAAGGAGTCGACTTGACGACTGTTCGTTTCTCTATTTGGGATAAGGTTTATAATACGAATACTTTAACAATTGATGGGGAAAAGGAGCCAGCTTCAACTGAGAAAGAAGAAGCGCCAGAAAAAGAGGGAACAAACCCTGATACAGAGAAAGCAGAAGCTAAGGATGGACGCTTAGAGGTTCGAATTGTGGACGAGGTAGGTAATCCAACTTCTCAATATCCTGAGATAATGCGCTATCAGGTATTTGACAGTGAAGGCAATCGTGTTGATAAGGAATTTAATACCTATTATGAAAGCAATCTTCCAAGACTGCCTTTCGGTAGTTATACTGTTAAAGTAGTTGGTCAAGACGAAAACTATTCATGGGTGTCTCCTACAACTGTGACGGTTGAATTGACGAAAGAACATCCAGAAGGTGTGGTCAACTTTGTCTACCATTACAAATCTAAGAATCGTTTTAATGTGGTCTTTGACAAGGACTTGCCATCTGGTACCAAGGTCTTTGCTATTCATAAGGATAGTGGCGAACAGCATGAGTTAGAGCAAACTTTATATGAACCAAAGACTTTTGAGAAGCTCCTTTTAAATGGAGATTATCGCATTCATATTGATTTGCCAAAAGGCTATCGTGCAGTAGAAAATGATGTTTTCTATTCGGTTGGTGAAAGAATCAATCGCTTCTTAACAACATTTGTAGAAGTCACAGAAAATAATCCAGTTAATCCAACACCAGCACCAAGCCCAAATCCAGCACCAGTTCCGAATCCTCTTTCTCCAGATAAAACACCTGTTCCTGATAAAGAGACTGGAAAGGAGAAAGAAGAGCAACAATTAAATCAGAAACAAGCAGATTTGCGTCCGATGTATGACAAACCGAGTGAAAAGAATGCGCAAGGTGGACTAGAATCATCTAATCAGGATGCAAAAGAAACCCTACCGAAGACGGGACAGGCTGGAGACAAGCTTGGTCTTGTAGGTTTTGTTCTATATCTTCTTGGCCTAGGCTTTATTCTTCAAAAAAGAAAAGAAAGTCAGAACTAATCATTTTAAAGTATAAGTGAATTTGTACATCAGGATGGAGGTGGCAAAGGTGGCTATCTCCATTCTGAAGATAAAGGAGTTTTTATATGGAGTTTCAACCTAATCAACGTTTTTCAATTCGAAAGTGTGCTATCGGAATAGCCTCGATAGTAATAGGGATCATTCTTGCTGGACCTATGGTTGCAGCAGATACAGTAACAGCTGAGAATCAGATTGCCACAGTGTCTGCGGTAAACGATGGGGAAGCAAGGCAGGAGGGAAATGCTGTCCAGGAGCAGAAAGTGGAAAGGACTCAAGATTTAACTGAGTCGGCTTCCCTTGCTTCAAAGCAAACAGAAGACAGTCATTCATTTACGAAAGAAAATGAGCCTCCAACGGCTCCCTCAGTAGAAATAAAAGTAGAAACAAATCTCATTGTCTCTGAAAAGAAAGGGGCGCCAAGCACAGAAGCTGCTTCTAAGTCTGAGAAGGAAAGTAGCAGTAGTGATAAACTTCTCTCAGATCAGTCCAAAGCATCTGACAAAGAAGTTCTAAAAGAAAATCCTCGGAAGGAAGAACCGATTCTTTCTGAAAATGAATTGGGCGAAGAGGCTCCTGTGGAGGCGCTTGTGCGTCTGAAGGAGGAAAAAACAACTGTAGAACAACCTTTCACATCAGCAACGGATAAGGCAACGCGAATTGAAAAGACCAATCGGGAACATGAAGAATTTCTCAAGGAACTAGAGAAACAATCTATCCAGTTTAAAAAACTCTACGACATCAATCTTTTGTTTAGTGGGGTTGCTTTAGAAACGACCTATGGAGATGCAAAGAGAATTCGAGGCTTGGCGCGTGTCGATGCTGTTGACTATGCTCCTCTTCGTAGGACAAGGGTGGAATCTCCGCAACCTACCGTAGCTTCTCCAATATCAAGTTCTGCAAAAGTCAGCGAAGAGAATAGCCTAATCAATCTTCAACCGCTTTGGGATAAAGGGATTAAAGGTCAAGGTCAGGTTGTAGCCGTTATTGACTCGGGCGTTGATCCTGCCCACGATGTTTTTCGTCTAACGGACATCAGTAAGGCGAAATTCAAAAGTGAAGCTGATATTGAGGCAGCTAAGAAAAAAGCAGGTATTACCTACGGTAAATGGTACAATAATAAAATTGTCTACGTCCACAATTATAGTGATATGAACGACAATGTCAAAGAGGATGATCCAATCTCACACGGTGCCCACGTTGCAGGTTCGGCCGTAGGAAATGCCTCTCAACCATCTCCAAACGGAGAAATTATCCGAGGTGTCGCTCCAGAAGCTCAGCTTATGTTTTTGCGCGTCTTTTCAGATACGAAAGGTGGACAAGTCCAAAACTTTATTTATACCAAGGCTGTAGAAGATGCTGTGAAGCTTGGAGCCGATACTATAAATATGAGTTTAGGAACAGCTTCTGGCTCCATCTATGACGTAGGAGAAATTACACGCCAAGCCTTTGATGAAGCCCGTAGGGCAGGAGTGACCATCACCGTTGCTTCTACCAATATGGCGACCAATGGATTTTGGCATAGCAAGCCACTGGCTACAACACCTGATTACGGAATGGCAGGGACACCGTCAGTCAATCCAAATGTGATTTCTGTTGCGTCAATTAATAGTTTAACCAAACACGTCTCTTCGGAAGCAAGTCTGACTGTTAAGGAACTGGTTGGTTCAGCAGATTTCCCTGATGGTAAGATTCCAATGCATTCCTTTGTTGAACGGGAAGGCTTTAGGACAACCATTCCGCAAAACTATATCCATGTAGAAAATGGAGACTTAGAAAACTACCAAGGGGAGCAGCTTAATGGCCGTTTGGTTCTGACTGAAAGAGGCGGCGCGGTTTCAGATGTTGAAAAGATTAAAAAACTAAAAGATGCTGGTGCCACAGGCGTCGTCTTCTATCAGACAAAAGAGCAAGGGGAGACCCCTACTTCATTTGATCTTGAAGGCCTAGGAGAACGGTTCCCTGTTGGGGTGATTGGTCATCGCGCAGGAGAGCTTTTATCTCAGCATGCCAGTGATTACCAACTGAATATTGCCAACAAATTTAAGCGAGTTCCTTATGATGCTGCGAGACAGATGTCAGACTTTTCATCTTGGGGATTATCAGCAGATGGTGATTTGAAGCCAGATGTAACGCTGCCAGGCGGCATGATTTATTCGTCTGTTAATGACGGCGAATACTACATGGATAGGGGAACTAGTATGGCCTCTCCTCATGCAGCGGGCGCAACTGTTTTGGTCAAGCAGGCTTTGAAAGAGCGTTTTCCTCATCTCACGCCAGAACAGCTTCAGATTCTTGTCAAGCAGATGACAATGAGTACGGCCGTTCCCCATGTGGATGAAGAAACCAAGGCATATTCCTCTGTTCGTCAGCAGGGAGCAGGGGTCATGGATGTGACGGCTGCTGCCCTAGGTGATTTATATGTCACAGCTAAGGGCGAAAAGAGTAGCTTGACTTTAGGAAATGTGAAAGACACCTTCGAGTTTGATGTGACGGTTCATAATCTATCAGGCCAAGAAAAGTCAATCACTTATGAAACTACTCTGCAAACCGATCAGGTTCAAGACGGGAAATTTACCCTTCACCCACGTCTCTTGGAGACCTTGGCTGGTAAAGATAAAATCACTATTCCAGCTCATAGCCACCGAACGATTCGCATTTCAGTAGATGCCAGCAAGTACCAATCAGAGCTAAGCAAGCAAATGCCGAATGGCTACTTCTTAGAAGGATTTTTCCTTGTTAAAGATGCAGAGAGCAAACAGCATTTAGTTAGTCTCCCTTATGTAGGTTTCCGAGGGGACTACCAAAATCTACGAGGAATTGAAAAGCCGATTTATGAATACACTGGTTCAGACAAGCCTTTCTATTACTATAAGGACAAGACGGACTATCCTGATGAAAAGATTCCTGAAGTAGAGGAACGCCATCCTGATAATCATTTTACTTCTCTGATTAGCTATGTGTATGAAAATGGTGAATCTGTAGCAAAGACACTCGGACAAGACGGCGAGAAATTTGATGGCGACCAAATCTATTTTTCACCAAACAATGATTATAGCTTTGATAGTGTCAAGGTGAAAGCAGTCATGCTCCGAAATGTTGAAAATGTCCATCTGACGGTTTACAAGAAAGAGGACACAGAGCGTAAGCAACCGCTTTATGAAATCGGAAACGAGAGCCATAAGAAGACGGACTGGAGCTATCGTAGTGGTAGCAGGGGTGTGGAGCTCTATGAAATTTCTTGGGAAGGTTTGGACAAGGAAGGCCAGCAACTTCCAGATGGGGAATATCAATTTGTCATTACCTATCGACCATCAGCTTCTGGAGCTAAGCAGCAAGAGTTGAACTTCAAAGTGAAGATCGACACAACAGCTCCAAGTATAGAGGAAGGTAGCGCTCATTATGATCCTGACACAAGGATTTTCCGTCCTGGGAAGATTGTCGAAAATGGTAGCGGGCTTGCTGGAACCTATCTATCATATAGCAAAGATGGAGAAACGCATGCATTGACTCCAGAAGAAGACGGAACTTATGTCATTCCAGAGGGAGTAGATATCTCAACGCTTCGTTATTCAATCTGGGACAAGGTTTACAATACAGCTGAACTGGATATTCATGGTAAGGCAGTGGCAGCAGAGACACCGGGTGCCGAGCAGCCAGAGGAAACTCCTGAAGAAAGGCCAGACAATCAAAAGGAAGCCGAAAAAGGAACTTTAGAACTCACCTTTACAGACAGTAACGGTGAAGTGCTCAATTACTATCCGTCGATTGTTCGCTACCAAGTATTTGATGATCAGGGTCGTGTCGTAGATGGTGAATTTAACGCTTCCTTCAACAGAGGCACCTTCCCAGAACTTCCATTCGGCACCTATACTGCCAAGATTACTCTTTCAGATTACCATTATGATTGGGGAACCGAACTGGTGAAGACTGTGACGATTTCACCAGAAAATCCGCATGGAAAGATCACATTTGCTTCCCGCTATTTGAGTGAAAATAAATTGACAATCGGTTTTGATAAGCCAGTTCCTGCTGGGACATTGGTGAAAGTGACGGATGAAAAGGGAGTCGTTCATCAACTTCCTCAAAGTATCTATGACCTTTCAAGTTTTGAAACCATGTTGATGAATGGGACCTATCGAGTTCATATCGAACTTCCGTCAGGCTACCAAGCAGCAGAAAATGATTTTGTTTATGAAGTGACCAATAAGATCAATCGCTACATCTTGACCTATTTGAAGGAAACGGTAGTGCCTCCAACTCCTATTCCAGATCAATCTGGTGGTATGATTGTAAAACCTCGGATTCAACCTGAGAACTGGGTTGTACCCACTCCAGAACGGAAGCATCAGCCAGAAGCTGGCAAAGCAATGGAGGAAACGAGAAGCATGAAGTCGATTACAGTCAACTATCATACAGAAACCAAAGCAAGTGAAGAAGTGTCTAATCTAGACACAGAAGAAACCCTGCCGAAGACAGGACAAGAAAGTCTAGTCTCTGTTTTTCTTAGTGGTTTTGGCATGGTCTTTCTTGTCCTAGTTAGCAAGATGGCTAGTAAAAAGCGTGAAGGAAATTAGTTATTTTCGAAGAATTTATCTCTTTCAGGCTATATCTAAAAGGTCGTGGCTTAAACACCACGACCTTTCTGTTTTTTATGAGATTAAGACATTAGCTGGTCTCTTTATTATCTACCCACACACTGCGCGTAAAGACCATGGAGAATAATGCCAGAGCCACAAAGATTGCTCCTACATACCAGTAGGGCATATCCAGTGTCGTGGAGCGTCCAGAGAGATTGACGATACCACGAAAGAGCATGCCGGCTGTCATAATGGCTACAGCTGAGTTCCAGAGGTTGAGGCTGAGCCGAGAGAGGTTGGGAATCATTTTCATGAAGAGCAGGAGGAGGACACCACCCGCTAGAGGAAGGGCAAAGAGATAGTGCATGTGGACAGATGTTTCCCCGAAGCTGAAGGTTTCATAGATTCTGCTGAAAGCAAAGAAGAAAATCGTTAGCAGGATGTAGGAAACAGCTGTTTTGTTGAAACGTTTTTTGCTGGGATTAGTAACCGATGTAGACAATGTCGCTCACCGCCCTTTCTGAAATATTTCCGTTGGTGGTAGGCTTGTTGATGACCTGACCGTTGAAGTACATAGTGGATGAGCCACCGCCGTCAAGGTTGTAGGCAGTCTTGACGCCATAAGATTTCATGATTTCTGCCATTTCATAGAGGGAAAGTCCCTGACTTTCTGAAGTGCGTCCGTCTGAAACGATGATGATATAGTGGTTTTCATCAATGATACCGATAGCTGTCCGTGGATTGGAAGCCATGGACTGGCCGACTTCGGACTTGGTATTCACGACAATTTCACCATTTTCTACAAGAGCTGGGCCAAAGGCTAGGAGATTGACCACACCGTCTTCGACCAGCTGGTCGGCAGAGATTTCATTTTCGTAAATGATTTTAAAGGAGCCGTCTTTGTAAATGGCCAAATCTCCATTGCTGGCCTCCTCTCGGACGGTATCACGGTAGACGACGCCATTGCGGATGACATAGCCGGTAGAATTGGCCCCGTAGTAGTCACCATTGACCGCTAGGATGGCCTTGTTATTAGCCGCCGTTTCTGAGGTTTTGGCCGTGACGTTGGTTCCGTAGGTGTTGTTGGCGAGGGCTGTTTTCAAGTATTCAGTGGAGCTGACGGTTACATCGGCAACATAGACTTGAGTATTATTGACGGTCTTTTCAGCCAGGGTGACCGAGATGTTATCGTCTGAATAGCTGGTATCTGTCACTGTGGCTGTTTCAGCAGCCTCGGCATTAGATGTCGAAGCGGTATTGGAGACAGTGGAAATGGTCTCTGCGATGACGAAGGTTTTCAGCATGGAGTAGCTGAAGGAAGCTGTCAGAAGTAGCCCGAAAATGGAGGCATAGGCATAGCCTTTCTTTAAAAATTTCATGATGCGGTGTGTGTCCTTTCCTTAAAAATAAATCTCT
>ERZ772917.1819-NODE-1819-length-11509-cov-5.587306_pt1 | contig 11509 bp, 10 predicted proteins | sample MGYA00511187_ERZ772917 | MGnify/ENA primary metagenome ERZ772917 (study PRJEB29015, sample SAMEA2737925) | human oral metagenome | biome: human oral; feature: human-associated habitat; material: dental | place: China | collected 2012 ... | reverse complement strand
ACTATCATCTTTTAATTTTTTTACTTTCTCTAAAGTTTTTTCTATCCAAGCCTTTTTAGATAGAACGAAGTTTTCAATTTCCCTATCACTTGCATGTAAAGGGGCTGAAACTGCAATACTTGAATCAGGATATATTCTTAAAATAAAATTTTTGATTTTCTTTTTTGTAATTGTATATTCCATTAATCTCACCTTGATAATATTATAACAAATTTTAACCATTTTTTAAGAATTGTATGATAAAATTTAACTAAGAGAATTAGGAGGCTACAATGAAAGATAATTTACAAAGATTAAAAATCAAATATATAATTTTTATTACAATATTTTTTACTATTTTATATAAAAGTTCTGAATTTTATGCTCGTACCCTAGATAATGTACCCTCATATTTTATGTCCTGGGAAGAAAAAATACCTTTTTTAACAATTTTTATGTTACCCTATATGACTTCTGCTCCTTTCTTCTTTGGAACTTTTCTTGCCATAAAAGATGAAAAAAACTTAAATTTTTATGCAAAACAAGCAATATTTATAACTGTAGTTTCTATTGCTATATTCTTTATAATTCCAATGAAATTTTATTTTCCAAAACCTGAGATAGCTAATCCTATTTTTAATTTTCTTTTCTTTCTTTTAGCTAAAATAGATAGCAGTTTTAATCAATGTCCTTCCCTACATGTAAGTTTTGCCTTTCTTTCAATTGCTATCTATTGGAAAGAAATGAAAACTAAATTAAAATATCTTGTTGTTACATGGGGATTTTTAATTGCAATCTCTGTTCATTTTGTATATCAACATCATTTTATTGATTTTGTTGGAGGATTTATAATGTTCTTAATAACATGGTACATCTTTCCAAAATTTCTTAAAAAATAGATCCAGTTCTATATTGATTTCTCTTTCACCAGTTTTTAATTCATATTCTATGTATAATAATTCTTTTAGTTTTTTTTCTAAAAAAGACTCTGAAAAATAAGTTAAGCTATTCAATTTAAGAAAAATTGTATAGGGGTGTTGAGACTTAAAATTTCTTCCTATAAAAAGATCTGAGAAATCATTATATAGTTCTTTAAACACATTATAATTCATATTTTGTGAAATTTTTCCACTGTTTATAAGAGAAGTTAATTTCAAAAAGACTATTAGTTCATCTGCTAACATGTATACAATACCCAAATAAGAATCTTTATTTGTTTCTAAAAAGCTCAAAATATCTGTAAAATTTTTAGTTTTAAAAAAATTATCAACCATGTCTTTCATATTGTATTCTTTATCAATACTTATTAAATTTTTAATTTTTTCAAAAGAATAAGGTTGACCATCTAAAAAAGTTGCCATTTTATTTGTCTCATTTTTTATATGATAATAGTCACTTCCTAGAAGTTCAATTAGATCTTTAGCATCTTTTTCAGTGATATTTAAATTATCCTTAACATAATTTAGAATTATATTATTCTCTTTTATAAGAGTACAATCCAAAAAAGTAGCAATTTCTTCAATTGCTTTTATACTTGTCTTAGTTATTTCATATTCAGTAACAATCTTTCCATATTGTATAGGAACATTATAGAGAACTATAATGTTTTTTTCATTTAAATCATAGTTTTTTAAAGTTTTAAAAAGTTTTTGAATACCTGAACTTTTTAAAGTTTCTGCTCTTTTTAATACTAAAAAATCAACTGTTTTAAAGATAGAATTAACCTGTAAAGCAGATAAAAATTCATCTTCTTCTTTTAAAGCACAGTCATAATACTTAGCTGAAATATTAGGATATTTTTCTAAAATTTCTTCTGTTTTCTTCTCTGTTTCAAACTCTATCATTGGAGAATTTCCATATAAAAAGTAAAACATCTTTCCTCCATATAATTAAAATATTATTATTTTATTATACTATTTATGGCCTTTTATTTCAAATTTTAAAAAAAATTATTTTTTTCTCTTGACAAAATATTTTTTTTACTGTATCCTTATAAAAAATAAATCAAGAAGGAGGATACCATGAAGAACTTACATAAGATTAATACAACTAATCAATACTGGTGGGGATATACAAATGAAAATTGTATATCTTAATTTTGTATTGTTAGAAAAAATCTTTTAAGAATATTTTATGGTATCTATAAAAAGCAATCTAACAAGGTTGCTTTTTTTTTACCAAAATTTCTTAAAACTACATTAAATTTGGAGGAAAAATGAAAAAGAAGTTTATTTATTTATGTTTAATTGTAACTATAGTATTGTTAGGATGTTTTGGAAAAGAAAATGAAAATAAAGAAGTTCTTAAAACTAATGAGGAAAAAATAATTACAATAGCTCAAAAAGCTGAAATTAAAACTTTAGACCCACAAAAAACAGTTGATTCAGCTTCATTATCTGTAATACAAATGATTAACCAAAGATTATTTAAAATAGATAACAATGGAAATATAGTTCCAGAAATAGCAGAAGAAGTAATAAAAGCTGATGCAAAAACTACTCTTATAAAAATAAAAAAAGATTTATTTTTTAGTAACGGAGAACCTGTAACAGTAGATGATGTATTATTCTCATTGAATAGAGCTAAGGAATCTCCAAGGATGACACAGGACTTCTATATGATAGAAAGTTTTGAAAAAGTAGATGATTCTACAATAAAAGTTAAAACTTTTTATGAAGCAGGAAATTTACTTCATAAATTAGCTTCTATGGGAGCTTCAATTATGAGTAAGAAAGCCTTAGAAGAAAATGAAACAAATATAGTTGGATCTGGAATGTTTAAATTAAAAGAATGGGTAGCTGGAGATAGATTAGTCCTAGAAAGAAATACATACTTTAAAGATGCTAACTCAAATATTAAAGAAATAGTTATAAAGTTTATTCCAGAAGCAAATAGCAGAATGATAATGCTAGAAACAGGTGAAGTTGATATTGCTGAAAGCTTACTACCTCTAGACTTTCAAAAAATATCAAAAGAAGATGAGAAGTTTGTATCTGTTGAAATGCAATCTTCAAGCAATATGTTTATAGGATTTGATTTAAGAGATAAACATTTAGCTGATAAAAGAGTAAGACAGGCTATTGCCTATGCAATAAATAATCAAGATATAGTTGATAGCATATACAATGGAAGTGCAACTGTTGCAACATCACCTATACCTAAAATAACAACTGGATATAATGAAAATTCTAATCCTTATACACAAAATATAGAAAAAGCTAAAGAACTTTTAGCTGAAGCAGGTTTTCCAAATGGTTTTGATATAGTTTTAAATGTAAATGAAGATAATCAAAGAGTTGATACAGCTGTAGTAATTCAAGATAATCTAAAAGATATTGGAATAAATGTAGAAATAAAAACATATCAATGGGCTTCATATGTAGCTTTTGTAGAAAATCCTGCACAAGAAAAGGGAATGTTTTTAATGGCATGGAATATAGCCAATGATGATCCTGATGAACTTCTATATCCTCTTTATCATAGTTCACAAATAGATGCTCATACTAATGTAGTGTTCTATAAAAATGAGGACTTTGATAGTTTAATATCAAAAGCAAGAGAAACTGTTGATAAAGAAAAAAGAATAGATTTGTATAAAAAAGCACAAGATATTATTCAAGAAGATTTACCACACTATGCAATATTATATCCAATGCAAAATTTTGCATATAAGAAAAATCTAAAAGGAATAGAAGTTAATAAAAGAGGATATTTTAATTTCCAAAATACAATCATAGAGTAGAAGTAAAATTATCTCTCTTGTTATTTTTGAAAAAAAATATTATACTAATAAAGTTAACTAAAATAATAAGTGAGGTAAAAAATGAACAAAACTTTTTTTGAAAAAATGTTGGAAAAACTATTGGTAGATTTACAAAATTATCTACCTTTATTGGCTGGAAAGCTTGTAGCTTTCTTGCTGATATGTTTTATATGGCCTAAAATAACAAAATTTATGTTGAGACTTTTAGATAAATCTAGAACATTAAAAAATAATGATCCTTTACTTTTATCATTTTTAAAATCTTTAGTAAAAGCAATTATGTATGTTATAGAAGCTTTTCTATTAATAGGAATTATAGGAATAAAAGCTACATCTCTTGTAACAATTTTAGGTACTGCTGGAGTTGCTGTAGGTTTAGCTTTACAAGGTAGTTTAGCTAATCTTGCCAGTGGTATTTTAATTCTATTCTTTAAGCAAGTTTCTAAAGGAGATTTTGTTTCAAGTTTAGATAAAACTATAGAAGGAACTGTAGAAAGTATACATATTTTATATACAGTTATAAAACAAGCTAATGGACCTTTGATTTTTGTTCCTAATAATCAAATAGCTAATGCTTCTATTATTAACTACTCTAGAAATCCATATAGAAGACTTGATTTAGTTTATTCATCTTCTTATGATGTTCCTGTTGATAAAGTAATATCAGTTTTACATGAAGTTGCTAATGATGAAAAAAGAATTATTAAAGATAATCCTGATATGCCTATTACTATAACTTTAAACAAACATAATGCTAGTTCACTTGACTATCTTTTCAGAGCTTGGGTAAAAAAAGAAGACTATCTTGATACTATGTTTGCATGTAATGCTAATGTTAAAAAATATTTTGACAAAAACAATATTGAAATTCCATATAATAAACTTGATTTATATATGAAAAAGTAATTTATTTGCAACAATCTCTATAATAATGTATAATTTAATATTATGATAAAACAATTGGGAGGTATAAATGAAAAAAATATTTTTACTGTTTTTGGCAACTATAATGTTAGTTTCTTGTGGAGATAGCAAAGATGAGAATACCCTATATGTATACAGTTGGGCTGACTACATTCCACAATTTGTCTATGAAGATTTTGAAGCAGAGACTGGTATCAAAGTTGTTGAGGATATTTATTCATCAAATGAAGAAATGTATACAAAGATTAAAGCTGGTGGAGAAGGTTATGATATCATTATGCCATCTAGTGATTATTATGAAATTATGATGAAAGAAGATATGTTAGCAAAATTAGATAAATCACAACTAGAAAATACTAAATATATTGATGATGCTTATATGGCAAAGTTAAGAGAGTTTGATCCTGAAAATGATTATGGCGTACCTTATATGAGAGGTATTACTTGTATAGCTGTAAATACAAAATTTGTTAAAGATTATCCAAGAGATTACACTATTTATGATAGAGAAGATTTAGCAGGAAGAATGACATTATTAGATGATATGAGAGAAGTTTTTGTTCCTGCCTTAGCTTTAAATGGTTATAAACAAGATGCTGATTCTGAAGAAGCTATGGAAAAAGCAAAAGCTAAAGTTTTAGCTTGGAAAAAGAATATTGCAAAATTTGATGCTGAATCTTATGGAAAAGGTTTTGCTAATGGAGATTTCTGGGTAGTACAAGGATATCCTGATAATATCTATAGAGAACTTTCTGAAGAGGATAGAAAGAATGTTGACTTTATTATTCCACCTGGTGACCAAGGATACTCATCAATAGATTCATTTGTAATTTTAAAAGATTCTAAAAATATTGAAAATGCTATGAAATTTATAAACTACATACATAGACCTGATGTTTATGCAAAAATTTCTGATTTTATAGAAATTCCAAGTATAAATCTAGAAGCAGATAAACTTGTTACTAAACAACCTTTATATGATGTTAGCAAAACAAAAGATGCTCAACTTTTAATAGATATTGGGGATAAATTAAATATACAAAATAAATACTGGCAAGAAATTTTAATAGCAAATTAATTTAAGGAGAGGGTTTTCAATGAAATTTTCTATAAATAAAGAAAATGTAATAGGAATAATTAGTGAATATACAAATATCTTGAAAGATAATCCAGTTAAACCTAGTCTTGCTGGTTTATTCATTGAAGTAAAAAATAATCAAGTTGTATTTAAAGGTGCTAATACTGAGATTGAATTAATAAGATATGCTAACTGTAATATTGAAGTTGAAGGACAAGTTTTAATAAAACCTTCACTACTTTTAGAATATATTAAATTAGTTGAAAGTGAAAATATAAATTTTGAAAAAAAAGATGGATATTTAATTGTTAATAATGCAGAATTTTCTATATTAGATGACACTACTTATCCTGAAATAAAAGAACTTCCTTCTACAACTATTGCAAAGGAAAATAGTCTTCAATTTGCAATGTTGCTTGAAAAAGTAAAATTTCTTACTAACTCTTCTTCTAATGTAGATACTTTATTTAATTCTATAAAATTGATATTCCAAGATAATTTTATAGAATTAGCTTCTACGGATTCCTACAGACTTATATACTTTAAAAAACAACTTGAAAATATGGTTAATAAGGATATATTAGTCCCAGGTGATAGTATATCTGTTATATACAAAATATTAAAAGATTTAAATGAAGATGTAAGCCTTGCAACATGTGAAGATAAATTAATAATAACTTGGAAAGATGCTTATTTTAGTTGTAAGTTACTTTCACTTACTTTCCCTGATTTTAGACCTCTTATTACAAATTCAAATCATGATAAGAAATTTGAATTTAATAGAGATGAGTTGAATTCTTCGCTTAAAAAAGTTATATCTGTAACAAAAAATAGTAATGATTCTAAGAATGTTGCAACTTTTAACTTTAAAGGAAATCAACTTCTTATAAATGGAATGTCTTCTAATGCTAAAATTAATCAAAAAGTTAATATGATAAAGACAGGAGAAGATTTAAAGCTTGGAATAAATTGTAAATATATAAAAGAATTTGTAGATAATACTGATAAAAATATTATTATTGAAGCTACAAATTCTAGTTCTATGTTAAAAATTGTAGAAGAAACCAATGAAAATTATATTTATTTGGTAATGCCTGTAAATATTAGAGTTTAGATACAAATATAAAAGCTGTTGCACATAAAATGCAACAGCCCCTTTTTTATTTTATACTAGGTAGATTATTTATTTCTTTTTGAATCATGTCATACATTTCTTCATAAGCACTTTGATAAATTTGTTCTTTAGTTGGAACAGATTTCTCTGGCTCGTCACTAGGAATTTGTTTTCTTTTATTCATTCTAAATGAACTTACATAATAATTTTTCCAACTTTCATTATAACTTTTATCTATAGTTTTCTTGTAATGAAATAAAACTTCACCAGTTAAATTTGAAACTAATTTATATGTTACTACAAAGCTAAGAGAAGTCGTTTTTGTTGTTACATTTTCATAATATTTTACTACATTAAGTACTCTATTTCCATCACTATTTATATACTCTTCTGAATATTCTTTAGGTGCTGTTTTTACATTAATAGCTGGTTTAGTATAATTTACAGAACTTATATCTACTAAAAGATTTAAGTCTGGATTATTATTACTATAATTAAAAACTTTACTTCCAACATTATTAAATTCTTCTTTTTTAGTTAAATTTTGTAATACTAAATCTGTAACAGAAACTTTTACTGTATAAGTATTTTCAATCTTAGATTTTAAATCTCCTATTTTAGCTTCAACTTCAGGTTTATAACTAGGATTAAATGCAACTAAAGAATTGTATGCTTTATATTTTTTTACCCTATTTGTATAGCTATCTTCAGATATTTCTTCAGCATCTCTCAATAATTTTTTTGACTTAGTTCCTTTTGTTGGAACAATAGGTGCAGATTTCTTTTGTTTCTCTTTCTTAGAATTTACTACATTTTTATTGCTACTTGTTGTATTTTTTTCTGCAACTTTTGAGTCTTTTTTGTCAAAAACATTTAATTTGTCAAGATTAACACAGGATACAAAAAGCAAAAGTGAAAGGCTTAAAAAAATCTTTTTCATTTTAGTCTTTTCCCCTCCTTAAAAAAATATATATATTAATTATATCATATTTTTTCTAAAATACTATCCTAAAATGTCATTTAAGCTTTCAGTAAAAATTGGGTGTGTATAAATAAAATCTTTTAGTACACTCGCTTTTATTTTTTGATTTATAGCAAGAGACAATAAATTTATCATTTCATGTGATTCATAATGACAAATACTTGCACCTATAATTTCATTATTTTCATTTATTAAAATTTTTGTAAATCCATCTGTTTCATTTATAACATGAGCTTTTGGAATAGTATTAGTTAAAGCAAACTTTTTAGTGTATGCAATTCCTAATCTTTGAGCTTCTTTCTCATTTATTCCAACTCTTGAATAAGGTGGATCTATAAAAGTAGAAGTTGGAATTAGAACTCTATCTGATAATTTTCTAGCCTTAGTCCCTTCTAAGATTTGAGGGAAAATTATACGAAAATCATCTAATGAAACATAAGTAAATTGAGCTCCTCCTTTTACATCTCCAGCAGCCCAAATATTTGGAGCATTTGTTTTTAGATAGTCATCAACTATAACTTCACCAAATTTTCCTAATTCTACTGATGTATTCTCAAGTCCTAAATTCTCAGTATTAGCTTTTCTTCCAACTGCAACAAGAACTTTATCAAATTCTTCAATGAATTCTTCCTTATCTTTTACATATGTTGCCTTTACACTGTCACCTAAATCTTCAAATTTCTTAACAGAAGTATTGAAATAGAATTTAACTCCTTTATTTTCTAAAATTTCTTTTATTATCTTTGCTTCATCTTCATCTTCTCTTGCTAAGAAGCTATCATCAAATTGAAAAACAGAAACTTCACTTCCAAAATTTCTAAAATATGAAGCAAATTCAAGTCCAATATATCCTGCTCCTATAATTAAAAGTTTTTTAGGTAATTCTTTTAATTCTAAAATTCCTTCACTTGTTAGAACATTTTTATTATTTGCACCTTCGATATCAAGGTTTCTTGAAACAGAACCAGTATTTATAACTATCTTATCTGCTTTTAAAACAACCTCTCCATCTTTTGTTGTTACTTTAACTTCGTTATTTGAAATAAAACTTCCTTTTCCATTGTAGATATCAACATTTTCATTTGTATCTAAGATTGAAAAGTTTTTATTTCTTAACTTAGTTGTCATTTCATCTTTTTTCTTCATTGCTTCTTTAAAGAAATTATTTTTAAATTCATAATCTCCATCTATACCATAATTTTTAATTTGAGATATCAGTTTTGCACTATGTACAAGTGATTTTGTTGGTAAGCAACCTACATTTATACAAGTTCCTCCATACATTTTTGGATTCTCTTCTACTACTGCAATTTTCTTTCCTTTTGCTGCTAATTTAGCTGCAAGAGTTTTTCCTGCTTTTCCCCAACCAATAACTATTAAATCATACATTTTTTATCCTCCTTTGAATTAAATATTCTTATTATATCTATTTTAGTATTTTATACTAAAATAGTCAAGAATTATTTTTGGATTATTTTTGAACTAAACTTGTAAATATTTCCACTTTCCTCTTCTAAATATATAAAATGCTAGTGAACTTCTTATAGCTAGATCTATGGTCATAACTATCCAAGCTCCTGCTAGACCTAAATTAAGTACATCTAAGAAAAGATAAGTTATAGGTATTCTTATTAAAAATATTCCTAAATAAGTTATAAGTAGAACTGATTTTGTATCTCCTGCTCCTCTTAGTGCTCCTGCTAAGACCATAGAAGCTCCTGAGAATGGTTGGCATATAGAAACTATTTTTAATGCCATTGTAGCTAACTCAATAACATCTTTATCTTTAGTAAACAATGAAACTAGAAATTGAGGTATTATAAAAAATAGTAAACCAAAAGTAGACATAACTATCATAGCTATAATAGTACAAATATATCCATTTTTTAAAGCTTTTTGACTTGAACCTTTTCCTAATTCTTGACCAACTAGAGCTGATGCTGCAAAAGAAAATGCAAAACCTAAATTAAATGAAATACTTTCTGCTGTCAATGCAATTTTATGTGCTGCATAACTTAAGTTCCCTAAAGATATAACCATCATTTCAAAAATCAACATACCTATTCTTAGACCTAGTTGCTCTACTGCTGCTGGAATACCTACTTTCAAAATTCTTTTAGATGTAAAGTAATCAAATTTTAAATCTTTAAGTTCAAGAGATATCCAGTTTTTCTTAGACCAAAATACAAGATAAATTGAAAATATAGCCGAGAACAGTCTAGTTAAAGTTGTACTTAATGCTGCTCCAAATATCCCCCATTTAAAAAGATACACTAAAAGAAAATTTAAAATAATCTTTAATACTAATGCTAACGTATTACCTATCATAGGGATCTTGTTCTCACCCATAGCTCTAAAAGCATAGAATGTTGCTATGCTTACACCTAAGAAAGGAAATCCAATGACAGTCATATTTTGGTAAAGAATAGCATCACTTAAATTCATATCTTTAGCATTACCTACTAAGTTAATTATTTGCTCTGAAAAAATTAAAAATATTATAGTTAAAATTATTCCTAAAGGAACAGCAATAAAAAAACTTTGTGCAAAAGCCTTTTTTCCATCAAGCTTGTTATCTGCCCCATATGCACGACTTAAAAGAGCTGTTGTTCCAGTTGCTACAGCTATTAAAGCAGGTATTAAAGCATACATTCCTGCTGTTCCAACTCCAACAGAACTTATCGCACTAGGTCCTAAACTTGATACCATCTTCATGTCCAAAGCCATTATTAAAGTTTGAGCTAATAAATCAAATACTGCTGGTAAAGTTATTTGAAATATGTTTTTTATTAATTTTCTATTCTCAACAAAATAATTATTACTTATCTCCATTTTCCCTCTCTTTTTTTAGTTGTTATTTTTCACTTTAAATTTTACTTGAATACTCAAAAAAATTCAAGAAAATTAAAAATAATTTTATATAATTAATGTATTTTTCAAAAATTATTATTTACATTAATATTAGTTTTATTTTATTTTTCAAGGATTATGTTCATTCCTTAGAGGGGGGGTATCTATTTTTTATGTAAAAGTACTTGAAATCATGTGTAATTTATGATATAAATTAACTATGTTTTAAATTTTCGTGTGAGTATATTTTATTAGGAAGGAAAGGATTGAGAAAAAATGACAAAAAAAGAATTTGCAAAGTTATTATTTGAAAAGGGTGTTTTTACAACAAGAACTGAAGCCGAAAAAAAGGTTGATATCATATTTGAAACTATGGAAAAAACTCTTTTAGATGGTGAAGATATCAGTATTATTAACTGGGGTAAACTAGAAGTAGTTGAAAGAGCTCCAAGATTAGGAAGAAACCCTAAAACTGGTGAAGAAGTTAATATAGGTGAAAGAAAATCTGTTAAATTTAGACCTGGAAAAGCATTCTTAGAAAAATTAAACAAGTAAAAAACAATTAAAATATAAAATATAAGTTTTAGTTGCAAAAGAAATTGGTATTGATAGTATTTTATCAATACCAATTTTTCTTTATTATATTTATAAATTTAGAAAATTTCTTAGATAAGGCAGATTATAGAATAATGAACAAGATATTATTGTTATTGTTGCGATAAATGAAACAAGATATAATATATTTACTGCTTTTTTAATATCTTCATAATCAAAGGCTTTTAATTTATCTCCTATTGTTGGCTTTTCATAATCTTTACC
>ERZ772917.1815-NODE-1815-length-11534-cov-32.197491_pt1 | contig 11534 bp, 8 predicted proteins | sample MGYA00511187_ERZ772917 | MGnify/ENA primary metagenome ERZ772917 (study PRJEB29015, sample SAMEA2737925) | human oral metagenome | biome: human oral; feature: human-associated habitat; material: dental | place: China | collected 2012 ... | reverse complement strand
GGCGCAACCCCCCGCAGCCTGGCGGGGGGTTGCTCGAGCGCATTTGCCCAGTTGGGCCACTTTTCATAGTGCCCCGCAGGCTGGCGGGGGGTTGCGCCCCGCGTCTCCCGGGCAACGACGTGACGGAAAAGCGCAGTCTGCGCTGTTTTGGTTCAATAAGAACTGAGCAAAAGGGACTGCGCAGTTCTTATGAAACGTTCTACTCGGAAGGGCGGACCGGGCGTCGAGCACAGCCAGGTCGCCTTGGGCCCAAGGAGGGCAGGCTCCTACCCGCCCAGGTAGGCCCTCCTCACATCATCGTCGTGCAGCAGGTCGCCGCCGGTTCCCGTCTTTGAGATCGTGCCCGTCTCGAGGACGTAGCCACGGTCGGCGATCGAGAGCGCCATCGACGCGTTTTGCTCCACGAGAAGGATCGTCGTGCCCTGCTGGTTGAGTCCCTTGATGATCGAGAAGATCTCATCGACCAGGATCGGGGCCAAGCCCATGGAGGGCTCGTCGAGCATCAGCAGCTTCGGCCTGCTCATGAGGGCACGCCCCATGGCAAGCATCTGCTGCTCACCACCTGACATCGTGCCCGCTGACTGTCCGGCCCTCTCCTTGAGGCGCGGAAAGTGCTTGTAGACTATCTCGAGCGTCTCGGCATTTTCCGCATCCGTTCGGGTGTAGCCGCCCATATCGAGGTTCTCGGCAACCGTGAGCTGCGTGAACACGCGCCTACCCTCGGGACAGAGCGCTATGCCCCTCTGGACTATCTTGTGGGGCCTCGTGCCCGTGAGGTCCTCCCCCCGAAACTCAACCTGTCCGCTACTTGCCTTGTTAAGGCCTGCGATCGTATTCAGGGTGGTTGACTTTCCCGCACCGTTCGCCCCGATCAGGGTAACGATCTCACCCTCGTTGATCTCGAAGGATATGCCGCGCACAGCCTTGATGGCGCCGTACGAGACGTGCAGGTCCCTGACGCTCAGCAGCGCTGCCATCTAGCTCACCCCCTGCTTGCCCAGGTAGGCCTCGATGACCTTCGGGTCCCTCTGGATCTCCTCGGGCGTGCCCTTGGCGATGATCCTGCCGTAGTCGAGCACACCGACGACCTCACAGATCCCCATCACAAGACTCATGTCATGCTCTATCAGAAGGATCGCGATCTGAAACTCGTCGCGGATCTTCTGGATGTTGCCCATGAGCTCCTCGGTCTCGTTGGGGTTCATACCGGCGGCGGGCTCGTCGAGCAGCAGTACCTTGGGATGGGTCGCCAAGGCCCGCAGGATCTCGAGCCTACGCTGGGCGCCGTAGGGAAGCCTGCCTGCCCGCTCGGATGCGAGCTCGCGCATGCCAAAGATGTCGAGCAGCTCGAGGGCCCGCTCGTGGAACTGCCGCTCCTGCCTCCAGTGCTGCGGCAGACGCAACATGTCCGTCAGAAGGTGCGTCGACATCGAGTTCGTGAGGCCCACGAGCACGTTTTCCTCCACCGTCATCTGGTCGAAGAGGCGGATGTTCTGGAAGGTGCGCGCGATGCCCATCTTGTTGACCTGCACCATCGACTTGCCGGCCGTGTCATACCCATCGAGCAGAACCGTGCCGCGCGTCGGCCTGTACACGTTGGTAAGTAGATTGAAGATCGTGGTCTTGCCGGCACCATTGGGACCGATGATGCCCGAGATCTCCGTGCGACCGAGGGCGATGGAGAAGTTGTCCACCGCCGTCAGCCCGCCAAAGTCGATGCCCAGGCGCTCTGCCTGCAGTATCGGCATGCTACCCAAATCACGCTCGGGAATGAGATTGGCCGTCTCCATCTGAACGAGGATGGGACGCTTCCTCCTCCGCCTGGCTGCGCTCCCCGTGGCGTCTGCTGAGGCCGTGCCGTCGCCGACCGCACTTTTGGCCGCACCCTTGGCGACGGAGTCGAGCGCCTCTCTTGCGGCATGCTTGAGCTTGGCGGTCGTGGCAGCTCCCATGCTAGGCATCGCCTTTCACCCCCTTGGCGGAGACCTTCCCCCTCCAGGGGAGCCTGCCTCCCATGACGTTTTCTATCCAGCGAGAGAGAGAGAAGTCATAGGCACCCAAGAGACCCTGCGGACGAAAGATCATGACCAGGATCAAGACAATGGCGTAGACGACCATACGGTAGTCCGCAAATGCGCGGAGTGCCTCAGGCAGTATGGTGAGCACCGTGGCCGAGATGGTGGAGCCGAGCATGGATCCCATACCGCCCAAGACCACCATGACCAGGATCTCGATCGACTTCATGAAGCCGAACTTGGCGGGCTCCATGACCCCGATGCAACCCGCGTAGAGCGCGCCGCCCACGCCCGCAAAGAAGGCCGAACTCACGAAGGCGAGCGTCTTGTAGTAGGTGACGTTGACGCCCGAGGCCTCTGCCGCGATCTCGTTGTCACGGATGGCGAGGATGGCCCTACCGTGACGCGACTTCATCATGGTATGGATCAAGAAGAGCGAGATGGCCACCACGACGAAGGTGTTCATAAAGCTCGTGTAGCTTGGGATGCCTGTGAGGCCCTTGGCACCACCCGTCAGCTCGAAGCCCACGACGCCGTCAATGTTGAGCATGACGACGCGGATGATCTCGGCAAAGCCGAGCGTGATGATGGCCAGGTAGTCACCCTTGAGGCGCAGCGCCGGCACACCTATGATGATGCCAGCGACGGCGGCCATGACGCCACCAAAGAGGACGCCGCCCACGAAGAGGGCGCAAGCCGCAGGCGTGGCGGTCACGAAGTCCCTCATACCAACGCCAAGGACGGGCATGAGGCGCATGATGAGGATGGAGCAGGAGTAGCCTCCTATTGACATGAACCCGGCATGGCCGAGCGGCAGCTGCCCCAGATAGCCAGTCGCGACGTTGAGCGAGACGGCCATGATGATGTAGATGCCCACCTGCTCGAGCACGCCGGTCTGATAGCGGGTGATGACAGCATTGCTGATCAAAAGCTGGCCGAGCAGGATGGCACCTAAGGTCAGGAGCGCGTTGATCGCGTAGCGCGCCGGCATGGGAAGCCCCCTTTGCCCGACGCCTTCCGTGTCGCTGGCACCAGCCAGCGAGTCCTGCCTCTTGTCCACGTCCCTCTTTTCCATGGTCTTCTCCCTACACCTTCTCGTTCATCGTGCGGCCGAGGATGCCTGTCGGCCGCACGATGAGCACGACGATAAGCAGGAGGAACACGATGGCGTCCTTCCAGACCGAAAGACCGATGGCCGAGACAAAGACCTCGGCGAAGCCGACGAGAAAGCCGCCGATGACCGCTCCGGGGATGGACCCGATGCCGCCGAGCACTGCGGCGACGAAGGCCTTGGTACCCAGCATGACACCCATGGTGGGCGAGACCTGCGTGTAGGCCATGGCATAGAGCACCGAGCCGATGCCTGCGAGCGCGGAGCCCAACGCGAAGGTGAACGAGATCGTGGTGTTCACGTTGATGCCCATGAGGCGAGCGGCGCCCATGTCCTCCGACACGGCCCTCATGGCCTTGCCGAGCTTCGTCTTCTGGACCAGAAGGGCAAGACCAGCCGTTGCGGCGATCGTCACGACGACGGTCAGGATCGATATGGGCGAGACGCTGACGCCCAAGAGATCGAGCGGACGAAGGTCGAAGTACGGTGGCACCACCTTCGCGTCGGCCCCAAACATGAGCTGTGCGCCGTTCTCCAAGAAGTACGAGACGCCGATGGCCGTGATGAGGATAGAGAGCCTGGGGGCGCTGCGCAGCGGCGCGTATGCGACCTTGTCGATCAAGACGCCCAGCAGCGTGCAGCCCACAATCGAGAGGATGATGGCGAGGGCAGGGTGAAGTCCCAGCTGCGCCATCACAACCCAGGAGATGTAGCCACCGATCATGATGATGTCGCCGTGGGCGAAGTTGAGCAGCAGGATGATGCCATACACCATCGTATAGCCGAGGGCGACGAGCGCATAGATACTGCCGAGCTGCAGGCCGTTCAGCAGCTGCGTCAGAATCGTCATGAACAACACTTCCTCTCTCGTACGCCAATGCGGGCGCGACACGCGCAGGAAACGCAACAGACAAGCTCAAGGCGCCAGAGACGACTGCCCCAGCGCCTTGTCTGCTTGTGGCTGTGGGCCGCTTCCTACTTCGCTTCTATAGAACTGAATACCTTTTGTGATCCACCCTCGAAGGTGATGATCAGAGTCGGCTTCACGGGGTCTCCCGAACCCTCGTACCTGATGGTCCCCGTGACGCCCTCGACGCTCCCGGCCTTCACGGCATCAATGATGGCCTGCTTGTAGTCCTCGGTGCCCGCCTTCGCCTTGCCCTCGGTCTCGACGGTCTTGATGGCCTGGCAGAGCACCATGGCGGCATCATAGCCGAGCGCGCTGAAGTTGCCAGGCGTCTCGCCGTTGTGGGCCGCCTTGAAGTCAGAGATGAACTTCCGGACCTTCTCGTCGGGGTTCTCGGCGACGAAGGAGCAGTCATAGAAGCAACCCTCGAGGTCGCTGGCACTGGCGTACTCCTCGTCACCGCCCACGATGTTGGACCAGCCGTCCGCCCCAAGGATGGGTCCCTTGTAGCCAAGCTGGCGGGCCTGGGTCACGATGTTGCCATCATCCTTATAGTAGTTAGGCGAGAGAATCGCGTCGGGCTTGGTGGCGATGATGGTCGTGAGCTGCCCTTTGAAGTCGACGTCACCGTCGGCATATCCTTGCTGGGTGGTGACGGTGATGCCGTTGGCCTGGGCCTTCTCGACAAAGGCGTCATTGACGCCCTTCTCGTAGGCCCCGCCGGAGTTATAGATGGTGCCTACCGCCTTGTAGCCTCGCTCGGCTGCGAAGTCTGCCAGGAGCTTGCCCTGGTAGGGATCGGTGATGCAGGCGCGAAACGCGTTGGGTCCATAGGTGATGAAGTCCGCAGCCGTCGCAGAGGCCGAGACGATCGGCATGTTGTCATTGACGGAGGTCTGGGCGATCGCAACTGAGGGCGCAGATGTCACGTCACCGATGATGCCGACGACACCGTCCTCGACCATCTTGTTGTAGACGTTCTTTGCCTCGGTGGCGTTGCCCTTCTCGTCTTGGGCGTCGAGCTCGATCTTCTTGCCGTTGGCGCCTCCCTCGTCATTGAACTTCGAGACATAGAGCTCTGCGCCCGCGCGGACGGCAAGACCGTACTGGGCGACGTCGCCCGTGTAGGGTCCCATGATACCGACCTTGATGGTGTCGGAGTTAGCTCCGGAGCCCGACGACGATCCACACCCAGAAAGAATGGATGCGCCACCTATGCCAGCAGCTATGCCGCCGAGCTTGACAAACGTACGCCTATTGAATGTGTGAGCCATCTCGTCCTCCCTGAAAGATAGGTCACCGATCACATTTCTGCCAGTGACTGACATCCTATACCATATCCATTTCCTTCAGTTCTGTATTGGTTTACTGCTGAGATGTAGTGTATTCGTAACACTCTCATTGCTACCCGCCTACCCGCGTGACGCACGACACCCCCTTTGGCCGTGTGTGCGCAGCGCACATAGCGCACGCGCAAGGGCATATCCGATGCAAACCCCCGCAAGATCGATGAACACGTCTCTCGCAGACCCCTCGCGTCCTGGCACGAACAGCTGGATCGTCTCGTCCACGATGGGTGTCATCACCATGACGACACGCGATGACAGCCAGAGCCGTCTTTCTGGTCGCACTCCGGGCTGGCTGCGGCACAGAAAAAAGGCCAGGACCCCCAGCATCGCGTACTCCGAAACATGTGCGCATTTCCTCACGACGAAGGTCGCGAGTGCGATGTCTGAGAGCCCCAGCCTTTGGAGGAGGGGCAGTGCGAACAATACGAAACGCGTGCTCTCGTTGGCGGAGTCCGTGCCATTCATGAGCGAATGAGCCCAGATGAAACAGACCCACAGCGCCACGAGGATAGCTCTATACAGCAGCCTCCTATGCTGCCACACGAGTGGCCATGTGCTTGGGCTTGCGAACGTCCTCGCCGCCGCTGCGATGGTCTGCGGTCGGCGTGGTGGGAGCAGGTACCTGAGAGGATGTTCCCACATTGGTCCTCACGGCTGCCGCAGGACGGGTCCCGCTTCCCATCTGAGGAGATACGGCGGGCGCTTGCCTTGCCTGCCTCGCGCCGTTGGTGGGCGTACCGCCGGGCGTGCCCGGCAGACCGGACGGGGCCGAAGGCGTCACAGCTCCCCTGGCCGGGACAGCCGCCGGTGAGGCCGTCACAGACGGACGTACAGCGGCCACAGACGAGCTTGCGGCTGCGGCAACAGGAGTGGATGCGCCGAGCGCCGGGCCCGCAGACACGGGAGCAGAGACGGTCGGACGCGCGACGGGGGCCGCATGGGCTCCCTGGTACGCCTCCTCGGCAGCTGCGTCCTCCTCATCCACCGCGACCAGCATCCTCTGAAGCCTCATGAGGTCAATGGACGTCATGCCTGCCTCATGCTGCTTGGCCTTGTTCTTGATGTGGTGGGTTGCCGTGGAGATCGACACGTAGGCCACAACCGCAACCGCTGCGGCGATGATCGGAAGCAGCGCGCTTATATCCTCAGAGGAGAGGCCCGCTGTCGATTCGGCCATGGTAATACGGGGAGCCAGAGCCGATGCAAAGCTGGCGGCCCCTATGGCTAACGCCATACCTTTCACTAGTTCCTTCTTCATCTGCTACCTCCATTGCTGCCAATCGTTTCCGCACTCCATGTAGGAACACCCATGCCGGGCAACAACATAAGACGGATGGCTGTGGTAGCTCTGTCTTGCAACGGCCTACTTCGTCTTATCTGCATGCACCGTCATCTAAAAATGAGTGATCCTATCCCTCATTTGCTTTACCCTAACACGTTCTCGAAAGAATGTAAATAAGAAATAGTACAGTTTCTAAATTTTTTTCTAAATACTCGGCATGCACCATGCAAGGTCCACAAACGGACCTGTCGAAGACCAAGAGGCGTGCGAGCCTCTCGGTAAGCTCTACGTTAGGCGTCCCGTCAGGCATCAAGCGCCCGACAGGACGCCGATGGATGATCTGTTGTTGGTAAGCAGCCTGACATAGGCACTGGTATCCATCACATGGGGCTTGGCGTCCGCCTCATGGGAACGTATGGGCAGGGTCCTGGAGAGCGTTGAGCCGACACTGTGCTTCGCCCCCCTCCTGCCGGCCGGCCGCCTCGCATGACGTGGCGCCGACGCATCAAAGGGACGGGACGACTGATAGTTGAGCGTGATCGTCTCGTCCATAGCGGCAAGGGCCGCCTCCCATATGTCCTCGTGATCGAGATCGCTAGCCACGCGCTTGGCCGGATAGATTCCCTGGTTGACCTCAGGCACCCGCCTAGCGATGATTCGCGACCTCGCGCGGGCACGGGCCGCTGATGCCCGCTGCCCGCTAGGCCCAAAGGCAGTGCCGACCCGCAGTCCGCCACCTACCCTCGCTGCCCAAGACGGAAGTCCAAGCTGGCCCTTCTCGTACAGCTGCGACGTAGCCTCGCCCCTTGTGTCGCCTGTGCCTCGCGCTGTGACGCCCAGCCGCCTCGCAATGATATCCGCTCTCGAACCTTGTTCTCTCATCTACGCCGCACCTCCAATGTCCGCCACTTCACGGGCACGCACAGAGGCGACGTCTTCCGTAGCTACGGTTACACTACTCCCGTGGGAGGTCTGCGTAAGGCGGCGGGGTACGTGTTATCTGCAAGTGCCGTCCAGCCCTTAAGGATGAGATCCAAGACGGGCTACTTTGTATGATAACACGGACCCTGACAAAAGCAAGTGAGACAAGGCGCACGCCGCCGCCGGCGGGTGCGCCCGAAAGGATGCGGGAAGGATGTGGCCGCGCGGGGGCTCAGGCGATGTACTCGTCAGGCGATGTACTCGTTGCTCTGCTGTGCCTTCTTGGCGGAGCGGATAAGGAACTCCTCGTTGTCGCTGGTCGCCCTGAGGCCCTTGACCAGTACCGAGGCAGCACGCTCAACGTTGTTCATGTTGGCGAGCACGCGGCGTATACCCCATACGAAGGGCTGGATCTCGGACCTGATGAGCAGCTCCTCGTTTCGCGTACCCGACGCGACCGGGTCGATGGCAGGGAAGATGCGCCGGTCGGCAAGGTCGCGATCAAGCTTGAGCTCCATGTTGCCAGTGCCCTTGAACTCCTCGAAGATGACCTCATCCATCTTGGACCCGGTGTCGACGAGCGCCGAGGCGATGATGGTAAGAGACCCGCCACCCTCGATGTTGCGCGCCGCACCCAAGAACTTCTTGGGCGGATAGAGCGCCGCTGAGTCGACGCCACCAGAGAGGATACGACCACTGGGAGGCTGGGCCAGATTGTAGGCGCGAGCAAGGCGCGTGATGGAGTCGAGCACCACGACGACGTCCTCCCCCAGTTCCACAAGACGCTTCGCGTGCTCGATGACGAGCTCGGAGACGGCCGTGTGGTTTGACGCGGGCATGTCGAAGGTCGAGGCGACGACCTCGCCCTTGATGGAGCGCTCCATGTCGGTGACCTCCTCGGGGCGCTCGTCGACGAGCAGGCAGAGGAGGTGCACCTCGGGGTTGTTCGAGGCGATGGACTGGCAGATCCGCTTGAGCACGGTGGTCTTGCCAGCCTTCGGGGGGCTCACGATAAGACCGCGCTGACCTTTGCCGATGGGGGCTACGAGGTCGATGGCCCTTCCCGTTATGGAATCCTTGCCGCATTCCATGACAAGACGCTGGTTGGGAAAGATGGGCGTGAGGTCACGGAAGCGCGGACGCTGCCTCAGCTCGTCGAGAGGGCGACCGTTGACCGTCTCGACCTTCTGAAGGGGTGGATACTTGCTGTTGTTGGAGCGGGCCGGACCAACCGATCCCTTGATCCTGTCACCGGGTCGCAGCCCATACTGGCGGATGAGCTGCTGATGTACGAAGGCGTCGTCGTCACCCGTCATGTAGTTGCCGGTACGCAGGAAGGCGTAGCCCTCGTTCTGGACGTCCAACACGCCCTCGACCGGCCTGAAGCCCTCTGCGCGTGCGGCGGCCTCATAGATGGTCTCCACGAGCGCCGCCTTCTTGAGGCCCACATACTCGACGCCAAGTTGGGCCGCCTTGCTCCTGAGCTCAGCCACCCTCATGGACGCGAGCTCCTCACGAGAGAGGCTGGGCTCAAAGCTCTGTTCCTGCTGGTTGCGACGGTTACGGCGATTGCGGCGGCTGCCACGCTGGCTACCACTAGCGTTGCCGTTTGTGTTGGCATTGGTGTTTGCGCTACCGTTGGCGTTATTGCTGGGACCGCCGCCCGCAGCTGTGTCGTCCTTGCGCTCACGCCTGCCGCGCCTCTGACGTCCTCCCTCGCCCCTCTCGTCCTGGGACTGGGGCTGCCCCTCCTCCAGAGAAGCCTGCCGGGAAACGTCATGGGCGTCAACACCAGCCTCGCTGGCCTGTGCCCCATCGTCCTGCTCAAAGGCAGGAGCGCTCGCCCTCTTCTTGCGGTGCCTCTTGGGTGCTGCCTCGGCTACGTTCGCGTCGGCCTCGGCAAGGGTGGCTACCGGCGGCTCATGGATGACCGCAGATGCTTGCGTCGCCTCCTGCGTCACCCTAGTCATCGCGTTGACATCCAAGGCGACCTGCTCGCCTTCGCCTTTGACCTTACGGGGGCGACCACGGCGTCGCTTCGGCACTGGCTTTGCTACCTCAACCTCGGCCGAGGCGCTCTTTTCCGATTCGCTTACATCGCCATCGGTTGCGGCTGGCGCCGGATGAGCCGCGCTGACCTCGCTCCCAGCAGCCACCGGAGCAACGATCCCGGGAAATAGCGTGCTGTCCTGACCGGCAGGCTGTCCGGATGACTCAAACTCCCGCGACTGCTGCATCTCGCTTGTGCCTTCTTCTGCCATGTAGTCCTTCCCTACCTTCTATGAAAGCCGAACTGCAAATCTCAACACTGTCCGCCCAAGGCTCGAGACGCTTCTCCTGCACACCGTGACATCTCGGCTCGCGCCCCCTCAGGGGCCGGCGAGAATGTCTTGTGTACTGTGCGAGAAGCAAAGGATTTCCTGAGGGCCGTACCCTTGCGGCCCCAACATTTCCAAGAGTATACCAATGACTGCGCCCGCGCAAGACGCAAAAGTCGCTCCCTGCAGCCGCGAAATGAACCCACCTTCTCCAGGTGGGTGCCCTCATCGCAGGTTCCAGCTTCCTCAACAACGGAGGATACCTGTACTGATAACGATATGCAGGCTCCCTCAAAACGCTTGTCGGTTCACCCAGTTGTTGCCGCAGGGAGGCGACAACTCCACTATACGTGAGCCAGACACCAATACCAGTCTTGACTTGCACTCATTAATGTTCAAGACTAGAGGGTAGTGATTTTTTTTCATCAGCACCTGCTCGGGTCAGACGCTTACAGATCACATACTAAGGGGACGTGCCCTCATATGCCAAGATCGTGGTTAATCCACCTCTGCCTGTTTTTTGCGGCGCTCGTGACAACACTTCTGGTCACGCCCCTCGCAAAGAGGGTTGCCTGGACACTGGGGGCGGTGGACAGGCCTGGCGCCAGACGCATCAACAAGAAGACGGTTCCACGTATGGGCGGCATCGCCGTGTTCATGGGCATCGTGGCGGCCTTCATCACACAGTATCTAGGCACGATCTTTCTTGGCTGGCCGACGGTGTTTGCCCCCGCGCCGCACTTCTCTAGCATGGACTACCACAGGATCGCCCTGGGCCTTGTCACCATCTTCCTCACGGGAGCCCTCGATGACGTCTTCCAGCTCACGCCCTGGCAGAAGCTCCTTGGCCAGCTCGTCTCGGCAGGCATCGCCGTCTCGGGTGGGCTTGTCATCGGGACGATCGTGAACCCCTTCACGGAGGGTCCCCTGTTCTTAGGTTGGCTTGCCTACCCCATCACGGTCATCTACCTCGTTGCCTACGTCAACATCTTCAACCTCATCGATGGCTTGGACGGTCTGGCGACCGGCATCGCAGGTATCGCCGCGATGACGATGTTCATCCTCTCCGTTCTTGCGGGCAGACACGACTCCGCCGCCTTGGCCATAGCCCTCGTGGGCGCAGCGATCGGCTTTCTCTTCTACAACTTCAACCCCGCCTCGATTTTTCTGGGCGACTCGGGCTCGCTGCTTCTGGGCTACGTACTGGGCGTGGTCTCTCTGCTCTCGGTCACGCGCGTGGCGGGCCTCACCACCATCATCGTCCCCTTGGTCGTAGCAGCGGTACCCATCATCGACACCTTCTCGGCCATCGTCAGGCGAAGTCGCGCCCATGTGAGCATAGGGCAGGCGGACCGTGGGCACATCCATCATCGTCTTATCGACGAGGGATTTAATCAAAGACAGGCCGTGCTGCTCATCTATGGGTGGACGGCGTTTTTGTGTCTTGGCACCTTCGTAATGACCCAGGTAGCCATTCTGCCTCGTATCGCCATCTTCTTCGTGCTCCTCGTGGTGTCGGCCATCCTTGCCAACCAACTCCACCTCTTCAAGCCGGTGCTCTTGCACCACACCAATCCGAAGACGGGCGACGACGAGCTCGTAGACCAGGACAGCCCCGACTTCGAGGAGGC
>ERZ772917.1814-NODE-1814-length-11536-cov-72.132393_pt1 | contig 11536 bp, 8 predicted proteins | sample MGYA00511187_ERZ772917 | MGnify/ENA primary metagenome ERZ772917 (study PRJEB29015, sample SAMEA2737925) | human oral metagenome | biome: human oral; feature: human-associated habitat; material: dental | place: China | collected 2012 ... | reverse complement strand
TCAGGGACACGTTGCCGATGAGCTCGCGGTCGAGGCGGTCCTTGACCTGGCGGGCGGTGACCTTCGCCCCCTTGCAGCGACCCGCCATGGGCGAGGTGTTGATACCGATGGTCATGGAGATGGCCGGGTCGTCGACCGTGATGAGCGGGAGGGGGCGCGGTTCTTCGAGGTCGACGAGGGACTCTCCGATCATGATGTCCTCAATGCCTGCGACGGCGACGATGTCGCCGGGGGCAGCGGAGTCGGTCGAGACGCGCTCAAGCCCCTCGGTGGCCAGCAGCTCGGAGATGTGGACGCGCTGGATGGTGCCGTCGTGACGCGCCAGGCCGACGTCGGCCCCCTTCTTGAGGGTGCCGTTGTGGATGCGTAGCAGGGCGAGGCGGCCAAGGAATGGCGAGGCGTCCAAGTTGGTGACGTGCGCCTGCAGGGGCATGTCCTCGTCGAAGGTGGGGCCGGGAATGCGGCTGAGGATGGTCTGGAACAGCGGCTCGAGGTCACCGGTCGGGAGCTGGCCGTCGCCCGGATTCTCCAGCGAGCACTTGCCAGCCTTGGCGGAAGCGTAGACGACGGGGACGTCCATGAGGGAGTCCACGTCGATGTCGATTCCCTCGTTCATGAGGTCCTCGCCCAGCGAGAGCAGCAGGTCGGTCGTCTCGGAGACGACCTCGTCGATGCGCGAGTCGGGGCGGTCGACCTTGTTGACGACGACGATGACGGGAAGGTGGGCCTGCAGGGCCTTGCGCAGGACGAAGCGTGTCTGCGGGAGGGGCCCCTCGGAGGCGTCGACCATGAGGACGACGCCGTCGACCATGGACAGGCCGCGCTCGACCTCGCCGCCGAAGTCGGCGTGTCCGGGGGTGTCGATGACGTTGATCGTTACGCCGCCGTCCAGGCCGATGGCCTGCGCCGCCGGGCCCGCGTAGTGGACCGCGGTGTTCTTGGCGAGGATGGTGATGCCTTTCTCTCGCTCGAGATCGCCCGAGTCCATGACGCGCTCGCCGGTCTTTTCGATCGTGTCGCGCTCGGAGAACGCTCCGGACTGCCAGAGCATTGCGTCAACCAGCGTGGTCTTCCCGTGATCGACGTGTGCGACGATCGCGACGTTTCGCAGGTCGGGACGCGTAGACATATGTGGACTCCTCAAATGTGGACACCTATCATTGCGTGTAATGGGACACAAAAGCCCAATTAGCCGTCGGCCACCTGACCGATTTCACGCACATACCTCTCCAGAATATCGACATACTGAAGGCCAAAGCGTAACCCACCCTGCGACATCCACCACGTCAACACCCCACCCGTCCATACCGATCGGTCTATTTGCCGAGAAACCAACCATACATTTCACTGGTAATCATGACAGGCATCGCCACACTCTCCGCGTCCGTTCCCTCCTCCACGACAACGATCTCCCCCTTCGGTGCCCACGTGCTCTCGTGGCACCCGAGCGGTGACGTGGATGTCCTGTGGCTGTCCTCCCGCGCCGCCATGGACGGCACGCGCGCGATCCGCGGTGGCATCCCCCTATGCCTGCCTTGGTTCGGAAGCCCCAGCGACTCGCCCGCGCGCCCGGGGGAAGGAGCCGGCGCTCACGGTTTTGCGCGCACCACCACCTGGAATCTCCTGGCCTCTACCCAGCCCGCCGACGACGCCCCGGCCTCGTTCTCCTTCGAGCTGCAACACACGGGCGAAACCTCAGCCCTGTTCCCCCACTCCTTCTGCGCGCGCCTCAACGTCAGCGCGGGCGCGGAGCTACACATGAGCCTGACTCTGACGAACGAGGACGATCACCCCTTCGCCATCGAGGCGGCGATGCACTCCTACCTGCGCGTCGGCGACGTCAAGGACGTGACGATCGAGGGGCTCGACGGCGCGCGCTACTTCGACAAGGTCCGGCAGCGCTACGCGACCCAGCACGCAGACGTGAGCTTCGTTGGCCCCACGGACCGCGTCTACACCACCAACGAGCCGGTCCAGGTCATCGACCCTAAGCTCAACCGGCGCATCATCGTCGACAAGAACGGATCGGGTTCCACGATCGTCTGGAATCCGTGGTCGCAGGCGGCCGCCACCATGAGCGACGTCGGCGAGGGAGAGTGGCAGGAATTCGTCTGCGTCGAAACGGCGGCGGTGCGCGAGAGGGCGCTGACGCTGTGGCCGGGACATCCTCACATCATGACGCAGACCCTTGCAGTGGAGACGCTCGTCTGAGCGCGGCACGAGTAGGATTGGGCTCAGCTACGAACAGAAAGGCTCCCATGGCTCTCACCCGCATTCTCGCCTCCTCCTATTTGACAGTCTCCCGCTGGAAGCTCGCCACGGAGCCGCTTCCGGACAAGGTCATCGTGATCGGCGCCCCCCACACGTCGAACTGGGACGGGGTTTTCATGGCGGTATCCATGTGGAAGAGCGGACGCAGTTTCTCTTTCCTCGTAAAGGACTCCGTGGTCAAGGCGCCGATCCTGGGTTGGTTTGTCAAGAAGATTGGGGCCGTGCCCGTCGAGCGCGGCGCGGCGCACGGGCTGGTGGAGCAGGTCGCCGAGCGCATCCGCGAGTCAGACGCCTTCACGCTGTGCATCACGCCGAAGGGCACGCGCTCGCCCCGCGAGTTTTGGAAGTCGGGCTTCTACCGCATCGCCATGGAGGCGGACGTGCCGATTCAGCTGGGTTTCATCGACCGCAACACGCGCACGTTCGGGTGGGGGCCGACGTATCGCCTGACGGGCGACATGCGGGCGGACATGGACGCGATCCGTTCGTTTTACGCGGACAAGGTCGGCATCAAGCCCTCCAAGACGTCGGTTCCGCGCCTGCGCGCCGAGGACGGGGAGCAGTGAGGCTCGCCCGCGGGCTCGCCTGCGCGGTCGGCGTAGCTGCGCTGTCGCTGCTGGGCTCGCCCGCGCGCGCGGATGAGCCGACGCCGATCCACCTGGTCGAGGTCTACCGGGTCACCCCCGGAGTCTCGGCGACGCACGAGGTGACGCTATCGACTAACGAGCCGCTGCTGGGAGAGCAGTGTCAATCGATGGGTACCGGAGCCCGCGCGACCTCCACCGTCTCGGTGGACGTCGCAGGCGTGTCGGGATGCCTCTTCACGTGGGATCTCGACGACGCCGGCGCGGAGGTCGTCTCGGTGGACGCCGGCGCGGTGTTTCACTTTCATTCCGTCTCCGCCTCGCTGCTGGAGGGATTCTCCTCCCCGGAGGCCGCCGCCTCCATCGAGTCCGTGACCCTGATTGCGCGCGCGTCGGAGATCGTGGATGCCTCCGACGGCGGCACCGTCACTTCCCCGGGCGCGTCCACGAAGATGGACGCGAGCACCGTGACCTGGGAGAACGTCACCGGGGACGTCAGCGCGACGGGCAGGGTTGACGCCACTCTGGCAGCCATGTCCTCCCCTCCCACCACGACGCCCCCGCCGACGGTCGCCTCGCAGGACGGGCGAGGCGCGGGCACCTCAAGCTCCTCGCTGGCCCCGATCCTCGCCATCACAGGCGCGGTCCTGCTTCTCATCCTCGTCGGCGCTGTCGTGCGCTCGCTCGGCAGGTCCCGGCGGGCCAGCGCCGACGCACAGTTCGAGCGGGACGCGGCGATGCGCGCCACTCAACGCTCGTCCGCCCTGCGGGCCAGGCGAAAGTCGACCCCCTACGCGGCGGAGGGAGCGCGCAGCGCCGATCGCGCACGCGACCTCCTGCTGCCCGGCGGCCCACCGTCCCGGGAGGAAGCGCCGCCCAAGGCCGTCGCCTCGCCCGAGCGGGAGGCCTCGCGCTTCATTCCTCCGGACAACAACCGGTGACGCTCGCGCGGGGACGCGCGCGGCGCGGACGTCAACCGACGTGGAAGTAGCGTTCGACGAGTTCCTCGACCGACACCTTCGAGGCCGTCAGGTCGTCGCGCAGGTGCATGTCGCCCAGGTCAACCAGCTTCGAGGCCCACGAGTCGATGAGGCCAGGCGGGAATACCCCGCGCGCCTCGTAATCCTCGCGCTGGGCGAGGAGTCGTCCGGCGGCCTCGAAACACGACGAGGGCAGCTGGTCGAGTCCCGGCGCCTGCGAAGCATCGCCGTCGACCTTGCGCCCACGCGCGAAGTCGGCCATGCCCGGCTCCGTCAGGCCGATGCGCGCTGCGACGGTGATCCCCGCGAGCAGCAGGTGAACGTCGGCTGAGCCGTCGGGACTACGTAGCTCCACCGTCTGAGAGTCGTTGGGCAGGTTATCCACGGGAGCCTCGTTGGGGTTGGCGTCGCGGAACATCGAGTCGTCGATGTTCTGCCAGCCCAGCGGCACTCGTACGAGAACGGAACGGTTACGGTCACCCCAACATATCGACGTCGGGGCTTCCTGGTGGGGAACGAGGCGCAGGAAGGATGTCGGGACGGTATTGCCGAATGCCGTCAGCGATGCCGCGTGCGAGAGATACCCGCCGATGACCTTGAGAGCCTGCTCCGTCAGTCCCGCTCCGGTCGAGAACTGGTTGATCCCTTCCTTGACCAGCCGCGTGTGGAAGTGCATGCCCGATCCGGCTTGTCCGACGGCGATCTTGGGCGCGAAGGAGACCTCGATGCCGTAGGAGTGCGCCACCTCGCGCAGGACCCACTTGGCCAGCACCATCTGGTCGGCCGCGTCGCAGGCGTCCACCGGCAGGAACTCAATCTCCTGCTGGATCATCTGACGCCCGTCGACGACAAAGTTTCCGACCTCGGAGTGGGCGTACTTGACGGCGCACCCCATGCTCACCAGGTGGAGCATGGTCTCGGTGCGCACATCCTCCCACTTCGAGAAGGGACCGGACTCGTGGTAGCCGCGCTGGGGTTCGACGCGGAAAAGCCCATCCTCCTTCGAGAAGAGGTAGTACTCGAGCTCGCCGAGCGCCTCGAGCGTGCACCCCGTCTCTTCCCTGAGGGCGCGCTGGGCCTTGCGCAGGATCTCCTGCGGTGCCGACGCCAAGGGGGCGCCGTCGACGTCGTAGAAGCCGCACAGGAACTCCAGGGTAGGGATCGGCGCGAAGGGATTCAGGAAGGCAGTGGAAAGGCGTGGGACCACGTACAGATCGGAGGAGGTCGCGTCGACGAAGGCGAAGAGCGAGGATCCATCGACTCGCTCGCCGAGCGTGAGAACGCGGTCGAGGTGAGCCTTGGACTGGATCGCGAAGTTGAGGGTCTTGAGCCTCCCGTCTCCCCCGACGTAGCGCAGGTTCAGCATCGGGATTCGGTTGTCTTCGATGTATCCGATGATGTCTGCCTTCGTGAACGCCTTCGCCGGCTTGCCAAGGGATTGCACGAGGGGATTAGGGCTGAGGGAAACGGCGTCGGTCGACAGCATCTCGAACTCCTCTTTGAGCATGATTTGTTTCACATGTGATTGGCCTAGGCTATCACCATCGCCCCGAACTCGGAGCGACGCTCCGCCTGCTCGCGCGGGTCGTGCCTTCCCACCTTGCTTTCCCTCTTCGCGAGCGTCTCCGCACGCAACCACCGACCTCGTTCTCGGCGGCAGACAAGAGCGAGCAACGACCTCGGGGATCAGGAACCGCTTCCTCCCAGCGGGACGTGCGGCCTCGGATCGCGCTTCGCCCGCCTCCGCCCCACCGACCGGCGTCTCCGGCGTCTACGGGCAGCGCAGGAAGGCCCTCCCCTGGACACGCGGCGACTCAATGGACCGCGCGCGAGGGCGGCATAACGCGGGCTGGTTCGTCACGGTGAAGCGCGGGCGGGGGCAGCAGTCTCGCCGCCGGGCGGTCACAGGGATGACCGACTCAGTCCGCTCATCGGAGCAGCTCGGCACGCCGCTCGAACGCCCAGATCGGGCACGTCTGCTCGCGCACGCCCACGTCTATGCGATCAAGCAGGTCGCAGCCGCCGTTCAGATAGAAGCGCACGTTAGACTCCGTCGATGTGACGAAACCGTAGGCGCGCCCTCCGCGCTTTGCCACAAAGTCCGGCAGCACTTTGGAGACAAGCCAGCGGCCAACGCCTCGCCCTTGCATCTCCTTGTCCACCGACAGCACCTCGAGGTACCAGTCGAAGTCGCCTCGGTCGATGGCGAGCTGGTCCCCCCGATCCACGGCAGCCGCAAAGTCCGCGACCAGGCGAGGGGTCGCATATCGGAACAGTTCGTGGCCTCCGCTGAACAGGTTCAGCCAGAAACCAACCTGCTTGTCATGCATGAGCGCCACCGCGACAACACGCCCTTCACGCTCGACGACCAGGGCATTTCGCGAGGCCAGATAGGCTTGGACGAGCATGCGATTAATCGCCGTCAGGCATTGCGGGTAACGGTCCGGTCGGTAGAGATACGGCTTCAGCATGATGTGAAGCGGATAATCCAGGAAGCCCTCGGTGATGATACGTGTCATAGCGGGGATATCTGCCCGGGTTGCGGGTCGACACTTCACAGCGCCCCTCCTCGATTTCATCGAACGAAGTGTTGCAGTAAGTCGAAAATCTGACTACAGGTAGGCGGTTACCATACTAGGCGATTCGACACGTGTCGTCCTTGTCAGTGGAGGCACTTTCTCTTTAACAACGGACACCCCTATACTAGACGACCGGTCAGTCAATCTCGCCCCTGCCTCCACTCGTTGCTTTGTATCCACGAAGAGACGATAATCGAGTGACTCATATCAGGAGGACTCCATGCGACTCTTTCGCGCCCTGTGCACGCTGCTCGGGGCATTGCTCATCGTGTCGACCCTGCCATCGGGGTCCTACGCCGCCGATGGCCCAAAGCTCTCGGAGGCATTCGTCCTCACAAAGGACGGACAGCTCATCGACACGTTGACCGTCACGGATCCTTCGCACACCATCACCGAGTCGATGTGCCAGCCCTTCGAGGGCAGTTCCACCGACCACCATGTCGAGTTCGCCGCGCAGGACGACGCAACGATCTGCCACATGCAGCTCATGTACTCGCGCGCGCAGGACGAGACCGAGTTCGAGATCAAGGATTCGGGCGACTACACCCTGACGGCACGCACGGACCAAACTCTCGACACGTACCGCAAGATCTTCGGATCCTCCCTGACGATGAAGTCGCTGTCGCTAAGCGTCGAGGGTGATGTGAAGTCCTCCACAGCCGGTGCCGCGAACTCTGCGACGACCTACGAAGACAGGGCGCTCACGGTTGTCACGTGGGAGGGAACTATCCCGCAGGTGATCACGGTTCGCGGAGCTTTGACGAGCGGGGGGAACCGCTCCAGCGCGGCGGGCGCCAACGGGTTGAAGGATCCCTGGGGGGTAGCGCCCTTCCCGGGTCGCGACGCCGCATCATCCAGCACCGCTTCCGCGTCCTCCTCGTCGGGCCCGTCCCTACTCCTGCTGATCGGCCTGATCGTCGGCCTCATCGTCCTGGTGCTGGTCGGCGTATTCATCGTCTATGCGAAGCGCTCGAAGCAGGAATCCGAGCCGAAGACGCAAACCCCCGCCCCCGCCGCGCATATTCGCAGGCCGACACCCCCGCGGGGCAACGAGTCCATGCCCGCCGCGCACGTTGCGCCCTCCCCGCAGTCGCGCCGCAGCGGCGCCGCTGCCCCCGCGCGCCCAGCGCCGCCCGCGGCCAGTTCCCGGCGCAGTGAGTTTGCGCCTCCGGCGGGCCCTCAACCCGCTAGGACGGCACAGCGCCCCGGTATTTCTCCCCCGCCTCCCGCTGCCCCCACGCCGCCGGCTCGTCCGGCAGCGGTGGGCTCCGAGCACTCCGGGACGCCCTCGCGTCGCGTTTCTCCCGCCCAAACGTCTGGCAAGACGCCGATTCCTCCCCAGCCGGCTCCCCGCGATAATGGGCTTGTGCGGGAGCGCCAGCCGCGCCCCAATCCTGTCGCGCAGACCAGCCCGGAGGCCTCCGTCCCCAAGGGGAGGCGTTCGCGCGATGGGCATCGTCCCGCCGTGTTCCCCGGCCGCCCGGCACAGGTGGCGCAGGGAGCCTCGCGGGCTCCCGTCATGCCTCACCGTGGCCTCCCACCCCAGGGCACCGTGGCCCCGCAGCGGACTGCGGCCGCGGCATCGACTCCTTCGACCGGCGCATTGCCGAGTCGGCGATCGGCCGCCTCCCGCGTTTCTGCCGCACGGCAGCAGGACGCGATCATTCCTGCACCGGCGGCCTCTCCGTCGCAGCGCCAGCGCGTCGAGTCGCTCATTCCGCCCGCTCCGGAAGCGGAGGCCGCTTCGATGGCCATCGAGGTTCCCAAGCCCGAGCCGACTGCTGTCCCCAGGCCCGAACCGGTTTCGATTCCCAGGCCCGAACCCGAGGCCGTCATCGCACCGATTCCTGAGCCTGAGCAGATCGCCATCCCCAGGCCCGAGCCGATCTCGATTCCTAGGCCGGAGCCAGTCATCGCACCCGCGCCCGCACCGGAACCGGTTGTCGAGCCGGACCCCGCGCCCGCACCCGTCTTCGAGCCCGAGCCTGAGCCCGTCGTCGAGCCGGAACCCGCGCCCGCACCCGTCTTCGAGCCGGTTGTCGAACCCGAGCCTGAGCCCGTCATCGAGCCGGCACCCGCGCCCGCCCCCGTCTTCGAGCCGGTTGTCGAACCCGAGCCCGTCATCGCACCCGCGCCCGAACCGGAACCCGCCGTCGAGCCGGAGCCGGAACCCGCGCCCGTCTTCGAACCGGTCGTCGAGCCCGAGCCCACGCCCGAGCCGAAGCCGGTTGTCGAACCGGAACCCGCGCCCGCGCCCGTCTTCGAACCGGTCGTCGAGCCCGAGCCCACGCCTGAGCCTGAACCTGAGCCCATCATCGAGCCGGAACCCGCACCCGTCGTTGAGCCGGTTGTCGAACCCGAGCCCACGCCCGAGCCGAAGCCGGTTGTCGAACCGGAGCCCACGCCCGAGCCTGAGCCCGTCGTCAAGCCGGAAGCCGCACCCGTCTTGGAGCCCGCCGTCGACATAGCGCCAGCCCCGGCCTCGTTCGAGATGCCCGAGGACGACGCAGAACTGGTCACCGCTCAGATGCCGCTGGTTCGCAGGGTCACCCCCTTCGACTGGGGCGAGCCCACCGCCGAGTCGACGCCGCACTCCCCCACGCCGGAACAGGAGTTCACCGCCTCCCCCGTAGAGGACTTCAACGCCGTACCCGAGGAACCCACGCCCCCGTCTCTCCTTCCCCCGGCCTCGCCCGAGCCCCTACGCCCACAGGCGCCGGCGATGCCTGCGGGCGTGCAGCAGGACTGGAACAAGGAATTCTCCTGGGACGAGGAGGAACAGCAGGAACAGGAAGTCGAAACAAAGCGTCGCTTCCGCTGGCCGTGGAGCAAGCGTCGTAAGAAGCAGCGCGACGAGGAGAACAAGCCGACCCTTCCCGACCTCGACGAGCGCGACGCCGCCACCCGCATGCCCATCATCGCCGTCGACGCACAGGACGATGACTGGAACGACTGGCAGAACTGGAACTCCCAAAACTGAGCCGGAAGCCCGAGGGGCGTTCGCTAACGCGAATGCCCCTCCGCTTTCGCGAGCTCAACGTAGGACGCGATATCGCCGACGATGTCCTCGGCCACGCTCGCGCCGACGATGTCCTCGGGCTGAGCCCCCGCCTCGTCGACGTAGCCGTAACGCTCCACGAGGAGGCGTTCCCTGTACAGGTGCTCCGCGGTCGCCCCGATCGTTCGCATCAGCGCCGCATTCAGACCGGCCCCAACGAGGATGCCCGCGACCGGGATGATCTGCGCGAGCTTCCTGCCCACCAGGCGCGCACCGAGCGCAGAGAACAGCGAACTCATGGCAGCGGTGATCGTGCTGTTCCCCAGGGCATCCAAAGGCCCATGTTTGGCGAGGTCGCGCATCACCTTGTTGAAGGCGAGCAGAGTCGTCTGCTTTTCCACGACGAGATCACGCCCCGCCCCCTCGGGGTCGATCGCCTGGGAGAGAACCATCGTCGAGAAGAGCCCCTCGGCGGGATCCTCCGTGTCGTAGCCGTAGTAGGCGGCAGTATGCGACACCAGGCGCGTTGCGGCGGCCAAGAATGTCACGATATCGAGCGCGATCGCCGAGGCGGTCACGCCAACCCCGGGCGCCGAAGCCACGCCCATGCCGAGTAACGCGGCGACGGAGCCGCCGGAGGCAAAGACTCCGCTAACTGCCCCCTCGGCCGCTGCGCTCCCCGCGTATGCCAAGTTCAGCTGGGGTTTGACCGCGCGAATCTGCGCCAGGCTCAAGCCACGAATGTCTTCCAGGCGCTCGACCTGAGCCCCCGCAGCGCGGTAAGCCCGAAGGATGCGACCGCGACGCACCGACGCCTCGGACGCCGAGGCTGCCAACTGCACCAGCCCGAGCGCAGCCGACGACACCGCCTTCGTGATCGCACCTCCCCCGGGTATCCTGCGCGCCACGGTCACGACCTTCCCCAGGGGAGCCAGGCCGACAGAACGGAGGCGCTGGGAGATGACGCGCGGACGCATCGGTCGGATCTGCGCGGCCTTCCACAGTTGGATCTCATCCCACTGCGCCGCGTCCTCTGCGCTCATTCGGGCACGCGCCCCCTCGGGCAGAGGCTCCCAGTTCATGACGGTTTCGTTCACGGTGCAACCCTACACACCGCATCTCCCAAGCGGAACCTGACCACATCCCCACCCTGATATGCTGGTGCATCGGAACTCACTATTGACTCATGATGGAGAAACATCCGTGGACTCCCGCTCACAGCTGCTCGCGCAGATCGACGCAATGCACGACGCGAACGACCATCAGAAGATCATCGCCCTCATCGAACGACAGCCGCCCGCGTCAATGGACTACGAGCTGACGAGTCGCCTCGCTCGCGCGTACATCAACTACGCGCAGCCCTATATGGATTCCTTCCAGGACCACATCAAGCACGCCACCGAGCTGCTGCGCAGCATCGAAGCGGAAGGCATGTCCGACCCGCTGTGGTACTACCGCATCGGCACCGCCCTGTACTGGCAGGATCAGGAGGAGTCGGCCCTCACCTACCTGGAGCAGTGCCGCGCCATGGACCCGGTCAACGACTACGCTTCCGAGATCATCGCGCAGTGCCACCGGGCCCTCGATCGTCGCAGGATCGTGCGCCCCGTCGACCTGGATCGGGTCATCAGCTTCTTCGTGGAGAACGACTACAACTACGAGATCAAGGACAACCAGCTCCACACCGCCTTCCTTCACGGCTACTTCATCTTCTCGGTCGTCAAGGACGGCACCAACCTGAGCATGTGGGCGGCTGTGCCCGAGGACGTGTCGATGGAGCTGCGCCCGCGCCTGCTGCAGGCGTGCAACGACTGGAACGCCTCCACCACCTTCCCCAAGACCTACGTCGCCTCCCTGGACAACGGCGGTCAGCGCCTGTGCGCGGAGAGGTTCGTCCTCGTGCGACTGGGCCTGACGGACGCCCAGCTCTCAGACAACATCGCCCAGTTCATTTCGGCCACCGAGTCCTTCTTCAAGGAGCAGATCGAGCGCATCCCCGCGCTGGGGGGAACGCAGGGGTAGTCCTCCCACACTGGTTGCAGCGAACACGGCCCCGGCCTCGTCGATTGTGAACTGCGCCCCGAAAGTTGGACGCGTTTAATGGTAGTCGTTATGCGGCTTCCT
>ERZ772917.1809-NODE-1809-length-11551-cov-6.149878_pt1 | contig 11551 bp, 9 predicted proteins | sample MGYA00511187_ERZ772917 | MGnify/ENA primary metagenome ERZ772917 (study PRJEB29015, sample SAMEA2737925) | human oral metagenome | biome: human oral; feature: human-associated habitat; material: dental | place: China | collected 2012 ... | reverse complement strand
CCGCACGTCACTGAGGTGCGTGGGCGCGGCCTCATGCGCGGCGCCCAGCTCGACGTGCCCATGGCGCGAAGCCTCGTCGAGCAGGGCCTGCGCGCGGGCCTCGTGCTTAACTGCGTGGGCGACTCGACCCTGCGCTTTTTGCCGCCGCTCGTCGTGACGACAGAGCAGGTCGACACCATGGCTGAGCGCCTGGCCAAGCTCATGGGGCAAGTGGCGTAGGGACGGTGGCCGGGTGGGTCATCAAAGGTCATTGAGGGCAGCGAATGGATCATCGGAAGACGCGGCAAAGCGCCGGAGACAGGGGCGTCGCATCCCGTTCCAGTGTCCTCATCCATCAAGTGACGCTATGCTATCTGATATCAAGTATGGTGGAGGAAGGTGCTGTCAGTGGCAGATAGGATAATCCAAACGGCAGATTTGACTACGATCGAGAACAACCTGACTTCAATGCGTCGTGCAATTGAGCAGGTTGACGATTCCGTCGCTAACGTTAACCGTCAAATGAATGGCGTCGAGGTTCGGCTTGACGCGCTAGCAAGCGACTTCCGAGACTATGTCAATAATGAAATGCGACGTTGGGAACTTGAACACGCAACTACAAAGCTTAATAATATCAGACAGCAGCTTGCTGTAAAGTTTGGGCATTACTCGGAGGTGAGACGAACCACTACAGGAATACTCCAGGCAACCGATCTCGGTATTGTCAGGAATGCAACGATTACCAAAGCCTCCGAGGACCTTATGCTGAAGTGTCCCGAGTATTGGCTTGCTCCTTGTCTTGTGGCGCTCGCAGCGTGGATCAATGATGAGAAGGACATTGCCAAAAAGGCGCTCAAGGAGGCCATCCATCGCAATGATGAGAAGGCATCTCTGCTATTTGGGCTCATTTGCCGTCGTGCCAATAGGCAAGGGCCCGCACTCGAGTGGGTGAGGCGGTATCTTGCCAACCAAGATCCCGAAGGACTTGGTAGGGAAGCCATCATCATACTTGATGCGTATGCTACGGGTCTCTTCTCGGCCGATTCTGAGGGAGCGATCGCAGGCCAACTCAATGATTGGTGTGATCTGCTCGCCTCCCGTCCGGGGTTTCTTGAGGAGCAGACCAGCCGTTGGAAGACTGCCCTTAAAGACAAGCGCAAGCCTGTCGATCCAACCAAGTACCCTTACCTTCGCAAGTACTCGCACACATGGCCTATCCTCGAGGATATTCTTGAGGGAGCAATGGCTCATCAGTATATTCTAGCATATTTTAAGGATATCTTTGCACAGCAGCCCTCACAGGATGTCGTGAGGAAGCAACTTGACGATATTCTAACTACTCTTGTCTCTGAGTTCGATGACGAAGAGCTTCCGCTCAAGCGCGAAGAGCGTCTTTGTGAGTTGATTATCGAACACGAGGGCGATACCCAAGAGGCGCAGATATTGGCGGATCACGAGAAGACCTCCATGGAGGAGCAACGTGATTTTACCCAACTACTGACCGATGCAGCGATGTATCCCGATATCTCGCGCTCAAGTGTCTCGTCTCAGCAGTTTGCAGTGGCGTATTCACGCGAATGGATTTGCAATGGCTACAATGATATGGTTGCCGAGAATCGCATGAAGATTCCAAACGACATCGAAATTAACATCGACAGCTTCAATGCTGTCACTTCCGCTGGCACAGATGAGGAAAACCTCGTCAAGGCCTTTGATGAGCTGGTCGAGTCAGAGCGCAGTGCTGAGTTAGATAAGACCGTGCTTACGCCCTTTGAGCAAAACTGCCACTATGCTGGTATCGCATGCATCGCTTTCGGTCTTATTGCTCTTGCTGCTAAGCTAACATTCTTCGGAGTTCTCTTAGGTATTGCTGGAATTGCTCTTGTATATAAACATTACTCACAGGAAAAGAATATAAACTCTCACCGTGATGTGATTAATTCGAACTATGACACAAAAAAAGAAAATGGTACCAAGCTGCTCAAGGCAACGATTGCCGAAATCGTTGACTTTCGTATCGAGTTTAGTCAATATGATGCCGGAAGCCAAGAAGTTCTTGATATGCTTAACGAGCTTTCACCTGATGAGTACGTGAGGACCCTTACCGGCGTCACACGTCACATCGTCTCGGCTACTCATTGAGAAGGGGGGTGAATTTACGTGTTTTGCCCTATGTGTGGGAAGAAGAATCGTGACTCCTCTAACTTTTGTGCCAGATGTGGCGCATCGTTGAAAAGACTTGGTGTTCCTGCTTCGCGCGCGGACGCGGCCCCAGAGAGGGGCGGGAGCGTGGAGGCGCCGGCCGAGCAGGCGTTTGCGAACGTAGTTCCAGAGGTGGACAGCGTCCCGTCCAAGGAGGTCGGTGAGGTAGCCGAGCGTCAGCAGGAAATCTTGGTGGACGCGGCCCCAGGGGGGAATGACACCCCGTTCGAAGAAGTCGCTGAGGTAGCCGAGAGCCAGCAGGAGGTGATCGCTGACGCGACCCCAGAGGGGGGCGGGAGCGTGGAGGCACCGGCCGGGCAGGCGTTTGCGAACGTGGCCCCAGAGGGGGATGACATTCCCGCAAAGCCCGAGCAGGCCACACCAGAGCCCAATCACATGGCAATGGCCGAAGAGACGGGTCCGTCCTCTCCATTCGAAGCGATCTCCGAGCATACCGAGGATGCCTTTGCCGCAGTGGCCGATGAGGCCAACGATACGGATACGCTCGCACCTAAAGGCACTGCAGGTGACCCAAGTCCGGCCGACAACGGTGTCGGCAGGACGTTCGCGAGTGTCGACGTCGGCACGTTCGTCAGCCCACGCCCGGTCAATAACGACGTCGGCAAGGGTAACGAGAGCGTTATGGAAGCTTATCCGACATTCGCGCAGGGTTTACCTGATTGGGATCTGACTCCCCCCAGTAGTATGGTTATTCGACATGTTAGGATGGCTCAAAAATGAGAAGCCCCCATACATATGCAGAGTGGGTTGAGGTTATCGACATATTCGGCAATAGGCTTGACGACGATGGCGCCATCTCGGCCATGCGCTCGGGAACTCTCGATTGGCAGGCGGGTGTATCGGATAGGTTTCTTCAAAAGCTTATCGGTGCCGTCAACAAGAGGATGAACGCCGCAGTAGACGCCTTTCAAAAGAGGCAGAGGCGGTCGGTGGCTGACGAGAGATCAATAACCGAAGCCTTGCTTGCGTTTCGTCGAGAGTTCATCACCTTGATGAATGCGGTGGATATTCCAGCTATGCCTGAGAAGTATCGTGAGGAGTGCCGATCTCTCATCCGAGGCCAAGCTGATGCCAATCAATCAAGCCTCGAGGACTCTGCACCCAGAGTGGACAGAAGCGGCAAACTTCTTTCCATCATCCATAAGACTCCAGTTAACAAATTCTGAGGTAGCCCGAATGAGCAGCAAGCATGAGACGAGGGACTTGTTGGTGCGCTATGCGAAGGCCCGCATCCCTCTCATAACCATCAGGACGGATGAGAGAAGGCGGGCCATCGAGATCTTGACCGAGGTCGCCGAAGAGCTTGGGGTCAAGGTATATTGCCACACCAAGTCAAAGGGGATCTATGACGTCACATCCATGCAGACCGTCTGCGATGGGGAAAGTGTCTACGAGGCCTTTGATTTCATGCGTGAGCAGATGAAGAAACGTAGCCAACTTACCTTCGCGTTGTCAGAGACGGGGGACATCTCCACCGAGACGGGAGATGCCCAGGATCTCTACGACCTCGTGCAGTCAGCAGTTGATGCCTCAACCACCATCATTGTGATCACCAACAAGGACGTGTGGGGGCAACTCCAGCAGACGGGGCTCGTAGTCGTTCTGGACCGTCCCAACGAGGAGGAGTCCTATACTGTCATCAGGGGTCTGATCGATCAATATCGGGGCAGCATCCCCATTGAGTGGACGGATGAGGAGGTTCGTGAGGCCGCCAGCGCATTGGCCGGGGTCTCCCAGATCGAGATCGAGAATACAATCGCCTCCCTCATCGCGAACGGGCACATTGGTGAGGATGATCTCGTCGAGATCCGCGGCTCAAAAGACAAGCTCTTCTCGAACATCAGTGGACTTGAGAAGATACAGACCAGTAAATCCGATGCAGAGGTCGGTGGCCTTGCAGCCTTGCAGGAATGGTGCAAGGAAAAGAAGGAACTGCTTACCCCCGAGAAGCGCGACGCCCTTCTCAAGATGGGGTTGAAGCCTCCCCGCGGGATTTTGCTTGTTGGCGTCCCGGGTTGTGGTAAGTCCCTCTCAGCGAAGTCAATTGCGTCAAGTTGGAAGTTGCCCCTCTATCGCCTTGACTTCGCAACCGTTCAGGGTTCCTATGTTGGCCAAACCGAGAGGCAGCTCAAGGAAGCCTTTACTATGGCGGAAGCCGTCTCACCCTGCGTTCTCTGGATCGATGAGATCGAGAAGGGGTTGTCTGGTGCCACCGCGTCAGCCGGCGATGGCGGCGTGTCCACCAGGATGGTCGGCCAGTTCCTGTTTTGGCTCCAGGAGTGCATGAAGATGGTGTTCGTCATTGCCACCGCGAACAACGTCTCACAGCTACCGCCCGAGTTACTCAGGCGCGGGAGATTCGATGAGATATTCTTCGTCGATCTACCCACCACCGAAGAACGTCAGTCCATCATGTCACTCTATATGAAAAAGTACCTGAGTCTTAATTTCGCAGGACCCCTTGCCGATGAGCTGGTGGAGCTTACGGAGGGATTCAGCGGGGCGGATCTTGAGTCAACAATTCGAGATCTGGCATATCGGAAGGTCGCGAATCCCCAGCTTTCCATTACTGCGGATATTATTAGAAAAGCATTCAACAATGTTGTTCCCCTGTCGCAAACCAGTCCCGAGCAAATCGAGTCGATTCAAAATTGGGGGCGTGAACGTGCCGTCCCTGCCTCGGGCAAGCCAATCGGATCACATCCTCTCCAAAGGTCTGAGGGGCCGCGCGTTCGAGAAGTCCTCATATGAGGGAGTCAGCTCGGTCGATCGTAGGGCTTCCCTAAGCCGCATAGATGCACTCCCAGGATTCGTTGAGCTTGATTTCGCTCCGCGAAAGTCCCGGCCAGCTCGCTACGTACGCGTCAGGATAGCCGCACATTTTGAATCAAGGAGAAAGGAAGTATCCAGATGCCACGCCAGCTACTTAACGTTCATGCAAACAGTAGACGACAGCAGCAACTCGATGTGCAATCTAGCTCAAAGAAGGCTCAACAGAAAGTAAATCCCGTCACATTTGAGCGTGCACTTCGCAAGCATCGATCGAAGCGCTACATCGAGCTCATGAAAAAGCTCGACGCTGGGGGACACGTTACCAACCAACAGCAGGTCAATTACTTGATCGCAGCGCTTCGTAACGAGCTCGGAGAGCTTGATGAGAGCCTCTCAGACTCTTTGCGGGGCATTGTCTCAAAATGCTATCTGGGTGATCCATACGAGGTTCATACGCTTGATGTGGCCCAATGCATAATTGACCATTACGCGCGAGGCGAGCGCCTTCCTGGCACGCTCGAGAAAGTTCGAGGAATCGCCATGCTGGGCGGATATGACTTCATCGAGGTCTACGATGGCTATTTCTGCGCGGTAAGCGATTCTGGCTCTGTGTCTGTGATCAGGGGATAGGCTCCATCATCACTGGTCCTCTTCGATCGTGAGCCGGTGCGCATCACGCGCATCGGTACGCTGCCTTGGGCGGCAGACGGGAGATACACGCAAGAGCGTCACCCGCCCATAATCAGGCATGGAGCGGGATTCCGGCAGGTTAAGGTTGGTGATTGGCTTCAGGTTCCGGTTATAAGCTCATAAGCGTGTCGCTAGCCTGGCTGGCCATGGGAGCTCACATCCATGAGCGGCAGGGCAAAGTCTGCCAGCGAGCCAAAGGTTGAACCGGCGGCCATGAGGCCACGGTTGGGAATGGTGATCTTGAATTCTCTCTCGATCGCTAATAGCAAGCCAATAACAACACAACGAGCTGCATGGAGTCGACGCCCAGTTCCCCACAAAAACTCGTTTCGCCCGTGATGCCAGACACCTTCAGTGCCGATTCCACGAGCGCGTGCAGACGCTTCTTGGCGTCGTCTTTACCTGCGTCACTAGCTTCTCTCACCATCATTGCCCTCTCAATCCGCCGAATCTCCCTCGCTGCCCGACGGGTGGTCCCGCCTCACCTGTGGCGCGACGTGATATGCCTCGCTACGCTTTGCGGATCTAGGCATGAGGGTGTCGTCGATGTCGGCAAATACGGATTTCAGACTATTTTTGAAGATCATGTGATTTTTAGGCGCCGCCGCAAGGAGGCGCACCGAGGAGAGCACGAGGATGTCCGGCATGATACCGCGAGAGATGTTGTTCTGTGGCGCAAATTTCTTAAGAATCTTCAACTAGAGGGTCTGTGAGACCGGTGTCTCGGCACGGGTGCTGATGACGCAGTGGCCTGCGTGAAGACGACGGGATGGTGGCCGGACAGGAGAGGTTGATGGGCGATCGCGCACTACGACGGCTATGAGGGCAGTGTCTTTGCCCTCATGGGAGCGTGCGCTCGCCCTGCCTTGGGGACGCCGCCTCGCACTCATGTCGCCCAGCCGCGATTTTGTCAAATTCTGCTGCGAGTATATCTTCTGGTGCATCAAGAAGACGTTAACAAAGAAAGCTACAGAAGGTATCACGAAAAGAGCTGTAATATAACTGAATATTGACTAGCGTCTTGTGTTGTGGGACCGCCGTCGGGCGTTTGTGAGGATGGTGTTGATATGATTGCAGACATAACACATACATCTGAAAGCAAAGTATCGGGGGTAATGGACCTTCATATTGCCGTGTTTGATGCGGACGCGAACCAGTCACAGAACTTGGTGGGCCTGATAGGGAAGCTCGGCCTCACGTGGTACGGCCCCCCAGGCCATCTGGTGCCGACGGTCGTCGAGCGCAGCGCGTATCCTGATCAAGGCATTGACGACCTGGACGTCTTCGTGCTGAGTGGTGCGGACTCGCTTGTGAGCCATGTTCCAGATGTGCTCTTCATTGCCAGCAAGCTTGGCGGAGTGGACGATGCCATCCGAGTGGTGAGCGGCTTCCTCTCCGATGGGTATACGACCCAAGTCATACTCATAGTGCCCTCGGATGTATCTTTGACGCACGGCCATGCGGCGCGACATGTGGGGTTTTTGGTGCGTCCCATCTCTCTTGACAAGCTCGAGCTTGCCCTGAACAGGGCCGTTCTCACCCTGTTTCTCGCGCGATGTCCGCAGGGCTTCGATTGTCCCCTCTGCCTGCGCGGCACCGAGGCGACGTTCTATGTTCTCGTAAGTGACATTCGCTATGTCGAGAGTCGTGGGCGAACGCTGCACATTCATCTGAGGCCTCACTCAAAGGCCATGAAGAAGGACGACGTCTCCGAGGGGATGGCCTCCGCCTCCGGCATCCTCGACGAGATGGTTCCTGTCACCATGTCGCTCAAAAAGTTCCAGACCTTCGTGCCAGACACGTTCATTCGCTGCCACAACAGCTTCCTCGTTAATCTGAGCTGCGTCTTCAGGCTCTCGCGTGACACCATCACGCTCAGGGATGGGACCTGCATTCCCGTGAGCGAGCGCAAGAGGCAACACGTGCAGCAGCAGCTCTGTCGTTACGGGAGGGTCGTTGCCTAGCACGTGCGCGGCCTATGGAGATCGGTATGGGAAGGGGAACCATGGGACTGTGGGGAGTCGTCATCATCCTCGTGTTCTTGTTCATGATCTATAAGATTACTTTAAGGGGATTCAAGACGGGAGGCAGCTCCGGTTCCCTCGTGCTGCGCCTCATCCTCGTGGTGTTCGTGCTCGTGCTGGTGCCCTACGTCATCCTGATGCTGGTGGACGCCATGTCCATCTCCATGGGTATCGACATAGTGCGGTTTGCGGACGTGGGGCTGGAGAAGTGGCCTGCCGGAAAACTCATCAAGGGGATGCTTGCCCGCAGCACTCCCGTCTCTCCGCTCGACGTGGTTGTGGGCACGCTCCAGGCGATCTGCGTGGCTTTCGTGCGGGCCCTTGTCCCGGAGGTTCCCATCAGGGACTCCCTCGAGGAGGAGCATGAATACGACCTTCGCAACGACAGGCCTCGCCGGAGCCTGAGGGGCTGGATCGGCTGGGTGCTGCTGGCGACACTCGCAAACTCGTTCGTCACGGTGCTCATCAGCGCCATCATCGGCCTTATCTTCTCTTCTCCCAAGGAGGTACTCCCCCTCTTTGGGGTGATTGGGGTCATCGTTGCGGCGATCCCTGCCCTTGGCCTTGGCTTCGTCTTTGTCAAACGCATTTTGCACGCACCGATACTCCAAGGCAGCGAGGGGCCCAGGTTCGAGTATCCCAACATCACGCTTGTCTTCAAGATGTTTATGGCCATCGGGCAGTACGCCTGCATCACGGCAGGCCTGATTGTGATCTCGCAGAACGCCTACCTCGGGGCGTGTGCGGCCCCGTTCTTTCTCGCGGGACATGAGGTGCTGGGTATGGTGAAGAATGCCGTGAAGCTTGACATCGAGTAGGCTGGGGACCTGCAGTCATCGCCGCGGTCGTGTACGCTGCGCCGGCAGTCATGAGCGAAGCTCATTCAGATATGCACCTCACAGCTGTTATATGTTCCATTTAGCAACAAAACTCCTTAAACTAGGAAAGTCTTGTGCTGGTACACAGGATTGCTGGAATGTATCTGGCAGGTTTGATGTTACGGGGGTGTGGCATGGGGGACAGGCGACGAGCCCGAGGCTTTGCCCGCGCACTTCGTGCGACGGCCCTGCTGCTCTGCGCGACGACGCTCTGTTTGCTGTCGCTCTTGCGCGCGAGCGTGGCCTACGCGGCAGGGTCGGATCTTAAAGGTGACCTCACGAATCGCTACAACGTGGTGATAGTGACCGATGCGAGCGGTTCCATGAGCCGGACCGATCCGGACAACCTGCGAGGCGCGGCGATCGCCCGCTTCGTGGCGCTGCTTGCCCAGGAGGGGAACCGGGTAGGTGCCGTCGCCTTTGGCGAGGGAATCCCCCTGCAGTCCGACCTCAGGGACCTGACGAGCGTCCAGTCGCGCCAGGAGTTCGTGCAGAGGATGGACAAGGTCGCGCTCGAGGATTGGACGAACATAGGCGAGGGGCTTAGGGCTGCCGTCGGTATGCTCGACGGCCAGAGGGACGCTAGCATACCCTCGATCATCCTGCTCCTCTCTGACGGCAACACGGACATGCCCAGCGACGAGGCGCGCCAAGCCTCCCTCCAGACCAAGGCCCAGGCCATAGAGGCGGCGCGCGGCGCGGGCTACAAGATCTACACGGTTAGCCTCAACGCGAACGGCGAGGCCGACTCCAACGAGCTGAGGCAGGTCGCCTCAGCGACGGGTGGGGAGTTTCGCGAGGTCACCAGTGCCTCGGATCTCCAGGACGTCTACGACCTGTACTACTCGCTCGTGTTCTCGGCCAAGGCCGACCAAGGCAGCGACGTCGTCATACCAGACTCCGGCATCGTCAGTGGCGCCTTCGACGTCGCGAGCATCGGCGTGGAGGAGGCAAACGTTCTCATAACGGGGACGCCGACGGACTACTCGTTCACGAGGCCCGACGGCACGAGCGTCACGCGCGACCAGCTGGCTGGCTCGACGTTCTCGACGGAGGCGCTCACGGCGGTGAAGGTGAGGGAACCTTTGGCAGGTACCTGGCGCTACACCGTACGCGGGGTGCCCAAGGACCATGTTCGCGTCGATATCGTCCGCAACACCGATGTCTCCGTCCGGCTCGAGTCGAGCGCCAGCGGCAGCAAACTTTCTGCTGGCGACAGCGTGGACTTCACGGCGACCATCCTCGAGTCCGGAAGACCCGTCAAGCCCGAGGTCTACGGGGGCTTTTCCGGTGAGCTTGTGATCGAGGGAGCAGGCGGCTCAAAGCAGGCACTGGCGCTCACGGCTGGCGAGGGCGGCTTTGCCCTGACGGTTCCCTTCCCAGACAGGGGCAGCTTTGCGGTGCATGCGACGGCCTCGGGCGAGGGCTATGAGCTTTCCACCCAGACGCTGAGCCTCAACGTGGGAAACAGCGCACCTGTGCCCGGCGAGGCCATACAGGCGACCGTCAACCTATGGCCCTTCATCGACAACACCGCGACCATAGACCTCACGCCTGGCGCGACCGACACGGAGGACGGCGAGCTCTCCTATGAGGTCGAGTCGAGCGCCTTCATGCCCGACGAGTACAAAATCGACGGCTCCAAGCTGGTCCTCAGCGGCTACAGCCTTCCCGAGGGGTCGTTCACAGTTCGCGCGACCGACTCGGACGGGGCGTCGTGCACGTTCGACGTGCACGTGAAGACCGTCAACATAGGCCTCATCACCTGCGTCGTCATCCTCGGGGCCATCCTGCTTGCCCTTGTGGTGGCGGGCGTCCTGCTGCGGATCCTCCTGAACAAGCGCTTCTACGGCACCTGTTACGTACGCCCCATGGACAACGAGAGCTCCGAGTACCAGAAGGAGGCGAGCCTGGAGGGGAGCCGCGGGCGCATCAAGCTCGCCTTGTTTGGGGTCGAGACCTATGGCATAGACCCGCAGGCGTACTTCCAGGCGTCGGGCAAGGACTACGTAACCTTTGTCTCCAAGGTACCGGTGTACAGCGGCGGACACATGCAGAGGAAAGTGCGGATAGGCGGCAACGGCTACGAGGTCCCGATCGCCGTGGACGAGAAGGGACAGAAGGGCGTGGTTGTTCGGTTTAAGAGTGAGCTGAGTCGTTCAAGGTGAGCTAGACGCTTCTAAGACGAGGGGAGAAGTATATGAGTGGGCAGGCTTCTGGAAACATCAGATATAGAATTATCGATAGTTCGCAACAGTTCGTTCAAGATGACTCCGCCGTCCTCGCCATCGGCCTCGGCGGCACGGGCGTGGACTGCCTGCGGACCCTCAAGAGGAGGGTCTACGAGCGCCTGCGGCCGGACAACCCCGACGATGCGGTCCCACGCTACGAGCACATCAAGTTCCTCGCCGTTGACACGGATGCCAAGGGCATGAAAAAGGCGCAGCGGGACGGCTTCGGGGAGCTCGACCTAGGCACGGAGTTCTTCGACATCTCATATTCGGGCAAGCTCTCCACCCTGTTTGCGACGAGCCGCAACGGCCTCGCGGCAGACCCCGCGTACCGTGAGTGGCTCCAGTTCGATGACATCAATAAGGTGGGCACGGCCACCGATGGGGCGGGTGGCGTCCGCCAGGTGGGGCGCTACCTGCTGGTGAGGAGGGCCCCCGAGTTCGTGTCGAGGGTTGCTGGCCTGGTCACCCAGGCGATGGCGGACCCGAAGGGCGGCAGGCGCAAGGTCTACGTGCACGTCTTCTCCGGTCTGGGTGGCGGCACGGGATCGGGGACCTTCCTCGACGCGTGCTACCTCGTCCGGGAGGCCCTGCGTCGTGCGGACATCATGGACCATGCGATCATGGGTCATTTCTTCCTGCCGGATGTGAACCTGTCACGAGCAGGGCTGCCTAGACAGACGAAGGAGTATTTCAGGAACAACGGCTACGCGGCCATGCAGGAGCTGGACTACTGCATGGGCTTCGGGAGAAA
>ERZ772917.1807-NODE-1807-length-11558-cov-19.379292_pt1 | contig 11558 bp, 12 predicted proteins | sample MGYA00511187_ERZ772917 | MGnify/ENA primary metagenome ERZ772917 (study PRJEB29015, sample SAMEA2737925) | human oral metagenome | biome: human oral; feature: human-associated habitat; material: dental | place: China | collected 2012 ... | reverse complement strand
GACGGCCGGTGGCGGCCGTCGTCGTCGGACCGGAGGGCGGCATCAGCGAGGCGGAGACGACGGCGCTCCAGGATGCCGGCGCGGTCGCGGTGCGGCTGGGCCCGCACATTCTGCGCACCGCCTCGGCCGGGCCGGTGGCTCTTGCGGTCCTGGCGCAGCGCGCCGGGCTGTGGGGCTGACAGCGTCCGACCCCGGCGTGGAGGGCGGCACTCTCACGTCCGACGACGAGGACGGCGCTCGCGACGACGGCGCGGGCTGAGTCGGGCGCCGGCACCTCTCACGGGACGTCGAAGAGCAGTCCCCTGATGAAGGTCGCGAAGTCGGGGGCGAGCACGGTTGCGCGGTAGTCGCGCTCCTGGTCGACGTGGACCACGCGCGGCTCGCCCCGGGGGCCGCACTCGGAGTAGTCGAGCATGATGACGTCATGGCCCGCGCTGGGGCAGTCGCCGAACACGACGCCGATCTCCGGGTACCCCCACTCCTCGATCATGAAGCGCGAGCCGCTCTCCCCGGCGAGAGAGTCCTCCAGGGCCCTTCCGATCGGGGCGATCCGGGAGATGGCGACGTGGTCCTCGGCCCAGGAGGTCGGCTCCTCGACGGGGAAGCAGCCGCGTCGCAGGCCGCCGCCGTTGTGCAGGCGGCACAGCTCCACGTAGGCGTCGGGCAGGCGGTAGCCGAGGAGCTCCTCCACCTCGGCGACGAGCTCGTCGGAGGGGGGCGGCTCGGGCCGCGTCTGCGCGTTGCGCACGTCGTCGGACCACAGGCCGTCGAGGTCCTCGGCGGTGAAGGAGCCGGTGCGGCGCCGTACGGACGGCGGCGCGGCGCCGTCGGCCGTGGGCGGGACTCCGGAAAGCGGGTGCGGCGTTGGCATGCAGGACCTTTCGAGACGGCGGCGCGTGCCGTCAGGATAGGCGCCGAGACCGTTTCGCCGCATGCGTCTGCGCGCCCTGTCTAGGATGACGCGCATGAGCGATATCGACACCGGCAACGGCGCTGGTGGGGACAGCTTCCACGCCCTCGTGTCCGGCCCGGTCCCCAGCCCGTTCCCGCAGCGGCACGCCGAGTACCTCCCCCTGGACGAGGTGGTTCTCCGCGTTGTCGACCTCGGCACGGTGCGTGTGCCCTCAGGGCGCGTGGAGGCCTGCGACCCCTTCGGCGACCTGGGAGGCGGCCCGGTCTTCGACGTCGAGCCCGGCGACTACCCCGTCCGGGTCACAATCGCCGACGTCTCCAAGGAGCATGACGGCTCCCACGAGCGCGAGGCGTACCTGTCCCTCGTGCTGCGCGACGTCGAGGCCGCCGACGTCGAGGAGGCGCGGCCGGTGTCGGGAACAGGCCTCATAGCTGTCGATGCGGGCCTGGTCGCCTTCGTCGACCACGAGGCCGTCGCCACCGCCATGCCCGAGGACCAGACCACCTGGTACGACGACGTCATCGAGACCGGGGAGCCCGACTGCTGGTTCAGCCTCCTGTACTCCTCCGAGCACTACCGGGAGGGGGCGGCCAATATCGTCATGCCGCTGGCGCAGGCGGGGGAGAATGTTGTCATGTCGGGCGCCGGCTGGGGCGACGGCGTCTACCCGGTCATGCTCACCCGCGACGCCGACGGCCTCCCGCATGGCCTGCACATCGATCTGGGCATGTTCGCCTGGGATGATGAGGAGGACGACGACGGGGACGAGCGCTGAGCCTGGCGCCGGGGCCGAGCCCCGCACGGAGATGCTCATGGAGCACAGACCCTGACTCCTCCCAGCTTCCAGCGGGAGCGGACGGCGCCCGTCCGGCCTCAGTCGTCGAAGTCGAACCCCTCGGCGTCGGCCTCCGTCACCAGGGCGGTGAGGGTCTGCGGGTCGGTGAGGTAGGGGGTGAGCGCCTGGGCGAGCCGCTCCATGGCGGGGCGCGGACCGCGGGCGCAGAACATGCCGCCCTCAGGATCGGCATCTGGCTCGTCGAGCTCGCCCTTCTCGACGAGCCTGCGCACGACCCCCTCCCAGAAGTACCCGTTGGGCTCGTGGCCGAGGGACTCGACAACGCCGGCCGTGGCGGGCTCGGCGGCGTCGAAGAAGCAGGAGGTGATTCCGTCCTCGAAGTCGAGCAGACGGATGAAGTCGGGCGTGGTCGTCATGGAGGCCTCTCGGATCGGTGGTGAGACGCGGGCCCCTCCCGGGCGGGCGCGGAGCGGGGAGGACGCCGGTGCGCTCACGGTACCGGCGACGCCCGGCCTTCCGCGAATGCGCGGGCCCGGCCCGCCCGGGAGCATCTGCGGCCCCTCGCCGTCGGCCTTTGCGAACGCGCCGACGGGACGGTGTCCCCGGCCCGGGGCCGGCTCGCGGAGTTCTCACAGTCTTCACAGGCTGAGCGGGGGCGGACGTTCAGGTCCAGCAGGTTACATAGTGCGTGCCGCCGGACGGAGAGGGTCACGAGGGTTGGGGAACCCGATGACCGGCCTTCCTCCGAGATGGCTCGGGGTTTAAGGGAGCCCGGGGTCGATCGCTCTGGCGAAGGAGGGAGCTCCCCCGACTGGGAACACGGGAGCGGAGCCCCTCGACGACAAAGGCTCGCGGGCCGGGAGAGACAACCCGGTACCGCGGGCCATGTCACTGCTCATCCGCAGCGCCGCGGCCCGGGTCCCTGCCGGTGCGCGGACGTCAGCTCTCGGTGCTCCCGGTGACCTTTACCTCTGGCACCACCTTGACGCGCCTGGCGCTCAGCAGCGCTGCTGCCACGATGGCGAAGAGAAGAACCCCGGGCAGCCCCGCAATGCTCGATGTGACCGTGCGCCAGGTGTGCCCCGGGGCGAGAAGGAGGACGGGAAAGGATCCGAAAGCGTTGAGCGTGCCGTGCGCGATCGCCGCGGGCAGGATGCTCCCCGATCTCGTCCGCAGCCAGGCCAGCAGCGTGCCGAAACCCATGCAGAAGAGCGTGAACAGCGCGATGCCCACGGCTGCCGGGATCTGGTAGGCGTACTCGTAGCCCATGGCGATCAGCGGTGCGTGCCACAGGCCCCACACCGCCCCGGTGAGCGCCACGGCCCGTCGCGCTCCCAGCGGGGCCAGCGCGCCGAGGAGCCACCCGCGCCATCCCGTCTCCTCCCCGAGGGCCAGGACGACATTGACCGTGCACCCGCCGATGAGGGTCTGGAGAGTGATAAGCGCAAGGAGGACTCCCGGCGGCGGCATCGGCTTGTCCGGAGCGACTGCCGATGACTGGGCCATCAGCCTGCTCAGCGACCAGTCCGCCTCCAGCCACCCCGCCATAATCGCCGCCATCAGGCAGACCGCAGTCGCGACCAGGACCACGGCCACCCCTATGAGCGCCGAGGTCAGCACGCGGCCCCAGCCTCCTCGGCCCGACGCGGCACGGCGCAGGGCCGCGGCCCGCAGCCAGGGCTCACCGGTGACCAGGCGGCACGCGGCCCATGAGCCCAGTGCGGGGGAGAACATGCGAGCGGCCATGAGGACGGTCGCCAGGGGCGTGCCCAGGCCGCCCGTCGCTGCGCAGACCGCGTCCAGCGCGAAGGCGGCCCCCATTGCAATCGCGATGAACAGGCCGACAGCCCGCCATTGCACGGTGTCAGGAGCGGTCGTGTCCATGCGTGGGTACCTCCAGTCGGGGCCGGACCGTCGCCGCCCACCATAGTCCCGCATCTCCCGTGGCCCTGCTGCCGCCACTGCGCTGGCGCTGCCAGGGGCGCCTCCGGCCCCTGGGGCTCGGGGTGCTTCGGGACGTGTCCGAACTCATCGGCCTGTGGCGGGGCGGGTCCGGGTGCGGGAGGATGTTGGCATGTCGAATCTTCCTGCTCTTCGTCTGCCCCGCAAGAGGGGACGGTCGGTCTTCCAGGTCGTCGGGTCCGTCTGCTTCGTGATCGCCGGTGTGGTTCTGCTCATCATGGGCCTGACGTCCCAGCCCTTCGACTTCGATGCCCTCAAGCTCACGGTCGCAGGTGCCCTGGCGATCCTCGTCTTCGGCTTCTTCGGCTTCCTGGGCGCGCGCATGCTGACCCGCCCGGCCCTGGTCGTCGACGACCGCGGCATCTGGGACAACACCTCGGGGCTGTCGGTCGGCCTCATCCCGTGGGAGCAGACTTTGGGCTTCCAGCCGGTCAGAGTGGCGCTCAACGACTATGTAGCGGTTCTCTGGGCCGATGAGCAGTGGGCCTGGGACCATATGAAGCCGACGGCTCGTCGGATGAATCGGCTCAACCACAGCACGGGCACGCCTGTCGGCCCAATCAGCGGGGACATGCTCAAGGTGACGGGTCCGCAGCTCGCCCTCATGCTCCTGGAGCAGCGTCGTCAGCGCCGCCCGGAGCTGTCCGAGGCGCCCGGCATGCCCCCGACAGAGTAGTGATGATGAGGATGACCGCGGCGGCCGGCGCTTCTCCCGGCTTCCTCGCTCCTCACCGCCGCGATCCCGGAGAGTCCGGAGGAGCAGGAGCTGGTCGCGAGCCGGCTGCCCGGACTGGGTACAACCCGGTGGGCGGAGCGGCTGGAGGCTGCTCGCGCCGCGGACGCGGAGGTGCTGGCCACCGCCGTCGGCCCGACCGTCCAGCGCTGCACGAGCGGCGACCCGACTGCCTGAGCGATCTCCCGAGACGGCCTTGAACGTGGCGCCGCCCGCACCTTATATTCATCACATGATGAAAAACGCGAGCGGCTCTCCGCTCTCCGTCATGTCGTCATCGGACGATCGCGGCTCCGCCTCCCCGGCAGACCCGGCGGTCCGTGTCTCCAACCTGCGTGTGAGGCGCCGTCGCCGCGAGACCCTGCACGGACTGACCTTCGACCTGCCCACCGGCACCATCACCGGCCTGCTCGGCCCCTCCGGCTGCGGCAAGACCACTCTCATGCGCGTGCTCGTCGGCGTCCAGCACTACGACGGCGAGGTCACCGTTCTCGGCGCCGCGCCCGGCGCTCCGGCGGTGCGGGACCGCATCGGATACGTCACCCAGGAGGCCGCCGTCTACAAGGACCTCACCGCCCGTCAGAATCTGCGCTACTTCGCCTCGCTGGCCGGTTCCCGCGCCCGCGACATCGACGAGGTCCTGGAGGCGGTAGGACTCGCGTCCCTCGCCGATCGCGCGGTCGCCACCTACTCGGGCGGCGAGGCGAACCGGGCGTCGCTGGCCTGCGCCCTGGTCGCCGGCCCCGAGCTCCTCGTCCTCGACGAGCCGACGGTCGGTCTGGACCCCCTGACCCGCGAGGACCTGTGGACCACCTTCCACGCCCTGGCCTCCCAGGGCGCCACCCTCCTGGTCTCCAGCCACGTCATGGACGAGGCCTTCCGCTGCGACTCCGTCCTGCTCATGAGGGACGGGGACCTGCTCGACACGACCACCGCGTCCGCGCTCCTGAATCGCACCGGGGTCGAGACCCTCGACGAGGCGTTCCTCGCCGTCATCCGCGAGTCCGAGAAGGAGGCCACCCGATGAACGCCCGCACCTACGCCGCCACCGTCCGCCGCGTGCTGGCGCAGCTGGTCGCCGACCGACGCACCCTCGCCCTGATCATGGCCATACCCACGGCTCTGCTCATTCTGCTGTACTTCGTCTACTACGACTATCCCGGCGCCGGCGCGCTGTTCAACCGCATTGCCGTGTCCATGATGGCGATTCTCCCCATGATCGTCATGTTCCTCGTCACGAGCGTCACCATGCTGCGCGAACGCGGCTCCGGCACGCTGGAGCGCCTGTGGACCACGCCCCTGCACCGGGCGGACCTCCTTCTCGGCTACGCCACCGCCTTCACCACCACCGTCGTGGGGCAGTCCCTCATCCTGTGCGCGGTAGCCGCCTGGTTCCTCGACGTCGAGATCGCCGCATCCTGGGCCTGGGTCATTCTCACCGCCCTCATCGACGGCTTCCTGGGGGTGGCCATGGGCCTGTTCGTCTCGGCCTTCGCCCGCACCGAGTTCCAGGCCGTCCAGTTCATGCCCGTGGTCGTCGGCCCGCAGATCTTCCTGTGCGGCCTGCTCGTCGCCCGCGACCAGATGCCCCGCGCCCTGGAGCTGTGCAGCAACGTCCTGCCCATGAGCTGGGCCGTCGACGCCGTCGGCGAGCTGGCCGCCAACGAGACGCCGACGGCGGACTTCACCGCGGACCTGGCCCTTCTGGCGGCCGTCGGGCTGGCGGTGCTCGCCGTAGCGGCCCTCACCGTGCCGCGCAGAACCCGCTGAGACCGGGCCCCTGCTCGCCGGGCCGCGGCCGCGTGCCGGTGGAGCCGACGACGGCGCACGACCGGGTTGCGCATCGCTGAGACGATGCGCAACCCGGCCTCTGCCTGGCGGGTACCGTGGGGATCGGCTGGGGATCGGCTCCGCTGCGATCGTCAGCGTCCTGCGGCGGCGCCGAGGCAAGGAGGATGCCATGGGTGTTGGCGGATTCGCCTTTGTGACGATCGTGCTGTTCATGGTGCATGAGCTCGACGAGATCGTCTTCATCCGCCGGTATATCGACAAGCACTCGGGCGACGAGCGCTACAAGGCGGAGATGTTCGTCGCGGGGGCGCGCCGCTATCCGTCGACCGAGCTTATAGCGGCGATGATCTGCGAGGAGCTCATCGTCTCGAGCCTCATCCTGCTGGCCGGGACTCTTCTGGGCTCGATCGAGGTGGTGGCGGCCACGTTCATCGCCTACGCGCTGCACCTGCTCGCCCACATTCGCGAGGCGTTCGTCTTCCCCGGGTGGGCGCCGGGCAGCCGGACCGCCGTGCTGACGTCTCCGCTGGTCATCGCGGTGCTGGGCGCCATGCTCATGATGTTCCCCGTCAGCTGGCCGCTGCTGGCGGTCCTCACGATCGTGATCGGCGCGGGACTGCTTGCGAACCTGAACCTCATGCACAGGCTGGCGGGCAGGGGCGATGCGGCGATCACAAGCGCGGCGTGAGACTTCCCGGGGCCGCCGAGACCCTCTTTCGAGCCCGAGCCCCAGGTTCGATCCCGGAGCCCCCGTCCATTGGGGCAGGTCCTGGGCGGCACCGTGCTCTGGGACGCCACAGCGAGAGATTGGGCTGTGCGTTGGGTGCTGCCGGGACTGGTCTCCAGGAGATCATGAAGAACCGGCTGGGAGGCCGCCCGGCAATCGCCCGACCTCGTGAACCGATCTCGAGCCGGAAGTGAACCGATCTCGATGCGGAATACGACCGATCTCGGCGAACATGGGCGACGTCCCAGGCGCTGGATCTGACGGCCCTGGCCGCAACGGCCCGTCACGACTACCGTCGTCCCCGTGTGGCTCCTGTTCGCCTGCGCCTCCGCCCTGTTCGCCGGGCTGACCGCCGTCCTGGCCAAGCAGGGCGTGCGCACCACGGACTCCACCCTCGCCACCGCCCTGCGCACGCCCGTCGTCCTCGCCGGCGCCTGGGGCATGACCCTGCTCAGCGGCTCGATCCGCGCGATCGGACAGGTCGACGCCCGCAGCCTCGTCTACCTGGTCCTGTCGGGCCTGGCCACCGGCGCCTCCTGGCTGTGCTACTTCAAGGCGCTCCAGCTCGGGGACGTCAGCCGGGTCGCCCCCGTGGACAAGATGAGCACGGTTCTGACCATCGTCATGGCCGCGCTGCTCCTGGGGGAGGACCTCGGCGCCCTGGGCGCCCTCGGACTGGTCCTGGTCACCGTCGGCACGCTCCTCATGCTGCGCGCCGAGGACCTGCGCGCCCTGCCGCGGGCGCTGGCCGGAGGCGGCGGCTGGCTGCTGTACGCGCTCGGCGCCGCCCTGTTCGCCGCACTCACCGCGATCCTCGGCAAGATCGGCATCGCCGCGGTCCCCTCCGACCTCGGCACCGCCATTCGTACAGGGGTCGTCCTGGTCATGGCCTGGGTCATGGTCGGCGTCGCCGGACGCCTCCGGGGCGCCGCCCACGTGCCGCGCGGTGAGATGACCTGGATCCTGCTGTCCGGAGTCGCCACCTGCGCCTCCTGGCTGTGCTACTTCCGCGCCCTCCAGGACGGGCCGGCCAGCGTCGTCGTCCCCATCGACAAGCTCGGCGTCCTGGTCTCCGTCGCCTTCTCGATCCTCGTCCTGCGCGAGCACGTGGGCATCCGGGCGCTGCTCGGCCTGGCCGTGCTCGTGGTGGGGACCATCGCCCTCGCGCTATGAGCGAGGCGGGCGGCTGAGCCCTGGTGCGGGGCGCGCGAGCCGGCACCGGCTCGCTCACCGCGCCCGTTCACTCATTGCCGCACGGCTCTGAGGTTCTGAGATAAGGCGTAGGGAAGGGGCGGAAGAGCGGCGGAAGGGCGCAGTAGGCGTCGATGCGCTCGACGCGCGGGCGCAGGCCCGCACGCCCGGGAACCGATCATCTAGGATCAAGGGCAATGACGAGTATGCCGATCAGCTCAGCAGCCGCACCGTCGGCGATCACCTCCGCAGGCCCCGCGGCTCCCGGGCCCGCGGACTCGTCCGGCGCGCACGATGACATCACCCGGAGTCTCGTCCTGCCCGCCGAGCTCGCCCCCGTGGCCCTTCTCGGCGTCCGCGACGAGGTCCTGCGCGCCATTGAGAGGGGATTCCCGGACGTCGACGTCTACGTGCGCGGCAGCACCGTCACCGTCACCGGCGAGGAGTCCCGCGTCGACGTCGTCGTCCTGCTCCTGTCCGAGCTCATCGACGTCGCCCGGGCGGGCACGCCCCTGACCGCCGACGCCGTCGAGCGCGCCATCGGCCTGCTGGACGCCGCCGCCCGTCCCGCCGAGATCCTGGCCGACGACGTCCTGACCTCCCACGGCCGCACCGTCCGCCCCAAGTCGCTCGGCCAGAAGGCCTACACCGACGCCATCGAGGAGTCCACCATCACCTTCGGCATCGGCCCCGCCGGGACCGGCAAGACCTATCTGGCCATGGCCAAGGCCGTCGACGCGCTGACCCGCAAGCGGGTCTCCCGCATCATCCTCACCCGTCCCGCCGTCGAGGCCGGGGAGAACCTCGGCTTCCTGCCCGGGAGCCTGACCGACAAGATCGACCCCTACCTGCGGCCCCTCTACGACGCCCTGCACGACATGCTCGCCCCCGAGGCCCTGCCTCGGCTCATGGCGGCCGGCACCATCGAGGTGGCGCCCCTGGCCTACATGCGCGGGCGCACCCTCAACGACGCCTTCGTCATCCTCGACGAGGCCCAGAACACCAGCCCCGAGCAGATGAAGATGTTCCTCACCCGGCTCGGCTTCGGCTCCAAGATGGTCGTCACCGGCGACGTCTCCCAGATCGACCTGCCCGGCGGGCGCGAGTCCGGCCTGCTCGTCGTGCGCCGCATCCTCGACGGCGTGGACGGCATCGCCTTCTGCGAGCTGGGGGCCGCCGACGTCGTGCGCCACCGGCTCGTGGGCCGCATCGTCGAGGCCTACGCCCGCTATGAGGCGCAGGCGGCTGCCGAGCGGGCCGCCGGGGGCGCCGGGACCGCCGACTCCACGGCATCCGCCGCCCGCGCCTCCGACCACGACCGCGGGCGCGGTAACCGCCGCGGCCGCACACCCTCAGAATTCCGTGGGAGGAACCGCCCGTGAGCACCGAGGTCCTCAACGAGACCCAGACCGTCATCGACGGCGCCGAGTTCGCAGCGCTGGCCGACCACGTGCTGCGCGCCCTGCACGTCAACCCCCTGGCCGAGCTGAACATCCTGTTCGTGGACCCCGAGCCCATGGCCGAGCTGCACATGCGCTGGCTCAAGCTGCCCGGCCCCACCGACGTCATGAGCTTCCCCATGGACGAGCTGCGTCCCGGCACCGCCGAGAACGAGACGCCGGCCGGGACCCTGGGCGACATCGTGCTGTGCCCGCAGGTCGCCGCCAAGCAGGCCATCGAGGCGGGCCACTCCGCCGTCGAGGAGATGCTCCTGCTGACCGCCCACGGGATCCTCCACCTCCTGGGCTACGACCACGCCGAGCCGCAGGAGAAGAAGGAGATGTTCGACCTCCAGCGCACCCTGCTCCTGACCTTCCTCGCGGAGCGGGGACAGTGACCGGCACGCCCGTCGCACTCCTGGTCGTCCTGGCCGTCGTCGTCCTCATCTTCGGCGCCCTGCTGTCCGCCGGGGAGGCCGCCCTGACGCGCATGACCCGCGCCGCCGCCGAGGACCTCGTCGAGGACGGGCGCCGCGGCGCCGGCCGCGTGCTGACCCTGGCCGAGAGGCGGGGCCAGGTGCTCGGCTCCGTCGCCCCCATCCGCGTCGCCGTCGACATGCTCGCCGCCGTCCTGCTGACCCTGGCCGTCTCCGGGCTGCTGAGCCGGTGGTGGCAGGTGCTGGTGGTCGCCGTCGTGCTCAACATCGTCCTGCTCGGCCTGGTCGTCGGCTTCTCACCGCGCTCGGTGGGGCGCCGCAACCCCGACGGCACTCTTCTCGTCCTGGCCGGGGCGCTGCTCAGGGTCGACGCCCTGGGCGCCCCGTGGCGCTGGATCGAATCCCACTACGGGCGCTCGTCCGCCCTGACCGACGCCGAGGCGCGCGCCGAGGTCACCGAGGACCTGCGCGAGATGATCGACGAGATCGGCGAGGCCGAGACCATCGAGGACGAGGACCGCGAGATGCTGCGCAGCGTCGTCGAGCTGGGCCAGACCCTCGTGCGCGAGGTCATGGTCCCGCGCACCGACATGGTGACCATCGACGCCCGCAAGCCCGCCTCGGCCGCCATGAGGCTGTTCATCCTCTCCGGCTTCTCCCGCGTGCCCGTGGTGGGGGAGGACGCCGACGACGTGCGCGGCATCGTCTACCTCAAGGACCTGCTGCGGCGCCTGGACGCCCACCCCGAGCACGCCGACCGGCCGGTGGACGCCTTCACCCGCGAGCCCGTCTACGTCCCCGAGACCAAGGCCGCCGACGACCTGCTGCGCGAGATGCAGACCGACCACGTCCACATGGCGCTGGCCGTCGACGAGTACGGCGGCATCGCCGGCCTGGTCACCATGGAGGACCTGCTGGAGGAGGTCGTCGGCGAGCTGACCGACGAGCACGACCCCGCCGAGCCCGAGGTCGAGGACCTGGGCGGGGGAGTGCTCCGGGTGCCCGCGCGCCTGGGGCTCGACGAGCTCGGCGAGCTGTTCGGCCTGGAGATCGACGACGACGACGTCGACACCGCCGGCGGCCTGCTCGCCAAGGCCATCGGCCGGGTCCCGCTGCCCGGGGCGAGCGGGGACGTGCAGGGCCTGCGCATCGTCGCCGACGAGGCCACGGGCAGGCGCCGCCGGGTCACCAGCCTGCTGGTGAGCCGCGCCCCCGCCGAGGGGACCGGCTGAGCCCCGCGCCCGCAGGACGACGCCGGGCCCCGCGAGCGCCTCCGGGCCCCGCCGCCGGCGCGACACCCACGACACCGCCACAACACCGCCGCACCGCCACGACACCGCTTAAGGACGACCATGACCGACGACGCACCCACCCGCCCGCCCGGCGACGACGAGCCCGCCCCCGCCGCCTATGCGGCCCCCGCGGTCCCCGAGGACTTCCGCGCCGGCTTCGCCTGCCTCGTCGGGCGCCCCAACGCCGGCAAGTCCACGCTGACCAACGCCCTGGTCGGGCAGAAGGTCGCCATCACCTCCGGGCGCCCCCAGACCACCCGCCACAATGTGCGCGGCG
>ERZ772917.1804-NODE-1804-length-11603-cov-6.455837_pt1 | contig 11603 bp, 9 predicted proteins | sample MGYA00511187_ERZ772917 | MGnify/ENA primary metagenome ERZ772917 (study PRJEB29015, sample SAMEA2737925) | human oral metagenome | biome: human oral; feature: human-associated habitat; material: dental | place: China | collected 2012 ... | reverse complement strand
CCGCTAGTAAAGCAACATATGCCAATGACAGCACAACAAATTTATTCATCTCTTTTTCCTCTCTTCTATAATATTGCGTATTGTGTCTTGTACTTTTTGATGCTCTTGACCGTTTTTACCTCCGAATTTGGGCAAAATATACGCTTTGTTCATATGGAAAAACCCATAATGCGAAAAAGACCTCAATAAACCCCCTAATATTTCGGAAAAGATTATATCTAAAATAAAAATGAAAGAGGCCTGAACGACTAAAATTTAAGATAGGCGCCTGTGCGCCGGAACCAAATACAACTAAAAAGAAGTGATTAAAGCTTAAAGATAACTTAATTGGTGGAGGTGTGCGGGATTGAACCGCAGTCCGAAAACAAACGACCAAAGCCTCTACATGTTTAGCAAAAGTGAAGTTCTCGCGCAGGCTCGCTCACTTTCCAAAACGACCCGCCGGCGCAAAGACTAGGATTTCACCCTACGGCTCGTCACGCCGCAGAGCTACGCTATCACAGATTACCCGCCGCCGCGCTTAGATAGCATCGGCGCAGAGCAGGGCTCGACTGGACTTACGCAGCTTTAGCGTAAGCAGGAGCAAATTTAACGTTGTTTGCGTTTAAATTTAGTTTGGATTTTATACGCTGTATCCAAAGCGACATGCCGCCTTGACCCATCCGTTCCCGTCGAAGCCAAGTCACCCCCGAAAGAATGCGCGCGCATTTTACTTTAAAATTTTATAAATGTCAAATTCGGCTTATGCTAAAATTGCATTCAAATTTTAACCGAGCAAAGGAGCCAAAATGTCAAAAATCACGCTTTCTAAATTATACGAGATGAAAAAATCCGGCGAAAAGATCGTGATGATCACCGCCTATGACGCGCTTTTTGCTAAAATTTTCGACGACGAAGTCGATATGGTACTCGTAGGCGACAGCCTAAATATGAGCTTCGGCGGGCGCTCTGAGACCCTAGGCGCAAGCGTAGAGCAGATGATCTATCACGCGCGCGCCGTAAGACGGGGGCTAAAGCGAGCGTATATGGTCGTGGATATGCCGTTTTGCTCATGCGCGACGCCAGAGCTCGCGCTACAAAACTGCGCCAAAGTCTATGAAAGCACCGGCTGCGATGCCGTCAAAATCGAAGGCGGCGCGCATATGGCAGATACCGTGGCGCTGCTTAATCGAAACGGTATCGCCGTGATGAGCCACATCGGGCTAAAGCCGCAGTTTTCGCGCTTTATGGGCGGCTACAAGGTAAGCGGGCGCGGCGAAGAGGGCGCGCGCGAGGTCTTAAGCGACGCTAGAGCGCTTGTCGAGGCGGGCGCAGTACTGCTGCTTGTAGAGGGGATGATTTCCGCAGTCGCAAATCAAGTGGCGCTCGGCACCGACGTGCCCGTCATCGGCATCGGCGCGGGCGCCGGCATAGACGGACAGGTGCTTGTATGGAGCGATATGTGCGGGTTTTTCACGGAGTTTCGACCAAAATTCGTTAAGCGCTATTTGGAAGGCGCCGAGCTTGTAAAAGGCGCGGTGCACGAATACGCGCGCGAAGTCAAAGAGGGGGGCTTTCCGAGCGAGGAGTTTGAATACAAGCAGTAGCGGGATTTGACTAAATTTTAAAATTTACGCGCCGAAATTCTAGCGATAAAGCTCCGCTTGCCTTAAAACAATGCTTCGTTTTCGCGCGTCACAGGCTACGTAAACAGCTCGCGCTGCTTAAAATTTATTCGGCGCGAGCTATTGTGAGCGCTTTACCTAGTGCGAGAGATTGTAGGCGCTTTGAGAGAATACTCTGCGTGGTATTTTATACGGGCGGCGCCGTGCGAGAGTTCGCGCGCTTCTGCACGCGGGTGCTTATTTCTGTCGCCGACTGCAATGCGCGACGCTTTTTTGTGAGCGCTCTCACGCCGCAGCTCTAAAATACGCTGCGAGCGCTAAATTTTACGCACGCGGCCGCAGAATTCTGGCATAAACTAGCCGTCAGGCCCAAACGGCTTATAAAATTTAAGGAGAAAATTCGGCTAAAGTTTTAAAAATCGTCATAGCCGTGGCTCTGGGCTTGCTCTTTTGCGTAAAGGTGCTGCCGATTTTGGCGATAGTTTGTATTTTAAATTCTTTTTCGTTGGTCGCGACGCAATAGAGCTGGATAAAGCCCCGCCGATGCAAAACTACGAGCAAAATCGCGAGAAATTCCTAGACCTGTTAGCTTTTGCAGATCGCAACTTCCCTAAAAATTTGCGCGTTACGATCCAGAGCACATACGGCGACGAGTATATTTGGATCGATTTGGACGGCAATAAGACGAAATTTTATTCAAATTCCATTTTCAGGGATAATGTGCCGGATATCGGCGATGGGTTAAAGCTCATCGGCTGGGACAAAAAGACGTTTGGGCAGCTAAAATCAAAGCTCGCGGCGATAAACGCCAGAACCATCGTGCTAAATAGAAGCGGCGATAGCGGGGTGCCTTGGGCAGAGATCACCTACCGATACGTGGAGCACTACACCGATAGCTATCAGTTTTATGCTCTAGATAGCCCGAAGCTCGCCAAGCTACACGCCAAGGGCTGCTCGAAGAAATTTCAAAAGGACGGCGTAGTGTTTTTATACGCAATTGAAATATCAGATTATAGAGTGCTTTGTAAGAGTGACGACGACAATAAAAGTGTCTTGATCAAAGAGAGAGATCGATAAGGCGTCGCGAGATTGCACGGCTAAATTTAATCGCACGAGCCCGCGTTAAGCTTAGCGGCAAATTTTAAAATTCACGCTAAATTCTAAGTCGTCTTGAAAAACGAAATGTCGCGCGAAATTTTACCTAGCCGCGCAAGGCAGAATTCTGCATAAAATTCTACGCAGAATTTATTGCGAAATTTTAACCGATTGCGCGAGATAAAATTCCAGACGGCTGCGTGCCGCTAAGCTTGAAGCGTAGAATTTAAAGTCTCGCTGGCGCAAAAATAAGATCCGCATTAAAATTCTACGAGGCAAAATTACGTTGCAAAATTCCAGGCGCCGAATTTAATATCGCAAAATTCCAGCGCCAAATTTCACGTCGTAAAATCCCGCGCGTATTTTTCAAACAGCCAAATTTTTACCATTAAATTCTACGCGATCAAATTTCGCACCGCTTGCTCCGCAATCGCTGCTTGCGAACGCTCAAAGCCTTAAATTTTACGCGATCAAATTCTACGCATTAAAATTTAGCGCAGTTAGTGATCCGCGCGCAGTCTTGAAACTGCTACGCTAAAATTCCGCACTAAAGCATAGCGGGCGTAGCGGCATGAGCGTGGTCTTAAACCCGCCGCGGTAAAATTCCGCAGTCTTTCACGACGGGTGCTTTGCTTTTTAGCCCTAGCCCTAAGCGCGTACCTAAAATTCCGCGCGGCAAATTTTATCTCGCTCGTAAAGACGGCGCCTTGCTAAAATTGTCAAAATTTAGCCATTTTTCGCTACACTTGCTAAAATTTTAAAAACGATTAAAGAGAGATTATGGACAGAATTGTAGAGATCGAAAAGATGCAGCTCGATGAGAGCGTGGAGAGCTCGCTGCGCCCGTCGAGCTTCGAGGATTACGTGGGGCAGGAGAAGATCAAATCAAACCTCGCCATCGCGATCGCCGCGGCGAAAAAGCGCGCCGACGTGCTTGATCACGTGCTTTTCTACGGGCCGCCCGGGCTCGGTAAAACCACGCTAGCGCACATCATCGCCGCTCAGATGGGCGCCGCTATCAAGGTCACCGCCGCGCCGATGATCGAAAAGGCGGGCGATCTGGCGGCGATTTTGACGAACCTGCAAAGCGGCGACGTGCTTTTCATAGACGAGATCCACCGCCTAAGCCCCGCGATCGAGGAGGTGCTATATTCGGCGATGGAGGACTTCCGCCTCGACATTATCATCGGCTCGGGTCCCGCCGCGCAGACCATCAAGATCGACATTCCGCACTTTACGCTCATCGGCGCCACGACGCGCGCAGGCATGATCTCCGCGCCGCTGCGGGATCGCTTCGGCATGCAGTTTCGTTTGCAGTTTTACACGCATGCCGAGCTTGCGCGGATAGTGCAGATCGCTTCTGTTAAACTCGGGAAGGAGAGCGCGGCCGACGCCAGCGCCGAGATCGCGCGTCGCTCTCGCGGCACTCCGCGTATTGCGTTACGGCTGCTGCGCCGCATACGCGATTTTGCCGAGGTGCGCGACGAGGGCACTATCTCGCACGATCGAGCACGCGAAGGGCTCGAGGCGCTGGGCGTGGACGAGCAGGGCTTTGACGAGATGGATATAAAATATTTGGAAATTTTATTTGACGCTAAGCGCCGTGCCTTGGGGCTTAGCACGATCGCGGCGGCGCTTAGCGAGGACGAGGGCACGATCGAGGACGTCATCGAGCCCTATCTGCTCGCCAACGGCTACATCGAAAAGACCGCCAAGGGCCGCATCGCAACCGATAAGGCGCGCGAGGCGCTCGGTCGCGTGCTAAAGGTCGTGGAGAGAAATCTGTTTGAGGAGTGATCTGCTGGTTTAAAATTTAATCGGGCTCGGCGGGTGCCTAAAATATTATTTTATCGGTCGCTTTCCCTTTAGTTTAAATTTAGACGGGCTTTGCGGGTCTCTTGCGGTGTGTTTACGTCGCGCGTCACATATGTGTTGTTTTGCTCGGCGGGTGCTTGAACGCGTGCTTCATCGCTAGCCCGCCGCCTTTAGTCTTTTAAATTTTACTTCGAAATTTTAATAAACATACCCGCTGCGCCGTCGCGCGCCGTATGCGAAAACGCGCAAGAACGCCGCTCGTAAATTCGATTAAATTTCAAAATTTAATCGAAATCTGATAAAAAAATTTATAAAATACGTCATCAAATTTCAAAAGGATAAAATTTGCCGACGCCAAAAGACAACGCCGCAAGCTGCAACGAAAATCTGGCTGAAAACGTGGCTCAAAACAACGCCGATAATAACGCCAAAAGCGAGGCGCAAAATTTCACCGAAAATCAGACTGTAAATAACGCTGAAGGTAAAATCGAAGCCGCTGCCGAAGCCAAAGCGACCATCAAAAACAAAGCCGAAACCGCTGCTGAAAATAGAGCCGAAATCGGTGCCAAAAATCAAAGCGGAAGTGGAGCCAATGTCGGTGTTGAAAGCGGGGTTAAAGCCGCTAAAGCAAATACCGACGCTGATAAAGCAGACGCAGCTGCGTTAGGTGCCGCGGAAGGCGGGACTAAAACCGCCGTCGAAAATCAAAGCGAAAACCGGGTCAAAACCGACAAGGCCTCATCTGCTGGTGCTTCCGCGCTTAACGACGCTGTCGAAGCCAACGAAACCTTCTCGGCTAATATTTCCGCGCTTAGCGACGCCGCCGCTTCGGGAGCCGCTGCGGGTATGAAAGCAGGCCTTGCCAAGGCTGGGCGCGCGAAGACGAACAAGATATTTTTTATCGGCGCAACCTTGCTGATGTTTTGCTGCGTGATCTATCTGTTCTCGCCGTTTTTGATGGTGATCGCAATCGGCGTGCTGATGGCGGTGGCGACCTCGGGTCTGCACGCTAAAGTAACGAAGCTGTGCCGCGGCAGGCGCACGTTAGCCTCGGTGCTTAGCCTGTTTTTGCTCTGCGCGCTTTTTTTCGTGCCCTTCATCTACGCAGTGATCGAGATCGCCAAAAACGCCGCGAGCTTCGATATGGCGCGCCTAAACGATGCGCTTAGCTACGTTCAGAGCCTAAACATCAAGCTGCCCGGGCCTTTTGAGAAATTTGATACGCAGTTTCGCTCGTTTTTGGCAAACCTGGACGTCGCGGGCTTAGCTAAGCAGATCATCTCCTATCTCTCGGTCGTCGGTAAATCCAGCGCGAAATTTATCGTAGATATGGTGCTTATCATCGTGTTTTGCTTTTTTGCATACCTCTACGGCGAGAGCTTCAAGCGCTTTTTTAAAAAAATTCTACCCGTCGAGCCCGCGCAGATCGATTATATCTTTTCCGAGACGGCAAATACGATGAGCGTCGTGTTTTACTCGACTATCTTCAACGCCGTATTGCAGGGTTTTTTGTTTTCGATCATCGCAGGGATCTTCGGCTTTGACGCGCTGCTGATGGGGGTGCTTTTCGCCTTCTGCTCACTCATCCCCGCAGTCGGCGGTGCGCTTATCTACGTGCCTACCGCGCTATACGTACTAGCGGGGGGCAGCACTTCGGGCGCGATCGTGATAATGGCGTATTGCGTGATACTGATCTCAACGCTCGCGGACAGCTTCGTAAAGCCGCTCGTGATCAAATTTATCAACTCGCGCCTAGTCGAAAACCCCGCAAACATCAACGAGATGCTGATCTTCTTCTCAATGCTTTCAGGCATCAGCACGTTCGGGTTTTGGGGCGTGATCCTGGGGCCTGCGATTTTAACGCTATTTATCGCGGTGTTAAATTTATACGACTATCTAAAAAAGATAGAATTCGAGTAGGGCTTGCGCCGCTAGGCGCTTTTAAATTTATGAAAATGTCGCCCGTAAAGCGCAATGCCCAGCACGCCTTCGCGGCTTTTTGCCCGCTCGCGTTTTTGCTCGTGGGCGCAAAGGATTAAATTTAAAGGCAAATTTTATATTCTAATCGCGCTGATTATTTACGAGCCGTAATTCGCGGCGCGTTTGCGACGAAATGGCTTGCTGCAAAAATTCCAAGCCCACTTGCGTAGCTAAATTTATAGTTAGAGAAAAAGCATCTTGAAATTTTAAAATTCCATCGGAATTCTAAAATTTAGCTTAGAAAGCGTCTTTTGCGCTAAGCGATAAAATTTGCGTGCAAACGCCGTCGTTATCGAAGCAAAAGCGCAAATTTTAACTATTCAATTTAATATGCAAGATTTGCATATTGCTTAAATTTTGCTTAAAAAAATTCACTAATTTAAAAATTCTTTTATAATCTAATAAGTATAATAGCTCCGTAATCAAAATTCTTGAAAGGAGTATCATGCAATCCAGAGAAAAGATCGTGAAAACGACTTGTCCTTATTGCGGTACCGGCTGTGGTATCGATCTTGTCGTAAAAGACGGCAGGATCGTAAACGCACGTCCTACGCAGGCCCACCACGTAAATGACGGTGAGCTATGCTTAAAAGGTATGTTCGGCTGGGAGTTCGTAAACTCTCCAAAACGCCTTGCCAAACCTATGATCCGTAAGAAAAACGGAGTATTTGATAGAAGCGGCAAACTCGAGGAGGTAAGCTTCGAGGAAGCTTACGATTTCGTAGCGTCTAAATTTAAAGAGACCGTCGCAAAATACGGCTCAAACTCGATAATGGGTTTTAGCTCGGCGCGTTCAAACAACGAAGACAACTACGTTTTTCAGAAATTTTTCCGCGCTCAGGGCAGCAACAACGTCGATCACTGCGCCCGTCTTTGACACGCTCCTACAGTGGCAGGTCTTGCCAACACATTAGGAAACGGAACGATGACGAACGATTTGGTCGAATTCGCTACCGATACGGACGTATTTTTGCTCATCGGCACCAATACGAGCGAGTGCCATCCGATCATCGCTATGCAGATGCAGCGAGGCTTGCAGCGCGGCGCGAAGATGATCGTAGTAGATCCGAAGCGTACCGATATGGCGAAAAAGGCGGATATTTTCTTGCAAATCCCGCCGGGCGCGAATATCAAGACGCTAAATACCATTATGCACGTTATCATTGCCGAAAATTTGCAAGACGACGAGTTTATCAAAAACTACACGCACGGCTACGAGTATCTAAAAGAGGTGGTTAAGGACTTTACGCCTGAGCGCTTCGAGCGTGAAACGGGCGTAAAAAAAGAGCTTATCGCGGAGGCTGCCAGAATGTATGCCAAAGCGGGCGCGGCGGCGATTTGCTACACTATGGGCATCACGCAGTTTAGCGACGGCACCTCGAATGTATTCTCGCTTTCAAATTTAGCCATTTTGACGGGAAATTTAGGCAAAAGAGGCGCGGGCGTCAATCCGCTGCGCGGTCAAAATAACGTCCAGGGCGCGTGCGATATGGGCGCGCTACCTAACGTCATCCCGGCAGGCGCGGTAAATTCCGCTTACGCTCAGGAGCAGGCGCGCAAAGTATGGCACTTCGAGCTAAATCCTACTCCGGGCTTTAAACTTACGATCGCACCCGATAAGATGGATAGCGGCGAGCTAAAGCTGCTCTACGTTTACGGCGAAAACCCTGTAATGAGCGATCCTTGGACGGAGCACTTCGTGCACTCGACGCACCATCTGGATTGCTTTATCGTGCAGGATCTTTTCTTTACCGAAAGCGCGCAGAAAGCCGACGTCGTGCTGCCTGCGGCAGGCTGGGGTGAGAAGGACGGCACCTTTATCAACACCTCTCGCCGCGTCCAGCGCACGCGCAAGGCTAGCGAGCCGGCTCCTGGCGTAGAGCCTGATTGGAAGGTCGTTTGCAATATCGCGCAAAGAATGGGGCTTGAAGGGTTTGATTTTTTAAGCGCGGAAGAAATTTGGAACGAAGTGCGTTTGCTAATGCCTAAATTTTTCGGCGGCATTAGTTATTACAGACTCGGCAAGCTAGGCGGCATCAGCTGGCCGTGCCCAGACGAAGATCATCCAGGCACGCCGGTGCTTTACGTGGATCATAAATCGATGCTGCCTGACGGTAAATTTAGAATGGTGCCGGTGCTTTATGTGGACGATAAAAAAGAGCGCGCTAAAGCGGAGGCCGATTTTAGAGCCAAGATGAAAATTCCGGATGATTACCCGGTGGGAAGCGGCGCGCTTAGCGAGATTCCGGATGAAGTCTATCCGTGCTTATTTACGACCGGGCGCAAGGTCTATCACTACCATACGGGCACGATGACGAGAGAGTGTCGCGCGCTAGAGTACGGCGCGGGCGCAGAAGGCGCGCTCATCGAGGTAAGCCCCGACATCGCACGCGAACGCGAGCTTACCGAAGGCTGCTATGCGCTCGTCAAAAATAAGCGCGGCCAGATCGCGGCGAAACTGCGCATAAATCCGGATCTAAAAGAGGGCACGATCTTTACGACCTTCCATTACAGCGAGGCCGACGGCAATGAGCTCGTGCATGCGGGCGATCTGGATCCGCTATCGGGCATCCCGCCGCTAAAGATGACGATCGCAAATATCAGAAAGCTTAGCGAGAGCGAGTTTATCGAGTTCAGAAGACAAAACGAGATGTCGATGCACTCTGAAAAACCTTATCTATCGCCGGTTCATAAGTAGTTTGGGCGGCAAGCTCCGCCCGCTTTGCAAGGATGAAATTTAATCGCAGCTACGGCTAAATTTGATTAACTTTCATCTTCGCGGGCGCTTCATAGCCGCTTGCGCGCACAGTGCAAGCGGCTCGTGGAATTTTCCACGCGATTTTTTAAATTCAAAAATGCGAGCGATTTAAATTTACGCATTCCGCTTCGGTACGACGGCTTTACTTCGGCGAATTAAGGCTATTTAAGCAAAATTTCACTACGATACGAGCGAAATTAAAATAAGGAAGGTCTATGGAGCCGATTTATAGGGCGGAGATAGTTAAATTTAAAGGCGATGAAAGAAGGATCGTAAGCGATATCTTGGTTCGCGAGATTAAGCTTGAAATTTTACTAAACGGCAAGCGCTTCGGCGCGCTGATGGCGACTCCGAGCGATCAGAAGGCGCTTGCGATAGGCTATTTGCTGAGCGAAAATTTGATCTCGGATCCAAGTCACATAAAGAGCATAGAGCTCGCGCCGGACGGGCTTAGCGTGAATGTTTGCGGCGAGATAAACGAAAAGCGGCTAAATAGCTTCGATGCCGAAAAGGTCATCATCAGCGGCTGCGGGCGCAGCTCTACCGCAAATATCGATCCTGAGGCGATGGCGGCGCGCAAAGTCCGCTCGGACGCTAAATTTCATAAGAATGAAATTTTAAATTTGATGAGCGAGTTTTACACGCAGTGCGAGCTTTATGAGATGACGGGCTGCGTGCACACCGCAAAGCTTTTTACCGCGAGTGGTGAGTATTTTATCGGCGAGGATATCGCCCAGCACAATACTATCGATAAATCGGTCGGTAAAGCGGTCTTGGCGGGGTGCGATACTCAGGGCTCGCTTCTTTTGGTAAGCGGCAGGCTAAGCTCCGAAATGGTCGCCAAAGCCGTGATGAGCGGCATTAGCGCGCTTGTTTCGCGCACGGCTCCTACGAGCCTGGGCGTCGTGATAGCGCGTAAATTTGATCTTACCCTTTGCGGCTTCGCGCGCGGCGAAAATTTAAACGTTTATAGCGGCGAAGAAAGAATTTTGAGTTAAGAGGGCGGCATGGAGATAGATATCAAAATAGACGATAAAAAAGCAAGCGAGATCAAAAGGCTGATTTTAAATTTATTAAATCCGAGCGGCAAGCTCGATTGCGGCGCGGCATTTAAGATCGCTGCTAAATTAGGCGTAGATGCAGGCGTTGTAGGAGATCTCGCGGCGCGCGAAGGGATACGGATAGATCGCTGCGAACTCGGTCAGTTCGGCAAGCTGCAATGCAGCGGAGGTAGCATAAAGGCGCTACAAAAGCTAGATCCGCTTTTGGATGAGAAAAGACGGATTTTTTGCCGTGACGCCCGCGCCGTAGCTAGCGGCGGAGTAGGGTTCGATACGGTGCGCTCTACGCTTAAGGAGCACGGCATAGACGTGAAATATTGTCAGCTGGGCTGCTTTAAGGAGAAGAAAGGCAAAAGAATGAGGGTAAAAACAAAAACTTGGATCGAAAATGCGCAGGGCGAGCTCATTTTCGGCAAGGGCAAAACCGAAGTACTAGATGTGATCGCTCAAACGGGCTCTATCTCTAAAGCCGCCGAGGTTTTGGGGATGAACTATAAAAAGTGCTGGAGCCATCTGCAAATTTTACAAAAAAATCTGCAAGAGGAGCTCTTTAGCACCAAGCAAGGCGGCGGCAATGCCGCAGGCACGACGCTAAATGCGCGCGCTTATGAGCTGATCGCCGCATATAAGCAGCTGCAAAGCGATATAGAAAACTACGCAAACGAGCGCTTTAAGGAGCTTTTTTTGAAAAAAGAGGGCGAGAAAGACGCAAGTAAAGCGGCAGATAAAAACCATTAAATTTTAAAGGAGAGAACGATGTTTGTAAAACTAAACGACCGAACCTATCTAAACAAAGACAGGATCACACGCATCAAGGTAGATAGCGTCCAGGACGGTATCAGAATTCGCTTCTACGAGGGGCAGTTTCAAGTCGCCAAAAGCGGCAGATTTGAAAGCGAAGAAAAAGCGATGGAGTGGTTGCAGAAAAATTTTATCGGCAAATAGGCGCAAAGCGCACTTCATGGCCGCGCGAGCAGCTTGCGAACAGATCCGCAAAATAGTGACTCTTTGTGATGCGCAGCGGCTGCTCGCCGGCGCGATGATTGGTTTGTGAGCGATCCGCGCTTTTAAGAGAGCTCGCAGAATTTTAAAAATTTCGGAATTTGCAAAATTTTACGGATCCGAATTTTTAAAATTTTTAAAATTTGGCATAGTGGAATTTTGTCGGCTATATAGAATTTGACGGTCTGAATTTTACTGCGCGGAGCTTTTAAATTTACATATCGCAGCGCGATCGTAATAAAAGTCGTAGTAGTAAAATTTAATTTTGTAAAATTTTACTACTTTAAA
>ERZ772917.1803-NODE-1803-length-11614-cov-4.457393_pt1 | contig 11614 bp, 5 predicted proteins | sample MGYA00511187_ERZ772917 | MGnify/ENA primary metagenome ERZ772917 (study PRJEB29015, sample SAMEA2737925) | human oral metagenome | biome: human oral; feature: human-associated habitat; material: dental | place: China | collected 2012 ... | reverse complement strand
ACCATCACGTTCAACCAGTTGCTGACCTACAAAAAGAGCTTCGGGAAGCACAACTTCGACTTCTTGCTTGGTCATGAAAACTACTGGCTGCAAATAGTGGAAACCGACATGCGCAAAAAAGGCATGGGTATCTTAGGAATCGATGAAATGTCGAACCTCTCCATCCCGGTCGAAATGCAGTCGAGCACGGACACGTACACGAAAGAGGGATACTTCGGCCGTGTAAATTACGACCTCGACGCGCGCTACAACCTCTCGCTCTCCTATCGTCGCGACGGAACCTCGCGAATGGCTCCGGACAAACGTTGGGGTAACTTCTGGTCCTTTGGTGCCGGCTGGAACCTCGCCCAGGAAGCCTTTGCACAAAAGGATTGGCTCGACGAGCTGAAGCTCCGCGCCTCCATCGGTCAGACAGGTAACGACCTTATTTCATGGGCCAGCGATTCAGACGTTGATTCCTACTACGCTTATAGCACGCACTATGAACTCGGGTACAACAACGGAGACTATCCCGGCGTTCGCCTCAAAGAGTTAGGCAATCCAGATTTGCGGTGGGAGACCCAAACGAGCACCGACGTAGCCGTAGAGTTCGGCGTATTCAATCGCTTGCGCGGTACGATCGAGATCTTCAATAAGGAGTCGAAAGACCTGATCTTCGGTTACCCTCTGCCGCAGTCCGGTGGAGCCGAATGGATCAACAAAAACATCGGTAAGGTGCGCAACTATGGTGTGGAATTCGACCTGAAAGGCACACTGATGTCTTCGAAAGACTTCAAGTGGAGCCTCAGCCTGAATGGCACGATGCTGAAGAACAAGATCGTCCGTCTGCCGGACGAGAACCGGAAAGATGGTATTGAATTCGCCCACACGAAATATGAAGAAGGACGCAGCATTTATGACTTTTACCTCAAAGAATGGATCGGCGTCGATCCTGCTGACGGTGTGGCCATGTATCGCTTGGATGCGGAGAAGTATCCCAGCCTTTCCGATCCTTCTAAACCCGACAACTTCGTGGGTGTAGGTAAGGAAGGCGAAGCCGCCACATGGACGAAAGACGCCCGCTTCGCCAAGAAGCACTTCTGTGGCACTGCCATACCGAAGATTTACGGTGGTTTTGGCACACGTGCCGAATGGCGCGGCTTCGACCTTGAGGTGCTCTTCGCCTACCAGCTGGGTGGCAAGACGTACGATCGTGGATATGAACGCCTGATGGGACGCAAGCTGAATAGCGGATCCGCCATGCACAAAGACATGTATAAGGCATGGAAGAACCCGGGCGACAAAACGGACGTACCGCGCTTAGACGCTGGTAATGCCGGCAGGTATGACGCCGAGCGCTCTGACCGCTTCCTGATCTCCAGCGACGCCCTGATGCTGAAGTCGATCAACATAGGCTACACCTTCCCGAAAATGTGGGGCAAGAAGTTCGGCCTTGAAGAATTGCGCCTCAGCCTCGCAGCTGAAAACCTCTTCCTGATCTCCGCCCGCAAGGGGTTGAACCCGATGATGAACCACAGCGGTGTGACGGCTTACGCCTTCTATGATTACGCCAAAACATTAACCTCAAGCATTTCTATCAAATTCTAATCCTGTTGCGATATGAAAAAGACAAATTATTTCTTGGCCGCCCTCCTTGTCGGGGGCATGATGATGAGCGGATGTTCGGACGACTATTTGGACAACAACCCGACAACGACTATCACCGACAAAATGGCCGCTGAAAGTGCCTCGGGCATGCGAAGCATCCTCGAGGGTGTCCATAACATGATCTACGCTTATTCGTCCGATTACGATCAGCTTTTCACAGTCGGGCAGCCGGCCTTCAATATCCATTACGACATGTTGGGCGACGACTTTGTCAACACCTTGCCCGCTTTCAACATGTCTCTCTATCGTTGGGAAGATCATACCGATCCCTATGGCGACATCAACGAGCGTGCGTGGGACTTTTATTACAAGATCATCCGTCAAACAAACGAGGTGATTCTCGGTGTTGAGAAGCTCAAGGACGCTCCGGCCCCCAATATAGCTTCGCTCAAGGGTGAGGCATATACGATTCGGGCGTGGGCTTATTACAACCTCGTGCAGCTCTATGGCAAACGCTATGTGAAAGGCGCTGCAAACGATGGGCTCGGCGTCATCATCCGTAAGGAAATCAATTACGATCCAGCCAAGCGATCCAGCGTGGCCGAGGTCTATGCGCAGATTGATGCGGATATGAAGATCGGGCTCGAAAACTTGGAGAAGGCTCCTGATCTCGGGCGAAAGAATGCCATTCGTTATGCTACAGCCTGCGGCATCGCCGCCCGCATCGCCCTCACAAAGTCAGAGTGGGCCGACGCCGAGCGCTACGCCGACTTGGCCATCCAAAAGTCAGGAGCCACGCTGCAAAGCGGCGATGCACTCTGTGACGGCTTCTGCAAACTCTCTGCTACGGAGTGGATGTGGGGTTATACGCAGAACTCCCTGCAAGACTTCTTCTATGCAGGATTCTTCGCCGGCCACGGCTACAACTTTGCGGGAAATATGAAAGGATTCAAGTTTGCCGTCAACCGCGACATCTACGACAAGATGGGCGAGAAAGATGCACGCCGCGGTTGGTGGGTCTGCTTCGATAGGAAAGACCCGATACCGGCCGATGCCTACAAGAATTACTTTAAAGGCGACACCACGGAGCCGAAATGGGAAATCACGGGACAGAACATCAAGTTCCGTGCAAAATCTTCCAACGACAGTCATGGCGACCTGCTGATCATGCGTCTTGGAGAGATGTACTACATCAAGGCCGAGGCTCAAGCACGCCAGGGCAAAGACGCCGATGCGAAGAAGACCTTGGAAGAGATCATGGTGACCCGCGACCCGGACTACACCACCGCCGCTACGGGTGAGGAATTGATCGAAGAGATTCTCCGCAACAAGCGCCTCGATCTTTGGGGTGAGGGGCAACGCTTCTTCGACATGAAGCGCCTCGGCATCGTGCCGGATCGTCTCCACTCGTCGAACATCACGAAATACCTGAGCGGCGTGGATAGCACTACGGCCGTTACACGTAACTCGGGAGATAATGTCGCGCGTATGGCCAAAACGGCTGACGACAATGCATGGCAGTTCGCCATCCCGTATTCTGAGCTCCGCGCCAACAAGCTCTGCGAGCCGAATCCGTTCTGATGAATAAGAGGACTGGATCCCTCTGATCACTTTTTCTTTTGAAGAGACGCCCCACGGTACTGCGTGTGGGCGTCTCTATTTTTTTGTGCGTTTCGCTATCTCTCCTGGGTCAAGTCGGCGACGGTGGCGCTGACGAAGGAGATGAGATCCGAGGGGGCGAGTTTGAGCTGCAGGCCGCGACGACCCGCACTGACGTAGATGTGTGGGTGGTCGAGGCTGGAGGTGTGGATGAACGTCGGCAGAGGCTTCTTCATGCCGATCGGGGAACAGCCGCCGCGGATGTAGCCTGTGGCGGAAAGCAACTCCTTCATGGGCAACATTGCCGCGTGTTTGTTGCCGGAGATGCGGGCCGCCTTCTTCAGGTCTACCTCCGCATCACCGGGCACAACGCAGACGAATAGTCCGCTGCGATCGCCACGAAGGACAAGCGTCTTGAACACCTGAGCGATGTCTTCGTGTAATTGCTCGGCCACATGGGTTGCGGCCAAATCGTTTTCGTCCACCTCGTAGGGAACCGTCTCGTAGGCTATGCCGGCCTTGTCTAACAGGCGTGCTGCGTTCGTTTTCTTTTCAGTTTTCATTGTTCGTTATTCGTTTCTATGAGATCAGCCCCCAGTTCATGCGTCGGCGGAAGAGTATCTCCAAGCGGGAGCGGAAGAGGGCGTTTTCGGGATGGGTGAGATCAGGGTCGGCGGCGAGGATGCGGGAGGCTGTGTCGCGGGCGGTGCGGAGGATGCCGCCGTCTTGCGCCAAGTCGGCGATGCGGAGCGACAGGCCGTCGCCACTCTGCTGCGTGCCCTCCATGTCGCCCGCGCCGCGGAGCTTCAGATCCTCTTCGGCGATGCGGAAACCGTCTGAACTGGAGACGATGATCCCGAGTCGCTTGCGGGTCACTTCGCTCAACTTGTAGCCCGTCACGAGGATGCAGTACGACTGCTCCGCGCCACGCCCGACGCGCCCGCGCAACTGGTGCAGCTGTGACAGTCCGAATCGCTCCGCACTCTCGATCACCATGACCGAGGCGTTGGGCACGTTCACGCCGACCTCGATCACTGTTGTGGCCACTAAGATCTGCGCTTCGCCACTTACGAAGCGTTGCATTTCGGCGTCCTTCTCGCGCGCCTTCATTCGCCCGTGCACCATGCAGACGGTGTACTCGGGAAAGACCTCGCGGAAGGTCTCGAAGCCCTTTTCGAGGTTCTTGTAATCCATTGTTTCGCTCTCCTCGATGAGCGGGTAAACGACGTAGACCTGCCGCCCGCGACTGATTTCGGCACGGAGGAAGGCGTAGAGTTCGGCTCGCTTTGCGTCGTAGCGGTGAACCGTCTTGACGGGTTTGCGGCCCGGGGGCAACTCGTCGATGATGGAGACGTCGAGGTCGCCGTAGACGGTCATGGCCAGCGTGCGGGGGATGGGGGTGGCGGTCATGATGAGTACGTGGGGCACGTAGTTGCTCTTGACCCACAGCTTTGAGCGCTGCTCGACGCCGAAGCGGTGTTGCTCGTCGATGACGGCTAGGCCGAGGCGGCGGAAGGCGACAGTCTCTTCGATCAAGGCGTGCGTGCCGATGAGTATGTCCACTTCGCCCGCTTCGACGGCTGGCAGGAGTGTGGCTCGGCGGCGCTTCGTGGTGGATCCGGTGAGGAGCTCCACGCGCACGTGCATGTCGCCAAGGAACTGGCGCAGGGTGGCGAAGTGTTGCCCGGCGAGGATCTCGGTGGGGGCCATGAGGCAGGCTTGGCAACCGTTGTCGACGGCCAGGAGCATGGCCATGAGTGCGACGAGCGTCTTGCCACTGCCGACGTCGCCTTGAAGCAGGCGGTTCATCTGCCGACCGCTCTTCATGTCGTCGCGGATCTCGCGGACGACGCGTTTCTGCGCCTCGGTCAGGGCGAAGGGCAGGTGGTGGCTGTAGAAGGTGTTGAAGGCTTCGCCGACGCGCGGGCAGGGGAGGCCCCGCAGTTTGTTGCGCCTCAGGGCGGCGGTGCGGAGGATGTTGAGTTGGATGTAAAAGAGTTCCTCGAACTTGAGTCGGTGCTGGGCGCGCCGGAGCTGTTCGGCCGACTCGGGGAAGTGGATTTGGCGCATGGCTTCGGAGAGGGGGATGAGGGCGCGCTCCTCGAGGAGGCGGGTGGGGAGCGTCTCGGGGAGGCGGCCGTCGAGGCTGTCGAGGAGGGTGTAGATGAGGTCGCGGAGGGCGCGGGAGTGGAGCGAGGCCTTCTTCATGCGCTCGGTGGTGTTGTAGAGGGGCACGAGTCCGCCGGAGACGCGCGCGGCACGGTCGGCGGGGTCGATCTCGGGGTGGACGAAGGAGTATTCGTGCATGTACTCTTTGGGTTGGCCGAAGATGATGTATTCGTTCCCCGGGAGGTACCTGTCTAGGATGTATTTCTGCCCGTGAAACCAGACGAGATCGACCGTGCCGGTGCCGTCGGTGAAGCGGGCCGTGAGCCGCTTGGTGCGCCCCTCGTCGGCGGTTTGGTAGGCGGTGATGCGGCCGCGGAGCTGCACGAAGGGCGCCTTGTCGCTGTGCCCGGAGACGATGCGCTCGAGCTGGCTGACGGTGTAGATGCGGCTGCGGTCGACGTAGCGGTAGGGGAAGTAATAGAGGAGGTCTTCGTAGCTGACTACGTCGATCTCTTTCTTCAGCAGCTCGGCGCGCCGCGGCCCGACGCCGGGCAGGTACATGATGTTTTGCGTGTCTAAACTCATAGGGCGGAGGTGGGGGCGTTGCGATACGTGGGGGGAGTGGTGCGGGGGAAGGCGGGTCTGTGATGTGTGGTCTGGCGGCAAAAGTCGCTGCCGATCGACCGGGTCATCGCGGGGCTTTGCCCCGGAACCCCCACCTTCTTTTCTTCCCTTGATGGGAGAAAAGAAGGCAAAAGAAGATCAAGCCCTCAACCGAGGGCGGGGAAGTCAGACCGGGTACCAAGCAAACTTGGCCGGCGTCCCTGACGCTCCTTGATGGAAGAAAAGAAGGCAAAAGAAGATTGGCCGCCACGAAAAAAAGGGGCTGAAAACCGTTGAAAATCGGCTGCCACGAAAAAAAGGGACTGAAAACCATTGAAAATCGGCTGCCACGAAAAAAAGGGGCCGAAAGCCGTTGAAAATCGACTGCCACGAAAAAAAGGGGCTGAAAGCCGTTGAAAATTGATCGCCACGAAAAAAAGGAGTCGAAAACCATTGAAAATCTGCTGCCACGAAAAAAGGGGATCGATTTTCAACGGTTTTCAGCAAAATGAAAGTCCCTCGAACGTGAGGTTTGAGCCTCTGCGTCCGGGGAACTTTTCGCGTTTGGATTTTCTCTTAGAAATTGATGTTGACTCCCATCATTATCCCAAACCGCTGCATGGGATAGCCGTACCAAAGGTCTTGGCGACGGAAGAGGAGGTTGTTCAGCTTCAGGTAGGCGCCGAAAGTGTCGTCGATGTTGTAAGCCGCGATGAAGGTCAGGTCGTGCAGGTCGCTCATCTTGATCGCTTCGCCGTGGAAGAGGGTGACGCGGCGGTGGCCGAGGCTGTAGTCGAGCGTCAGGGAGAGCGGGGAGATGGGGCGCACGGTCAGGTCGGCATTGACCTCGATGGCGGGCAGTCCGTAGGGCTTCATGTTCGTCAGGCCACGGCCGGAGAGCCACGAGTTGCCCTCGCCCTGGCGGAAGGCGCCGCGGTTGTAGACGGCTTTGAGCGAGAAGTCGGCCCACTGGCGATAGGCGTATTTCAGAGCCGCGCCGATGCGCATCCAGGAGGCGTCGGGCTGGAAGGCGAGGCTGTAGTTGCCGAAGTCGTAGGGTCGGCCGATGTAGTCGGCGGGGACGAAGAAGACGGCGTTTTTGAAGACGGCGTATCCGGCGAAGGCGTCGAGCCAAAGGCCGGGCAGTATGCCGGTGCGTACGCCTAATTCAGCGTCGAGCCAGGTGCGCGAGGGTCGCACCTTGAGGGTGTGATCCACGTAGCGGTTGCGGTCGGAGATGGAGGCGGCATCGTTCATGCCGATGTTGCCGTCGGCACGTCCGTAGAGGAGGGTGCGGTCGGCCAGCTTAGCCTCGAAGCGGATGGCGGGCGAGGCGAAGAACTTGGCGGAGTCGCCCGTGATGAGGCCGAGGTTGAGGCCGAGGCGGAGGTTGAATCGCTCGTCGGTGTAGCGGTAGTAAGGCGTGAGGGTGATCTGCGCGTGGCTGCGGTAGCCGAGGAAGTCGATGTCGTTGCGCACGGCCGCGGGGTAGACGTAGTTGAAGAGGTGTGCGAGGGCGTCGAGGCCGAAGTAGCGGTCGTCGATGTTGGCCAAGAGATCGAGGCGGAGGGAGAATCGGTTCTCCTGCAAGCCGTCGATCTGGGTCGTGTGGCCGAAGCGCTGCACGAAGCGGAGGTAGGAGAGGTCGAGGCGGTAGCTGAAGTCTACGGAGTCGTTCGACTGCAGGCCGAGGTAGGCATTGAAGGTTTGATTGCGCTGGTTCTGATTCCTGTCGGCGGGGTAGGAGATGCTCGGGGTGAAGGCCCACGTGCCGAGTCGGTAGATGGAGTCGAGCGGGAAACCGTAATAATTAAAGGTGTTGTAACGGTAGCTGCCGCCGAGGCGGAAGGTGAGCGGGGCGAAGCGGTGTGCGTAGTTGACGGCTCCGCGGATGTCGGCCAGCTTGGCGCGCTGCTTCTCGTGGCCCCAGTCGTTGTACTGCACGTCGCCGTGGGTGGAACGGAGGGTGAGGAAGGCGTTGAGGCGATCAGTCTCGTTGTTGATGAAGTGGTAGCCGAGGTCGCCGTCCATGTTCAGGTAAGTGCCGATGCCGTAATGGAAATATCCGCGGCGGCGGTTGTAGGGGATGTCGGTCATGACGCGTCCGGAGGGCAGGACGATGATCTCGCGGTCGGGATCGGTAGTGGTGGTGAAGCGCGAGTATTCAATCTTGTGCTTGGGCACTTGTGGATCTTTCACTTCGGGCAGTCGGTTCACCTTGTCGGCGTCCTGCACGCCGGGGTCATATTCTCGTTCGAGGGTCAGTTCGCGGCGCAGTTTCTCGTCCGTGTTTTCGCGGTCGTCCTGCGCCCGGAGGCCGAGGCTGCAGCAGAGCAGCAGAGCCGCCGCTGTGCAGATGCGTATCCTGTTATTTGTTGTCATCTTCTTATGAGGTAGGTTGTAAGTAATAAGAGAGGGGGGGGCGTTGTGTTCCCGGGCTTCCACCGTCTTCCCTTGTTGGGAGGAATGAAGGCAAAAGAAAGTCGCGGCGATGATTGCCATCCTTTCTTGCCGGGTACACACAATGCTCCGGTGGGGGTGGGGGATTATTTCAGTGCAGCCAGTCGCTTATCGATCATGGAGGTGATGTCTTCCTTGTGGCTTCCCTTGTAGTTCTTCTGCAAGTTGGAGAGGTACTGGCGGGCTTGGAACTTGTCGCCTTTGCGGGCGTAGACGTCGGAGAGGAGGATGAATCCGCGCGCCAACCAATAGCTGTGGGGCGTGCCTTGCTCAATGAAGTCGAGCATTTCCTTCTCCGCGCGATCCGTCTCGTTGCGGTCGAAGTAGCGTTGCGCTAGGAGGTATTTCGACTCAGCGCCGTAGACCGTGCGTGTGTCCTTGCTCAGGGCGAGCAGATCAGCTTGCGCCTTAGCGTCCTCCTTGAGGTCGATGTACGACTTCATGCGCAGGAAGCGCGCTTCGGCTTCCACCTCGGGACTCAGTTTGGCATTCTTCAGCAGTTCGTCGGCCATCTTGACCGCGTCGGCCGATTGCTTCGTGCGTCGGGCGCAACGCAGGGCGCCGAGTCGGGCACCGTCGCGCACATCGGCTGTGGTGGCGATGGCCGCCAGTCGCTTGAAGCTCTCGAGCGCTGCGTCGTAATCCTTGTTCAGGTATTCGATCTCGCCTTTACGTGCGAGGGCGTCCTCGCCAAACTTCGTGTCGCCGCTGCGAACGACGGCTTCGTAACGCTTCTTAGCCTCGTCGTAGTTCTTCGCGTCGTAGGCGATCTGTGCCAAATAGAAGTTGGCGCGCGAACTGAAGGCGCCCTTCGGGAATTGCTTGAGGTAATTACGGAGGCTCTCCTCGGCCACGCCTTCGCCACGCAGGAAGCGCTTTTCGGCGGCGAAGTAGGTCAGCGAGTCTTGTTCGCTCACCTCGAATCGCGCAGCCATGTCGCCCAAGGAGCGGACGTAAGCGGCATAACCGGCCACGTCGTTGATGTCTACATAGACCGTCTTGAGGTCTTGCACGGCGGTGCGTGCCTCCTCGCTGCCGGGATAGTCAGCGATGACCTTTTTGTAGGCTTTAATGGATTGCTCCGGTTGGTTGCTGTTGAAGTAGAGCAGACCTAACTGCAGGCCGGCTTTGCGGGCGAGGGTGTTGAGTGGGAACTGCTTTTGCAGCCGTGTGAAGGCGGCGGCGGCGCGATCCTCGTTCTCGAGCATGACGTAGGCGCGACCGATCTCGAAGAGAGCGGCGGCGGCGTGTGGCGACTCGGGATATTCGCTTGCCACGCGCTCCATGACGGTGATTTTACCCTGATAATTCTTCTGCAATCCGAGCAGGAAGCCTTTGCGATAGAGTGCATAGTCGCCGCCGGAGGGTTGCAGGGCGGCGGCGCGGGTGTAGCTCTCGTCGGCGGCCTCGAATTGCCGGCTGTGGAAGAGGCAGTCGCCGATGCGGTTGTAGGCGTCGGCGTAGGAAACGTTGTCCTTCTGCGGCTCAAGGCTGACGTAGCGCCGGAACTCGGTGAGGGCATCGTTGTAACGCTGCTGCTTGAAGAGGCAGTAGCCGATGTTGTAATACGCCAGCGGGTAGGCCTCGGCCGAACGGTCGATGGCGGCGCTGAGGTAGGAGCGATAGTCGGCGGCGGCGTTATTGAAGTCATCCTGTCGGTAGTAGGTCTCGCCACGCCAGTAGTAGGCTTGGCTGTAGGCGTCGGCATCGTAAGATCCGGGCGCGATGGCCTCGTTGAAGTGCCGGATGGCCTCGGCTGGTTTGCGTCCGGTGAAGGCTTCGACGCCCATGCGGAAGAGTACGTTCTGCTTCGCGGCGAGGATCTTGCGTCCGGGGCGTCGGATCTTTTCAATGGATTCGAGTGCGGCGTCGTAATTCTTGGTGGTGAGGTAGACCTCGGCGAGGTAGTCGTTCACCTTGTCGGCATACCTGGAGTCGGGGAAGCGGTTGAGGAAGTCCTCGAAGATGGTGACCGACTCGCCGAAGCCGGAGAAGGAGGTCTCGTGGATGAGCAAGGCGTAGTTGTACATGGCCGTCTCTTGGATCTTGGGGTCGAAGGTGAGTGTGGCGGCTTGCTCGAAGGACATGCGTGCGCGGTTGCGATCCTCGGTGCGGAGGTAGCACTGGCCGAGGTAGAGGCAGGCGTTTTGCATCAGTTCGTCCTCCTCGTCGACGACTTCGGCAAAGGCGGCGATGGCTTCGGGGTAGTCGCCGCGGTTGTAGCGGCAGACGCCGAGCATGTAGAGGTCGCCGCGGACGAGCGAGTCGGCTCGTTCGACGTACTTGTCGAGCATCTTAATGGCTGTTGCTTCGTCGCCCTCGCGGTAGGCTACGTTGCCGAGCAGGCGGTAGGCCTCGGCGTTGTTGCGGCTGTTGGGGTAGGAGGCGAGGAGTGTTTTGCCTTCGCTCTTGACGAGGTCGTAACGCTCGTCGACGTAGTGGATCTGCATGAGGTAGTAGAGCGACTGTTCGCGGTAGGCGGGTTCCTGCTTGAGTCGCTCGAAGGCGGACTCGGCTTTCTTGAGTTGACCCTCGGAGTAGTTGATGTAAGCTAAGTAATAGGAGGCTGGCACGCGGTACTTCTGTCCGACCTGTTCAATGCGCGCGAAGTAGTTGCGGGCCGTGCGGTAGTCGCGTCGTTGCAGCAGGGAGTAGGCCAGTCGGTAGGCATAGTCTTCCTGTTGTTCGGTGCCGAGCAGGTCGATGTCGGTCTCGTTGAACCATTGGAGGGCGGTGACGTAGTCCTCGTGGGCGAAATAGTACGAACCGAGCCTGAAGGCGATCTCATTGGCGTGTCGCGTGTCGGGGTAGGTGGCTAAGTAGCGCTCCATGATGGCGGCGGCGTCCTCGCGCCCTTGTTCGGCAGCCACGATGGCCAGCATGTAGTCGGCTTCTTGCACACGGTCGCGGTCGCGCGATCGGGCCTTGAACTCGGTCAATTTGTCGGAGCATCCGGGATAATTGTGGAGCTCGAAAAACTCTTTTCCTTCTTGAAACAGTCTGTCGGCGCGTTCAAAGCGGTAGGGGCGTTGCCCGTGACTCGCCAAACAGCCTGTCATCAAACACAGCAAAACGATAATTCTTTTCATATTCAAAACAGCATCTGTAATTACGAGTTAAATGGTTACGAGTGATAAGTTTTCGGGGCACTCGTAGCATGTATAATTTATTCTCCCCCGGTTGACTTTCTCTCCCTTTGTGTACGGCATGTATTTACACCTCCACCACCAATGGTTGGGGTTTTTTCGTCCTTGTC
>ERZ772917.1796-NODE-1796-length-11651-cov-4.212660_pt1 | contig 11651 bp, 7 predicted proteins | sample MGYA00511187_ERZ772917 | MGnify/ENA primary metagenome ERZ772917 (study PRJEB29015, sample SAMEA2737925) | human oral metagenome | biome: human oral; feature: human-associated habitat; material: dental | place: China | collected 2012 ... | reverse complement strand
GTGACGGTCCGGGAGAGCCTTCCGGAGTTCAGCGTCCTCCTTCCCGTCTACTACAAGGACCGGGCTGCGTTCCTGCGCCGTTCCCTGACGTCGGTGACCGTGGACCAGGAGCTGCCCCCCGACGAGGTGCTCCTGGTGCGTGACGGCCCGGTGCCGTCCAGCCTGGAGGACGTCCTCGTCGATGCCGAGTCCGGGAAGCTGACCGACGGCGTACCCGTGCGTGTGCTCAGGCTGGAGAGGAACCAGGGCCTGGCGCGGGCCCTGGAGGAGGGACTCGCCGCCGTCTCGTACGACACCGTCGCGCGGCAGGACGCTGACGATATCTCACTGCCCGCTCGTTTCTCCTGCCAGCTGCCGCTGATAGCCAAGGGCTACGAGCTCGTCGGATCCGCTATTCAGGAGTTTGTTGACGAGGCCGACCAGGAGGGCCTGGTGAGGCGTCAGCCCGCGAGTATGGAGGGTATCCGTCGCGCCCTGAGCATCCGCGACCCCTTCAACCACCCCTCCGTGGTGTTCAGCGCGAGCAAGGTCCGTTCTGCCGGCGGCTACCAGGACCTGGATCTCATGGAGGACTACTGGCTCTTTGCCCGGATGGTCCACTCCGGGGTCCGGGCCGTCAACGTCCCGGAGGTCCTGGTACGTTACCGGGTCGGCGCCGGCGCCTACGCCCGTCGCGGCGGCCTGCGCCTGCTGCGTAGCGAGCTGACCCTCCAGGCCAGGATGCGCCGTTCCGGTATCGTGACACGTTCTCAGTTCGTGCGTAATATCGTGGTGCGGGCTGGATACAGGCTGGTGCCGACCCCGGTGAGGGCGACAGCCTACAGGGGGGCGCAGCGTGCGCTCCTGCGTCGTCGAGGCTGAGACCGGGGCAGGCGGCCTAGCGCGCCCCACGTCCAGGCGGTGGCCGGCTGCATAAGGCGGACGCCACCTCACGGCCAGGGTCCGGGGTGGCAGCAGAGGCTGAGGAACGAGGAGGAACGTGAGGCACGGTACCCGTTCGCTGGGTGCGGCACGCCCGAGGAAGACTCTTCGGGGGGACATCCAGGCCCTACGCGCGCTGGCGGTGCTCATGGTCGTTGGCGTCCACCTGTGGCCCTCACGGCTCAAGGGCGGCTTCGTGGGGGTCGACATCTTCTTTGTCATCTCCGGCTTTCTCATTACCTCCCACCTCCTGCGTGAGCTCGACGCCACCGACAGCATTAGCCTGGGGCGCTTCTACGCCCGACGTGTGCGGCGTCTCCTGCCTGCCGCCTACCTGGTCATCCTCGTCTCGGCGGCTGGTGTCGTCCTGCTCATGCCCTGGGACCTGTGGGGGCGCAACTTCACCGAGCTGGCCGCCTCCGTCGGCTACGTGCAGAACCTCTGGCTGACGGCGCAGTCGGTGGACTACCACGCCCAGGGGCAGGCTGCCACCGTGGCCCAGCACTACTGGTCGCTGTCGGTTGAGGAGCAGTTCTACCTGGTGTGGCCTGCCGTCCTGCTGGCCCTACGTCACCTGTTTGGCCGACGCCGGTACGCCCAGGGGGGTGGGGACACGTTCCGCAGGTTCCTCGTGCTCGGGTCGGTCGTGATCGTCCTGGTGTCCTTCGGGTTCTCCCTGTGGTTTACCGGGTTCAGCCCGAGGCAGGCGTACTTCTTTACCCCGGTGCGTTTCTGGGAGTTTATGACCGGAGGTTTCCTCGCGGTTCTGTCTCCCTGGATCTCCCGGGTGCTCGGCGGCGCGACCGCGTTCGTGCTGGCCGTGGCCGCCTGGGCGGGACTGGTGGTCAGCGGGTTCGTCGTGGACCCGGCGAAGCCCTTCCCAGGGTGGTGGGCGGTCCTGCCGGTGGTGTCAACGGCGTCAGTCATTGCTGCTGGTTGCTCCGGGGCGGTGCCGGGACTGCGTCTCCTGACGGACCTCAGGGTGGTGCGCCTCCTGGGCGACGCCTCGTACTCGATGTACCTGTGGCACTGGCCGTTCATTATCCTGCTCCCTCATCTGCTGGGACGTTCCGTCCTGCTTCCTGAGAAGCTCATGATCCTGGTGGCGACGACCTTCCTGGCGGTCCTGACCAAGAGGTGGGTCGAGGAGCCGGGACAGCGGGTGAAATGGGGTGTACGTCGTACCTTCGCCGTGACGGCCGGTGCCATGTCCGTGGTCCTGGGCCTGTGCGCCGGCTCGGTGGTCTGGGCCCACAGGTCTATTGCGTCCGCTGCCGCGGCACAGCGGGACTTTCTCGACCAGGAGTGCTCCGGTCCGGCTGCCCTGCTCAGGACCGAGTGCCGCGACCACGTCAACGACCCCCTGGTATCGACCGTCCTGGGGCAGGACGCCGAGTACTTCCGGGAGATCCCCGGGTGCGTGTGGCTCTCCGACGCCCAGGACAACGGTATGCCGTCCGTCTACGAGTGCGACTACACCCCGGCCGGGCAGAAGCCTTACACGGTCATGCTCATTGGGGACTCCCACGCCCAGCAGTGGGAGGGCACCCTTGACGCCGTCGCCAAGCGTAACGGCTGGCGCATGCGCCTGAGCCTCAAGGGCGGGTGCCCTATCGCCCACCTCCCCCTGTCCATCGGGGATCCCAAGGCCGAGGCAGAGTGCAGCAAGTCCCAGGCGGCCGTCGACGAGTACGTCCTGGCCCAGGCGCCGGACGTCGTCGTGTACTCCACGTACGCCATCGGGGAGCACGTCGACGACGGGACAGGGCGCAGCCAGGGCGCGATGTACTCCGACGCCCTGGGGGCCACGTGGTCCCGGTGGGCGGCCAACGGTACGCGGGTGGTGGTCGTCGCGGACACGCCCCTCAACGACGCCGTCCGGCCGGCTGAGTGCGTGACCACTAACGCCAGCAACCCGGGGGTCTGCGCCCGCCCGCGTTCCGAGGCGCTCCCGGACTCCCCCATGAGCACGGCGGTGAGGGCGCTGGGGGATCCTCGGGTCACCCTCGTGGACCTGACCGACGCCTTCTGCGACGAGACCCAGTGCTACGCGGCGGTCGGGGGCCTCCAGGTCTACTACGACTACAACCATGTCCAGCGGGCCTACGCCATGAAACTTGTGGACCAGCTCGACGCCGGGATCAAGCGGTAGACATAAGATGACGCACGTACTGGTGGACGGGGCGGAGTGACGGCGCAGGTGGGGCCGACGGTGCCCGGAGGCTCGTCGCGCACCAGAAGGTGACGATAACCACTGCCGCGGGGAGGGGGCTGGCGGGGCTCGTCAGGGCAAATAAACAGGCTTGAAATATGGCATACTTTTGCCCCCCTCATAGAACAGAAAAAACCCTGTATAGAAAAGAATGATGCAAAACGGATTTTCCAATACGCCACAGATCCCGCCGGTCACGCAGAACCTGATCATCATCAATGCCCTCTGCTGGTTAGCGAGTTTAGTCTTACCTCGCCTCGGAGTCGACCTGATCGAATGGGGCGGGCTGCACTTCCCCGGCACGCACGCCTTCCACTGGTTCCAGCCGCTCACGTACATGTTCCTGCACGACACGCGCTCCATCGGCCACCTCTTTTTCAACATGTTCGCCGTCTTCATGTTCGGGCGCGTGTTAGAGGCCACCTGGGGCCCACGTCGCTTCCTCGTCTTCTACCTCATCACGGGCGTCGGTGCGGCGCTGATTCAGGAGCTCACGTGGCTCTATCAGATACAAGACCTGGCTGCGCAGAATGGCATCAGCGTCATGCGGCAGATCGCCCTCGATCCAGGTGTAGCTATGCTCGTCACCATCGGAGCCTCAGGAGCCGTCTTCGGCGTGCTGCTGGCCTTCGGCATGCTTTTCCCCAACGCTCCGCTCTACGTCATGTTCGTGCCAATCCCCATCAAAGCCAAATACTTCGTGATCATCTACGGGCTGATCGAACTATTCATGGGGGTGGCCAATTTCTCGAACGACAACGTGGCCCACTTTGCCCACCTCGGCGGCATGCTCTTCGGCCTCATACTCATACTCTACTGGCGGAAGAAAGACAGAGGCAATGGAAGACTTTCTTACTAAGCTCCGTCGGTCGTACGCCGCCGGCAGCCTGCTCACTAAGCTGCTATATATAAATGTAGGCGTCTTCCTCCTCGTGCGCGCGCTGCTGATCGTGTTGCGACTCTTTAACGTCGAGGGTGCGCACGTGCTGGCACTCCTGCAGGCTCCGTCGGACGTGAGGCTGCTCCTGCTTCGGCCGTGGACGCTCGTGACGTACATGTTTCTGCATATCGACGTGCTGCACTTGCTCTTCAACATGCTTTGGCTCTATGCCTTCGGGCGCATCTTCCTGCTCTTCCTCGACGGCCGACGGTTAGTCGGCATCTATGTCACCGGTGGCATCGCTGGGGCACTGCTCTATGTAGTTGCCTACGCCGTCTTCCCCTACTTCCGCGACATGGGCATGACGAGTTATCTCATGGGAGCCTCGGCCTCCGTCATGGCCATCGTCTTTGCCGTCTCGTTTTACCGTAAAGATTACACCATCAACCTTCTGTTCATCGGGCAGATCAAGCTCCTCTACTTGGCGTTAGGCGTCTTTGCCATCGACTTCTTTTCCATCACTTCGGCCAACGCCGGCGGACACATTGCGCACATCGGTGGCGCTCTGTGGGGCCTTCTTTTTGCGTTACAAATACAGCGCGGACGCGACCTCACAGCGCCGATCAATGCCCTCATCGACCGCCTTGCGAACATGAAGAAGCGACGGGAGCCGCGCATGAAAGTCTCCGTCGGAGGCGGCGGACGGGCGGAGAGTGACGCTGCTTATCGCGAGCGGAAACGTCGCGAGGCGGACGCCCTCGACGAGATTCTTGACAAACTCCGTCGGTCGGGTTACGAGAGCCTTTCCTCCGACGAAAAAAAGGTGCTCTTCGACGCCAGCCGGGCGCAGGGTGGGGGAGGTGCAGAGCGATGAAGAAGCTGTCACGCATCGGCGCCGTCACGCTTCAGGCTGTCCACATTCCAGCGCTGCTGTTGCTGCTCGTGTCGGCCTATTCTGGGCTCATGCCGCCTGATCGTGGTCCGGCTCTTGTCACTTACCTCGGGCTGGCCTTCCCGATCGTGCTGTTGCTAAACGTCGGGCTGCTTATCGTCCGCCTTGTCCGTCGCGATCGCGCCTACACGATTGCCGTCATCATTGTGCTACTCCTTAGCCGGCGGGCGATAGAGTACTACACCCCGCTGCATTTCTTCCGCCCCGAGGCGCCCGCGGAGCACACGCTGAAGGTGCTTACGTACAATGTCCGCTGCTTCGGCTACAAGGATCACACGCCTGAGAAGCCGAACGAGATACTCCGTTACATCGCCGCTTCAGGTGCTGACATCGTTTGCCTGCAGGAATATTTGGAGGGCGACGCCGAGAATATTCTTTCGGCCGGCAAAATCGCCCGGGCGCTGAGCATGTATCCGTATCACTATTACCGTCCGTTAGTCTACTACCGCCACTACTCCACGGGGCTGGCCATTTTCTCAAAATATCCCATTCTGAGTTCGCGCAAGGTGCGTTACGACAGCACCTTTAACGGCTCGACGGTGCACGTGATCGACGTTCGCGGACGGCGCGTGACGGTGGTCAACAACCATTTGGAGTCGTTCAAGCTGACTCAGGAGGATCGCTCGAGGTACACGGACTTTATCCGCAACGCCAACTCGTCGACGCTCGGGCGCGTGCAGGATGTCTTTGAGACGAAGGTGTCGCAGGCCTTCCGTATTCGCGCGGAGCAGGCGCGCATCGTGGCCGAGGAGATCGCGGAGTTGCCCGCGGGCGGCAGTCTGATTGTCTGTGGCGATTTCAACGACACGCCGCTCTCGTACGCTTATCGCACTGTGTGCGGTTCGCTGAGTGACGCCTATGCCGAGTCGGGCGTCGGGCCGGGAATCAGCTACAACCGCAGCATCTTCCGCTTCCGCATCGACCACCTCCTCCACTCGTCGGACATGAGGGCGTACTGCGCTACGGTGGACAACCGCGTCCGCCTGTCGGATCATTATCCGCTGTGGTGCGTATTAGAGATGGGGGAGGAAACGAAGGACTAAGAGGAGAAAAATGCCCCATGGATAATTAACGTGAGTTCGACGTAAGAATGCGGTTGATTATTGGCCGCCACAGAAAAAAGGAACTGAAAACCATTGATTATTGGCCGCCACAGAAAAAAGGAGTCGAAAACCATTGATTATTGGCCGCCACAGAAAAAAGGAGTCGAAAACCGTTGATTATTGGTTGCCACAGAAAAAAGGAGCCGAAAACCATTGATTATTGGTTGCCACAGAAAAAAGGAGCCGAAAATCATTGAGTATTGCTTCCCTCCACCACCAACTTGTAGCCTAAGCCGCGGATGTTGAGGATGCGGATGTGCGAGTCGGCAGCGAGGCGACGGCGGAGTTTGTGGATGAAGACGTGCAAGCTGTTGCGGTTGTAGGGGCTGTCGTCGTGCCAAAGGTCGAGCAGGAGGGGGCGAATCTCTACAATGCTGCCGCGGCCGAGGCTGAGTCGCCGTAGGATTTCGCACTCCATGTAGGACAGTTCCTGCACGTGGCCGTCGGCATCGAGCAAACGTTGCGCGGCTGTTTGCAACGTGTAGCGCCCGAAGCAGATGGCTGGCGGCTCGGGATCGGCTGGGGGTGTAGCCTCGCTTCCGGCCGAGGTGGTGCGGCGAAGGAGCGACTTGATGCGCACAATGAGTTCGAGCATTTTGAAGGGCTTCTTGAGGTAGTCTCCGGCGCCGAGGTCGAAGCCTTTGACAAGGTCGGCGAGCGAGGAGCGGGCGGTGAGGAAGAGGATGGGCGTCACGGCATCGATGCGGCGCATGCGGCGCACCATCTCGAAGCCGTCCATGCCGGGCATCATCACGTCGGCCACGACGATGTCGGGGCGGTGGCGCGTGAAGGCGTCTAAGCCTCGTAGGCCGTCGGCGGCGCGCTCCACCTCGAAGCCTTCGCCCTCGAGCGTGTCTTGAATGATCATTGCTAAGGCGGGCTCGTCCTCTACGAGCAGGATGCGGGGGGTGTTTTCATTTTCCATTACAGAGGGATACTAAGTGTGAACACGGAGCCGCCGCCCGGGCGGGGAGCGTACGTGATGCGTCCGCCGTGACGTTCGGCTACTTGTCGGACGTAATAGAGTCCGAGGCCGTAGCCCTTCACGTCGTGGCGGTTGCCGCCGGGCACGCGGTAGAACTTGTCGAAGATGCGACCGGCAACAGCAGGCGCGATGCCAATGCCGCGATCGCTGACGGTGAGGATGCAGAACGTGCCTTCACGACGGGCCGCGAGGCTGACTTCGGCCTCACCCGGGGTGTATTTGATGGCATTGTCGATCAGGTTGCCAACGGCATGACTCAGGGCGTCGGGATCGGCACGGAGGGTCAGGTCGGCGGGCAGGACTGCGGTGTGGAAGTGCACGGGGCGGTCGGACTTGAGGCGATAGAGCGCAGTGAGTCGGCCGAAGAGTGCACCGATGTCGACCGACTCGAGGCGCAACTCCCTCGTGCGCTGCCGCTCCATGCTCATGTCCAAGATCTGCTCCACGAGCCCACCTAAACGCGTGAGTTGCTCCATGCAAAGGCGGAGATATTGTTCGCGCTTGACGGGGTCTTCGCCTTGCCGGAAGTTCAGCAGCGCGTCGGCGGCGGAGTAGGCCGCGGCGATGGGCGTCTTCAGTTCGTGGGTCATATTGTTCGTGAAGTCATCCTTCATTTCCTCCAGCGTGCGCTGCTGCATGACGGTGCGAATGAGGTAGCGGAAGGCGACGGCCAGCAGCACGATGAGCAGCAGCGTAGTGAACAGGATGCCGCGCATCTGCCGGAGGACGACGCCCGTGAGCGAGGGCAGAAAGACGCGGTAGGAGAGGCCGCTCTCGAGGTTGAAGGGGTAGGTGGCGACATGGCCAGAGGTCGAGGCGTTAGACCGTGCGGAGGAGCGAATGACGCGGCCGGTGAGTTCGTCGACGATCTCCGAATGGTCGACGTGGAGGGTGATGCCGCGGAGGCGCAGCTCGGCGTTGAGCAGGCTGTCTAAGGCGCGTAGGTCGACGGGGAGTGTGTCGTCGATTTGCGTGTGTATGGAGGTGCGCACCTCGCGCGCCAGCTGCTCGAACTCGATGTAGGGCGATTCGGCCGGCACGACGCTGACCACAGTCAAGTGGCGCTCTCCGGCTGAAACGTTGCGCATGGTGACGATCGAGTCGCGGTCTTTTTGCTTTTCGATGATGATCGTGCTGTGCTGCGCCTTTGGCTCTGCGCGGCGCTTCTGTAGGCGGATTTGCAGCTCTTTGCTGTCGGCGCTCTCGATGCAGGCTTGGACGACGCGCTCAGCCTCAGCATGCATAGCGTCGGCAAGGCCTTTGAGGTAAAACAGATTGAAAAGGAAGAGCAGGGTGATGCCGAGTAGGATCACCATCACTGCGCGTTTGAATTTTCGGAGGTCCATAGTAGAGGGGGGGAAGTAATGGTCAATGATTAATTATAAGTGCAGCCCAAGCAACGCTACCAAAACCCGATCTTGAAGGTTTGCGACTCAATCAATGCCTCCAAAGCCCGGTAGATATAGAAGGTGTGTGGAAATTTCATTTTGATGAGTTTGTTGCGAAAAACTTGGGCATAGATGTGGCAACCGTCTAATCGGCACAAAAATTTCATCTAACCCTTCTTCTAACTCTAAACTTCCGCGTGCTCAATGCGCAATCCATATCTGATAAAACTTCATGTCGCATAAAATGGCATTTCCGATCGTCGAAGTCGTTTCATGTCGCATAAAATGGCATTTCTGATCGTCGAAGCCGTTTTATGTCGCATGAAATGGCATTTCCGATCGTCGAAGCCGTTTTATGTCGCATAAAATGGCATTTCCAATCGTTTATGCCGTTTTATGTCGCATGAAATGGCATTTCCGATCGTCGAAGCTATTTTATGTCGCATGAAATGGCATTTCCAATCGCCGAAGCCGTCATATTTCGTGTGAAATGACAATTTCTAATTGTCGAAGCTACTCTATTTCGTATGAAATGACCGTGCGACAATCTCTTTGATGCATCTCTCCGCAAAAGTATCTCGCTCGCTCGCTGCTGATTTGATCGGTAAGACTTGGTAAGACTTCGTAAGCCAGCGATAAGGATTTCGGTGAAAAAGGGACGGCACCTTTGCGGTGAATCAAAAAAGAAACTCATCATGAACATAAAAACCTTCTCCCTCCTGACCCTTACGGCTGCTCTGCTGACCTCGTTCGGTGCACACGCACAGCATCGCCTCCGGGGGCGCGTAGCCGACGCAGACGGCCAACCCGTGGCGCAAGCTGCCGTTATCCTGCAAACGGTTGATTCAGTCTATCTCGGCTCAGCCGTCACCGATTCGCTCGGAGCCTTCAGCTTCGACGCCATCGATGACCGCCCGACTTACCGCCTCATTGTGCAGCATGTGGCTTATGAAACACAGGAGCAGACCCTTCGTGGCGACGCTGGCGAGTGCCTTATCCGATTAAAAGAAAGGGCGCAGGCCATGCCTGAAATCGTCGTGCGAGGCGAGCGTCCCATTGCGCGGCTCTCCGGCGGGCGGATCATCTACGATGTGCCCCGACTCATCACCGGCGGAGTGGTGACGAATGCTTATGAGGCGCTGCTCTGCCTGCCCGGCGTGCGCGAGGAGAACGGCGCCATCACGCTGGCCGGGGCGCCGCGCCTCGCCATCCTTATTGATGGTCGTAAGATGACCGTCTCCGGCGACGCACTCCGAGCCGTCCTCCGGGCGATCCCCGCCGAGCAGGTGCAGTCGGCTGAAGTGATGTACAGCGCTCCGCCGCAGTATCACGTCCGCGGCGCCGCCGTGCTGATCGTTACTCGCGGGGCGAAGGGCACCGACGCAGGTTGGCAGGGGCAGGTGAACGCAGGATACACGCAACGGCATTATGCGAACTACTCGCTCGGCGCGGCACTCTCCTACACCACTGCGCCGTGGATGGTGCGAATCAACCTCTCCTCCGACGCTAACCACACCCGCAGCGGCCTCGACCTTGACGCCGATCACCTTTATCAAGGCACCCGCCACCCCATCGAGCAACACGACCGAGGCGAAAGTCGCAGCCGCACGCACCTCATGCGCCTCGAAACCGACTTCCGGCTCACTGAAAAGAGTCGCCTTGGCATAATTTATACTGCGCAACTCCGTACCGGCCGACGCTCCGAGGGCGGTTCCGTTGGCACGCTCGGTGCCTCCCGCAGCCAGACGTCAGACGAGCGCCCCACGCAGCTGCACAACGTCCAACTTGACCTCACCACCGGCTTTGGCCTGCGTCTCGGCTCCGAATACACACGCTACGACGAGCACCGCCAGCAGCACTTCTCTACCCGCACCGCCGACGGCCGCATCGCATCCGACTTCATCGCCCGCGATGCCCAAACCATCGATCGCCTGCGTGTCTTTGCCGACCAGAGTCACCCGCTCCGCCGCGCGGGCTGGAAGCTGAACTACGGTGCCGAATATCTCTACGCCTCCGATCGCAGCATGCAGACTTACCGACCCACCGGCGCCGACGGATCCACGCCCCCCAACGCCCGCAACATCGATAGTCGCCTGACGGAACGCACCGCCCGCCTTTACGTCGGTCTTGAGGGCGCACTATCGCCAGCCTTGACCTTCTCCGCCTCGCTCACGGGCGAGGATTACCGCTTCGCCGACGTCCGCGACCGCACGCTCTTCCCCGAGCTGAGCGCCACGTGGACCATCGCCCCAACACACATGCTGCAAGCCTCACTAACCTCCGACAAGGTCTATCCCGCCTATTGGGAAAACCACGGCGGCAGGAGTTTCCTCAACGCTTATGCTGAGGTGCACGGCAACCCGATGCTGCGCCCGCATCGCACCTACGCCGGCCGCCTGAGTTACATCCTTCGCAGCCGCTACGTCCTCACGCTCTACGCTAACCGCATGCCTGACTACTCCGTGCAACTCCCTTGGCAGGCGCCCGATCGCCCCGCACTCATCTACCAAAGCACCAATTTCGATTACAAGCAAATCGTGGGCGTCAACGTGCTCATCCCCATCCGCCTCGGCGCCGCCCTCAGTTCCCGCCTGATGGCTAACACTTTCCTCGATGACGTCCGCCACAGCCACTTCCACGACCTCGCGTTCCATCGTCGCCGCGTCGCCTTCTTCTCTCGTTTAGACAACACGCTCCGCCTCACGCCCACCCTTTCGCTCGAGCTGAACGCCGCCTACATCACGCCCAACATACAGGGCTTGGCCGACATCAACACCCTTTGGCGCATGGACGCGGGTCTGAAATGGACTTTCGCACGCGGTGCCGCTGAGCTTCGCCTCAAGGCTGACGACGTCTTCGGCACGTGGGCGCCCGGCCTGAACACTGACTACGCCTCGCAGCGCTTGCGCATGAACGTCTTCTCCGACACGCGCTCCGTGACGCTCTCGTTTGTCTATCGCCTGCGGAATTATAAGCCGGGAAAGGAGCGGAAGCTCGACACTTCCCGCTTCGGGACGCAGTGAAGGCACGCATAGAATAACCGAAGCCCCCGAACCTTCCTTCATGTGGAAAGTCCAGGGGCTTCTTTTTTATGGAGCATGTTTATGCCATCGTTTGGCCGGACTTTGGGGGGGCTTTGTCTCCTGACCCCTACCTTGAGACCTTTGAAAAAGAATTTTGGCGGCTGAAAAGCATTGCATTTTGGCTCAA
>ERZ772917.1793-NODE-1793-length-11664-cov-20.514687_pt1 | contig 11664 bp, 20 predicted proteins | sample MGYA00511187_ERZ772917 | MGnify/ENA primary metagenome ERZ772917 (study PRJEB29015, sample SAMEA2737925) | human oral metagenome | biome: human oral; feature: human-associated habitat; material: dental | place: China | collected 2012 ... | reverse complement strand
TCATGTTCTCTGGTCAATTTGGTATGCAATATAACAGCTATCAGATCAGCAATCCGTCGGTCGAGCTCGCCAAGTCAACTGATACATCCGACGTCCACCATACGTTGGGCATCCATCCCGTCTACAAATCCATCAAAAATCTCCGCCCAAAAACTGTGCAGGATTTGCTAAAAAACCTACGTCCCATCATGGAATTTTTGCCCGAGACGCTACCAGAACACATTGTTCAGCGACAAAAACTAGTCAGCCGCGCGGAAGCCGTCAGGTTCCTCCATGCGCCAAACAATCATCAGGAAATTGCCCGCGGTCGTGAGCGCTTGGCGTTTGAAGAGTTGTTTGAAATGATCTTAGCGGCACAATTTAATAAGCAAGAGCAAACCAAGTTGACTGGCTGGCGCATCCCGTTCAATCAGCCAATCGTCAAGCAATTTGTTGAGCAACTGCCATTCCCCCTGACCAACACGCAGCGCCGTGCTGCCTGGCAGATTTTACAAGATTTAGAGTCTGAGCATCCGATGAACCGCTTGTTGCAGGGCGATGTCGGCTCGGGCAAAACGGTGGTCGCTGGACTAGTGGCGGCGGAAGTGGCGCAGGCTGGTTTCCAGACAGCCATCATGGCGCCAACGGATATTTTGGCGGCTCAGCACGCTAAAACGCTGGATGAGCTGTTATCGCCGTTTGGTGTGTCGGTGGCCCTACTGACAGGGCATGTTAAGGGCGTTCAGCGGAGGCAGCTGCTGGATAACTTGGCAAATGGCAACATCAACGTGGTGGTTGGTACGCACGCGCTGATTCAGGAAAAAGTGGCGTATCATAAGCTGGGGTTTGTGGTGATTGATGAGCAACATCGATTTGGTGTCAAGCAGCGTCAGGCGTTGCTGCAGAAAGCGGACTATATGCCGCACCTGCTTAGCATGACTGCCACGCCGATCCCGCGGAGCTTGGCGTTGACTTTGTATGGTGAATTGGATATCTCGATCTTGGACGAGCTGCCAGCTGGACGCCAGCCGATTGAAACGAAAATTTGGTCGCCGGCTTCAGCGCCAAAACTCTACGAGGTGATTGATCACGAACTGGCTCAGGGCCGCCAAGCCTACGTCATTTGTCCGTTGATTGACGATAACCCCGACAATGATAAAAAGTCGGTCGAGGCGGAATATCATAAATTGGCAAAAACGATGTTTCGTCATCGCCAGGTCGGATTGTTACACGGTAAATTGCCGCCGGAGGAAAAAGCCGCGGTTATGCAGCAGTTTGCGGACGGCGACATTGATATGCTAGTGAGCACCACGGTGGTGGAAGTTGGCGTTAATGTGCCGAACGCCACGGTCATGCTCATCGAAAATGCTGATCATTTTGGACTCAGCCAGCTTCATCAGTTGCGCGGTCGGGTTGGGCGCGGCCAGCATCAGAGCTTTTGCCATTTGATGTTGTCGGGTCACGATAAACCATCCCAGCGCCTCAGGGAAATTGAGAAATCCCAAGACGGCTTCTACTTGGCGGAAGTTGATTTGAAGCTGCGCGGTCCTGGCGAGATTTACGGCCGAGCGCAACATGGCGCGCTCAACCTAAAAATTGCCTCACTGAGCGACACGCCGCTGATCGCCCGTGCGCAAACGGAGGCCGAGCGCTTTGTCAAAGAGGGGCAGGATTTGTTACAATATAACCATCTGGCGCGTGCCGTCAGTCGCTATCAGCGATTAACCGTTTTGAATTAATATGTATGCAGGAACAACAATTAGAGATGGCTCTGGTCGATTTATCGGTGTTCATCAAAAGATAGATCGAGTGGCCAGGCGACATCTGACGCCAATGCTGCCTGATTGGTGTGAGTTTCCTGATATCAAAGACATTCTGCATTTTGAAGGCAAAAACGGCCCTGACGGCGTCAAGCGCAAAAGTCCAGCCGTTGACGAGCCGTGGCACTTCATTAATCCAGACGATCCGAATGACACGGCACTTTTGGAGATGATTGACCAGCATATTGATAACCTAGCGAAGGCGTTGCAGAACTATAATTCTGAACGAGCTGCCTTTGAAGCGGCGTGGATGGCACATGCCATCACGGATGGTTTGACGCCAGCGCATCATTTTCCGCTGGAGCACGCCATGCAAGAGTTGCGCGGTGGCGAAGGCCTGGAGACGCGAACATCCATCCTCAAGAAAAACGTCATGAAGGGCGACACGGGGATTGAGCTCATCAAAAACAATTGGAAGTTTTGGGGTGCTAAAGGCATGATGACTATGCACGTAGCGTTTGAAGCGGGCGTGGCGAGCGTAGTGGCCTATCCGCGCTTCAAGGACGCCGTGCCTAGTGAAGCTGAGATTTTGCAGGTCAAGCAGCAAGGCTATCGAGAATATTATCTAGAGCAAGTGCATGCTGTGGCCGACCTAAATATGTATGACAATTTTGGTAAAAACGGCTGGACGACGGACTTGGCGTGGCAAACCAACCATGAACTGATGCCGATCATCATCAAAGCCGTCATGCTGGGCTGGCTAGCGTCGGTGTGGAAGCTTGAGGCCAAACGGTGAGAGTGCGCATCATTGCTGGCGAATTCGGCGGACGATTCATTCAAACCCCGCCAGGCTCGACGACGCATCCCATGGGCGAGCGGGTGCGTTCGGCAATGTTTAACTCATTGGGTGAAACAGTCCGCGGTGCGCGAGTGTTGGACGCCTTTGCTGGTTCTGGCGCAATTGGCTTGGAGGCGCTCAGTCGTGGTGCCGAGTCAGTGGTTTTTGTGGAACGAGACCGGGTCGCGCAGCGCGTCATTGCTGAAAACATAACCAGTTTGGGTGTCGATGAAAAATCTATTGTAATAAAAACAACGATATCAAATTGGCTGGAAACTGCGGATGCAACAGGGGAGTTTGATATTATTTTTGCTGATCCGCCATACCACAATCCTCAGTTTTCCACAGTTTCGCGACTAATGGGTCTACTCAAACCTGGTGGGACTATGATATTATCACATCCAGGAATAGGTGAGGTGCCAATTCAAGACAAAACTGTTGTGGTGGACAGTCGTAGTTATGGGGAGGCGCACCTCACCAAGTTCCTACGATTGTAAAAACAATATGACTCAATAATCTCGTTCTGATGTTTGTCAGGACGTTTTTTGTTGTATGGAAAAACCCGCTGGAAGTAGAGAGCCAGCGGGTTTTTCTGTTTGAAGAGGTTAGCAATATGGCGTTGATAACCTCTTGTAGACAGAATAACTACACTGACTGCTCTTGAAAGAGGTGACTCAATCCGGCTTAGTAGCGAGAATTATAGGAGCGACGGAGATTGGCTGAATTGATCAAAGCAAATATGTCAGAAAGCGATCTTTAACAAATTGGACTTATCAGTAAAGCATAATATTGTTAAGTATCACTCTGGTGGGCATGTATTGTCTGGGCCTCTTTAGATATTGGTTATTTTGTGGAATATACAGGCACTGCACGCCCACCGGTGTGATACTTAACGCAATAAAAAGCAAAAGGAGAAAAACAATGAAAAAGAAAAATATAAATTGGAAGCAAGTATTTGAAAAAGCCAAATCAATCTTATTGATTATCTTGATCACTGCAGGTATATCATTCTACGCAGGCATTCAATATCAGATTAATAAGACGGAGGAAGTGGACAATAGAGTTCGTCAAGCGACTTTACAGTTAAAAAAATAACTCGGAAGTCTGCAGCTATTTCCGAGACAAATAAAAGCGCTGCAAAGATAGATCCAAAAGTCGAACCAACCGTATCGCAATCAAAATCAGTTGCGATATCGGGCTGCGAATTGGTTCGACGGGAACTGTCAAAATATTCAGGATGGGATGTTAGTCTGATGTTAGCTATCTCTAAGGCCGAGAACAGAAGCTGTAATCCACTCAATCATAATCTTACCAACTCTGAAAATCACGGGGTATGTGTTGGTAGTTATGGTGTGCTACAAGTTGGCTGTCTACATTTTCAACCAAACGATGATAGGAACGATACTGTAACGGTTGTAAGAGTTGCGTATCGCGTATGGCAATCTCAAGGGTATAGAGCATGGACTACATATCGCACAGGGGCGTATAAGGAGAATCTATGATGGCAGATAAACAAAGTTTATTATCTAGTGTGAAGCTAGAGTACGAAAGACTAGAAAGTGAAGACTATCTAATAAGACGTCTTCGGAATTGGCGTAATCGTATGCGTCGTAAGCAGAGGGGTAAGAATGTACATAAGAGCAACGCATAAGAAGTTTGATCTAGATAGTATTAAGGCTGTGGCTACTTGTCCAGAGTGTAAATCTAAGCATCTCATGATATCCAGAGGAAGACTCACTTGTCGTAATTGTGGTACTGAGATAGGCAGACTTGGTAAGACTAACAAATATGGTGCTAAGCGCACTGAGATGAATGGTAAGATATACGATTCAAAGTTTGAAGCACAAGTAGCTGCCGAGCTAGAAGTTGAAAAGAACCTCGGCCAGATAAAAGACTATGACACTCAATACAGAATAGAAGGTTGGGTCTATGACGAAAACGGCAATCCAGCATTCCCATATCGTCACAAAGTAGACTTTAGAATACATAATCTAGACGGATCATTCACTTTACGCGAAGCAAAAGGTGTAGAAACTGATGACTATAAATGGCGACGTAAGATTCTGGAAAAGGTATGGTTACCTGCTCACCCTGAATATACGTATGAAGTGGTGTATCAGAACAATAAGCGCTATAAGCGAAAAGGAGTGTCTGTATGATAACTCAAAGAAAGAAGGCGGCACTTGCGCTATGGAGATTACACAAAGCCATGAGTAATACTGTAGACTCACTCATAATCAACAGAGAAGATATACCTTCTGCCGATCAGTGGATAAATGACTTAGAGTCTGACATGGAGGTGGTCAAAGATTGGATTAGCGCGTTATCTGATAATTATTAAATAGTCTGGTGCCCAGATCTACGCTTGTACCATTGGCGTAGAAATTTGTAAAGTGTGCGGTTAAATGACTAGTTCCATGCCTTTAATACGGAGTCTCCTACTTAATCTAAAATCTAGTAACAGCCAGACTTTTCTTCCCAAAAAACAATTTAATACATCCATTACAAGGAGAAGTGATATATGAAAAAACCAGTAGCAGAAGTAAATGTCAAGGTATTTAGTGAAAAAAACGGTCATTACAAAGCCGACACTTCCGTCAGTCTAAACTCTGACGATTTAGAGGTTGTTCTTATTACACTAGAAACTTTAGATAATTTATCAAAAAACATTATCAATGAAAAAACAAAGGAATTCGTAAGAAATATCTTTAAGGGCGCTATAACAGACGATGAACTAGAGAAAATTATTATAGATACTGAGAAAAAAGAATGTACACGCTAATTTGGATACTATTCATAGCACTAATTCTAATTCTCGTAGCTATCTCAGAATATGAAATAGCTAAACAAGACGAGGAATGGATGAAAGAAGCAAAGGAGAAGAATCAATGGAAAAAGAAGTAAAGCCTTACTATGAAGATGACTATCAGTCATTAGACGAGATGAGTACTATTGACTTACTAGAGATGAGGGAGGGCGCATTAGAAGAATTAAACGAACGAGAGTTTATTATTCATCGAATCAATCAGATATTAGATAGCCGAATAAATGGCGAAACGCCCAAATTATTCTAAGGAGAAAGAATGGCAGGAAATAGAATTGGTGGGTTAAAAGCCGCCGCCAAGAACCTAGAAAAAAAACCCAAATTTTTATAGAGAAATTGGCAGGAGAGGTGGCTCTGCATCTTTTGCGACACACGGCACATATAAAGGATTTGCTGCTAATCCAGCACTAGCGAAGATAGTAGGAGCAAAGGGAGGACGTGTTAGTAGAAGGAGGAAGCGTGAAGCGTTATAAACTACTTAAAGATTTACCAACATTCAGAGCTGGACAGTTAGCATATATCTCTAAAACGGGAAATCTTATTGCTGGTACTCCAGAAAACCAAAAGACCACAGAAACGGGCTTAATAATAATGATTTACCACGAAACTACCCTGAAAAAGTTTCCAAATATTCTCACAGAGTGGTTTGAGGAAATCCCAGAGTTAACAGGCGGTATTCATTGGAAGCCAAATAATGGTGATGAATATTGGTACACAGATGATTGTGGTGGTGTTTATCGCGACCGCTGGGACGATGAACCTATCCATGTTTGGCGTTACTCGCTTGGCTTGATAAAACGCACCAAAGAAGAATGCGAAAAAGCTCGCAATCGTCGACTAGCTGAAGTCAGACTGCAGCGAACTTCAACGTTTAAGCCAGACTTTGAGAATGACAATGGTGGATGGGTTGTTTATTATAACCCTAGAGAGAATAGGCTCGAGGTACAGGAAGTCTATCGCCTTGAATATGGAGAAATTGTACGCTACGAAACTGAAGAAGACGCTCTAAAATCTATTAAAGAAAATGAACGAGATTGGCGAATTCATTTTGGAGTTGAATAATGGTAATGGCAAAACTACATACGATTTGTGGCAACTGTGGCTGTCTTATTGAAGACCAAACGCTCGAACTAAGCTACAACTCAGATGAAGACCAGTATGACGTTAATCTACAATGTCCAAACTGTACGACTTTACATTTTTTCGACGTAGAAGTTGACGAAGATAAGAGTAATGCATAAACACCATTAACCAACGACCTACCATACGTCAATAAACTGGGTGAAATTAAACCAATCGGGTACAAATCGTACCCTGTAGAAAACCATTTTCGACAAGTGACGAAATTGGTTTAGAACATTAACAATTCAACCGCATAACTGGACAGATGATATGCACAACCCCCACCCTGGGCTCGTTAATTTATTTTGCGTGCGACCAGGGGAAAACCGTGGAACGTCTTGGGATTTCTGGGTCCGTACGAATAACGTGTATCGTCTGTTCAACTGGTAGCATCAGTGTCTAGGCTTTTCATTTGTCTATAGAATTGAGTGCAGGTGGAAATCGGCTCAATCTGGTGCTATCAACTAGCAACATCAACTAAATTAACAAAACATGTTAATGCTATACACCTGGTGTTGTCAACTGGCTATATAAGCAGTGAACTAGCAGTCGCTAGTTGCTCATCGCAGTAAGTGCAGTTCCTAACCTGTATTAGCTGGTAACGGGCAGATGTAAATTAAGTCCCGTGTGAGTTTTTCCTAGCTGCTTATGTAGCCAACCAGTTATGTGGTTGATGTAAATGATGAATGGATGGTATGAACTATGACAAACAACAACACAGTAGACGAGCGAATGCTAAAAATAGTTGAGCTCGCTCGAACTGGTATAGGTGGCGAGAAAGAAGCCGCCCAGCGTATCCTACAAAGGATTTGCGCCAAACAGGGGCTATCATACGAGGATCTGATCAACAGCACCTCAGAAAAATGCAGCGAACACCTAATTGTAACAGGCAAACTAACCAAAAGCGAGCAAACAATAGCGGCACAGGTTATGTATAGATTTGCAACCAGTAAAGAGCACCCCGAGCTATGGACGTCGAGGAGTAGACACAACCGCGCCCTAAAAGGCTTTATAGCCGTATGTACCCCAACCCAGGCAGCAGAAGCACAATACGCCGTAGATCTATTCCTGAGAGCCTATCGTGCAGAGTTAAAGCGAATACAGCGTGAAACTAATATCGCATTTGTAATAAAGCATAGACTGTTCGCACAGTACGAGACAGAGGGCGACAACAACGAAGAACTAACAGAGGAAAAACGTGCAGAACTAACCCGAGCCCAGCTAGCTAGCTACAATATGGCAGAAGTGCCTATGTATAAAGCAATAGAACAAGGTAATACAAGACAGGATGAATGATCGGTAAACGACTAATATCAACTAAACTGCACAAAATCGTGTAAATAAGGAGTTTCATAATGGCATTGAAGAATTACACAACAAGCATATCAGTTGAAAAGACGCTGAGCGAGATTCAAGGTAAGCTCGCCTATGTTGGCGCAAAGCGCATCATGACCGAGTACGACGACACAGGCAATGTTGTCGCTCTTAGCTTTCAGTTGGAGCTCAATGGTCAACAATTGGCATTTAGCCTACCTACCGACTGGCGGCCAGTTGCTCAAGTATTAGAGCGTCAGCGTGCTGCGCCAAAAAGTCGCCTTGAAGAACAGGCACGTCGTACAGCCTGGCGCATTACTAAAGATTGGGTAGACGCTCAAGCGGCTATCATAGAAACGAAGATGGTAACGACGACGCAAGTATTTTTGCCCTACACAGTCACTAGCTCAGGTAAGAGTTTATATCATAGATTTTTGGAAGATGGGCATCTCATGATCGGAAGCGGTAATGTCAACTAAACCACTAATTTTGTGGACATAAGAAAGGAGATGTCAATGAAAATCATAGCAGAAGATCCAGCTGAAGAAGCTCTACTGTGGCGCATTAAAGCCCTGAGTGACGAGCTGGTAAATCAAGATAATCGATCCACTGATATGCCGGTGTGGACGATTCTAGATAATAACAAAGCTGGTAAAGATTACGGCGCGGTCATGTACTTTACTGGCAAAGCCGCCGAGCGGCACATCGACGAAAACGACCATCATTACGAGAATCCAACGACATATATTCGTAGCGCTCACGACAACCGAGAGCTAAAAGATGTTATTCACCTACTCATTCTAGCTGGCGGCAATGAAATACCAAGTAACCATTATGGGGTTTTGAGAGATGCGTGATATTAAATTCCGCGCTTGGAGTAAATCAGATAATAAATACTACTATAGAGTTTTAGTAGGAAATACTGATAACACTGATGACCAGTACGTATGTAGTAGCGTCTATGATGGTGATAAGTGGGTTCATTTTGACGAGTATTGCGGTGTCATTGAGCAATACACTGGCTTAAAGGATAAGAACGGCACAGAGATTTATGAGGGCGACGTCGTAAAAGTTGAGGGAGATGGCGAGATTTACCGAGTGAAGTGGATTCACAGTGGATTTGGTCTTGAGCCACGATACAATTCGCCGCGTTACCCAGTACTAGGCAATGTTGAATTACGTAAAAAAATTGAAGTCATTGGTAATATCCATGAAAACCCTGAACTATTGGAGGAGAAATGAAAACTACCCCAACATCCATACTTGACGCTTGCTGTGGTGGACGTATGTTTTACTTTGAAAAAGATCACCCAAATATTCTGTACATAGATCGCCGCCGCGAAACTGTCGAGATGAAAGATAGAGACAAAATCAGGACACTAGAAATCAACCCAGACTTTGTTATAGACTTTACCGACATGAAGTTTCCTGATGAGTGCTTTAATTTCGTCGTTTTCGATCCGCCCCACCTCATCAACTGCGGCAAGAACAGCTGGCTCGCCAAGAAATACGGCAAATTGGACAAAGACACTTGGCAAGAAACCCTGAGTAAAGGCTTGAGCGAATGCCTACGTGTTGTAAAGCCCGGCTGTGTTGTTGCTATGAAGTGGAGCGAGCGTGATATTAAAACCACAGAATTACTAAAAATATTACCTCAAAAACCAGCCTTCGGTGATAAATCTGGAATGACGCGATGGCTGTTTTTCGTGAAAGGAGTGGATGATGAGAATATCTAGTTTTATACATCAAAAAAGAATCAAGTGGCTGAAGTGGCGAATTAAACGAAATGGAGTTTGGCTTGATTGTGCAAGAGATGCTTACAACCGTGCCTGTGCCAAGGGAATCCGGAGCTACCACAGGTCTCGGCCGTTTGTGCAGCAGATACTCCACTACGAGAATAAAATATTGTTATGTAGCGCAAAAATCGTTTACCTAACGGAAAAAATGAGCAAGAGAAATGACGAAAAGTGAGCTAAAACCATCTATCCAGTGTGATAAATGTCATAAGTGGATAAAATACAACGATCACTTTGGCTATAGTCACTACTGCAGTGGACGTGTAAAAGATATTTATAGAGTTGCACGTAAAAGACTGCTCTCTATAAACTCCCTTCGAAATCGTCATGCTCAAATTTTTGGAATGCGTGATATTGCCAACGATTTAAATTCTGCGAGCGTAGTGTACGATCCAGAAGCCGATAAACTATTAAGAAAGGAAATTGAAATGAAGAAAGCTATAACAGACCTCCCTACACCAGAAGAGGTCACCCGAATCACTGAAACTTTAGATTTAGCAAGCAAACTAGATAACGCTGTCATTGCTAAATTAAGCAGCTCCAAAAACAAAAGCTCTACACCAAAAATTGGCGAACTGTGCGGTATGGATTTGCTAATCGACCTGTCTAGCGCGCCAGATGAGGCAAAATATGAGCTGTATTTTAAGGCGCGGACTATACTTGAGAAAATAGCGTCCGAATAACTGGCAATTTCCTTCCTATAATAGTATTATTGAACCATGATATTAAAGCGTAAACTTACTATTGACAACCAGACCATAGCAGTTATGAACATTGACGGAGCCGACTATATATCGCTGACAGATATGGTTAAGAACATCGAGGGCGATGATCATATCAGAAACTGGATGAGAAATAGGGAGACTGTTGAATTTCTTGGTTTGTGGGAGCAATTTAATAATCCAAATTTTAAACCCGTCGAATTCGACGGGTTTAAAAAACAAGCAGGTTTAAACTCATTCGTTCTGTCCCCTCAAAAATGGGCTAACGCCACGAATGCGATAGGAATAATATCAAAGAGTGGACGCTACGGTGGTACCTACGCACACAAAGATATCGCCTTTGAGTTTGGTACTTGGATCAGCGCCGCGTTCAAGCTATATCTTATTAAGGAATACCAGCGACTCGTTGAGATTGAGAGTAATCAATATAATTTAGAATGGAATGTGCAGCGCATACTTTCAAAAACTAACTACACAATACATACCGATGCGATCAAAGATAAAGTTATACCGACAACTCCGATATGGAATAAAAGTTTTACTTATGCAGGAGAGGCTGACTTACTAAATCTTGCATTATTCGGCATGACAGCTAAAGAATGGCGTAAGGCTAACCTTACCGAGGCGAGGCAAGGCAGAAACATTAGAGACGTAGCTAGTATAAACGAGCTGATCATACTGTCAAACCTCGAGACTCATAATGCGCAGTTTATTCGCGATGGTTTGAGTAAGGAGATTCGTTACGAGCGGCTGGCGAATATTGCAAAAATACAAAGAGAATCTCTCCACAGAGTAGATCCAATTAAATCAATTAAAAAACTGACTAATGAAACATATCACCTTGCATCGCGCGGTGAATTAGATTAAAGTCATAAAAATGAATAAAAAATAGAAAAAATGTTGGAGAATCTGAAAAACTCGTGATATGGTGAATATGTAATAGCCACGAGCGGTAATGCCGCAGTAGGCTCGCAGAGAAATCTGGGGGCTTTTTATTTTGGAAAAGAAATTATGAAAGCAAGCGATTTAGGTAAAGACTATCAAGAATCAAGGACAAATATGATCCACACGCACGAGACATGGCGTGTCTTACTCGATATTGCCTATGCCAAGCTGTCTACTGAGAAGGGCTTTAAGTCTCGTGTTCGTGAGGGTAGCCTGAGTTCGCTGATATTAGAACGATCCTCCCGCGTGGTGGCGCAGCTGCCAACCGGACGCATCCGCTCACTTAGCCGCCGAGACCAAGGTAAAGCAATGCTGATGGACTTAGTTTGGACTAAGTACGTTATCCCCAACGCCAAAAGTCAGT
>ERZ772917.1792-NODE-1792-length-11664-cov-75.801016_pt1 | contig 11664 bp, 14 predicted proteins | sample MGYA00511187_ERZ772917 | MGnify/ENA primary metagenome ERZ772917 (study PRJEB29015, sample SAMEA2737925) | human oral metagenome | biome: human oral; feature: human-associated habitat; material: dental | place: China | collected 2012 ... | reverse complement strand
CGCTTGTCACATGCAACGTGTCGCGCATCGGCCAGGATCGGACGAGCTCACCCGAATTGAAGGACTCGGCGACCTGAGCGCGCGTGACCGCGGTGCAGCGCGCGCCGATCGCCCACGGGATCGCACGCACCATCTGGCCTTGGACAGCGAGCAGCAACTTGACGGCGGACACGGGATCGCTGCCGCGTGTGAGCGGCACCAGCCCCTGGGCGACGATGCGCGCCAGGCTGGTATCGGCCACCGCCACCATCAGAACAGCCGGGAGGATGGGTCGTCGAAGCCGCGCATCGCGTCGTAGTCCAGCACGACGCAGCGGATCCCGCGATCCTCCGCGAGCGTGCGCGCCTGCTTTGTGATCTCCTGGGCCGCAAAAATGCCGGTTACGTCCCCCAGGAGCGCGTCTCGCCCCAGCAGGGACAGGTAGCGGGTCAGTTGCTCGACGCCGTCGATGCCGCCGCGTCGCTTGACCTCGATCGCCACGTGCGCGCCGTCCGAGTCGCGCACCATCAGGTCCACCGGGCCAACCGGCGTCGGATACTCCCGACGCACCAGCTCCCATCCCTCGCCCAGAATCTGGGGGACCTGCTCGGCCAGGAGCTCCTGAAGGTGGGCCTCCACGCCGTCCTTGACGAGGCCCGGGTCGACGCCCAGGTCCTCCGAGACGTCCGCGATCACGTCGTGAATACGGATCACCAGCTTGTCATCCGTCTTGGCGGCCTGAACGGTCCACACCTGCTCCGCGTCCTCATCGTCCTCGTCGGCCTGCCCAACGGACACCGTGCAGGGAGCGGTCATCCAGTTCAGGGGCTTGTAGGAGCCCCCCTCGGAGTGGATGAGAACCGAGCCGTCGCCCTTGAGCATGATGACGCGCTTAGCGGGGTCCAGGTGGGCGCTGAGCCGACCGGAATAGTCGACCGTACAGGTAGCAATAACAATACGCACCCAGCGAGCTTACCAATCTCGCTCACGAGCGGCGAGGAGGACCCGACTCCACCCACGACACCAACCCGTTGTACGTCAAGCGTTCCACGGCGACCTCGTAACGATGCTCACCGTAGGCCAGCCGCACCTCGACCATCGACCCGTCCGCGGAGCGGGCGATCGGGGCGGACACTTCCATGCCTCGGCGCCCGACGGTATAGACGGGCTTGAAGGACAATCCGACGAGGCGATACCACGAGAGCTCATCGACGCCGTACACGCCGATGCCGGCCGTCCATCCCGCGTGGTGATCTGGGCGCGACCAGCAACGGAACGCCCCCAGACGCGAAGCGATCCTGCGGGCGCGCACATTCATGTACGCCCACAGGACCACTCCCACGCACGCGAGAAGAAGCACACACCAGATCACGATCATCATCGGGGTCATGAAGTCCTCCTCGCGTTACGTCGAACTACTGTGCTGCCACTGTAGCGCTATCGGCGACGAGCGTGACGAAATCCGAATCGACTGAGGCGAATCCCCCATTGACTTCGAAGGAGACGACGCCGCCCGGGCACGTCACAGTGATGGTTCCTTCCCCCAGCTGCGCGAGCAGGGGCTGGCGCCCGGGCAGGATACCCAGGCTTCCGTCGACCGATGGGATCTGCACGGAAAGCGCCGCGCCGTGCCACAGGCGCGCCTCGTGCGAGACGACCTCGACCTGCAAGGACTTGCCCGATGCCATCAGGCGTCCTTCGCCAGCTCGTGAGCGTTTCGCTCCAGGTCATCGATGCCGCCGCAGTTGTAGAACGCCTGCTCGGGAACATCGTCGTAGTGGCCCTCGGCGATGCGCTTGAACGCCTCGATGGTCTCCGACAGCGGCACGGTCGAGCCGGGCACGCCCGTGAACTTCTCGGCCATGTACATGTTCTGGGAGAGGAACTGCTCGATGCGGCGCGCACGCGCGACCGTCACCTTGTCGTCCTCGCTCAGCTCGTCGACGCCGAGGATGGCGATGATGTCCTGCAGCTCCTTGTTCTTTTGCAGGATCGCCTTGACGTGCGTGGCGACGTCGTAGTGCTCGCGGCCGACGAGGGCCGGGTCAAGGATGCGGGAGGAGGAGGCCAGCGGATCCACGGCGGGGTAAATGCCCTTGGCCGCGATCTCACGGGACAGCTCGGTCGTCGCGTCCAGGTGTGCGAAGGTCGTCGCCGGAGCCGGGTCGGTGTAGTCGTCGGCGGGAACGTAGATCGCCTGCAGCGAGGTAATCGAGTGACCACCTGCAGAGGTGATGCGCTCCTGGAGTTGACCCATCTCGTCGGCCAGGTTGGGCTGGTAGCCCACGGCCGAGGGCATGCGGCCCAGCAGCGTGGAGACCTCGGAACCGGCCTGCGTGAAGCGGAAGATGTTGTCGATGAACAGGAGCACATCCTGGTGCTGGACGTCGCGGAAGTACTCCGCCATCGTCAATCCGGTCAGCGCGATGCGCAGACGCGTGCCCGGCGGCTCGTCCATCTGACCGAAGACGAGGGCGGTCTTGTCGAAGACGCCCGCCTCCTCCATTTCGCCGATCAGGTCGTTACCCTCACGGGTGCGCTCGCCGACGCCCGCGAACACGGATACGCCGCCGTGATCCTGGGCCACGCGCTGGATCATCTCCTGGATGAGGACGGTCTTTCCGACGCCCGCTCCACCGAAGAGGCCGATCTTTCCGCCCTGAACGTAGGGGGTGAGCAGGTCGATAACCTTGATGCCGGTCTCGAACATCTTGGTGCGGGCCTCGAGCTGGTCGAAGGCCGGGGGCTGGCGGTGGATCGGCCAGCGCTCGGTGACCTCAAGCGTCTCGCCCTCCTCGAGGTTGAGCACGTCGCCCGTCACGTTGAAGACGTGGCCCTTGGTCACGTCGCCGACGGGCACGGTGATGGGGGCACCCGTGTCGGTGACGGGGGCGCCGCGCACGAGGCCGTCCGTGGGCTTGAGGGCGATCGTGCGCACGAGGTTGTCGCCGAGGTGCTGGGCAACCTCGAGGGTCATCGTGAAGGAGGATTCTCCTTCGCCCTGGCCCGCGAGGTTAACGTCGACGGTCAGCGCGTTGTACAGCAGCGGGATGCGGTCCGGGGGAAACTCGACATCGACGACAGGGCCGACGACGCGGGCGACGCGCCCCTCGGCGATTGCAGGTGTATCAGTCATTCTTGTACTCCGTGTCTCGAAGGGCTTAGCTCGCGCCCAGAGCGTCGGCCCCGCCCACGATTTCGGTAATTTCCTGGGTGATCTCCGCCTGGCGGGCCGAGTTCGCCAGACGCGTGTACTTCGTGATGAGCTCCTGGGCGTTGTCCGTCGCCGTGTGCATGGCGCGCTGGCGCGATGCGAGCTCGGAGGCCGCGGATTGGAGCAGGACGTTGTGGATGCGCGCCTCGACGTACAGGGGCAGCAGCGTGTCCAACACCCCCTCGGGCGAGGGAATGAACTCGTACTCGGGCAGCGCTGACGCCGGGTCGTCCGCGTAGCCGCGCTCGCGTTCCCGCTCCTCGTCGGACTCGGGGGCGTCCACGACGGTCAGGGGGAGCATCTGGCGCAGCTCGGGAACCTGGCTCATGACGGTGTTAAAGCGCGTGTACACGAGGTGCAGCTCGCCGACACCGGTCGCCGGATCCTTGTCCATGAAGCGTTCGAGCAGGACGCGGGCGATGTCACGCGCGGTCTGGGCGGACGGCGAGTCGGACTCGCCCTCCCACTCCTTCGCGATGGCGACGCCGCGGAAACGGAAGTACGCCGAGGCCCTTCGCCCGAAGGTGTAGAGCACGGGCTCGCGCCCGGCCCCCTTGAGGTCGGCGATCAGCTTCTCCGACTCACGCAGGATGGTCGCCGAGTACGCTCCGGCCATGCCGCGATCCGATGCCACGACCAGGACGGCGACGCGATTGGTGTCCTCGCGCTCTTGCGTCAGCGGGTGCTCGAGGTCCGTGTGTACCGCGACCGCCGCGACCGCCTGGGTGAGGGCCTTCTCGTAGGGGCCCGCCTCGGTGGCAGCGCGCCGCGCCGCGCCGATGCGAGACGCAGCAATCATCTCCATGGCGCGGAAGACCTTCGCGAGCGTCGTCGTCGAGGCGATGCGCTGCTTGTAGATCCTCTGCTGTCCGCCCATCGTCTAGGCCTTCTCGTTCGTGCGTCCGCGCGAGATCTCCTCGCGGGTGCGCTCCGCCTCGATCTCGCCGTCCTCCAGTTCGCTCACGCCACGGCCGGCGCTCAGCCACTGGTGGTGGAACTCTTCGACGGCGTTCTTCAGGGACTCTTCGGTCTCCTTATCGAGGTCGCCGGTCGCGGCGATCGTGTCGAGGACAGTTGAGTTGGCGTGCAGGTGGTCGAGGAGGCCGCGCTCGAAGCGCAGGACGTCCGACACCTCGATGTCATCGAGGTAGCCCTTCGTGCCCATCCAGATCGACGCGACCTGGTCCTCCATCGCGTAGGGCGTGGACTGGGGCTGCTTGAGCAGCTCCATGAGGCGCTCGCCGCGCGTCAACTGGCGGCGGGTCGCCGCGTCGAGGTCGGAGGCGAACATGGCGAACGCCGCCATCGAACGGTACTGCGCGAGCGTGAGCTTGAGCGTTCCCGCGACCTTCTTCATGGCTTTGGGCTGGGCGGCACCGCCGACGCGCGACACCGAGATGCCCACGTCGACGGCGGGACGCTGGTTCGCGTTAAACAGGTCGGACTGGAGGAAGATCTGGCCATCGGTGATCGAAATGACGTTGGTCGGGATGTAGGCCGACACGTCGTTCGCCTTCGTCTCGATGATGGGCAGGCCCGTCATGGAGCCCCCACCGAGGGCGTCCGACAGCTTGGCGCAACGCTCGAGCAGGCGGGAGTGCAGGTAGAACACGTCGCCGGGGTAGGCCTCGCGCCCCGGCGGGCGGCGCAGCAGCAGCGACACGGCGCGGTAGGCCTCGGCCTGCTTGGACAGGTCATCGAAGACGATGAGCACGTGCTTGCCCTGGTACATCCAGTGCTGACCGATGGCCGAACCCGTGTAGGGGGCCATGTACTTGTAGCCGGCGGGGTCCGAAGCAGGGGAAGCGACGATCGTCGTATACTCCATGGCGCCGGCGTCCTCAAGGGTCGAGCGCACGGAGGCGATGGTCGAGCCCTTCTGGCCGATCGCGACGTAGATGCAGCGCACCTGCTTGTTGGGGTCACCGCTCTTCCAGTTCTCGCGCTGGTTCAGGATCGTGTCCAGGGCGATCGCGGTCTTGCCGGTCTTGCGGTCGCCGATGATGAGCTGACGCTGGCCGCGACCGACGGGGATCATCGAGTCGATGGCCTTCAGGCCGGTGGCGAGGGGCTCGTGGACGCTCTTACGCATCATGACGCCGGGGGCCTGCAGCTCGAGCGCGCGACGCCCGTCCAGGTCGGTGATGTCGCCGAGGCCGTCGATCGGGCGGCCGAGGGGATCGACCGTGCGCCCCAGGTAGCCGTCGCCGACCGGGACGGAGAGGACCTCGCCGGTGCGGTGGACGACCTGTCCCTCTTCGATGCCGCCGAAGTCACCGAGGACGACGGCGCCGATCTCGCGCTGGTCGAGGTTCATGGCCAGGCCCAGCGTCCCGTCCTCGAAACGCAGCAGCTCGTTCGCCATGGTGCCGGGCAGGCCCTCGACGTGCGCGATACCATCGGCCGTTTCGATGACGTGCCCCACCTCTTCGGTGGCCACGTCCGCCGGACGGTAGGACTCCATGAAGGAGTCCAGTGCTCCTCGGATTTCCTCCGGGGAGATGCTGAGGTCAGCCATGAGGATTCCTAACTAAGTGAAAGTGAATGATGTGGTGTACGAGGGGCGCTAGCTGGCGATCGCGTCCCGGGCTGCGCTCAGCCTGGTGGCAAGCGAGGCGTCGATTGCGGTCATTCCCGCCCGCAGGCGGAAGCCGCCGATAATGTCGGGATCGATCGAGATAGCCAGGTCGACGGTGACGCCGTAGCGCTTCTCCAGGATGCCGCGCAGGCGCTCGACCTGGGGGTCGGTCATCGGCTGGGCCGTGGCCACGGTGACGAAGAGCCGATCCTGCATGGTCGCCGCCCACTGCGCGTAGCGGCGCAGATTGTGCAGGAGGCGACCGTGGTTGGAGCGGCCCACCGCGCGGCGCAGCAGTCGCATCGTCCAGACGCTGACGTACCGTCCGAACAGCGTGGTCGCCAGGTCGCCACGCTCGTGGGAGTCTCCCTTAGCTCGGTCCGACAGGCGCACGCGCACCTCGCGGTTGTGCGCCAGGAAGTAACGGACCTGGAAGAGCTCCTCGCGGACCTGATCGAGGGCGTCGTGGGACCCCGCGGCGTTGAGCACGCCGAGGATGCCCAGGACCTCGAGGACGTCGACGACGTCGGCGGGGCGGCGCCAATGGTCCGCCACGACGACGTTCACGACGGACATCGTCGCAGCAGTCACGTGAGGGCCGAAGGCCTGAGCGGTCAGCGCCCGCTTATCAGCGGTCGAACGCGCCGGGTCGGTCAGCGCACGCCCGAGGCGGGCGTTCTCTTTGAAGAGGTCAGCCAGGCCGAAGAAGTCTTCGGCGACCCGCATCGCGTCGGTGCCCGGCACGGCGAGGGCCGCGGCCAGGTCGGTCGCAAACGGGACGGACTCGATCGTGCGCACCTGTGTCATCGCTTCTCCTCGACCAGCGCGCTGTCGGCCTCGAGCTCATCGAGGAAACGATCGACGACGCGAGAGGTCAGGGCGGTGTCGGCAAGGTGTTCGCCGATGATCTTCTCGGCGAGTTCGGAGGCAAGCAGGCCCACCTCGGAACGCAGCGAGATCTGTGCGGCCTGCTTCTCGGCGAGGATCTGACGCTCGGAGGCCTCGAGGATGCGGTTGGCTTCGCTGGTCGCCTCGTGGCGGGCGGCGGCCACGATGGCCTTCGCCTCGTCGTTGGCGCGCTCACGAATCGTGTGCGCCTCGGCGTGCGCCTCGCGGATGATCTCCTCGCGCTCGCGCGCAGCGGCGGCCTGATCGGCCTTCGCTTGCTCGGCGGCGCCGAGGCCCTCCTCGATCGCGGCAGCGCGCGCGTCCATCGTCTTGTAGATGCGAGGCAGCGCGTAGCGTCCGACGAGGAGCAGGACGATAAGCAGAACGAGAGCCGACCAGAAAATCTCGTACAGCGGCGGAAGGATGACGGCGAGGCCGCCGACTTCCTGGTCCGCAGCGGCGACAATCTGGTGCATGGCGATCACTTAACGATGAGCGGCAGAACGAAGCCGATGAGGCCGAGGGCCTCGACCATGCCGGCGCCGATAATCATGTTGGTGAAGAGACGACCGGCAACCTCAGGCTGACGGGCGGTCGCCTCCTGGGTCTTGCCGACCATGAGGCCGATACCGAGGCCGGGGCCCAGGGTGGCGAGGCCGTAGCCGATGTAGGCGAATGCAGCGGTTCCCATAGTGGTTTCCTTCTGTTAGTAACGCCGGGTGGCGTTGGGGTCAGTGGTGTTCGATGGAGAGTTTGATGTAAACGGTCGAAAGGATCGTGAAGATGTAGGCCTGGAGCAGCGCCACGAAGACCTCGAAGCCCGTCATGACGAACATGGCGGCGCCCGTCAGTGCGGAGAGCGCGGACAGCACGGAGAGCTCGTGCAGCAGGATCGCCGTGCCGAAGTAGGTCATGCCGAGCAGGAGGTGTCCGGAGATCATGTTGCACAGGAGTCGCAGCGTCAGCGTGACGGGCCGGACGATGAAGTTCGAGAGGAACTCAATCGGAGTGATCAGCAGGTACATGGGCGCGGGAAGGCCCGGCGGGAAGAGCTGGGCTCGGAAGAACCCGCCGACGCCCTGCTTGGCGAGGCCAGCCCCGATGAAGGTCACGTAGGTGATGAGCGCGAATGTCATCGGCACTGCCACGACGGAGGAGGCGGCGATGTTGATACCGGGGATGATGCCCGCGATGTTCATCGCCAGGACCCCGAAGAAGAGGAAGCCGATGAAGCCGGAGAACTTGCGCCCCGTCTTGGGTCCGAGCATGTCGAGGGCCACGTTGTTGCGGATGTACCCGGCGATGGACTCGATGACCATCTGCCCCCTTGACGGGACGAGCTTGGGCTTGCGGGCGACCGCGACGAGCACGACGCACACGAGGAGCCCCATGATGAGGCGTGCGAGCGTGAGGCGATTGAACTCGAAGAACGTTCCCTCACCGAAGAGCACCTTGGGGAAGAAGTCCTCCAGGGCGGGCTGATGGGGGTGCTGCATGAACGCCGGGTAGGCCGTCGCGCCGATGACGAGGAGCAGGATCGCGAGGCTCACCCAATACCAGCGCGGCTTTGACGCGGTGCGGCGAGCGGGCGCGTTATCGGACACGGAACGTGCCTCCTTCATCTCAACTCCATTGGTCGTGTCGCTTCGTAAGCAACTCGTTCCATTCTATACAGATCAGGTGGTGAGTGGCGCGCGCAACGATTAGTCGTCGCCCCGGGGCGGATCGACGTTCATCGTCCGCCTGCGGGACATGACGATCATCTCGGCGGTCGAGGACACGATGATCGCCGCGACCGTCGCGATCGCGGCGACTCGCACGTCCATTCCCAGGCCCTTGGGGACGTAAAGTCCGAGCGCCAGGAGGGCGATCTTCGCGACGTAGCCGCCGCTGACCCAGGCTATGAAGCGGCCCGGATAGCGCAGTGCGCGCGAAGTAAAGAACCACTGGGCGCCTGCGATGACGACGACCATGACGAGTGCGAGGAGATAGGTCATGCGCTCGTTTCCTCCTGGTCTGCCTCCCCCTTGGGGAACTCTCGGTTGGTGATGGCGACGCCGGCGGCGGCGGCGATGGTCGCTACGAGGCCCACGCGCCACCAGTCGAACACGAGCAGACCGACGGCGGGCACGCACACGATGGCGGTCCACATCCACAGGATCGCGACCACGCCGCGATGGGAGTGCCCGGCGACGAGGAGGCGATCGTGGAAGTGCGAGCGGTCGGCAACAAACGGACTCTTGCCGCGGCTGAGGCGCCGCGCGGAGGTGACGACCAGGTCGAGGACCGGCATGAATATCACGGACAGCGGAAGGATCAACGGCAGGGCGGAGACGATCATCTGCTGGCGTCCGAGCAGCGACGGGTCGATCTTGCCGGTGACGATGATGCCGGCCGCGGCGAGGATGAGACCCATGGTTTCCGCTCCCCCGCCCATCATGATCGAGGAGGGGTGGAAGTTGAACCAGAGGAAGCCGGCGCACACGCCGAGGAGGGCGATCACGATGAGGCTCGCCGTTGTCGCGTAGGAGGCTGCCCCCATGAGCCGGGTAACGATGTAGGAGTAGACGAAGAAGGACCCGGCGCCGATGGCGATCATACCGGAGGCCAGTCCGTCGAGGCCGTCGATGAAGTTGACGGCGTTCATGATGCCGACAATAAAGAAGACGGAGACGAAGAGCCAGAGCCTGGAGGACCCGAGCGTCAGTCCGAAGATCGGGAAGGAGGCGAGCTGCACGCCGCCGAACGCCATGCCCCCGGCGATGAGGACCTGGCCTCCAAGTTTGGCCATCCAGTCCAGTTCGATGATGTCGTCGATGACGCCGAGGACGCACATGGCTCCCGCGCCAGCCATGACCGCCCACGGGATCGTGCCCGCGAACAGTGGGGCCATGTAGGGGATGCGGGAGGCGAGCAGCATCGTCACGATGAGGGCGATCGTCATGGCGACGCCGCCCAGGCGTGGGATGGGCTTCTTTTGCAGGTCGCGCCCGCGCAGGGGCGGCAGGATGTTGAAACGCAGGCACGACCAGCGCACGGCGGGAGTCAACAGGAGGGTCAGGGCCATGGCGATGGCGCCGAGGAGCAGGTAGACCTTCACGGGCGCTTCTCCCCCGCTGGATCGATGGGGATCCCGGCCGCCTCGCTCAGGTCTCCGAGGGCGATGGCGCCCTGTCGGATCACGCGCGGAGCGCCGTGCGCGCAGTCGAGAATGGACGAGGCGGTGGCTCCCGCGGTGGGGCCGGCGTCGAGATAGGCGGCGACGCGGGTGCCGAAGTAGCCGACGGCCTGCTCGACCGAGGTCGCCGGAGGCTGTCCGGTTAGGTTCGCGGAGGTGACGGCCATGGGGCCGACGTCGCGCAGGAGTGCCAGCAGAGCCTCCTGGTCGGGCATCCGCACGCCGATCGTTCCGCCTGTTTCGCCGAGGTCCCATCCGAGGTCGGGGCGGGCGCGCAGGATCAGGGTTAACCCCCCGGGCCAGAAGGCGTGCGCGAGGGCCCGCGCGTAGTCAGGGACGTCGACGCACAGAGAGTCGATCGCGTCGACGGAGGCGACGAGGACGGGAGGGGGCATCTGGCGTCCGCGGCCCTTGGCCGCGAGGACGGCGGCGACCGCGTCGGGATTCGCAGCGTCGCATCCGATCCCGTACACCGTGTCGGTGGGAACGACGAGCACCCCTCCCCGCGCAAGCGCCGTCTTGGCGTGTGCTAGGCCGTCGGCGCTCAGACGCGGCGCCGCACCCAGGATTGTCTCACTACTCATCACGGATCATTGTGTCACGGAACCCGTCGCCCGCATCGATTGCGGCGCGCGTGCGCGTAGGAAACGCTTCCTGCCCGCCAGGTCTGCGAGGGTATCGACCTCCACCATTCCGGCGTCGGCTGCGTGGGCTCGCAGCGACTCGCCCTGGCTGGGCGAGTGCTCCATGAGGAGGACTCCGCCCGGGCGCAGCAGGGCCAGCGCGCGGCGGATGATCCGAACGGGAATCGCAGTTCCGTCCGCGCTGCCCCCGTAGAGGGCGGCGTGGGGGTCGGCGGCAGCCTCGGGCTGCGTGGGCATCTCGTCGGCGGGGACGTACGGAGGGTTCGTGACGACCACGTCGACCAAGCCGTTGAGGAAGTGCAGCGTGGCGGGGTCCGTGGCGTCTGCGCGTTCGAGGTGCACGCCGCGGGCCCCCACGCGGTCGCGGTTGTGGCATGCCAGCGCGAAGGGGTCGGGCTCCTTCTCGACCGCCCACACCTCGGTGCGTGCTGCCTCCGTTGCGACCGACAGCGCGATCGCGCCGGAGCCGGTGCACAGGTCGACGACGCGAGCCTCGCCGCGTGCGCGCACCGCGTCCTCGGCCTCGTTGATTGCGATGCCGGCGAGTATCTCGGTCTCGGGCCGCACGACGAACACTCCCGGCATGGCGGCGAGGACCAGGGAGCGGAAGAACATCCGGCCGGTGACGTGCTGGAGGGGAATGCGCAGGGAGCGCTCGCCCACGCCCGCCCGCAGCTTGTCCTCCTGCTCGACGGTGAGCTCAGCCGGGAGCTCCCACTGCGAGGAGGTCCCGCACGCCCACTCAAGCAGCTCGCGCACGTCGGCCTCCGGCGAGGCAACCCCCGCCTCGGCCAGGCGCGTGCGCGCCCAGGCCCTGGCTTCGTTCAGCGCCCACCCGGCGCCCCCTTTCGCGCTCATGATCGTGCGGCGGCGGCCAGGCGCTCGGCCTCGTCGGCCTCCTGCAGCGAGGCGATGACGGCGTCGAGCGCGCCCGACAGGACGGCGTCGAGGTTGTGGGCCTTGAAGCCCGTGCGGTGGTCAGCGATGCGGTTCTCCGGGAAGTTGTAGGTGCGGATGCGCTCGGAGCGATCCACGGTGCGCACCTGGGAAAGCCGCTGGGCCGAGGCCTCCGCCTCCCTCTTCGCGCGAGCCTCCGCCGCCAGGCGCGACGCTAGAACGCGCAGCGCAGCCTCCTTGTTCTGCAGCTGCGACTTCTCGTTCTGCATCGACACGACGATGCCCG
>ERZ772917.1791-NODE-1791-length-11666-cov-33.842908_pt1 | contig 11666 bp, 8 predicted proteins | sample MGYA00511187_ERZ772917 | MGnify/ENA primary metagenome ERZ772917 (study PRJEB29015, sample SAMEA2737925) | human oral metagenome | biome: human oral; feature: human-associated habitat; material: dental | place: China | collected 2012 ... | reverse complement strand
CGTTGGTCGGCAGCTCCACGTTATCCAAGACATCCTCCTTGAGCGCGTCTATCTGACCGTCAAACTCGTCCATCGGCTGGACGACAACGCTCATGTCGTCGAGACTGTAGCTGCCCACCCGGGGGAGGTAGAGCGTGATCTCCCTCACGGGCTTCTCGCTATAACCAAGGTTGACGAGCCAGTCGCTCTTGCCACCGTACATGTGACTCAGGCTCGAGATGCACTCGATCCCTGCCGTACCTCCGCCGTCGCCGCTCACCATTATCGCGTGGTAGGTGTCGGGTTGATAGAGAGACGATCCCTCATACAGCGACGACAGCTGCTCAAGCAAGGTCTGATCAGCGCCCGGCTCATCCTCCGGGCGGTGATAGCGAAGGTTTCTGAAGCTCAGGTAGGTCTCTGCGTTCGGGAGACCCTCGAAGGACAGCCTGAGCGTGGCGCCCGGCTGCCTGACCACGATCCTACCATCCTCGTAGGAACAGCCGCTCGTGGAAGCGCTGGCGGACCCCTCACCGACGACCACCCCTTCGCCCTCTGCGGAATCGGAGGTATCAGAGGCGTCGTCGATGTCGGCGGCACGGTAGGCCGGCGAGCTGTCGCTGAAGCGTGGCGTGAGTTCGGCAAGACCAGTAGCCAAGACATCGTCATTATCCACTACAGCGGCCTGCAGAAGCGTCGCCTGCCTGCGTGCCATCGAGAGCCGTTCATACTCACCTCTCGCCATCACGTGCGAATAGGTGAAGCCAAACGGCAGTCTATCGCGGGCCGCATAGACCTCATAGCTCGTCTCGTCGTCCGCGACCTCCTCAACCAGCACGGGTGTGTCATCGTAGTAATACGGCACAGGGAAGCTGTGATCGCTCGGCGCAGGGTAGTAACTACCGGCAGTGACGGCCTCAAGAAACGACCTGCCACCAAGGCCATTATAGGAGAAGTTTATCGCGGTCCCCGTCAGGCCGAGCTCGGTGTGAAAGCGGTCGATCCTGCTGTTATAGATGTTGTAGTAGAAGCTGTAGGTACGCGTCCCAAGAAAGATGCCGCCGTTGCGCAGGCCCGACGCGCCCACGTCGGTATCGGCCCTCCAAAGTGTGGGGTCATCGACCTTAGTGAGGACGTAAGACGGCGAGGCGAGGGTCGCCGACCTGTGCACGTCACCCAGCAAGTACGCATCGTGCGTATAGCCCCCCTCCCTGTAGTCTACGAGGTAGGTGACGGCGACGGCAGACGAGACCAGGAGCGTGGCGACTATCGCGAGGGTCATGTGGCGTCGTGGGATAACGCCCGTCGCGAGGAGGGCGAGTGAGAAGAAGCCTGCGGCAAGCGACGCAAGGTAGACTTCCTCGCGAATGCTGTTGACCACAAGGACGAGCACCAAGATCACGCAGAGAGCAACGAGCGCGGAGCGCCTGTCCCTCCCGCCGAGCCTTCGTAAGCGTGGGGCGACAACACACACGATATAGGATATCAACATCGCGTACACAAAGCTCCACCGGTTTGACGCGTAGTTGTTCCCGTTCATGACCCTACCAAAGATAGGCACGAGCATCATGAGGGTGAGGACGACGAAGCCGACCCTGAGGGCGCGGTGCTCCCTGCGCCTCTCGCCCCTCTCAAGAAACAGCGCCACACAGGCAAGCAGCGAGGTAGCCCCGTAACCAATGAGGTAGTCGTTACCCGGACCGAATACCGATATGAATCCTGGGATAAAATTCAGATAGTATAGAAGCGAGTAGGTGGGCTGGAAGGTCACCGTGTTCGACGTGAAGCGAGCGGACCCAAAGAGCGCATGCATCTGCGGAACAATAACAGAGCACCCGATGGAAAGCGAGATCAGGACGCATCCGGCAAGCCTCACGAACCACGTCAGGTGGACCTTCACAGAGGGATTCTTCTCGACCTGCACGATCCTGACCACACAATAGGGGATAAGGGTGAGCATGATCATATAGGCAAAATAGTACGAAGAGACAAACAGCAGGACCAGCCCACCGATCAGGACGTAGGGCCTCCCACCCGCCAGCATCCGCTCGACGCCGGTGAGGACAAGCGGCAAGAACAGCGCGCCGACCAACGACCCCGGCCAATACAACCCATTGAGGAGGCAGGCGGAGAAGACATACGCACAGGCACCGCACAGGGCGTCCTGGGCATCACGGTCGCGAGACAGCGCATAGAGGCAGAAGAAGAGGCCCGCGAGGTACATGCGGACGAAGATGAGCGCCTGATAGGCAAGCTCAGAGAGGGGCTCGGGAACCAGCGCCGACACAAGCGTCAGCGGCTCGAACGACAGCATGGTGGTCATGGAGTCAACGCCGTAGCCCACGCTCCATTCCCACTGGGGAACAACCCAACCGCCTCCTGAGAGGAACGTCCTGAAGATCTGCCTCAGCCACCTTCCCTCATACAGGAACGAGGAGTACTGCTGCTCGACGCCATCCGTAATCCTGATGAGGGAACGATCGATCCTCAGGTAGACGATAAGGACCATGGCGGCGAACACGGCAAATGCAAGCGTATAGTGGCCGATGAGCCAACGAGGTCCCCTCGGCGCGTTGCGCGAGACGTCTGTGGGAACCGACGACGCGGCAGCGTCGCGTCGCTCTTGGACCTCGCCTACCTGCGAACCGTCGGAAGGCTCGCACGCTCCTGTATCAGCCACCGTCTGCCTCCAGGCTGTCATCAAGACCCATCAGGGTCCGTGCCTCCTGTGCTAGGACAAGGGACGTAGGGACGTATGCCACGCCCGCCGCGCCGACACCCATCTCCATGGTCGTGTACGGGCTTGTCCTCAGCACGCCGGCGCACTCGGCATCGAACTCGTTGGTATCAAGGTGCTTCTCTATGATGGGAAGTAGTACGGACACACCTGAGCGCACTTTGACGTAGGTGAGGGGCCCCACCTCACGCGCATAGGTGCTCATGGCCCTGGCAATGACGCCCGCAAGACGTGACAGCTCGGTCGAACGTGAGAACTCACGCACGCTGCCATCCTTATCGACGCTAAAGGCACGCCGTGCTCCCAAGGCACGCGTGCGCAAAGAGTCGGCAGTGCCAAGGACCTTCTTATGCAGCGCAGGCCGCCCGCCACTCTTGAGCCTCTCGCTCAGTGCACCGGGAGCTGGAATCACAAGCAGACGCGCGGCACGGGCAGCCTCGACGGAGCGATGGGCCGCATGATCTGCGTCCATGCCCGCATCACGGTCCGCCACGAGCCGAGCCAGCACGAGCGCCATCTGTGCCGAGACGCAGTTGCTGTCAATGACGCGGATGTCGACCAACGAGACCTGCGCTGCCGCCTTCACAGCAAACGAGCAGACATCGCGCATCGCCGACGAGACATGCAGGGAGATGATAGAGCGGTATCCCTGCTTTGCAAGACGCTCATAGACCTCCCTGAACTCTCTCACCCCAGGTGGAGGCAGCTCAAGCTGAGCCTTGCCTCGCGCTACAGAGAGCCTCTTGAAGAGGTCCGTCCCCGTACGGTTGCCCGCACTGCGGCGGTCGAGCAACGCATCCCTGCCCACGAGCGGCACGCAGATCACCCGAGCAGCAGCGAGGAAGTCTTTGGAGAGGTCGCAGCCGCTATCGCAGACGATGGCAAAGCGCTCTCGCGTTGTCTGAGTAGTGGTCAACACCTCTAGTTCCAGTACCTGTCAATGGTCTGCTCGCGATCGGGGCCGACCGTGATGATGGAGACGCGCACCCCCGCGAGCTGCTCGAGGAAGTCGATGTAATCTTTGGCCTCGCGGGGCAGCCGATAGAAGTCGCGCACACCCGAGATGTCACACTGCCATCCAGGTAATGTCTCATAGACGGGTTTGGAGTGATAGAACACGCTCTGGTGCTCGGGAACGGTGGTGTAGCGCCTACCATCGGCCTCATAGGCGACGCACACCTTGATCTTGTCCAGGCACCCAAGGACGTCGAGCTTGGTGATCGCAAGGTCCGTGAGGCCGTTCACGCGGGCGGCGTAGTTCACGATCACGCCATCGTACCAGCCACAGCGCCTCGCGCGCCCCGTGGTCACGCCAACCTCGTGACCCGTCCTGCCGATCAGGTCACCCACCTCATCGAAGAGCTCGGTCGGAAAGGGACCCGACCCTACGCGGGTGAGGTAGGACTTTGCGACGCCCAGCACGCGCCCTATCTGGGTGGGACCGATGCCCGAGCCGGTGACGGCGCCGCCGGCAGTGCAGTTCGACGAGGTGACGAAGGGATAGGTGCCGTGGTCTATGTCGAGCATCGTCGCCTGGGCTCCCTCAAGAAGAATATTCTTGCCCGCCTCGAGCTGCTCGTTGAGAAAGAGCGAGCTCTCGACGATGTAGGGGCACAGACGCTCGGCATAGGGTAGGTAGGTCTCGCAGATCTGTGCTGCGCTGTAGCTAGGAAGCTCGTAGACCTTCTCGAGGATGGGATTGGTGTAGGCCAAGGCCGCCTCGAGCTTCTCGCGAAAGATCTTCTCGTCGAGCATGTCCTGCACGCGCAGGCCGGTGCGGTTCATCTTGTCCATATAGGTGGGACCGACTCCACGCTTTGTGGTGCCGATGAGGTTCTTGCCGAGCCTCTTCTCGTGCGCTCCGTCGAGGTCCTTGTGGTAGGGCATAACGATGTGGGCGTTGCCCGAGACCTTGAGCGCATCGCAGCTGATACCCTGCTCGCTGAGGGTGTCGATCTCCGAGAGAAGCAGCTCGGGATCCACGATGCAGCCGTTGCCGATGACGGGGTAGGTTCCCTCGTACATGACTCCAGAGGGGACCTGGTGCAAAGCAAGCTCATGATCATTGGCGATGACGGTATGGCCCGCATTTGCCCCGCCTGCGTAGCGGCACACTACGTCGAAACCACCGGATATGAGGTCGGTGACCTTGCCCTTGCCCTCGTCACCCCATTGCGTGCCGACCAGTACTGATGCAGGCATGCTGACTCCCTTCTGGTATAAGCCGCCTCGGCTTGTTTCTAAGTATAGGCTACCTGAGGACCCAAAGCGCGCACAGGGACGTCGCTCGCCAACAACACGACAGGGGGATCGGCTCGAGGCAAGCGTCCGCCCCTACTCAGAGTGCCTCGTGTCCACCTCAACGAACTTGGTGGAGTTGGGGATGAACATGAGCGGAACGACGTCGAGCGGCCCGGATCGGTTCTTTGCGATGATGAACTCGGTAACGTTGGGGTCGGGCCGGTCGGCCCTCTCGGCCTCCTCCTCGGTCATCGAGCGGTCGAGCAGGATAACGATATCGGCGTCTTGCTCGATCGATCCTGACTCGCGCAAGTCCGAGAGCTGGGGGCGCTGTCCCCTGCGGTCAGTGACCTGACGGTTGAGCTGCGAGAGCGCGACAACGGGACATCCCAGGTCCTTGGCCATGATCTTGATGCCACGCGACATCTCGGAGACCTCGGTGGCACGGCTGTCCGTACGCCGTGCACCCGAGGGTGGAGAGAGCAACTGGAGATAGTCCACGAGCACGATGCCCTTCTCCTTGCCCCTGAGCATACGACGTGACTTGGCTCGTATCTCGGTCACCGTGGTACCGGGCGTATCGTCGATCATAATGTCCAAGGCCGAGAGGTCGGTCGTGGCCCCGATGATCTGGCTCCACTGGTTTCCCTTGATGCGGGCGCCCCTGATGTCAGAGAGAGAGATCCTCGCGTGGGCCGAGAGCAACCTCTGCGCTATCTCTATCTTTGACATCTCGAGCGAGAAGAAGGCCACCGACGCACCCTTGGCCGCCGCGTTGAAGGCGAGGTTCAGGGCAAACGAGGTCTTGCCCACACCCGGTCGGGCGCCAACGACGATCATCTGACCCGGCCGCAGGCCCTGAAGACGCGAGTCGATGCCCGGATAGCCCGTCTCGACACCAAGGACGCTGTTGGGGTTCTGACAGGCCTCCTCGAGCTCCTCATAGAGCTCGCCCATCACATCGGAAAGCATCGAGTAGCTGTTCCTGACAGAACGCTCCGTGACGCCCATAAGAAGCTTCTCAGCCTCGTCCACGACCTCCTTGGTGTCGCCTGGCGCATCAAAGGCCAGCGAGCTGATCTTTGCCGAAGCCATGATGATGTCCCTGAGCGTCGAGTTGCGACGCAGGATCTCGACGTGGTGGGGCCAACTGACGAGCGCCGTGCTCTCTTGGTTGAGGTCGATGAGATAGCTCGTCCCACCAACCTTGTCGAGCTGCCCCGCGCTCTTGAGGTAGTCGGCAAGCGAGATGCTATCGATCACCTTGCCATTTGCGAACATGTCACTCATCGCGTTGTAGATCAGACGATGTGCATATTGATAGAAATCAGCTTCTTTTAGTAGAACTATGCATTCTTGAAGTATGTCTGATGATATAAGCATGGCAGAGAGCACCGCCTGCTCCGCTGCCGCATCCTGGGGCATGGTCGGGCGACCTCTCTCCGCAGCAGGTAGTGACCCGTCGTACCCGCCATAGCTGTCATATCCATCTGGCATGCTAACCGCCCATCGCCTTGCTGCTTAGTTCCTCACCCAGACACACACGCACCCGAGCTGCCGACCATACCCATGGGCCTCCGAACGTGTCCTCCCGCACCGCCTCCATACCATAGGCCCTACGGACCTTCATCGATACGATCGCCAGACTGTGCGATGACAGTATTGCAACCCCTCTTGGCGTAGAAAGTCAATCATGGTCATGAGCAGGCCGTTGTTCAAAGTGCCCCTCTGATACCCTTGCCTTTAGCGCTTTTCGACGTTATCAACAAATTTAGAAAGTCTTTCTTCGATGGTTTTCGACAAATCGAGGCTCACACAAGTCTATTCGTCTACTTGAGGGTTACGGGCCTATCAAGCTGATGTCTCTGTTCTCGGTTTTGAATAATGCCTGGTAAACAATGGTTTTTTATAGCGAGTCATGAAAAGGAGACTTCCAGCAGACAAAGCTCCTCGAAGTCTCCATGAAAAGGATCGCCTGGTCCTTGGGAGAGTATGGTCCCGCTCAGCAGGCAGAGTGTTTAAAAACCTGAGAATCGAGGTTCTCTCGTCCCAGATGGGGCTACTCTTGCCCCTCCCCACCTGCGACAGCCTCTTCGGCAGGTTCTTCGGCGACGCTCGCGTCATCGCTGGCGACCGCCTCGGCGGCAGCCTCCTTGACGGCGTCTTCATCGAGCTTGTCCTCGACCACGCCCACATAAAGGCTCACCAGAGCATTGATCTCTCGGTAGAGGTTGATCTCGATATCATGTTTGCCAGCGGTCTTGATAGCGGCGGTGCGTGTGATGCGCTTGCGGTCTATCTCGACGCCAAGCTGGCTCTTGATGGCGCTGGCGATCTGGGCGGTGGTAACAGAGCCAAAGAGCTGATTGTTCTCCCCGACCTTGGCATCAACGGTTACAGTCTTGCCGTCGAGCTTCTCCTGCATCGTGTTAGCATCAGCGATGCGCTTCTCCTCGCGCTTCTCGATGTTGTGGCGACGCTGCTCAAGCTGCTTGATGTTGCCAGGGGTAGCGGGCTGGGCGATCTTGTTGGGGAACAGGTAGTTCTCCGCGTAGCCTTGGGCAACCTCCACAAGGTCGCCCTCTCCGCCCTTGCCCCTGAGCTCATCCAGAAGGATGACTTTCATGGGTACTCCTTTGTGTCGTCGGCACGAGCCGACCCCTCGTATGGTGTCTGCGCGCTAGCCGCGACTGCGACCGCTACGGCTAGAAACCACAGCAACGGTATACGGAAGCAATGCCATCTCGCGTGCCCTTTTGATCGCGAGCGCGATGTCATGCTGATGCTGCGTACAAGCGCCTGTGACGCGACGCGGCTTGATCTTGCCACGATCAGTCATATACTTGCGAAGGAGCTGGACGTCTTTGTAGTCGATAAAGTCGACGTCCTCCTTGCAGAACTGGCAAAACCTGCGACGCGGCTGGCGCTGTTCGACCTGCCTTTGCTTAGCCATGTCTTATGCCTTTCTCTGGTGGCACACGGCCACCCCTTGAACCCTAGAATGGGATGTCTGTATCGTAGATGTCCGCCGAAGGTGGGGTCTGGACAGGGGGACTCTGGACCTCGGGCGCTGCCTGCACCGGTGGGGCGGGCTGTGCCTGAGGGGCTTGTTGGACCTGTGGGGCGGGCTGGGCCTGCGGGGCCGACTGTGCCTGTGTCGCCTGCTGAACAGGCTGGGCCTGCTGCTGCGTCTGCGGGGCTGGCTGGGCCTGTGGGGTTGCGTAACTTGGCTGCTGATACCCCTGTCCCTGTGACGCCGATGGCTGATAGCCGCCCTGCTGCTGATCTTGGTCACGTGGTGAGAGAAACTCGACCTGATCCACGACGACCTCAAGCTTGGAGCGATTTGATCCTGTCTGCTTGTCCTGCCATTGGCTCCAGCGAAGCTTGCCCTCGATGGCGACTTTGGAACCCTTGCTCAAGAAGCGGTTTAGCGGCTCAGCACGGTTGCCAAACACGACACAGTCCACGTAGTTGGGCCTATCTTCCCAATTTCCCGTGGTCTGGTTGCGCACACGGTCGTTAACTGCCACGCCAAAGCTCAGCACTTGCGTGCCGCTCGGCAATGACCTCAGCTCTGGATCACGCGTGAGGTTGCCGGATATGTTAACCCTGTTGATACTCATGCGACCACTCCTCCTTTGGGTCCAACGCCCACCTTCCTTACGCCTTAGTCCTTGTCGCTACGACGCACGATCATGTGGCGCTTGACAGCGTCGTTGATGCGCAGGACTCTGTCGAGCTCGGCGATCTGGACGGGATCAACGTGGAAGTTGACAAGAATGTAGTCGCCCTCAGCGAGCTCATCAACCTCAAATGCGAGCTTGCGCTTGCCCCAATCCTCGGTGTTGTCGATCACACCACCGTCTTCGGTAATGGCAGCACTGATGCGCTTCATAACACCCGCACGGATCTCCTCGGTACTTGTGGGATCGAGAAAATACAGCAGTTCATAGGCCTTCATATGGTCACCTCCTCTGGACTAGCGGCTCCGGTCAGTGAAGGTGCACCCGGAGCAGGAAAGATCAAGTTTGCACTTTAGCACAGCTCTTTGTTGTTCTCGCACGTCGACGCCCATCTTGAAGCCTCCCACGGTTTCACCACATCGCCTGAGCACAGCGTAGCTGACCGAGCTGGCACGGTTATATCGTGCAGCTAGCGGTCAGCTGGCTATGTGGCGACAGATGCCAAGTTGAGACCCTTAGAAGAGAGCTGCGCTGTTGAACGAGACTCTGCATATCTCCATAATAGGAACATATACTAGCGTCAACATGGTTCCGTGTCACAGGCCTACGTTTAGACAGACGCCGGGTCGTTCTCACCCGCTTCCTCGCTCGCTTCTGCAGATGGAGGCTCCTGTCCCCTAGTCTGGGCGCCCACATGGGTATCCGCTTGGATACCCCCATCTCCTTGAATCCCCTCCGGAGTCTGGAGCGTCTTGGCAGCCATTGCTTGTAAGGACTGCTGCGTGAGGTCAGCCCCATAGAGCAAGGTTGACTCGACGGAAGAGGCGAGCCCATCTATCTGACCCGGGTTAGATGGTGCGGGTGGCCCCGAAAGGGGAGTGATACCAACCGGCTCGAAACTTGAGGAAGGTGGTGGAGCAGGGGCGTCTGTCATAGGAGCTGGCGTCTCCACAGGAGTGCCATACGGCATAGCAGGCTGATACGAAGACATGGGCGAAACGGGTGTCGCAGACGTGGATGTCATGTTCGCAGGCGCGGCCACTGAACCGCTCTGGCCCATCTCAGCTTGGGGTGTCATGGGAGCTACGGGAGCCACAGGAGCGCCCATCGTGAAGGCTTGCTGGGGGACCTGAGCCTGACCGGGCTGCACGGGCATACTCCCCTGTCCCAGCCATGGTGACGCAGGCAGTGGGTCGCCGCTCGCACTCCAGGACAGAACGTCGAACTGCCTCAACCAAAGTCCAACCATCACATAGCAGATAAGTCTCAAGACGAGCAGGATGATGTCTACCGCTAGGATATAGAGAACGATAGCGAGCAGGGTGATGAATGCAGGGACGAAATGAGAGGTCCCGCTCGCCATTCCATAGGACAGCAGTCCCAAGCCAAGGATACCAAGCAACCCGGCAAAGAAGCTGAGTACCCCAATGACAGCGCCGCTAATAAGTACAGAGAGCAGGTTTATGCCAACGATTTTAACAAAGCCACCGATGTCACGCTTAAGCATGTCAAAGATGCGGTTAAGCTGGTACCCAGCGGTATAGCTCTGATAGATGGTTGTCCGAACGCCTGCAATCACAAGAAAGACCCAGTAGCATATCCCCACGATGTTAGCAAGAAACGACATAAAAGAACCATCATCCACACTGATATAGGGGTAAAAGCTGTAGAAATGTAGGGTCCCGGTTCCGAGCAAGGTGAAGCAGTAGAACATCGTCCACAGGACACCCCAGCCAAACTGGGTGACAAACACACGCCACCCACTCGTAAGGCACTGGCTCAAATTGATGTTCTTCTGCTTGGGAGAGCCTTCAGCCCCCCAAGCAATGAGGCGCGCCCACTCAGCCTCATACCCTAGAACCCATAGCCAGCCCACGATGGGAATGAGCATCCAAAGGGCCAGCATCACAATGACCTTAGGCCAGCCCTTGTCCTTGGTAAGCAGGGCCCAAGCATGGGAGAAGTACCTCGTTTCCTGCATGACCAGCCAGCTCCTTTCAACGTTGCAACGAGTGCGATACGCCCGTACCTCTGGTACCCAACGTTACCACCCACCACATCGCACATTGCGCCAACCCACGGCACTCGTAAACGACTCGATCGGCATCCACCGAACGTATTCTGAATTTACTCGATCCAAACTCATAGCAAGGGGTACCTCGCATCACGGACTACCGCAGGACAAGCCAAAAGCCACGCAGCCAAGAGATGCAGATGTACGCAGGTATGTTCGTGCATTCTGGCGGAGGGGGAGGGATTCGAACCCTCGTACCCGCATCAGCGGATAAACGGTTTTCGAGACCGCCGCATTCAACCACTCTGCCACCCCTCCGCAGGGCGAAACGGCGTCCTCGCGGACGCCGTCAAAGATTCTGGCGGAGAGTCTGGGATTTGAACCCAGGATACGCTTTCGGCGTATACACGATTTCCAATCGTGCTCCTTCAACCACTCGGACAACTCTCCAGAAAACGCATATGAGAGTATAGCGCAAGTTCTTGGCTGGTGTGATAGATAGAGTATCTCCACAGGTCCTCGACCTACAACCTTTATGAGTGTATACATGGGATTGATCCAACGCTATCGCAACAGACAGCATTTCGATACACGACGCCAACCCTGCGCAGTCCATAAATGAGACTTCGTAGGTTCGGGTGGATAGGCGGTCACGCCATCGCCGGCGGCGTGGCCTTAGGCCCAAGTGCCCGGAACCCACGAGAGTTCACAAGGCCTCCATATCCTTGCATTAAAAAGAACGCATGTTCCAGTCCTGTGCTATAGTGAGTGGCAGGAAACGGCGGCGAGCGGGGGGACGGTGGTCGGATGGCACGGGCGGTACGTGACGTGGGCAAGCTGAGGCCCATAGACGACCTGATGTTTCGGGTGATGGCGCAGAGCAAGGCCTTCTGCGGGGAGCTTTTGAGGGTGCTGCTCCAGGACCCGGGGCTCGAGGTGGTGGAGTGCAAGCCGCAGTCCGCCGTCACGAACACGCGGGGGCGCTCGGCGGTGCTCGACGCCCTCTGCG
>ERZ772917.1789-NODE-1789-length-11677-cov-2.244278_pt1 | contig 11677 bp, 12 predicted proteins | sample MGYA00511187_ERZ772917 | MGnify/ENA primary metagenome ERZ772917 (study PRJEB29015, sample SAMEA2737925) | human oral metagenome | biome: human oral; feature: human-associated habitat; material: dental | place: China | collected 2012 ... | reverse complement strand
AGCTCGGCAACAAGCGTCTGGATGCGATCAACCTCGCGCGAGGGGATGATCATGCGCACCTCAGCGCGCTTGGCCCACTCGCCGCGCGTTAAATTGAGGCCGCCAAAACCGTCGTCTGAGACCTTGCTGTAGTCAGTAATCGAGATTTTAGCCTCGCGCAGCACGCGCCCGAGGTGGGAGGACAATCCTGCCGAGAGCAGCCCGCAGGCAACATCGCCCCCGGGGCGTGAGATGACCACATCGAGCGTTGCGCTGCCCATCACCGGCAGATCGTCAAACACCACGTCCTGACGCTCGCGGATCGGCTCGTAAAAATAGTCGTACCACGAGGTGCCGCCCTCGGAATCAACCATTGAGGCCGTGCGCTGATAGACGATCTCGCCCCCCGATCGCATGATGATCTCGATCGAGGATGCGCTGATGTTGAGGAGCGCCAGCGTATTGATGCGCCCCGGGCGCAGGGTGCATTTGATCTCATCGTGCGCGCGCGTCTGCGTACCGACGCGCGCATCAAACATCGCAAAACGGTTGGTCGCGCCGATCTCCGACCACCAGCTCTCTGAGCCGGGGGCGACTGGGTCGTGTCCGGCGTTGGCATCCTGCGCACTCTGCCAGATGCGGTGCTCGCGGATGCAGCGCGCGCCCTTTGCATAGACGGTGGCGTTCGCCCACTGCGGGTGATCGGTCTCGGGGACGCTGGATGTCACCAGCTTGTCGGCGGTAATCGTTACCGGGCGGATCACGTCCATCAGGCGGCCTCCGTAAGGACGGCGTTGCCTCCCCGGCTTACGCGGTCGAGCAGGGTGAGGATTTTGCTGGTGTTGTGGGCGCTCTGCGCCTGGCCTGTGCGCAGGTCGGCGCGCAGGGCGTTAATGGCGGATAGCAGCCCGGAGAGGTCGATCAGGCTCTTGCTTTGTGCGTTGGAGTAGATGCGCGAGGGCGCAGTGTACTCAAGCTCCGGCCCCTGCTCGCCGACGATGCGCCAGCCGCCGGCGTGCGCGCCGCCGGAGGCAAACCGAGGCGCGCCGATGCCGCGAAAGATGCCATAAATCCGCTTGATCGCCTCCGCCCACTCCTCGGACTTATCGGCGAGGGTGTAAGGGTCGTCGTCCTTGTTAAATATGTACTGACGCCCGTGCGTATCGGTGTAGACGCCGCGGTTTTGCGAGATGCGCGTGGCGGTACCGTGGTTGTGGTGCGTGCTCTGCCCGATCTTGGTTTGGGTAAACCAGCTCGCCCAGTCGGCGGCCATGCGCCCCGGATCGGCAACGAGTGTAGGCAGTTTGGTCTGCGCGCCGGCAAGGCTCGATTTGATGGCGTTGAGCGCATCAAGCTGGGCCTGCGCGATCCTGACCTGCTCCTGCGCAAGCGAGCCTTTGCGGCCGGCCACCGCGCCGACCTGATCGAGTGAGGCCAGCGCCTCGGCAAAATCGGCGCGGTAGTCGGCCGCGCTCGTGTGTGCGGTTTTGGAGGCGCGTAAAAATGCGCCGACCACCTCCTGCAGGCTCTCAACAGCGGATGAGTCGCCCAGCTTGGCTTGGGCCACCGTTGTCTGGTAACGGCGCCGCGCCTGCGCGTAACGCGCACCATCATCAAGGGGCGAGGCATCCGAGGCAAGCAGCCCCTCGCGGTATTTTTTGAGGCTCTCAGCAAGCCTTGTAAATGTATCGGCCACCTGTTTGGCCGAGGTCACCTGTGCGTTAAGCGCCTCCTGCTCTCGGGCGCGCTGCGCATCAAACAATGATTGCATGCGGTCGGCCTGCGCATCCTGCATCTGCATGAGGCGCTGCGCGGCCTCAACCTGCGCGCGCAGACGCGCGTTGGCATCATACTGGGCGATCTCATCGGCGCTCATGCCGGCCGTATCGATCTTGCGCTGCAGGGCGTCAGCCTCGGCGTTGCGATTTTGCGCGCGCAAGAGCTCGATCTGCAGGCGCTGCGCGTCGTTAATAAGCTGCTGCATCGACGAGGTCGCGCTATTGACGGCATCGGCCCACTGACCAAATACGCCGGAGAGCGAGAGGAGCCGGGCCAGCGTCTGACCGCCCGCAGCGCCCGTCTTGTCGATGCTCTCGACGAGCGCCCGAAACTGCGCGCGCGTCTGTGGCATGGCAAGGCCCAGCGCGGCAAACTGTTTGGTGAGGTCCTCGCCCAGCCTGGCGGTTTTTTCGGCGGCGGAAAAATAGCCCTCGTAGTAATTGGACAAATTGCTTGAGAGCGCATCAAACCCGCCGGCGGCATCAATCAACGACTTGGTCACCGAGTCGACCGAGAGGCCAACGCGGGCAAATACGTCACGGATGGCGCTGACCTGCTCGATCTCCTGGAGCACGGCGGCGATCTGCTCGGCGGTGGCGCTGCGCAGGTCGATCTGGGAGACCATCTCCTTATAGACGGCCGCGACATCGGTCGCCTTGATGGCGGCGATCATCATGCGCTGGATCTCCAGCTGCAGCTCGCTTTGGTAGGAGCCGCGCGCCGCGTCGCGCGTCTGCCGGTAGACGTAGTTACCGTGGGCGTCAGTAAGGCCGCCGGAGATATTATCCGGGGCCTTGCCCTTGGGGTCGGAGTTAAACCCCAGATTAATGCCCAGCCCTGTCGCCGAGCCGCCCAGACGACGGACCATCTCGGCGATCGTCTGGCCGACAGGCTTGAGCAGATCAGCGACCGCTTTGTCCGTCTCGGAGCGCTTGGTCCGCCAGTCAGGATCAGGGCCGGTGGCGCGCGGACGGTCGGAGATTACCCCGCGCTCGTCCAAGACGCCAAACGCATTACCCTCGGTTTTGGGGCCGCCGCGTTTTTTAAGCGACGCCAAAACAGCGGCAATCACCCCTATCCCGGCGGTAATCCAGCCGAGCGTCGACATGCTGGGTAAGAGGCTGGAGAGGCCGCCGCCGGCGGCGCTGCCGCCAATGCTGCCGCTAATGCCGCTACCGAGCGCGCCGCCGCCAATGCCGCCACCGATGCCGCCAATCCCGCCGGTGATGCCGCTGCCCAGCGCCCCCGCGCCAATGCCGCCGCCAATGGCGCCGCCGGTAATGCCCGCGCCGGCAAACGAGAGACCGGCGCCGACGCCGCCCACCCCAGCGCCCAGCGTAATCCCGCTGCCTAGCGTCTTACCCCAGCCGAGCACGCCAGCAATGCGGCTGACTATGCTGTTGCCGCTATAGAGATCGTAGCCCGTTTTGCCGAGCGAGAGGAGATTGCTTAAGCTGCTTAAGCCGCCTGACTTGCCTAGCCCCAGCATGCCCAGGCCCTCATGCACCGTGCTCTGGATGGTGAGTTTTAAGACCGTCGTCTTAAACAGGTTTTTGATCGACTCGATAAACGTCTGTCCAAAGCTTTTGCCCTGCTCAAAACTGCGGTACAGGCTGTCGGTCAGTCCCCGCTCAATGTCATCCGTAAATTTAGTCCAGGCTTTGTCGCCCTCATTGATGACCTTTTTGATTGCCCGCGTAGACTCCGAGACGGTTTTTTCGGTTAGCAATGGCTCAGCCCCCGCCTCGCGCATCTTGTCGATAAGCGCCTGCAATTGCGGGATCATCTCGTCGCGGATTTGCGCCGCGCGCTCATCGGCCGCAAACCCGGCGAGCAGCCCGCCGTCGCGGCTTGCCTCCTCGCGCACCTCCTCCATGCGCCGCGTCATGTCGGCAAACAGGGCGTCGTACTTGCGCTTTAAATCGTCAAATTTAACGCGCGCAAGGCCCGACTTAAAACCGTCCTCCAATGCCTGCGCCAGCTCCTCATTGCCCGAGGCAATCGCCGCTTTAAGGGCGACGCGGTTTTTAGCCTCCCACTCGAGCGTATAGGCGGTCTGCATGTCGCCGGCGCGCTTGGCCGCCTCGGCCTGGCGTGTCAAGCGCTCGCTCTCGGCCTTTTGGTCGGCCACCGCCAGATCGTCGGCCAGCTTTTGCTGGGCAGCCAGGCGCTCGGCATTAAGCACCTCAAGGCGCGCGTTAAGGCGCGCGGCCTCTTGCACGGATGCACCGGCAAGCTTTTTGCGGCTCGCCAGTATGTCGGCGTTAAGCTTGTCCTCGGCCGCCTTGGCCTGCTCAATGATGGCCTGACGCTCGCTCATCTCGCCAAGCGAGACAGCGGCGCGGATGTGCGCGGATTGTGCGCGCTGTGTCACATTGGCAAGCTGGCTGGCAAGATCAATGGATGCGGTCAGAGCGCTGCGGGCCGCCTTGGTGTTGTCATGCATCCCCTTTTGGTAGCGCTTGTTGATCTCGTCAATTGCCTCGGCGCCCTCCTGACGGATGGCAGCAACCGTTGTCCGATACTCTGCAGCAGAGAGCTTTTCGGCGTCCAGGGCTTTGAGCCGTGCGGCCGTCGTCTCGTTGATTGCCTTGGTTTCTGCTGCCAGCGAGGCTCTGCAGTCGGTTTTTGTCGTAATGCCCAGCGTCTTTTTTACGGCGCTAAACTCAAGATTGGCGACCTCGGAGGCTGTTACATCAAGCCCCATCGCATTACCGGCATTAACGACAGACTGACGCTTTTGCTCAAGCTCAACAGCCTTGCTGAGGTGCTTGTTTGTAAGCTCAAGCCAGGTAATCCCAGCCTTGCGCCGCGACTCGTTGGCTGCCTCGACCATTGCAACGTTTTTTTCGCCCTCTATTACTGCCTCGAGATAGCGCTTTTGCGCCTCAAGTTTGGATGTGTCGTAATAGACTTTGCCAGCCGCGCCCATTTTTGCGGCCAGGGCCTTGCGCTCAGCGATCTGCTTATTGATCGCTGCGAGCTGATCGGGGAGCGGCGCCTCGCGGCCAACGCTGGCGATGGCATCGGCCGTCGACTTGACGGCATCCTTGACGGCGAGCCAGGCGCGCTCGACATAGCCGAGATTTTGCTGCGCCTCCGATGCCATTGATTTGAGCGCATCGCCAAAGAGCTCTTGCGCTTTTTGCGCTGCCTCGGTTTTTAGGCCGACCGCCTCCAGATCGTCAATCTGCTGCAACTGCGAGGCGTGCAAAAAATTGTACTGCTCGTTGAGCTTTCGGATGGCCTGCGCTGGCGACTTACCGAGCTCATTAAACTCCTTGACCGTGTCCGATACCGATACGCCGAGCGCGCGCGACATGGCCACCGCCGCCTCGGCCGCGCCCTGCATGGCGCTCTCTGCAACCTTGCCGGTTGAGGCAAGCTCGGTAATCGCTTCTGCCGCCGCGCCCTTGGTGGCGCCGGTGGCGGCGGCCACGGCATCGCGCATCTGTGAGAGGCGCTCGACCGTCGTTCCGGCAGCGTTGCCGGTGAGGATTAGCGCGCGGGCAAACTCGTCGGCCTCCTGGCTCCCCTTGTACCAGGCCGCGCCCAGGGCGGTGGCAACAGTCAGCGTGATAGTGAGGGGATTAATAAGGCCGAGGATGTAGCCGCCAAGCGCCTTGGCGGCAGGCACCGCGCCGCCGAACATGTCCTTTAACTGGCCACCCTGTTGCAGCAGGACAGTAAGCGGGCGTTGCCCCGACTGCAGGGCGGTGACGATGTCGGTAAACTGCGCCGGCACGCCGCGCAGCGCGGCGGCCATCGCCTTGGCCGACATCTCGTTTTGCTGGGTCGATTGCGCGAGCTCAGCGAGCTTACGGCGGGAGTTGTCAATGCCGCTTGATAACTCCTTGCCGTCATAACCGACCTTAACGCCGACTTTTAACTCGCTCATCAATCACCCTGTTTGTGCGATCTGTTATCCGTTTTGCCGCGCTTTTGCCGCCTCGCTCCAGACGCGCAGCACCTCGCGCTCGATAATTTGCAGCCCCTTAAAACACTCGGCGCGCCGTTTTTTGGGGACGTTAAGACGATCCTCAACGACCGGCAACGCCGAGTAATCCAGCCCCGTTGCGCCGCCCATGCCAATGCGCCATTGCGTCTGCATCGACATAAACACCTGCATTGGCAGGGCGTTGTCGGGCCAGAGATCAATCTCGACGCCGAGGTCGTCATCAGAGAGCCCTAGCGCCTTGAGGTTTTCGGCCTCCTGTCCTAGCTCTGCCCATTCGCGGGCGGCGTCGATGAGTTTTTTTCGGCGGCGCCTGTCAGGGCCGCGCCGTAGGCGTGCATGATCTCGGTGGCGGCCAGCTCGTAGTTATCAAGCAGGGCCTCAAGCGCATCGCGCGAGTACGGCGTGTCCACCCCCTCCCAGCCGACGATGATGCCGGATAAAATCTCGGCGTCATCGTCCTTGCCCAGGCGCTCCTTAAAATACTCTTTGCGCGCCTTGCGGCCCATGTGCTTAAACGTCACCGTCAGGCTCGCTTTTTGCGCCTCGCCCGGCACGGTGATCTCAACAGGGACGGTAAAGGTCGGCGCGGGGATGATCTTAAACATGCATTTGTCCTTAACTGTTTAATGCGGGGTTTGCCTCCGGCGCGTTAATCACGCCGGAGAGGTGAAGCGTAAATTACGCGACGTAGCGCATCGACTCCGCCGAAAACGAGAGGTTGATCGTGCTGGTCAGCACCTCGTTTTTGGCCACATTTGGCTCTTTGAGGAGCGACCATGTCGCATTAGCGACGATCTTGCTGCCGTTAGGCGGCAGGATGAGGAGCCCCGTATCAACGGTGGTATCACTCGCGGCCATCACGGTTGCGTACCAGGGCAGGCTCGGGTCATCAAAAAACTCAAGCGTGAGCGTGCGCGCGCTCTTGATCGTCGGTATCTTGATCTCGACGTCATCATCCAGAGACGTTGCATCCGCCCATTGCTGCTCGCCGCCAGAGGTCGAGACGTTTTTGATTTGGCTTAATTGATCCCAGGCAATGATGCGGCGCACCGAGCCGATGCCTGCGCCGGCCGGGTATTTGGAGAGGTTTGTCGAGTCAAACCCCTCAAGCGTGATAGCATCGCCCGAGACCGCGCCGGCGCGGATGATGCGGTTGTTGAGGTTGCCCCAACCGCTCGTGATCTCCAAAAAATCGCCGACCTGCACGCCGTGCCCAGAGGCAAGCGTTGCCACCGCCTGGTTGGCGTTGGTGATTGCGCTCATGGCCACCGACGGGCCGTAGGTCTTGGCGATCTGAAATTTGATGCGGGTGGATAGTGTCTTGGCCATTACTTGCTCCTTTTGGTGGTGTTGGTGGTGTGAGTGACGGGTGTAGTTACGGATGGGGGGGCCTCAGCCACGGCCTCAGCCAACCCCGCGGCAATGAGCGAGTGCGCCTCAGCCTCGGGCAGGTCGGGCATCTCTCCCGCCTGATACTCGGCCGACCTGTGTCGGATGGCGCTCATTAATCTGATCTGCATCGCGTCCTCCTGTAATGTGATGCGGTTAATCGGTAGTGGCCACGATCCGGTGGATCACATAGGCGTCCTGCCACCAGATAACCTGATTAGCAAAGCCGAGCAATGCGCCGGCGGCAAAACTAAACGTGTCCTCACAGCCTGCCGGGCACCAGCCGAGCAGGGCATCGCGCACGACAGCGCGCAACGTATCGAGATCGATTGCGGCCGCGCCTCCCTTGGCGTCCGAGACGTTGGAGAGCGCAAGCGCGATACCGTAGGTCGCCTCAACGACCTGCGTCACATCGCCCCCCACCCCGTCGTCATGCAACACGCGCTCGGAGAGCGGCAGGACGTAAGCGGCAGGCCAGGCACGCGGAGAGGTCTCCGAGGCAACAGCAAAATCCGCCGCGCTGCCGACCAGTTTTAAGCCGGGCAGCGGCTTGAGGCGATTAATAATTTGCGCAATCATGGCCGCGGCCTCTTAAACACGAGCGGCGCGCCGGGTGTGACCAGCGCCGTCTGCGAGGGCGCACCCTCCGGTTTGATCGGCACGTTGAGCACGCGCCGGCCGGCGGCAATGTCGCGCAGCGCAGCGATCGCGTCGGCATAACGCCGGCGGGTATCCTCACTGGCTGAGTCGCCCGCGAGGTAATAGCGGGCGATGTCACAGGTAAGGCGCAGGAGCGTGGGCGATGCCACCACGACCGGCACTGCGTAACGCGGCGCGAGGTAGGCGTCGATGTCGGCGGTGGCGTCCGCGAGCGCCTTGTCCACTGCACCATCGGGCAGCATCGACTCCCGCTGCGTAATCTCCGCCTCGCCAAAACGGTCGATGAGATCAAGGCGGGTTGCGTAGGGCATCGTTACGCCTCGTCCCCGTCCTGCTGCGACAAGGGCGGCAGGTCGATTACGTGCAGATGCGGCTCTGCGCGCAGCGCGGCAAGCTGCTGTGCGCTAAACGTATCCGCATCAACCACCGTGCGCGCCCGCGACCAGGCGCGACCGGCGCGCCTAAAGCCCTCAATCTCGGAGATCACGGCGATCCGCGCGCAGGGCGCGTCCCCGGTTGATGCAACCGCATCGCCCAGTGTGGTCGGAGCGTCCGGCGCGTTAATGGATGGCGCTGTCTTTACGGCCGGCGGCGCGGGCTTTTTAGGGGATGGTTTTGCCATTGCGCGCCTCCCTTACGCCGTGCCGGTTGAGGCCGCGGAGAGCTGCCAAAAGCCGTACATGCCGGTCGCGCGCGCTTCGGCCCCGAATTTGTACTCACGCCGGTTAAACACGTCGTCATTTTCCAGGCTTGTCTGGCTGACAAACGTCGGGCGCTTGCGCATCTGCACGATAAACGGCTTGACCGAGCCGCGCGAGAGGCAGTGCAGCATGTAGCTTGTGCTTGAGGCGAGCGCCGGATTAACGAGCACTTTTGCCGTGCCGCGGAACGGGTTGGGCGAGTTATCCTGCAGCTTGTCGGCCTCGCAGATGATGCGAGCCACGGCCTCCAATGCCGGCGGCACCTCGAGCGTGTCCGGGATGAGGCGCAGCGGCATCCCCTCATCATCCGTCATCTCCATAATCATGCGCCGCAGCGCGCCGTAGCTTGCCTCAACGGCAGCAAGGTCGGTGGCGGCCAGCTTTTTGTCGATCTTGTTGGACACGCTTCGCCCGGCGACCGGATGGTCAGTGTCGTAAAAATACTGACCGTCAATGCCCGGCTGCGCGAACGCGCCGTTTTTAAGACCATCGACGATGATGTCATTGAGCTCCGCGGCCGACTCGCCGGCCATGCGCGCCTGCGTGTTGTAGAGGCCGAGCCGATCATCCTCAATGTCGTTGCGGTCAACAGCAATCGTGGTCTCCCAGTCCTCATTGGCTTTGTAGTATTTGCCGGCCTCAAGGCTTTTAACGACCTTGTCGCCGACCCATTTGCGCATCTTAGGAAACCGGATGAGCCAGGCGTAATCCTCGCCGGCGGCGGTCGATGGGATCTCCATCGCGGTCTTTTGCCACTCGCCCGGCTGCGCCTTGAGCGCGCCGTTAAAAATGGTTTTGAGGCCGGTAAATACCGAGCTTAGGGTTGATGCATTAACGAGCATAACTGTCTCCTATGATTGATTGATCGTTTGCCTGGCGTTTGCCTGACGCACCGTTACTCGACCCAGACGCCCTCGGCATCGACGCCCAGCACGCGGCCCGCAGGCGATCGCGCATTACCGCCGTTGGTTTTGGCGACCGTCTGGTCATCGACGATGTAGCAGACCTTGCCCAGTTCGGCCTGGGTGACGAGATCGGCGCTGTGGTTAGCAAACAAAAATGCCTTGCGACGGCGCACCAGCGCGGTCTTTGCGCCATCGGCGCCGCCTGTGTTATCGACCGCACGCTCGGCGCGGCCAAGATAGGTCAGTCCAGTTGCCGCCTTGCCCGGCTCGGCGTAGCCGTTGGCATTGGCGACAACCAATGCGCCGGCAAAAATTTTTGCGCCAGCGGCCATCGGCACGCCGATCAGCTCGCCGTCCATCATCGGCGTGTGGCGGTCTTTGGTAAGTGCCATCTCTACTCTCCTTATCTATCCGTTGATTACTTGGCCGCCAGCGTCTTGCGGTACTCGGCCTCGTCAATGCCCATCAGGGCGCAGACCTTGGCCTGCTCGGCAGAGAGCGCGGCAACGTTGCCGCCCTCGCCCTGGCCGCCCGTCTGCGTGCCGTTAAGCGGCACGATGGCCGGCGTCTTGTCCAGCCAGGCGTTAAGCGCAGCGATGTCCTTTTTGCCGAGGTCGCGCGCCCAGGACTCCAGGGCCGGCGAGATTTTGCCGGCGGCCTTGCCCGAGGCGACCGCCTGCTCGACCTTGTCGTCATTGACCTGCGCTGAGAGTGCGTCGTATTTGTCCTGCAAGCCCTTGTGCTCGGTTTGCAGCGCGGTGAGCGTTGCCACCGGCACAAACTTGGCCGGATCGGGAGTAGCGATCTGCGCGGTCAGCGTGGCCACGTTAGTTTTAAGTGCTGTCAGTGCGGCCAGTGACTCCTCCTGCGTTGCGCTGACGGGCAGGCCCAGTGCGGCGAGCAGGGCGTGTAGATGATCCATAGAGGCATCCTCCTGTGTTGGGTTGATCGGTGGTAGGTTGGTACTGCTAAAGAGTTGCGCGGCCAGCGCGGCAAGATCGGTGAGACCATCAAGCCCGGGGGTATTGGTGAGCGCGGCATGCCAAAAATCGAGTACGCGGCCGCTATTGGGGTCGGAGGTAAACACGGGGGAGATGTAGCGGTACTCGCGCGCGGCGATGGCCTGCGCGGCCGCCTCCGTCCACTCAACGTCAACGGCCCAGAGACCATCGCCCGGCCGCCACTCCAGACGATTGATCCAGCCGGCCGCCGGCGCTTTGCCGCCGGTGGCCCCAGACCGGATGGTGGCGTGCTCGTAGTCGATGACGCATGCAGATACGCGGGCGTTAAACTCGGATGCGATCCGTGCGCCGTCCTCATCGGTGAGCAGCCAGCAGCGCGATTGCGGCTCCAACGGCCGACCGTCGACTGCTTTAAACTGCCCGGCGGGCAAAATCCTAAACGCGCGCGGCGGCGCGGCATCAAGCTCGGAGGCGAGCGATGCGATCGCTATCTGAGGGGTGGGGTTGCGTTTTTTGTGCATGGCCGCCATGATGGCGGCAACGGCACTGCCGGTTAAGGTCGATGGGCGTCAGGGGCAGTGTTTACGCGCTTTTTAGCCTATACCCTGAGCCCAAAATCCGCAATATCCCTTGTCCGCAAAAAATGCAAGCATCATGATTGTCGAGACGCTTGTCTGCCTCATCGTCGGCGTAACCGATGGCGATACGCTCACCGCGCGCTGCGGCGAGGCGGGAGCGTATGCGCAGGTCAAGGTGCGCCTCTCGGCAATCGACGCACCTGAGCGTGCGCAGCCGTTTGGCAGGGTATCGCGTCAGGCGCTCGCCGGCCTCTGCCACGGCGAGCAGGCCACAATCCGCGTGCGCAGTCATGACCGGTACGGACGCGCCATTGCTGACGTTACCTGCCGCGGGCAGGATGCCTCAACCGCGCAGGTGCGCGCCGGCATGGCCTGGGTATATGACCGTTACTCGGCAGGCTACGAGCGCCTCTACCCGTTGCAGGATGCGGCGCGCAAAACCCGCTCAGGGCTGTGGCGCGATCTCGATACCCGGCAGCCGCCCATGCCGCCGTGGGAATGGCGGCGGTTAAAACGTAGCGCTATGTAGCGTTCGTCGAGGTCACGTCGTGCGACATGCTACGGGGATAAAATGATTAGCTATTTTTTCACCCCGTCCCTATCCGCTGCCCAATCCTTAAATAGTTCCAATAACGAGTTGTCATCGTCAATCACCTTGTCGCAGGACGGAATTAATTTTTTCGGTGATGACGCTGATCCGCAATCACCTTCGTAGATTTTTGCAGCCAAGCAACGGTCAACCAGTTTTAAATAACTGAGGGTTATT
>ERZ772917.1787-NODE-1787-length-11687-cov-173.190251_pt1 | contig 11687 bp, 8 predicted proteins | sample MGYA00511187_ERZ772917 | MGnify/ENA primary metagenome ERZ772917 (study PRJEB29015, sample SAMEA2737925) | human oral metagenome | biome: human oral; feature: human-associated habitat; material: dental | place: China | collected 2012 ... | reverse complement strand
GTGGAATGACAACAAGGTAGTTCTCCACAGGTCTGCACACAGGTGGGGAGAACCCTGGTCTGACGCCACAAATGTCGGCGGTCGCTGTCCACAGCCGCGAGCAGGGAAGGGACCAGGGTCATGCACGACCTGTGGTGCCGCAGCAATCAACCTGTGGTTCCAGCCGGACCCGCCCCGGGGTCTCCGCCGTCGTGTTCGAGGGGACCGGCTGCGTCGTCACCCCAGCAGCCTGTGCGCCACCGCCCCGTCGGCAAGCGCGAGTGCTCCGATGAGGGCGAGAGTGGTGCCGCTGAGCACCGGGCTGTTGCGCGTCAACCAGGCGTCGAGAGTCATGAGAGCGGGCTCGATACGGTCATGGGCGCGAACGCGAACGAGGGTGGCGACAACGGCGGGCAGGATCATGATGAGGCAGTACACGCCGATGCACGCGATCACCGTGGGGCGTGACAGCCGGGAGGCGGCAAGCATCCCGATCGCCGCGAAGTAGGGCACCATCGCGGCGAACTCGATCGCGAAGGCGAGCACGGCGAGGCGGAGCAGGGCTGCGGCCGAGCCCGCGGTCATCGCCTGGGTGCGCCAGCGCAGGAGGCTTCCGGCACTCGCCTGCTTTCTGCGCCCGCCCCTGGCCATGAGGAGCATGGTGCCGCCGACCACGAGCAGCGCCAACCCGACGCCGGCCTCCGCCATCGCGAGAGTCCGATCAGGGATCTGGCTCAGGTAGCCCTCGAAGGCGTCCAGCAGGCGTCCTGCGCCCAGGGCCAGGAGGACGCCCGCCGCGAAGTAGGACAGGCCCAGCGTCGACAGGTATGCCGCCATCCGTGTAAGCCGTACGCGTCCGGGGACGAGGAGCAGCCACAGAGGCAGCAGCGAGGTGCCGAAGCTCGTGGAGTCGAAGAGCGCCAACCCGACCAGAGCAAGGGCCTGCGATCCGCTCACAGGTCTCGACCTGACTGCGGTGACGACGCTCGTCGGGTGCGCCACTCCTCCTTGAGCTGCGGCAGTCGCACAGCGATGAACTCATAGAAGTCAGCCACCTCGCCCAGGCGGGGACCTCGGTCGTCATCAGGGGGGAGCAGGCGCAGTCCTTCTCGTACGAGGCGCGCCTGGTCCGCGTAGCCGGTGGCGTCGAGGTCCGCTTCGAAGGCTGCCACGTCGATCACGGCCGTGACCTTGTCGACACGGTCACCACGTGTGCGCGCACGCCGCACCAGGCCTCGGGCCTCCAGGAATCCGACAGCCTGAACGATGGCGCTGCGGCTGACCAGCAGCGTCTCTGCAAGGTCGTTGATGGTCTGCGCCGGAGGGTCGCAGACCACCAGGTATCCCAGGGTCCGTCCCGCCACGGGCGCGAAACCAAGCTCACTCACATAGAACCGGCCGATCGCGTCGGCAAAGGACAAGTGTTCATGCTCAGTCACACCGTCATGATAACACTCGTGACAGTTGTATGTGTCATCTCTGTGCCGCCGAGCCCTGTGGGATCAGAACGCAGGTCACAGGATGCGGACGGCCGCGCGATCGCCACGAGCAGGACCGCCTCTACGGCGGCGATGGCAACGCCCGGCAGTCGGCAAGGACGCTACCCGCGACCACGAGCGCCACGAGGAATACGGGGATGGTGGCGGCACATCTCATTGGTGGTCTCAAGATGCGATGAAATGACAGTATAAGCGCATACCACCCTGGACCCGATAAGCAGTCTGAGCGCCTAGGAAACGTTAAGAAATTGATGTGCTACGATTATTGAGGCATGTCATGCAATACGTCTTGACGTGCGTCTGAAATGACTACCCTCGAAGGGAATAGAATGGCAAGTGACAACGGTCTGAGATTTTGCAAGGAGTGCGGTAGCCCGGTGAACATGGAGAAGCGCGATTCGGTCATGGCGATCACGGACTCCGAGCAGCAGTACGATCTGGCTCCAAAGTGTACGAATGGGCAGTGCGATACAAACGACACGGGGCTTCTCGCACCCCCTACGCCCCTCTAAGTCATCGGAGGTACGGCACATGTATCCACCACCGACCGGCACGAGGCTCTCGGCCGAGCAGCGCGGGGCCCTTGACGACACGTTCTTGTCCTCCGACCCCTTCGGGTACTTCAGTGCTCGTATACGCATGCTCCTTGAGTGGGCGGACGCGAGCAGCACCCACGAGGATGAAGCTCCTACGACCTCGGGTGACCGAGCAGCACCCACAGGAGCGGTCCTCACACGTTTCAGCTCGTTGCTCGGCGCACCGGAGGGAGTCATGCCCAGCGCCTCACCGCGCAGCGTGACCACACAGGTCGCCACGGATGCTTACGCTGTGCGCCATCATGCGGCCGAGTCTCTGGTGCGGCTGACAGGAGTTCTCCTGGCGCGGGACGAAAGCACGGAGTCATCCGTGTGGGAGGACCTGACGATGAGCCCGAACCGGATCTGTGATGTCATCGACCAGATCCGCACGCATCTCAGGCCTGATGACCCTATGCCGCTCGCACGTCTTGTCCTGTGCGCCAGTGACATCGAGAACGGAGTAAACGATGTCCTCGTATCAGCGTACAACGTGTTCGCTGACTGGCTCCAGTTCTCGATCGATCTGCTCACGGCCCATGAGCTCCGCCTCGATGCCGCCCACAACAAGGTCAAGCACGGTCTCGCCGTCCGTGCCCACGACGACCTCGCACTCTGGGTGACCACCACCCCACCCAATGCTGACGGAACCTATCCCGTATCCGCGCTCTCAGGTCCAGCGGCTGTGACCATCTTAGACTGTCCCGTGCTCGAAGTGCTGGCAGAGGCACCGAAGGTTGACGGGCACAAGCAGGGGCTTGAGGTGACGCAGCTGAGAGTGGACGTGCCCGCCGTTCTCGCTGAGGCCTACATGATCGCCTGGACCCACGGGGCCATGTTCCACGTCGCCGCCTCCACGCACTTCCGCGGTCGCGAGGATCTCCCCGAGGACGTGCGTGCTCCCGCTCATCCCAGCTATCCGGTCAATGGCTGGCGCCCCGATAACATCGCGGCTGACGCACCAGTTGGCATGAGGTTCCCTCTCACGACTCCTCCCGGGGGCGGGCCCCTCAAGCGTCCTATGGGCATTGGGTTCAGCGAGGACTTCATTGCATTGGGGTATCCGGATCAGGTCAGGCACAACCTTCGCCTGACCAACTCCTCGTCGTGACTCGAAGGTCCGCCCAGGGCACCACTGCCTACGGGACGGTCCCCGACGGCTCCACCGCCAAGCGGGCTGCCAGTGATCATGCGTCCTGTGCCCGCCCCGGTCTGTCAGTACGAGACCAGCGCCCGCACCGCGGATCGATGTGGTCTGCCGGTAGATTCATGCGGGACCTCCGCTCCGCTGCGGCGCCCGACTGTATGACTTCGGTGGTGGAGCCAACGGGACTCGAACCCGTAACCCCCTGCTTGCAAAGCAGGTGCGCTACCAATTGCGCCATGGCCCCTGGGAGCTCAGGACGGGTCAGCGACCTCAGCCCAGGCGGAGCGCTCCATGCGCCCCGACTCGTACCGGAGCCACGCAACGTAGGCGAGGACCCCCAGGCACGAGAAAACCGCGGTTGACACGAGCTTCCGGTTCACGTGAACCCTCCCATCGTCTCACCGCGGGCGGTGGGCCTAGCTGGACTCGAACCAGCGACCTCATCCTTATCAGGGATGCGCTCTAACCAACTGAGCTATAGGCCCGTGCGACCGGATGAGACTAACCCGTCCGGTCCTCAGCGACCAAATCGGGTCACTCGTCTGCCAGTGTGAGATGAATCCCACCCACGAGGGCGGCCGTGATGTTGTACAGCAGGGCCCCGATGGTCGACAGCGCCGTGGACAGGAAGATGTTGAACACGGCGATGATGATCGAGATGGAGAAGGCGCTGGAGAACTCCATGTACTCCACCAGCGCCGTGAAGGCGTTGGACTCCGAGTCGAGCATCGTGCCCACGAGGTCCTTGATCGTGGAGAACACGTGCAGGGAGTCGAGCATGAACCACACGACCGAGACAGCGACGACGAACATGATCCCGGCGGCCACGGACAGCAGGAGCGAGATCTTCATGACCGACAGGGCGCTGATCCTCGTCAGCGCCAGGCGCACGCGTCGCGGCTCGGACGGGGCGCTCGGGCTCGTCGGGACGGAGGCCGGCAGCTCCTCGTACTGAGCCGGCGGCTGGTCGCCGGCGAACGTCGGACCGCTCACGGGCGGGTGGGTAACGGGGTCGCTCATGCCTGCTCCTCACTGTCGTCGTCGGCCAACGCTACCGCGTCAGCGTCCTCGGCGGAGGGGGCGGAGCCCACCATCACAGCCGGGGGCGCGGCACCCTCGGCGCCGTCCTTGCCGTCTGCGGCGCTCTCGTCGCCGTCGAGCTCGCGCTCGGTGTTGCGGGCCACCGCGATGATGCGGTCGCCCTCCTCCGGCTTGGCGAAGGTGACGCCCTGGGTGTTGCGTCCGGTCACCGAGACCTCCGCGACGGCCGAGCGCACGACCTTCCCGGAGGCCATGATGCACAGGACCTCGTCCGACGGCGCCGTCACCAGCGCCCCCACGAGCTCGCCGCGCTGCTCGACGAGGTTGGCGACCTTGACCCCCAGTCCGCCACGGTGCTTGGTCGGGTACTCCTGGACGTTCGTGCGCTTGGCGAAGCCGCCCTCGGTGACGACGAACAGGTCCGCGTCTGTCCACGCCGGGTCGACAACGTCCATCGCCAGCAGCGAGTCGTCTCCGCGGAAGCGCATGCCTGTGACACCGCTGGTCGCACGTCCCATGGTGCGCAGCTCGTCGTCGCCGGCCGTGAAGCGCGTCGACTGCCCGTGGCGGGAGACGAGGAGCAGGTCCTGGCCGTCACTGAGCAGGCTCGCGGAGACGAGCTCGTCGGCCTGGCCGTCCTCGTCCTCACGCAGGTTGATGGCGATGAGTCCCGCCGAGCGCGGCGAGTCGTAGTCCGTCAGGCGGGTCTTCTTGACCCGGCCGCGACGCGTTGCCAGCACGAGGTAGTCCGCCTGCGCGTAGTCCTTGAGGTCCAGGACCTGGGCGATCTCCTCACCCCGCTGGAAGGCCAGCAGGTTCGCCACGTGCTGGCCCTTGGCGTCACGGCCGCCCTCGGGCAGCTCGTAGCCCTTGGCGCGGTACACCCGCCCCAGGTTCGTGAAGAACAGGAGCCAGTGGTGGGTGGTGGTGACGAAGAAGTGGTCGACGACGTCGTCCTCACGCAGGGCCGCGCCCTTGACGCCCTTGCCGCCGCGGTGCTGCGAGCGGTACTGGTCGGTGCGCGTGCGCTTGACGTAGCCCGAGCGGGTGATCGTCACGACGACCTCCTCCTCGGGGATGAGGTCCTCCATGCTCATCTCGCCGTCGAAGGGCACGATCCGCGTGCGGCGCTCGTCGCCGTACTTGTCGACGATCTCGGCGAGCTCGGCGGAGACGATGCCACGCTGGCGCTCGGGGGAGGCAATGATCTCCTTGAGGTCGTCGACGCGGGCCTGCAGCTCCTCGGCCTCCTGCTGGATCTTGAGGCGCTCGAGGGCCGCGAGGCGACGCAGCTGCAGGGACAGGATGGCGTCGGCCTGGATCTCGTCCACACCCAGCAGCCCCATGAGTCCCGTGCGGGCCTCGTCGGCCGTCGGGGAACGGCGGATGAGGGCGATGACGGCGTCGAGCGCGTCGATGGCCTTGAGCAGGCCGGCCAGGATGTGCAGACGCTCCTCGGCCTTGCGCAGCCGGAAGCGCGAGCGGCGCACGATGACGTCGATCTGGTGGTTGACCCAGTGGCGCACGAAGCCGTCGAGGCTCAGCGTGCGGGGCACGCCGTCCACGAGGGCGAGCATGTTGGCCGGGAAGTTGTCCTGCAGGGGCGTGCGCTTGTACAGGTTGTTGAGGACCACCTTGGCGACGGCGTCACGCTTGAGCACGATGACGAGCCGCTGGCCCGTACGCCCGCTGGTCTCGTCGCGGATGTCCGCGATGCCGTTGATCTGGCCGTCGCGCACGAGCTGGGCGATCTTGTCGGCCAGGTTGTCGGGGTTGACCTGGTAGGGCAGCTCGGTGACCACGAGGCACTGGCGCCCCTGGATCTCCTCGACGCTGACGACGGCGCGCTGGGTGATCGAGCCGCGGCCGGTGCGGTAGGCCTCCTCGATGCCGCGCCGCCCCAGGATGGTGGCACCGGTGGGGAAGTCGGGGCCGGGGATGCGCTCGATGAGCGCCTCGAGCAGCTCCTCACGGGAGGCCTGCGGGTGCTCGAGGAACCACTGGACGCCGGCGGCGACCTCACGCAGGTTGTGCGGGGGGATGCGGGTGGCCATGCCGACGGCGATGCCCTCGCTGCCGTTGACCAGCAGGTTCGGGAAGCGAGCCGGCAGGATCGTCGGCTCCTGGTTCTTGCCGTCGTAGTTGTCCTGGAAGTCGACGCTCTCCTCGTCGATGTCGCGGACCATCTCCATGGCCAGGGGCGCCATCTTGCACTCGGTGTACCGCGGGGCGGCGGGCCCGAGGTTGCCGGGGGTGCCGAAGTTGCCCTGCCCGGCCACCAGCGGGTAGCGCAGGGACCACCACTGCACGAGCCGGGCCAGGGCGTCGTAGATCGCCGCGTCACCGTGCGGGTGGTAGTTACCCATGACCTCGCCGACGACGCGCGAGGACTTGGAGAAGGAGGAGGTAGGGCGGTAGCCGCCGTCGTACATGGCGTACAGGACGCGGCGGTGGACGGGCTTGAGGCCGTCGCGCACGTCCGGTAGGGCGCGCCCGACGATGACGCTCATCGCGTAGTCGAGGTAGGAGCGTTGCATCTCCATCTGGAGGTCGACCGGCTGGACGCGGTCGTGGGTCTGCTCCTCGACGGGAAGGTTCGTGGTCTCGTCACTCACAGTGGCTGGGTTCCTTTGCTGCCGGCTGAGGCGGGCGGGTCAGATGTCGAGGAAGCGCACGTCGGCGGCGTTGCGCTGGATGAAGGAACGGCGCTGCTCGACGTCGTCGCCCATGAGGATCGAGAAGGTCTCGTCGGCGTCGGCCGCCTCGTCGAGGGTGACCTTCTTGAGGATGCGGGTGGCCGGGTCCATCGTCGTCTCCCACAGCTCGTGGTCGTTCATCTCGCCCAGACCCTTGTAGCGCTGGATGCCGCCCTCCTTGGGCAGGCGGCGCCCGGCCTCGGCACCGGCGCGCAGCAGGTGGTCGCGCTCGGCGTCGGAGTAGGCGAACTCGTGGTCGGCGTTGGACCACTTGAGGCGGTACAGCGGCGGCATGGCGATGTACGTGTGGCCCTGCTCGATGAGGGGACGCATGTAGCGGAACAGCAGGGTGAGCAGGAGCGTGGCGATGTGCTGGCCGTCGACGTCGGCGTCGGCCATGATGACGATCTTGCCGTAGCGCAGCCGGGCGATGTCGAAGTCCTCACCGATGCCGGTGCCGAAGGCCGTGATGAGGGAGCGGATCGTGTCCGAGGACAGGGCCCGGTCCAGGCGGGCCTTCTCGACGTTGAGGATCTTGCCGCGGATCGGCATGATCGCCTGGTGCTCGGGGTCACGGCCGCCGACGGCGGAGCCCCCGGCGGAGTCACCCTCGACGATGAAGATCTCGCAGTCGGCGGCGTTGCGGCTGGAGCAGTCGCGCAGCTTGCCGGGCATGGAGGCGGATTCCAGGACGCCCTTGCGGCGGGTGGCCTCACGGGCCTTGCGGGCGGCCACACGGGCGGCCGCGGCCTGCATGGCCTTGGAGACGATCGCCTTGGCCTCGGTGGGGTGGGAGTCGAACCAGTCACCGAGCTTGGCGTTGACGGTCTGCAGGACGAAGGTGCGTGCCTCGGTGTTGCCGAGCTTGGTCTTCGTCTGCCCCTCGAACTGGGGCTCGGAGAGCTTGACGGAGATGACGGCGGTCAGGCCCTCCCGGATGTCGTCACCGGTGAGGTTGTCGTCCTTGTCCTTGATGATGCCCTTGTCGCGTCCGTAGCGGTTGACGAGGCTCGTCAGGGCCGTGCGGAAGCCCTCCTCGTGCGTGCCGCCCTCGGTCGTGTTGATCGTGTTGGCGTAGGTGTGCACCGACTCGGAGTAGGCGCTGGTCCACTGCATGGCGATCTCGAGGCTGATGCCGCGCACCTCGTCGAGGCGCTGCTCGGCCTCGAAGTCGATGATCTCGGGGTGGATGAGCTCGACCTTCTTGGCCTTGTTGAGGAAGGCGACGTAGTCGTGCAGTCCGTTGGCGTAGCAGTAGGAGACCTGGCGGTGACCCTTGACGGGGTCGTCGGCGGGACCCATCTCGTCGCCGGTGATCTCGTCGCCCTCGTCGGTGACACCCTCACGCTCGTCGGCGAGGGTGATGCGCAGGCCCTTGTTGAGGAAGGCCATCTGCTGGAACCGACGGCGCAGGGTCTCGTAGTCGAACTCGACGGTCTCGAAGATCTCCGGGTCCGGGTAGAAGGTCTGGGTGGTGCCGGTGGTGTCGGTGGCCTCACCCTTGACGAGCTCGGTACGGGGCTTGCCGCCGTCACCGAAGCTCATGCGCCACACGTGGCCCTGGCGGCGGATCTCGGTGTCCACGCGCGTCGACAGGGCGTTGACGACGCTGATGCCCACGCCGTGCAGGCCGCCGGAGACGGCGTAGCCGCCACCGCCGAACTTGCCGCCGGCGTGCAGGATCGTCATGACGACCTCGACGGTGGGACGGTGCTCGGTAGGGTGCTCGTCGACGGGGATGCCGCGGCCGTTGTCGACGACCCTGAGGCCCCCGTCGGCCTGGATGGTGACCTCGATGTGGTCGCAGTAGCCTGCCAGGGCCTCGTCCACGGCATTGTCGACGACCTCGTAGACGAGGTGGTGCAGGCCGCGCTCACCGGTGGAGCCGATGTACATGCCGGGGCGCTTGCGCACCGCCTCCAGGCCCTCGAGGACGGTGATGTCGCTGGCGCCGTAGTCGGCGCTGCCCTGGCCCACGGAGTGGTTCTCGGTCGGCTCGGGGTTCGCTGCTGCGGTGGTCACAGGCTGGTCCTGGTCAGACACGTGTCAGGTGCTCCTCGTTCTGTGCGCCGGGTGGGACCCGATCCCTCAGACGGCCGATTCCGGGTCGGGGGCCGCCTCGTGTAGGTGGGTACGTGCGTGGTACCCAAGGCGCACCATGGGCATTTCCAGCGCGATTCTAGCGTGACCGCCCCTGCTCACCCCATCCGGCGGCCCCGCGCGCGGCGTGGGCAGTCTCACCCTCTCGAGCTGCCGGGCAACCCTCCCGCGTCAGCCGTAGGTGTCCCGGGGTCCGCGTCCACCGCGGGCCGCACCGAAACGGCCGTGCCCCCAGCGCGGCCCGGTAGGTCCCAGCACCCTGACCTCGACGGCGGGAACCTCGACCCGACGTCTGCCCCCGGGTCCGGGCCTGGCGGCCGTGATCCGCTCCAGCTCGGCGTCGACCTCCCGCTGGATCGAGGGCATGAGAAGCCTGAGCTGCTGGGCCCACGCCGTCGACGAGGCCTGCACGTCGAGCCGCCCGACCTCAAAGGCCACCACCCGGGTGTGCTCGGCCACCCTCTCACCGACGATCTGCGGCCAGGCGACGGCGAGCTGCGCCATGGCGAGCTTGCCCGCCCACCCGCGCTCAGCGAAGGCGTCCCCGAGCTCGCGTCCGCCCGGGCGCGGGTCGAAGCGCGTGGGTCCCGGCCGGTCGCGTCCGCGCGCAAGCCCCGGCCCGTGGTCCTCCTCGTCGCCCGCGCCCGCCTCACCGCCGGGCCGACGGCGTCGCGGCGCGTCCCATGCGGCCACCCCGTCCTCCCCGACCGCCTCGCGCGCCAGACGCTGACGCTCGTCGCCCGAGCCCCAGGCCCGGGCCTGGGCGCGGGCGACGACCTGCAGGGCCAGGGCGTCGTCCTCCTCCACGGGGCGGGCGGCCGCCGTCTCCGGGCGGTCCGGCTCCGCTGCGGGCACAGGCGCGCGAGCCACCTCAGGCCACCGCCGTGAGTGTGGAGCGCTCGACCCTGAAGCGCGCACCCTCGAGCTCGCTGGGAACGTCCTCGTCGACGGCCGCGGTCACCAGCGCCTGCTGCGCCCCCGCGACCACCCGTGTCAGGGCCCTACGGCGGCGCGCGTCCAGGGAGGCGAAGACGTCATCGAGGACGAGGACGGGCTCACCGTCCCCGCCGAAGGCGTCGACGTCGTGGCGCAGCATCTCGTAGGAGGCCAGCCTCAGGGCCAGGGCCATCGACCACTGCTCACCGTGGGAGGCGAAGCCCTTGGCGGGCAAGCCGCCGATGAACAGCGACAGGTCGTCGCGGTGGGCGCCCACGAGGTTGGCTCCCCTCTCGACCTCCCGCGGGCGCAGGTCCGCCATGACCGACACGAGGCGCGCGGTCGTGGCCTCGACGTCGCACAGCTGGGCCTGCTCGTCGAGCCAGTCCCCGCCCCGGCGCGGGTCGGGCTCCGTCGCCCCCTCGCGCAGGAGCAGGCTCGAGCGGTAGGCCACCTCGGCCTGCGACTGGGCCTCGCTGACGGCGGCGTAGCAGGAGGCGATCCAGGGACGCAGCCGGGCGAGGACGTCGACACGTGCGGCGATGAGGCGGGCGGCGGCCGTGGCGAGCTGGGTGTCCCACACCTCCAGGCTCGTCATCATCGAGGCGCTGCGCCCCCGGCTCGCCCGGGCGGCCTTGAGCAGGCTGGCGCGCTGGGTGAGGATCCGGTCGTGGTCGGCACGCACCCCGGCCAGTGCCGGCCGCAGGGTCACGGCAAGGTCGTCGAGGAGCCGACGGCGCACGCTGGGCTCCTCGCGCACGAGCGCCAGGTCCTCGGGAGCGAAGGTGACGGTGCGCAGCACGCCGAGGAGCTCGCGCGGGCGGGTCTGGCCCCGGTTGAGCCTGGCCCGGTTGGCCTTGCCGGAGATGATCTCCACCTCCAGGACGGTGGGGCGCTCGCCGTGCACGACCCGGGCCCGCACGACCGCGCCGCCGGGCTGGTCCCCACCCGGGGCGGCGCGGCGCACGAGCGCCGACTCGGCACCGACCCGGTGGCTGGAGAGCGTCGACAGGTAGCCGACGGCCTCCACGAGGTTGGTCTTGCCCTGGCCGTTGGGACCGACGAAGGTCGTCGTCCCGGGCTCGAGGGAGACGACGAGGTGCTCGTAGGAGCGGAAGTCGTCGAGCGCGAGGTCAGAGACGTACACGCCACCCTCAGGCGCCGAAGCGGATCGGCATGATGAGGTACCGGAAGGAGGGGTCGGGCTCACCGCCGATGGACTCCACGCCCGTGAGCACGGCCGGCTTGGAGGCGTGGGTGAAGGCGAGGGTGACGTAGGGCTGGGTGACGGCACCAAGCCCGTCGAGCAGGTAGCCCGGGTTGAAGGCCGTCGTGATGTCCTCGCCCTCAAGGTGGGCGACGAGCTGCTCGGAGGCCTGGGCGTCCTCGACGCTGCCGGCGTCCAGGGCGAGGTTGCCCTGGGTGAAGCTCATGTGGATCGGCGTCGAGCGGTCGGCCACGAGGCTCACGCGTCGCACGGCGCCCATGAGCTCCTCGCGGCCGACGGTGGCGTGGATCGTCGTCGTCTCCGGGAACAGGCGCAGCACCGGCGGGTAGTCGCCGTCGGTGAGCAGGCTCGTCGTGCGCCGCCCGCCCGCCTCGAAGCCGATGAGGTTGGAGGAGGTCGAGCCCGGCTCGCTCAGGGCCAGAGTGATGTCTCCGGTGGAGGTCAGCGACTTGGCGACGTCGGACAGGGTGCGGGCCTTGAGCAGGG
>ERZ772917.1784-NODE-1784-length-11699-cov-6.600309_pt1 | contig 11699 bp, 10 predicted proteins | sample MGYA00511187_ERZ772917 | MGnify/ENA primary metagenome ERZ772917 (study PRJEB29015, sample SAMEA2737925) | human oral metagenome | biome: human oral; feature: human-associated habitat; material: dental | place: China | collected 2012 ... | reverse complement strand
CCGTCGTTTATGATGTGGCGGACGCCGAAAATATCGCTAAATTCTATCTTCTCGCCGTTTCTAAAGACGCGCTCGGTAAATAGCGCGCCCAGTCCCTTGAATTCCTCTTTCAGATCGATGCCGTTGCTCGGCTCGCCCGCGGCGTAAACGGGCAGCACCACTAGCTCCAAAGCGCCTGCGAAGCACTCCTTAAAAGCGTTTAAATTTGCCTTGAGTCTGCTCCATCGGTGCGGCTGAAAGATCACTGTAATCTTGCTAAGACCTAGCAGAGCCGCGTATTCGCGCGCGCTTTGCAGAGTCGCTCTGATCTCGGTAGGGTGGTGGCCGTAGTCGTCGATGAGCACGAAGTTTGGGGTGGCGCACAGGATGTCGAAGCGCTTTTTGATCCCTTGGTAATTCAGTAAATTTTTGCGGATCTGCTCTAGCCCCGTCTCGCATGCTGCGGCTAGGATCGCTAGCGACGCATCAATCGCGATGTGCCTTCCTAGCCCGTAAACCTCGAAGCGCCCGAGCTCTTTAAGATTAAAGCTCATAAACGGCTGATGATCGCGCAGCAGCACCTTCAGATCCGTTATGTCGCGCGAAGGAAAGAGCTTGATACAGCCGAGCTTTATCGAGCTTAAAAACTCATCCTCGGCGTTTATCACGCGGATCTTGGCGCGCTCCAAAAAGCCGCGATACGCCGCGTGAAATTTATCCAAATCGTTATCGTAATGATCCATATGCTCGGGCTCGGCGTTGGTCACGACCGCGACGTAGGGGTTGGAATTTAAAAAGCTCGAATCGCTCTCGTCGGCTTCGAAGATGATGTTTTCGCTGTTTTCGTATTTCATATTCGAGCCGAACTGCTTAGAGATCGCGCCTATGATGACCGAGCCGTTTATCAGCGCCGAGGTTATCGCGCTCGTGGTGCTTTTGCCGTGCGCGCCGGCGACTGCGAAGACGCGTTTGTCTTTTAGCACGAAGGGCAAGGCCTCCTTGCGCGAGAGGCAGACGATCCCCTTTTTGCGCGCGGCTTGTAGCTCGACGTTGTCCTCTTTGATCGCGGCGGAGTAGATGACGATCTCCTGATCTTTGATCGCCGAAGCGTCGTGCGGCGTGATGATCTCCATGCCGTCTGCTCTTAGCTTGTAGGTCGTCTCGCTCTCTTTGATATCAGAGCCTGAGATGATAAAATTTTTCTCGTGTAAAAATCTCGCTAATGCCGATATCCCTATGCCGCCGATGCCGATAAAATGAACCTTTTTCACCTTTTTCCTTAAATAATATAATAGATAATTACGTTTAAATTTTTAAATCCCGCGCCGGCGAAATTTAAAAATTTAAACCATTTCACGCTTTGAAATTCGCCTCTAAATTTTTACGAACTCGCAGCGTCGCGCAACCTCGTCTGCTACTTCCAAATCCGCTTTTAAAATTTAGCGATCTAAATTTACTTTTAGAATTTCGCTTTTTAAAATTTGAGCGCTCGAAATTCCGCACTCAAATCCGCTTCGAAACGGCGCGCTTAAAATTTTACAGCTTAAACTCGCCGTTAAAACCTCGCGGCAAGCAGGACGCCGTTTGCCGCCCCGCCTGCCGCATCATAGCGCACCGCCGAAGCCGCGTAAATTTCGGTAAATTTCATCGCGTGCCAAACTATTTAAATTTACGCCTAAAATTTCGCTGCTTGGGCTTCGCAGCAAAACCTATTCGCCGCTTTGCGCTTTAAATTTATGCGGCTAAATTTAAAATTTAGACGAAATTTTAAATTTCGGTGCGCCCGTTGATCGCCTTTATCAGCGAGAGCATATCGACGTTATCTAAGCTCACGCCAGTAGGCACGCCTTGGGCGAGCTTAGTAAATTTCAAACCCAGATCCGCGAGCTTGTCCTCGATATAGAGCATGATCCCGTCGGAGTTAATGCCCGGCGTCAGCGCGAAAATCAGCTCGCTCGCGCCGTTTTGCTCCACCATAGCGCGCAGAGCTTCCACCGTCTCTTCGCTGGCGCTTTGCAGCACGAAGTAGCGGCCATTGTAAATTTTATTGCTCTCTAAAATAAAGATATCTTTGGGGTTTTCGACGATGCAAATTTTATCGCTCTCGCGCTCCTCGTCGGCGCAGTATTCGCAGATCTCGCCCTCGCATACCGCTCCGCAGATGCGGCATCTGTGCAGTCCGCGTACCGCCTCTTCGATATTGTGCGCTAAATTTAGCCCTAGGAAGGAATTTTGCACGCTTACGTAGTAGGCAAAGCGCAGAGCGGACTTTTTGCCCACGCCGGGGAGCTTTTCAAAGCTTGCGACGAGCTCTTCGAACCTGTCTCCGCCGCTCATATAGCGCCCTTCGGCGAAAAGACGATCGAGAAGTAGTGCGTGCCGTCGCTGTAATTGTACTCAAAGCGGAATTTATGCAGCTCGCAAATTTTATCGATGATGTAAAGCCCAAGCCCCATGCCGGTGGCTTTCTCGTCTTTATTTCTGATAAAGGCCTGCTTGTAGTGCTCGAATGATTTTGCAAGCGCCGCGCCGCGGTTGGCGACGCTGATCTTATTTTCGTCGCAGATGACGGCGACCTTTTTATCGGCGGAGTATTTCAGGGCGTTGTCGATCAAATTTTTAATCGCCAGCGCGAACAGACCGAAATCCACGTTTATCACCGCGTCGCACTCGATGTTTTCGCTGATGAGCTCGTCCCAATTATCGAGCATCGACATATCTCTTACCTGCTCTAAAATGAGGCTGAAATGGTAGTCTTGATAGTTTAGCGAGTAGCTTTTTGAGAGGAGTTGCTCGATTTTAGCAAACTCGTTGATTAAAATTTCAAGCCGCTCAAAAACGTTTACGAGTCGCACTTTTTGCGTCTCGTCCTCGAGCATCTCCGTAATGAGCCTGCCCTTGCCGATCGGGGTTTTGAGCTCATGCATGATGGTGCGCAAAAACAGCTGGCGCGAGCGGATTAGCTCTTGAATTTTGGCGATCGCGTTGTTAAATTCCTGCGCGACCTGCCCGATCTCGTCCTCGCTGTGAGCGGCGGCTAAATTTACGTCCAGGTTGCCCTGGGCGAATTTTTTGATATTTTTGCTTAGTTTTTTTAGCGGCGTGAAGCTCTTCATGATCGACAGATAAAGCGAAACCAAAACCGCGACGGTGAGGAAAAACCCGACCCAGAGCGGATCGTTTAAATTTTTGGTGCCGATACTTTCAAAAACGACGATGAAGGAGTTGTTTTTGATATTTAAAAAGAGCGAGTTATTATACTCGACCGAGCTAAACTCTCCGATCGAGGTGTCTTGGACGAAAAATTTCTTCCCGCTGGTGCCGATATTTTGGATTACGTTTTTGTCTTTGACGAGCTCGAGTCCGAAATTTGAAAAATACTGCTCGATGTCGCTAGGCGGGGTGTTACGTTTATAAAGCTCGAGTAGATAATTTACCGCGTTTATCTGGTTTGCCTGCATCGCCCCCAGGGCTTTGCTCATCTGGATGCGTCCGAAAGTGATAAAAAGCGTGCATACCAGAATAAGCGCGATTACGAAAAATACGGTGATCTTCGTGATTAAGGAGTGTTTCATCCGATGAGCTTGTAGCCGATACCGCGAACCGAAAAGATATGCTTAGGCGCCTTGGAGCTATCGCCGATCTTGGTGCGCAGGCGTCCGATGATGACGTCTAAGCTCTTTGAGTCCTTATCTTTTAGGCTCTTGCAATGGTATACGAGCTGCTCGCGAGATACCGAAAAGCTATGTTGCTTGATTAGGTATTCTAAAATTTCATACTCCGCAGGTGTTAACACGAGCGACTCCTCGCCGAAGTAAATTTCATGGCGCTTATCGTCGATGCGAAATACGCTATCCGTGGCGGTTTCTTCCTTTTCGCTGGCTTTTTTATAGCGGCGGATGAGGCTCATAATGCGCGCGTGCATCTCTTTTGGATCATAAGGTTTCGGTAGGTAATCGTCCGCACCGATCTGAAGGCCTACGACGCGATCGCTCACGTCGCTTCTAGCCGAGCTGATGATGATCGGGATGTCGTATTTCTCGCGGATCTCTTTGCAGACTTCAAGTCCGTCCATTCCAGGAAGCGTAAGATCCAAAATCAGTAGATCGTAGTTTTTGATCCCCGCACTAATGCCCAGATACGGGTCTTCAAAGTTTGTAACTTGGATGTTAAATTTAGCCAGATATTCGGTTAGAAGCTGTGCGAACTCGCTGTCGTCTTCTATCATCAATACATTTATCATTTTTTATCCTTTGCATCGTTGATTTGAAATTTTAAATATTGCATTATACATAAAAATAGTTAAGTCTTAACTTGCGTTTTATTAAATTTAGATAAAATTGCGCCTTTTGTATAGTTCAAGGAGAATTTCGTGGAAGAAGATTATTATGAAATTTTAGGCGTGGCGCGCGATGCTGACGCCGAGACGATAAAAAAGGCGTTTCGAAAGCTCGCTTTGGAATTCCATCCCGATCGCAACCAAGGCGACAAGGAGTCGGAGGAGAAATTTAAAAAGATCAACGAAGCGTATCAAATTTTAAGCGACGATCAAAAGCGCAGAATGTATGATCGCTACGGCAAAGAGGGCATCAGCGGCGCATACGGCGGCGCGGGCGGCGGAGGATTTGATTTCAGCTCGATTTTCGGCGATTTTTTCGAACAAGCATTTGGCGGAGGCGGTCGCTCACGCCCTAGCGATCCATACGGCATAGATACCGAACTGGCCGTAACGCTGGAGTTTAAAGAGGCTTTAGAGGGCGTTCACAAGGAGATAAAATACAAGATCAAAAAGCCGTGCCCTACCTGCGACGCCACCGGCTCGAAGGACAAAAAAAGACATACTTGCTCCGCTTGCGGCGGTACCGGGCGCGTCGCGGTTAGGCGCGGATATATGAGCTTTATCCAAAGCTGCTCCGAATGCGGCGGCACGGGCGAGATCGTAAAAGATAGATGCAAGGATTGCGGCGGCAAAGGCTTTACCGAGGAGGACGTGAGCCTTAAATTTGATATTCCTGCAGGCATCGACGACGGACAGCGCGTGCGCCTAAGCGGCAAAGGCAACGTCTCTAAAACCGGCGAGATTGGGGATCTGTACGTGATAGTGCGCGTGAAGGAAGACAGCCACTTCCTGCGCGACGGAGACGACCTGTATATCGAGGTGCCGGTGTTTTTCACGCAGGCGATCTTGGGCGAGAGCATCGAGGTGCCGACGCCGCGCGGCAAGGCGGAGCTGAAACTCAAAGTAGGCACCAAGGACAAGCAGCGCTTCACGATCTACGGCGAGGGCGCGCCGAATATCCGCACCAAGAAAAACGGCGATCTGATCGTGCAGGTAAACGTCCAGACGCCTAAAAAATTGAACGAGAAGCAAGAGGCGCTTTTGCGCGAGCTTCAAGAAAGCTTCGGTAGCAAGGGCGGAGACGACGAGGGGATACTCGATAAAATCAAGAATTTTTTCAAGTAAGCTGCCTTGATCTGCCTTGATCTGCCTTGCGCGGCAATTATTTAAGCTCTAGTTTGGCGGGCTGCGGAATTTTAAATTTAGTCGCTGCCTGCCGCTTGACGGCTTTCTGCTGCTTGTTTGCTTGCTTGCCATCGTTCGGTGAGACGTTTATCGTTTAGTGGTCGTTTGCTAAGCGCCCTTTGCCTGATCGTCGCAAACACTGCGCGGCTTTATAAGGCAATACTTGCGAGTAGAATTTTATCTGTGTCCGCAGCGGTTTTTTTTGAGTACTACTGCGCTACAAAACGACGGCTCGGAACGGCTCGCGCGCCGCAAAAATTACTACAAATTTAAAAAGGACGAAAATGGATCGCAAAAATGAGCCTGCAAATTTTAGATCCGCAGATGATGAGATGTTTGCGTTTTTATCGAGCTTGGGCGATCGCTGGCAAGTAAGCGAGGGCGGAGCGCGCTTTATAGAGGAAAATTTCACTTTCGTCGGCTCCAAGCCCGTCTTGCTGGGTTTGAAAGATTACGCGACCGCAGACTGCCTGAGCTTTGCCGGTGCCAGAAGCTTCATAGACACAAACCCCACGGCAAAAGCGAGAATTTTGAGCGGCGAAATCTACTATCTGGGCGATAGCCTAACGAGTGCCGAGGTTAAATTTGCGCCCGAATATTTTTACGATTTTTTAAAATTTATAATAGAGCAGATCCCTGAACACCACTATTTTTTCAGCCCCACCGCGCGCTGGCTACTGCTGGTTGCGATGGAGAAATACGTGGAATTTGCGGCTTTAGATTAGCGTTTGGATCCGCGAAAATTTGCGAAATTTCGCTGATTTAAGGCGTGAAAAATTTTATCTAGGTATAGATAAGCGCATATGACGGTAATTAAAATTCGCCCGAACATAAGAAATTTAATTTTAAGATTTACGGAAGTAAAATAACAGATCAAATTTAAAGGCACCCTATGAAAAATCCAGAATGGCTAGGTAAAGAAATTTATCGCGTGGAAAGAAGTAAAATTTTCGGGCACTTAAGACCATATTTATCATATGCGGTATTATTATTACTAGTGTATACTGGCTGGTATAGAGGCGATATTGTTGGTATTTCTATCTCATTGATTATATTTTTAGCGCTCATAATGTTATTTACAGAACAGACGTTTCGTAGAATTATATTTTATGAGAATGGATTTGTGATATCTAATTATTTTACGAGAGTATTTAAATATGATGAATTAAAATTAATATATTTGCAATTTTCATCTGGATTATTTTTTAAAGAAAATGCTCCGCTTATAATAAATTTTGGCTTCAAGAAATTATGGATAGAGGGACTTATCTTTGATATCAATACATCGTTAATACAAAAAAATGAGATGGAAAGAATAATAGAAATTTTTAAGTTAAAAGGAGTCGATTATGACAACAGTGCAAAAACAGGGATATAAAAATAGGCAAAATATTGCTATTGCGAAAGCTCTTTGAGGGGCTATTCATCCCTACCTAGCTTGATACGTGCCCTAAAATCTGGCATGATCTGCGCGATAAGCGCGTAAAAATTCGCTCCGTGGTTTGCATGGATGAAGTGCGCGAGCTCGTGCAACACGACGTATTCGACGAAGCGCGGATCCCGCTCTATCAGGCTTAGCGAGAAGTTGAGATAGCCCTTTGCGTGGTTGCAGCTGCCCCAGCGCGTTTGCATTTTGCGCACCCGCACCCGCACGATCTTGCGGCCTATCCGCGGGGAAAATTTCGCGATATAGCGCAGATAAAGCTCAAGCGCAAAAGCCTTTTTAAACGCCGCAAACTCGCCCTCGCCCTCGCAAAAGATCGCCCCCCCCGATATGAAAATTTTATCTTTAAATTTAGAGCTTTGGATAAAATTTTTGATCGTAAAATCAGGCTCATCGTGCTCGATCGCTGCAGCTTGCGCGCTTTGTGCTGCATTTTGCGGCGCGTTTTCGCTCGCAGATTTTGAAATTTTTTCGCTCATGAGCGGAATTTCTTCGCTCGCGACAGAGTTAAAATTTGAAATTTCTCCGCTCTCGGCGGGTTTAAATTTTAAAATTCCGTCCCTTGCGGCAGGGTCAAATTTTAAAATTTGATCGCTCGCGGCGGAGTTAAATTTACCTGCGTCGTCGCTTTGTGGAGCGCACCCGCCCGAGTGGAATTTTAAAATTCCGTTTCCTGCGCCGCTACTCGCGCCCCCATCTACACAACTCCGCACACTATCATTTGAAACTTCACTCGCGCCGCAGTTTGGACCGAGCCCGACCTTGCGGCTAAATTTCAGCTTGTAAATTTTGCCTAAAATTCTAACCTGATCGCTTGCTAAAAGTTTGCTTCGCAGTCGCGCTAGCGTTTGGCGGATCCAGCTTTCGTGCTTCAGGATGAAGTCTTTCGCTTGCGCCGCGGTGTAGGAGCGCGGCACGCTCACGCTGATCTCGCAGTCCTTGCTAATGCGGATACGCGCGTATTTCATCCGCTTAAAACGCAGGCCAATCGGCAAGCCTAGCAAATTTAGACTAACTTTTTGCTCTGCCATTTTTTGCTTATCCATCGTGCCGTATTGGCGCTGCCGCGCAGCCACTCGTCGCAGAAAAACCCGATCCAAACGCCCAAAATTCCATACCCCAGATGAATGCCCAAAAGCCAGCCCACGGGGATCGAGACGCCCCACATAAAGATCACACCCATCGCAAAGGGAAACCTCGCGTCGCCGCTTGCGCGCAGGGCGTTTACGAACACGATATTAAGCGTCCGTCCGAACTCAAGCCCGAGCGTTAGGTAAAAAAGCGGCCGCATGACCTGCTTGTGCGCCTCGTTTAGGCTTAACATCCCCATAATCTGCTCGCGCGCTAAAAACACGATCGCGACGAAAAGCGCCGTCGCCCCAAGCCCGAAGCGCAGCGCGATAAAAGTGTGCCGATACGTCTCCTGCGGCTTGGCGGCGCCTACGAGGCGGCCTACGATCACTTCGTTTGCCATACTGATCGCGCTTCCGCCGAAGAAGATGAATGATGAAATTTGAAAATAGATCGTCTGCACGGTAAGGCTCGCCTCGCCCATACTCGCGACGAAGGCGAAGGCGACGAGATACTGCACGATCCACAGCATGTTTTCGCCCGCGCTCGGAAGCCCTACGGATAAAATTTTACGCAGCGTAGCGAACTGGATCTTTAAAAACATCGTGAGGTAAAATTTTATCTTTAGCACCTTCGTGATGATGAGGAAGAATAAAAATACGCCGATCATGCGCCCCGCGATGGTGCTCACGCCGATGCCCTCAAGCCCGTAATACGGCAGTCCAAACGGCCTAAAGAGCACGACGTAGTTGCCCGCGAGAGTTACTAGATTCATCGCCACGGAGACCGCGATGATGAAATTTGCGTATCCGTAAACGCGCACGATGGCGCTAAGCACGATCGCGACGGCGTCTATCGCAAAGACGATGCTGATGACCTTAAGATAGATCGCGCTTTCGCTCAAAAGCTCGGCGGGCACCTGCAGCGCGCGGAGTAAAAACGGCGCGCAGCTAAAGACGAAAACGCCGCTGCAAAGCCCCACGAGCGCGTTGAATGCGATGCTCGTGTGGATCGCACGCATGGCTAGGACTTTATTTTTCGCCCCCAGCGCCTGCGCTACGAGTACGGAACAGCCCACGGCGAGGAAGCCAAAAACCGTGATGAAGAGCAGAAATATCTCGTTGCCCGCTCCCAGCGCGCCTACTAGCGAGACGTCCACGCGCGAGATCATGTAGGTGTTGATAAACGTGGTTACTAGGCGCAAAAACATATCGACGTAGATTGCGAGCGAGAGCCTTAGTAGCGAGATTTCTTTCATATTTTGCCTTTATTTGGGGGAAATTGTAGCCGAAAATTCTTTTAGGTTTGCTTTTGCGCAGGTGGGAGCGGAGCTGTTTTCGCGCGCCGCGCAGCATGCGTAAAATTAGAATTTACGGCGCCGCGCGCGAATATGCGGTGATTTAGCGGGGCGAGCGGTTTGTACATTTGGCGCTGCGGCGTCGGCGAATAAGCGGTTTTAATAAATGGAGTGCGGAATTTAAACGCGGATGTTTTTAAACAGGCGTCAAGCTATCTCAATAAATTTTGCTTAAATATCGATAGGATAACGATCGTATCGTCGGGTTCGTCTATTAGATACGGGATTACGAAACCCTTAAATATGAAATCTCTAATTTTATCATCGTCAAAGCTTTTTGATCTACGAAATTTATACGGCATAAAGCCAAGCTTGCCTGCTCGCGTAAAAAGCTCGTTTTTAAAATTTTCCGCCGCATCCTCTGAGTGCTCTGCGATAAATTCTACTATCTTGCTAAGCTGTGCACGAAATCTTTTAGACTGGATTATTTTCAATTTTTCCAGCCCTTGCCTAGCTCATCGAAGCCGCTTAGATCGCCGTTTGCGTATGATTTTAAATCTGCATCCATTCCGCTTTTTATCTCGTCGTAACTTTCGCCGGATTTAAACTCCGATAGAATCGTTTCTAAATTTGTCTCGCCGCTTAGAGTGATCTGTGCGGAGGGATCAATTTTTAAAAAAAGCTTCTTAAAAGTTTCGAGAGTATCGCGATCGACGCCGCTTTGGATCTGCATAGTGATCATTTTGGCCCCTTAAATTTTAGTGATTATAGCAGCTCATAGCTAAATTTAATATAGCCAAAGCTTGATAAATTTTAAAATTTATGTCCGCTAGATCGAATTTCGCTTCCTCATGTGGATCGTAAAGTGCTTCGACGCGTCCTTAAAGCCGCACTTTTGTAGGAATTCCCCGGCGCCCTCAGCCTTGTGCAGAGGGGTCACGACAAAGGTGGTGGTGTGCGCAAAGCGCTTATTAAAGGCATTCACAAGCGCCGTGCCGATACCGCGCCTTTGATAATCCTTATGAACTATCACGCAGTAAAGATAGCTCGTAGCGAAGTTGTCGCGGTCGCAAAACGCCTCCAGCACCCCCACGGTCTTGCCTTGCGTTTTGGCGATCGCCACGTAATCATAGGTGCGCCACACCCTGTATGTCTCGTGCGGCGGCACGGAGGCTGCGTTTTGCTCTGTATCCCAGCCGATCGAGACCATTATCTCATCCAGATCGCTAGGCTTAAAATCGGCGGAATTTTCTAAAATTTCAAACTCCATCTTCGCTCCTTAATTGAAATAGCTTTTCAAATCGCAAGTATATCGCCGTAGCTTTAAAACGGCATTAAATATCAATTAGCGGCTCTTTCGGCGAGGTTTAAATTTTAAAATTTAAAGGCGCGGCGGGGCACGGAGCGCAAATTTAAACCCGAATTTAAATTTCTAACCATTTACTGCAATTTGATATAAACTCGGCAAAATTTTTCCAAGGATCCCCGATGCAAACGCTTGATTTTCACGTCCATCTGCTAAGCAAGGAGGTGCGCTTCGACCGCCCTTACGACAGGCTCGCGCTGCGCCTTTTCGGCAGGCGCTTCGGCATAGACGTATCGCGCGCGATCAAAGAGCCATACGAGGCCTATGTGGACGCTCTGCTCGGCGGGCTTAAGGCTTCGAAATACGTTAAAAAAGCGGTGCTTTTCGGCGTGGATGCTAAATTTAGCGACGCGGGCGAGCTAATCCATCGCGATAAGACCGTCTGCGCGGACAACGACAGCGTGTTTGAAATTTATCAAAAAAATCCAGGTCTCATCGTGCCGTTTTTTAGCATCAATCCAAAGCGAGCGGATGCGCTAGATGAGATTGATCGCTGCTTCGAGCTCGGATTTAAGGGGGCGAAATTTTTACAAAACTATTGGGATCTGGATACGAGGCTGCCTCGATACGTGCCGTATTTTGAGAAGCTCGCCAAGCTCGGCTTGCCGCTGGTGATCCACATCGGCAACGAAAGCTCGGTGCCGAGCTCGCGCCGCTACGAGGCACTGGAGATGATCTATGCGCCGCTTGAGCTGGGCGTTACGACGGTGTGCGCGCACATGGCGATTAACTACGAGTATTCGCATATTTTTCGTGCGCTCTCGCGCCGCCCGCGAAATTTCGGACACGATTATTTTGCGCTTCTGGCGCTTCTGCGTACGCACAAAAATCTCTACGCAGACGTTTCTGCGCTGATGACGCCGGTACGCGCCAAGGCTTTGCCGCATCTGGCGAGCCAAACGGACGTGCATTCGCGCTTGCTTTACGCTTCTGACTTTCCGGTGCCGTATTCTGCGATATACAACACCTACGATCTGCGCCTGTCGCAGCGTATCGCGCTGCATAAAGAGCCCAACCC
>ERZ772917.1783-NODE-1783-length-11703-cov-3.750687_pt1 | contig 11703 bp, 7 predicted proteins | sample MGYA00511187_ERZ772917 | MGnify/ENA primary metagenome ERZ772917 (study PRJEB29015, sample SAMEA2737925) | human oral metagenome | biome: human oral; feature: human-associated habitat; material: dental | place: China | collected 2012 ... | reverse complement strand
ACAGGTCCCCCTTCGTCCTCCCGTAGGGTCCCCCCCCCGCAGGAGGCGCCGAGCCTCTCGCGGGAGAGCGTGGGCGCCAGCACCATGCGAAAGGCGCAGCGCCGCAGCCCGGAGAGCCGCACCGCAGCGTCGAGGATCAGGTTGACGTCCCGATAGGCCCTCAGCCGGCTGCCCGGCAGGAGCAGGACGAGGGGAACGTCGTCCGGACCAGGCGGCAGGGGGGGCGGGTTGACGGCCCCATCCTCCAGCAGGTCCATAACGGGATTGCCCGCGTAGACGGCATTCGCCCCGGCCCGGACCAGTTGTTCCGCGCTCCCCGGATCCCGCGTCCAGGTGCGGAGGGCCAGGCGGCGGATCAGGGCGCGCTCCAGCCGCCAATGCCCGCTGAGCCGCACCGTCTTGGCCGTGGCCACGAACAGCGGCCGGACGCCGCTGCCCCACAGCGCGTGCAGGAGGAGGTAGACGTCCCCCACGCAGACCGGCGTCCGAATCGTTCCTCCGAGCGCCTGCCAGTCCCTCAACTGCGCCCTGACGTGGCTCAGCAGGCCCGCCCGCATGTCGCTCAACAGGTCCTTCAGGTGGTACTTCACCACGCCCCCCGACGGCGTGACGGAGGGCGCGGAGGCCACGGGGAAGCCCGCTCCGGCGTAGGCGTCCCCGCGCCCCACCAGCGGGAAGGCCAGCACCTCCGCGGCGGGGAAGCGGTCCCTCAGCCACCGTGCCAGCAGGACGCCGATGGCGTCCTCGCCATACCCGTTGGAGGCCACGGCCATCCTCGGGCGCAGCGCTTCCGTCAGCGCGTCCAGGAATCGGGACGGCTCATCCAGCACAGCGGACACGCAGGGGATCAAAAGGGGCAGGGAGGGCCGCCAACCGCCCGGAAGGTTGTAGAGGTCCTTCTCGGTGCAGGCCATGGCCTCCGCGCCGAGGGCCTCGGCCGTGCGGCACAGGGCGTCCAACTCACCGGGGCCGTAACGGTGGTGATCCCGAAAGCGGCGTTCGCCCACCGTCAGGAGCCCCGCGTCCGCCAGGGACCGCCGGAAGCTCTCCGGGCTCCCGATGGCGGAGAAGGCCAGCACGCGAAGCCCCGGCGTCGGCGGGGCGCAGCGGGCCGGGCGCGCCGCGTCCGGCGCCCAGGCCTCCCAGCGATCTACCTCGACGCGGGAGGTGAAGACGCGCTCCAGCGGGACGAAGCGTCCCACCGTCTCCCGCAGCCTCGAGAGCGCCTCCGGCGTCGCCTGGTCCGCCTTGGTGATCACCACCAGATGCGCTCTGGCTAGGGCTCTGACGGGCTCCCTCAGGATCCCCGACGGGATCAGCCGTCCGCTGCCGAAGGGGCAGGCGGCGTCGATCAGGACGATGTCCGCGTCCCGCCTCAGGGCGCGATGCTGAAAGGCGTCGTCCGCGATCGCCAGCTCCACCCCCATCTCCCGAAGCGCTCGGATGCCCAGCGCGCGCCGCCGGGCCACCGCCACGGGGACCTCCGGAAGGCGGCGGGAGAGCAGGAGCGGCTCGTCGCCGACGGCGTCGCGGCTGCCCTCCCCGCCGAAGATCACCACGGGACTTCGGGTCCGCCCACCCGAGTAGCCGCGGCTCACGATGCCCGGTCGGACGCCCCGCTCCGCCATGGCACGGGCCAGCATCTCCACGAAGGGGGTCTTGTTCGTGCCCCCATAGGTGAGGTTCCCCACGCTGACGAAGGGGATGGGGGGCTCCTCCGTGTACCTCAGGCCGTGCCGGTACAGGAAGTCGATACAGGCTACGGCCCCTCGGACGGCCCATTCGGCCGGGTCCAGGAGACACCATGGCGACGCGCGACGCTCGCCCCGCACCCAGGCCATGTAGCTTTGAACGACGCGGTTCACGGGCGTCCGGCTCCCTCCGCCCCACGAGAGGAGAACTGCAGGCGATAGAGGTCCGCGTAGAGCCCGCCCTCTCGCAGCAGCGCGGCGTGGCTGCCCTCCTGAAGGATGCGGCCGTCCTTCAGCACCAGAATGCGGTCCGCGCCCTGCACGGTGGAGAGCCGATGGGCGATGATGAGGGAGGTTCGGCCGGCCATGGCGCGATCCATGGCCTCCTGGACCTGGCGTTCTGCGGCCAGGTCCAGGGATGAGGTGGCCTCGTCCAGGATCAGGATGCTGGGGTCGCGGACGACGGCGCGGGCGATGGCGATCCTCTGGCGCTGGCCGCCGGAGAGGGTGACGCCCCGCTCGCCCACCTCCGTGCCGTACCCCTCCGGGAGGCCCTCGATGAAGTCCGCGATGTTCGCGACGCCCGCGGCCTCGCGCACGCGCCGCATCAGCGCCTCGTCCTTCAGCAGGTCCGGCCCGTCCTCCGCCAGTCCGTAGGCGATGTTGAAGGCCACGCTTCCCTTCATCAGGACGCAGTCCTGGGGCACGATGCCGATCTGGCGCCGCAGCTCCGGCAGGCGAAGCGAGCGGACGTCCCGGCCGTCGATCAGGACGCGGCCCGACGTGGGGTCGTAAAAACGGGGGATCAGGTCCGCCAGCGTGGACTTTCCGGAGCCGGTGGGCCCCACGAGGGCCGCCTTCTCCCCCGGGCGGACGGTGAGGCGGATGCCGCGCAGCACCTCCTGCCCCGCCGCGTAGGCGAAGCGGACGTCCTCAAAGGCCACCTCGCCACGAAGCCGGCCCGGCAACTCCACGGAGCGGGACGTGTCCTCCGTGGGGGCCCGGAGCATGTCGAAGATGCGGTCCGCGGCAGCGAGGCCGGTCTGCAGGGCGCCCATGCGGCTCATGACGGTGCGGATCGGCTGGACCATGAAGGCGATGTACCCGATGAAGGAGATGAGTTCGCCGGGCGTGAGGGACCCATGGATGACACTTCGTCCCCCGAACCAGAACACCACGGCCAGCGCGCAGATCAGGAACACCTCCACGACCCCGGCCAGCAGGGCCTGGATGGACACGGCGTGGAGCAGCGCCTGAAAGTTCTGGAGGTTCCCCTCCCGAAAGCGCTTCAGCTCCTGTTCCTCCGTGGCAAAGGCGCGCACCACGCGGATGGCGGAAAAGGCCTCCTGGGCGATGGCGGTGATGTCCGCCAGCCGCTCCTGAACCCGGTGCCCCGCCCGGCGCAGCCTCCGGGCCGCGAAGGACAGGAGCCAGGCCACGACGGGCAGCACCAGCACGATCAGGAGCGTCAGGCGCCAGTTGATGTAGAGGATGAAGGCGAACATCCCCGCAAAGGTCACGGCGTTGAAGGCCAGATCCACGAAGGTGTTGGTGACGAGGCTCTGCAGCGTGGCCACGTCGCCCGTGATACGGCTCATCAGCTCCCCGACCCGTGAGGCGTCGATCCGCTGCAGCGCCATGTGCTGCATCCGGTCGTAGAGCGCCACTCGAACGTCCATCACGACGCTCTGCCCCACCTCGTTCATCAGGTACTGCTGCCAGTAGGACGTCACGGCCTTGAGGGCGAAGATGGCGACGACGGCCAGACAGATGAGGTTGAGGCTCAGGACGCTTCGGGAGATCAGGACGTCGTCCACCACGCTCTTGAAGAGCCAGGGGGGCAGGACGTTCAGGCCGGAGGAGGCCAGCATGAAGGCCACTCCCGCCGCGAGGCGCAGGCGGTAGGGCGCGGCGCAGGCGATGAGCCGTCGGGCGGCCCCCTGCGCGTCCTGCCCCGTCATGCGGCGCCGTCCTCTGCGGGGATGGCGTCGCACAGGCGGGCGGCCGCGCCGCTCTGCCCCGACAGGGCCAGCAGCTCCTCCCGCGCGCGGGCCAGTCCTCCGGCATCGCTCAGGTCCTCCGCGATTCGGGAGGCGGTCTGCTCCGGAGTGACGTCACCGTACAGCTCGTCCATCACGCGCCGGTCCGTCAGACGGTTCGGCAGGGCGATGACGCCGTTCCAGCGGTTCAAAATCCGCTGCGCCGCGGCACGGCGCAGCCCGCGTCCCACCAGCGGCAGCGAGGCCAGGACGCCCCTCAACCCCGCGATGGGGATGAGGTCCAGGAAGCTTTCGGGCGCCACCACGAGCGAGGGGACACCGCAGTGCATCAACTCGAAGTTGTTGGTGCCCGGCTGGGTCAGGGCGAAGTCCGCGTCCCTCATGACGAGGCCCGCTGGGGCCCGCACGGGGCGCAGCCCCGCGTCGTCCCACTCCCTCAGCTCTGCCTCCGGGACGAAGGGAGGGAAGAGGGTGCGCACCTCGGCCCTCGGAAGCCGGACGCGCAGGGCGGCTCGGGCGGCCGCAAGCCAGGGCAGGGCGGCGTGGCGGATGGAGGGACGGCTTCCGGGGAGGAAGAGCACGCGGAACCCTTCTTTTGGGTGGGCCCACTCCCTGCCGGGGGCCTCTTGAGGCAGCGTCGGGCAGCCTCGCTCCGGAGGCTGAGCGGCATCCAGCAGAAGCGCGTCCTTCACGAGGTCCCCGATGGCGCGGGCTCCGGGGATGGCGCGGGCCTGGGAGGGAAAGGCCGTGAAGACCCGCGCGCCCTTCAGCCCCTTCTTGGGACCGTAGGTGTAGCAGAGGAGCGGAGCACGGGCTGAGCGCGCGATGCGCGCGCCGAACATCATGTCCCCGCCCAGCTGGATGACGCACTCCGTGCGCTCATCGGCCATGGCCCGCCAGAGGTCCGGGCCGCCACTGGGCCCCTCCAGCTTATCGATGCCCAGCAGGGACGCCGCCTCCCGCTCGTGCCCCGACGCGAAGGGGCAGGGCAGAAGCCAAAGGGACACGGAATGCCCCCGCCGGCGAAGTTCCATCGCCACGGGCCGCACCCAGCCCCAGAGCTCGCCGGGGCCGTTCGTCAACAGGGAAACTCGCATACGAAAAGCCCCTCTCTCAACCGTTAAGAATCCGGCCCGCGCACAGGCCCAGCACGCACTCCGCCCAAAAGTCCGCCGCGTCCTCCGTCCCCATGGCCTCCCGTCCGCGGTCCAGGCGACCATCGACCTCCGCCCTCAGGACGGGGTCCTCCAGGTAGCGGCGCAGCTCCCTCACGATGCGCTCCGGCACGGCGTCGCCGCACAGGAGCTCCGGGTAGACCGGCGCCTCCGTCAGGCAGTTGGGGATCGAGATGTAGGGCGTGCGCACCAGCGCCTTCAGGAGGACGCGGGTGAGGGGGCGCACGTTGTAGATGACGACCATGAAACGCCGCAGCGCCATCGCCTCCACCGCCACGGTGCCGCTGACCCCCACTGCGGCGCGGCAGGCGACCAGCAGCCCCCGCCCCTCTCCATCCCACGTCTCAAAGCCCCTCGTCCGCTCCCGCAGCTCGTCGGCCAGGGGCGCCGCAAGCCCCGGGGCGATGGAGAAGACGGGAAGGTACCCCTCGTCCCGCAGGATGTGCGCCGTGCCCAGCAGGACGTCCAGGTGGTGCTTGATGTCGTAGCGCCGGCTCCCCGGCATGAGGGCGATCGCCCGTGCGCCGCCGATGCGCCGCGTCAGTTCCTCCGGCGCGCTGCAGCCGCGAAGCTCGCTCGCCAGCGGGTGAGCCCGCCAGAGGGAACGGACCCCGCGCTCCGAGAGGAAGCGATCCTCAAAGGAAAAGAGGGGCAGGCAGAGGTCGAAGTCCCGCCTCAGGGCCTTTGTCCGACCGCTGCGCCAGGCCCACACGGTGGGAGGGATCAGGCTGACGACGCGCCCGCCGTAGCCGGCGCGCCGCAGGGCCGAGGCCAGCGGGAGGTGGTAGTCGGGGCTGTCGATCAGCACGACGGCCTCCGGCTGAGCCTCCATGACGGCGCGGACCATCGCGTGCCGCAGCCTCAGGATGCGCGGCAGCGCCCGCAGCGCCTCCTCCAGGCCCATGATCTGCAATTCCTCGTAGCTCCAGTGGGGCCAGCGGCCCAGGTCGGAACAGGCGGCCTCGGCCCTGGGGCCCATCATGCCCCAGATTCGTCCCGTCAGCGCCGGCTCGCGCTCCTGCAGGCGGCGGAGGAAAACCGCCGCGTAGACGTCGCCGCTGACCTCGCCGCAGCTCACGAAGATGGAGCGTGCCGCGCTCATGGCTCGATCCCCTGGACGGCGATGCCGTAGCGGCCGGCCATGGAAAGGGTCCTGTCCGGGTCCAGGATCAGCGTGCGTCCCGCCTCCACGGCCAGGCAGGTGAGGCCGGCGCGGCGCATCCCCTCGATGGTGTCGGGCCCCACGGTGGGCAGGTCGTATCGCAGGTCCTGGTCCCGCCGCATCATCTTGACGACGACGCCCCGTCCCGCCACCGTCCCCGCCCGGGCGATCATGGCGTCCGTCCCCTCCATGGCTTCCACAGCCACCACGGCGCCCTCCGCCACGACCACGGCCTGACCGAAGGAACAGGGCAGGGTGACGCGCAGGACATCCCGCCCGCACTCCACGTCCCGCGCCTCGGCCGCGGTGGGGTCCCGCACGGCCAGCCGGCCCTCCGCGGCCAGGTACTCCGGCAGGATCTGCCAGTAGGGGATCACGGAGAAGCCCTCGCGCTCCAGCGCGCGGACGACGGCCCCCAGGAGCGAGTGGTCGTCCATGAGGCTGCCGGCCAGCACGGACCGGCTCACTCGGTCGAACAGCAGCGGCAGAAAGTAGATGACGCGCTTGGGGATCCAGCCGGCCATGATGACCCGCCCCGCCCCGAAGCGCCGCATCTCCCGGACGCCGCGCCCCAGGCTGGGCCAGCGGAGGCGCACCAGCCTCCGGGCGAAGGGGGCCAGGGGCTCCAGGTCGTCCCGCACCGCCAGCACCAGCGGGGCCTCTCCGGCCTCCGCCAGCTTCCGCGCGATGGCCTCCGGCAGGGCTCCCTCCCCGGCGATCAGGGCGATGGGCACGCCCGCGATGGGGTCCGTCATCGCCGGTCAACCCTCCAGGCGAAGAACAGCGCAACGGCCAGGAAGAGCAGGTTCGGCCCCCAGCCCGCCAGCGAGGGCCAGATGGCTCCGGCCTCCCCCAGGGCGCGGCACATGGACATGACGACGTAGTAGGCGAACACGATGACGACGCTGATGCCAAAGCCGACGCCCGACCCCCGGCGGCCCTGGCGCGACGCGCCAAACCCCGCCCCCAGCACCGCCATGATGACGCAGGCCCAGGGCACCCCCAGCTTGAGGTGGAACATCACCCACAGGCGGGAGAGATCCGCCCCCACGGAGCTGGACTGCTGTATGTAGCGCCAAAGCTCGTGGGCGCTCATGTCCACCGGCCGTTTCGTGCTCATCTGCAACTGTTCGGGCGACAGGTTCAGGGCAAGCCTCTGGCGCTCGAAGCGCAGGAGGAGGGTGACCTCCCCGTCCCGGTCCACCTCGTAGACGCGCCCGTCCTCGATCCACCACTGCCCCTCTTGCCACAGGCCCCGCTCGGCGGTCAGCGTGCGCGCCAGGCGGTCCCGGTCGAACTCATGCACCATGACGCCGCGCATCACGCCCTGTTTCGCGTCCAACTGGTCCACGTACAGCACGCGGCGCAGCGCGCCGTCCTCCTCCTCCCGCAGGAAGACCTTTTCCTGCACGGCGGAGGCCTGATTCTTCAGGATCTCGTACTTCATCAGGCGGTCCGCCGCCTCGGTGGTGAAGGGGACCACGGTCTCGTTGAAGGCCAGCGCCAGGAGGGAGACGAGGAAGGACGCCCCAATGACGGGCCGCAACACGCGGGAGAAGGGGATTCCAAGGGACTTGAGCGCGATGAGCTCGCTGCCGCCCCCCAGGGAGGACATGCCCAAAAGGGTGGCCAGAAGCGACGACATGGGCAGCGTCATGGCCACCACCTCGGGCAGGCGATAGAAGAAGAGCCGCGTCACCACCCCCAGGGAGACGCCCTGTTCGATGATGAGCTTCGCAGCCTGAAAGAGCAGGTCCCCCGCCACGAAGATCAGCGTGAAGATCAGGATGCCAAACAGGAACGGGCCGGCTACGGCCCCCAGGATAAGGCGGTCCAAAAGCCGCGGTCTGAAGGGGTTCATTGTGCGTTCAGCGTGTACTTTTTGGCCATGGACGCGATGAGGCCGTCCACCAACGACTTCGCGTTCGGGACGTCGTCCGTGCTCTCAAAGGAGGCGGCGACGTGAAGCGCCGTGACCTCGGAAAGGGATCGATGATCCGGGTTCAACGTCCCCAGGAGCCCCAGCATCTTCTTGACGACGGCGTCCGACGAGGCGGCGGGGCACTCGGGAAGCATCAGCATCAGCTCCCGGTCCCCCGACAGGGCAGCGACGTCTGAGGTGCGGAGGCTCTTTCGGACTAGGGTGCCGTAGGCGACGAAGGCCTCCCTGGAGTCGGGGTCCCGCTCCGCGGCGGCGGAGAACACGAGGCGGATCAGCAGCACGGTCAACGGGTGCCCGTAGCGCCGCGTCCGGTAGAGCTCCTCGTCCAGGCGCATCATGGCGTAGCGAAAAGCCTGCAGGCCCGTGACGGGGTCCGTCAAGGCCGTCACGTCCGCTTCAGGGGCAGAGGCCGCCGCGCGCTCACTGAGCTGAAAGTAGTAACGGTCGCCCTCCATGGGGCGCTGGATCACGTCCCACGTCCTTCCGCCCAGCGTGGCGGTGGCGTCCCCCGGCGTCAGCAGCACGGCGACGCTCTGCCCCTTCACCGCCTCCAGGGGCAGCTGCGCGGCCTCCAACATGCCGCTGCTGACGCTCTCGACGACGCCCTCCGCGTCCGTGACGACGAAGGGCACGGGCAGGCGGACCTCCGCCTCGTCCGCCCCCTTCGCCGCGGCTGGGCCGGGCCGCCTCCTGCAATAGTGGTAGAGGTTCAACAGCGCGACGGCCCCACACACGGCCATGATGACGCCCACCCACTGGAACATGCGAGCGCCCCGGCTCAGGGCCAGAGGACAGAGCAGGATCCCCTGCGCGACGAACTGCAGCGGCAGGAGCCCCAGGCCGAAGCCATGGACGATGAAGAGCCCGTAGAGCGCCGAGAGGACGATGAACAGGAGACAGGTCATCCCCCAAAACGACGGGTCCACGGGCTCCGCGTCCACCGGCGAACCCATGGCCCCCGCCACGAAGACGGTGGCGACGGCGACCGCGGGGGGCAGCGTGAGCCATTGAAAGAGCGCGCCGTTTCGGGCCATGGCTCAGCGGCACGGAAGGGACGAATACAGCCCGAGGACGCGTCCCATCGGCAGCCCGGACAGCTGGAACGGCGTTATGGCCTTCAAGGTTGCACGACCTCCTTCAAAAAAGCGCTGACTCGCTCCGCAAAAGCTGCTGGACGTCCCTCTCGCGGTCAGGCGGAGGCGTCCGTCAGCGATTTCTCCAGATTCAACGAGGGCCCGCAAGGCGATCGGCGCCTCGCGGACCGGTTTTCGTCACTCGAAATAACGTCAAGTTTATTATAGCCCAACGAAGCCCTTTTGGAGCCTCCTCCTCAGCGGTACAGCAGTTCCTCCCCCGACGGGTAGCTCAGGGCGTAGTCCACCACGATCTCCACGGTCTCGCCGGCCTTGACGGACAGCTCCCAGGTCAGGCGGTTCTCCGGGTCGCGCTCCGCAGGAGCCGGCTCGATGCGCTTCACCTCCAGCTTCACCTTGTCGTCCGTGGGGATGGGCAGGCGGTCCCGCACCGTGACCGTGCGGTCCTCGGCCATGCCGTTCGTCACCTTGATCCTGTAGCCGTTGGTGGACACGCCGCTGAACCAGGAGGAGCCGGTCTTGGCCACGAGCGGCTCCTTGCTGGCGGTGATGAGGGGCGCGTAGCCGAAGGGGAGCCGCATCTGACCCACGCCGTACTCCGGAAGGGAGGTGACGCCCGCCGGCGCGCCGTCCACCATGAGGTCCGCGCGCCCTGGGATCAGAGAGGTCTCGGCGTTGTCCATGCTGGCGACGAGCCAGGCGCTCCCGTGCTGCTCCGGGATGAGGACCAGCATGGGCTTGCCCGTGAGGTCGATGCGCCCCAGCGTAAAGGTCGAGGGCAGCCCCGCGCCGGAGAGCGTGCCCTGTCCCGTCACCGTGCGGTCGGAGAGGGTCGTCGTCATCGTCAGACGCCTGGGGGCCGGTCGGGCGGCCTCTGCGGAGGGGGCGGCTACAGCATAAGGCGCTATGGCCACCGCATCATTCATCGACCTCCGGAACTTGCGGACGTCACCGTCCTGCTCTTTGGGCTTCAGCGCCACGCGCAGCGGCGCCAGCTCCGGCGCCCGGACGCCCTCGTCCTGTGCCTTCGTGTGGAACGTGACGACGCCGCTGTAGTCCAGCCCCGTGCGCTGCTCGGCCAGGGCGAAGAGGTCCGTCTCGATAGCCCCCGTTGCGGTGGTCAGGTTCATGGTGTACCGGGGGGACCACTCGGCAGCCTCTGCAAAGGCCTCCAGCAGGAGGACCGCGTCGCCGTGCCCGTGCCCGGACACCAAAAGGAACGAACCCGCGCCGTCGGGGGTCCGAGCCTCCAGCTCCTCCCTCAGGACGTCGAGCTTCTCCGTCTCCAGGGCGAGCGCCGGGGTCAGCTCCGCCAGCTCCTTCTCCGCATCGAGCTTCAGGGTCTGGGCCTCCCGGACGTAGGCGATGAGGTCCCGCGCCTGGGTCCCGTCCTCGGGGGCGGGGACGATGGCCTCCAGCAGACGGAGCGTCTGCTGGAACGCGCTCTTTCGGGCGTTGAGGCGCGCCACGGCCGCCGCCTGAGCCTCCACCTCCGCCTTCAGCCCCGCCAGGGCGGGAGGCGTCCAGTCGGCCCGTCGGCGGCTCACCACCTTGAAGTCCTCGGCGTCGAGGGGGTTCAGGAGGCGCACGGAGTCCTCCCGAAACGCGCCGGGCAACTCGATCTCAAAGTCCCCCTGCGACGCGACCTCCAGGACGAACTTCGCTCCGGAGGGGTAGAGGTCCAGCGAGCGGACGGTGAAGTCCGCCGCCTGCGCCGCACACGCCCAGCCGAACGTCGTCAGGAGGGCCAGCGCCAGGACGCCAAACAGCGACAGTTTCATTGTTTCCTCTCCTTTCATAGATCGTGTTCCGGGCCAGGGCCCGGCTTCCGCCGCTATTGTAGCATGAAGAAGGGGAAGCCCCAACCGCAGGGGCAGCCCCCCTTGCAGGGGAGGCAATCCATATTAAACGCGAATTGGTATCAGGTATTTTTCTCCGTCATTCGGGCTGTCAGATCATGAACGAGGGCACGTGGGCTCAATGGGTTCCGGGACGGAAATGCAGGGCGCGGCAGACACGTATCCAGCGGGCCATCTCTCCGAGGTCGGGGACGCGCGCGGAGAGCACCAGGGCATCCTTCTACAAGCTACAAGCAGACGAGCGCCGTGTGCTTTTTTGCGTCGACGACGATGACCGTGGACGTCACGGCGCGGCCCTCTCCGTCGTAGGGCTTCGCATAGCCCTTCTCCTCGATCTGTCGCTGTCCCTCAGCCCGCAGTCTTGCGATCTCCCCCTCGCTCCGGGCCAGCTTGAACTCCAGCACGACAACGCGGTGGGGAAAGAGGACCAGGACGTCGCTCCGCCCTCGATTGGTCGGGACCTCCCCGTGGGCCGTGATGCCCGCCCCACGAAGGAGCATCAAAAACAGGGAGCGGTACAGGGACTCGTCCCGCCGTGCGAGGTCCTGGTAGGGGATGGAGGCCAGGGCCGTGTTGTAGAGCTGGACGCCCCGCGCCACGTCCCCCTCGCTCAGGGCGCGCCAGAGGTCGGACCCGATGGAGTCGTACCTCTCCACGTTGTAGACGTGCTCCAGGTACATGCCGGCGATGGAGTCCAAGACCTCCCGGTTGGGGTAGTCCAGGGTCAGGGACTGCTCCTCCCACTTCTCGATGGTCAGGTAGCCCGCCTGGTAGAGGAAG
>ERZ772917.1782-NODE-1782-length-11703-cov-4.688359_pt1 | contig 11703 bp, 14 predicted proteins | sample MGYA00511187_ERZ772917 | MGnify/ENA primary metagenome ERZ772917 (study PRJEB29015, sample SAMEA2737925) | human oral metagenome | biome: human oral; feature: human-associated habitat; material: dental | place: China | collected 2012 ... | reverse complement strand
GATGCCACGGCAAATACCGAGAGACTTGCGGGTATTCCCGCCGATGCCACGGCAAATGCCGAGAGACTTGCGGGTATTCCCGCCGACGACGGGGCAAATGCCGAGAAAGCGTCGCAACCTGCACAATCCTTGTTGCTTATTTCTTAGCAACTCGCTTGCCGGGGGGACGCGCTATATTAAAAGTGGGTCGGCAAGTCACTGGCCGAAAGATGAAACCCGAAACGGCTTTACGTCGAACTTCGCTTAATTAGTTTTCATCAGAGCGCCGGCGTACCTTTGCCTGAAAATCGTAATAAACTATGGCACGAATCAAAATTGTACAGTTGACAGACGAGCAACGTCTGCAATTAGAGGAGGGGTTCCGCAACGGACAAGGTCACGCGTTTCGCACGCGCTGCTGCGTCGTCCTGCTGAAGGCGAAAGGATTGACCTCGATGGAAGTCGGGAAGCAGACGGACATGACGAACGTATCGGTGAACGCGTGGATCAAGCGTTTCGAGGCGGAGGGAATAGACGGACTCAAGACAAGATCTGGACGCGGACGCAAACCGCTGAAATGCTCAACCAAAGAACAACACACAGATAGGTAATTATATATATGTATAGGATGAGAAAGACGGTTCGCTCACTCCTCGGCGGCGCCATGCTGCTGCTAACCGTGGCGTGCGGACACGAAAAGGAGGCGCGCGCAGAGCTGGATCGCGCACGAGCGCTTTACGACAGCAGACAGTATCCGGCCGCACGCAATGCCATTGACACACTGCGCATGCGTTACCCCGAGGAGATGGCCGTGATGAAAGATGCTCTCGCGCTGATGCGCCTCGTAGAGCGCGGTGAATGCGAACGCAACATCGCTTATTGCGACAGCCTGATCCCGGTGCGCCAGGCGGAGGTCGAACAGCTGAAGCAGGGCTTCGTGCTGGAACGCGACCCGCGCTACGACGAGGTGGGACGCTACGTACGCCCCGAGCACGCCGTGGAGCGCAATATCGGGCGGAGCTACCTGCGCTGCGGCGTCAACGAGCAGGGCGAAATCTACCTGACCAGCGTCTATAGCGGCACCGCGCCGATCAATCACACCAGTCTGCGCATCATAGCCCCCGACGGAGCCTATGCCGTAACGGCCGAAATACCCTACGACGGCGGCGTGAACTACCGCTTCAAGGACGAGGGGCGCACAACAGAAGTAGTCACCTACGCGGGTGATAAATGCATCGATGCCGTCCGCTTCGTCGATAGAGTTGCCGATGGCACGCGCCTCCACGCCGAATACACCGGCGGACGCGCCTTCGCCATCACCCTGACCGATGCCGACCGCCAAGCCATCCGTGCCACACTCCGCCTGGCCGAAGCACTCACAGACATCGAAGCAATGCGCAAAGAGCGCGAAAAGTCTGCCCGAAAAATCGCCTACATCGACGAGCGGCAAGCCACTACGCGCTGACAATTGCCTAAATGCAATTAAATCTACTTTTGCCCCCCACTGAAAATTAAGTACATCATAATATATGGCACGACAGGAAGATTTATTCAAGAAACTAATTGCACACTGCAAGGAATACGGCTTCGTATTCCCCTCGTCAGAGATATACGACGGGCTCAGCGCCGTCTACGACTACGGACAATACGGCGTGGAGCTAAAAAACAACCTCAAACGCTACTGGTGGGACGGCATGACGCTGCTGCACGACAACATCGTCGGCATTGACTCCTCCATCTTCATGCACCCCACCGTTTGGAAAGCCTCCGGCCACGTGGACGCCTTCAACGATCCGCTCATCGACAACCGAGACAGCAAGAAGCGTTACCGCGCCGATGTGTTGATCGAGGATCACTTAGCCAAGATCGAAGAGAAGATCGAGCGCGAGGTGGAGAAGGCCGCGCGGAAGTTCGGCGACACGTTCGACGAGGCCATGTTTCGCAGCACCAACCCGCGCGTGGCCAAGCATCAGGCTGAGCGCGACGCCATCCACGAACGCTTCGCCCGTGCCATGAACGACAATGACCTGGCCGAGCTGCGACAAATCATCATCGACTGCGAGATCGTCTGCCCGCTCTCCGGCACACGCAACTGGACCGACGTGCGCCAGTTCAACCTCATGTTCGCCACCGAAATGGGCTCCACGGCCGACGGCGCAATGAAGGTTTATCTGCGACCCGAAACAGCACAAGGCATCTTCGTCAACTTCCTCAATGTCCAGAAGACGGGGCGCATGAAGATCCCCTTCGGCATCGCGCAGATCGGCAAAGCCTTCCGCAATGAGATTGTTGCTCGGCAATTCATCTTCCGCATGCGCGAGTTCGAACAGATGGAGATGCAATTCTTCGTACGTCCGGGCGACGAGCTGAAGTGGTTTGCACAATGGAAAGAGGCGCGGATGCGTTGGCACCGCAACCTGGGGCTTGGCGACGCGAAGTATCGCTTCCACGACCACGAGAAGCTGGCTCACTATGCCAACGCAGCCACCGACATCGAGTTCGAGATGCCGTTCGGCTTCAAAGAGGTGGAGGGCATACACAGCCGCACAGACTTCGACCTGTCGCAACACGAGAAATTTTCGGGTAAAAAGATCCAATACTTCGACGCCGAATTAGGTTCGAGCTACACGCCGTATGTGATCGAGACGTCGATCGGTGTCGACCGACTCTTCCTCAGCATCATGGCGGGCGCCTACACCGAGGAAACGCTTGAAGGTGGTGACACGCGCGTGGTGCTGAAATTGCCACCTGCACTGGCGCCGGTCAAGTTGGCCGTGCTGCCGCTCGTACGTAAAGACGGACTGGCAGAGAAGGCAGAGGAGATCCTGCACATGCTGCGCTTCGACTTCCGCTGCCAGTACGACGAGAAGGACTCCATCGGAAAGCGTTACCGCCGCCAGGATGCCATCGGCACGCCGTACTGCATTACTGTGGACTACGACACGATGCGCGACAACACCGTCACCATCCGCTTCCGCGACACGATGCAGCAGGAGCGCGTCCCGGTGGACCGCCTGCACGAGATCATCTCCGATCGCGTCAGTCTGCGCAGCTTATTGGAGGGCCTGAAATCTTAATTAGACGCAATTATGAATCGATTTATCAAACACTTACTAGTACTTTCCTCTATCGCATCATCAATGATACAGTGCAACCTATTGGAGAGTTTGGACACTTCAGACCATGTAGACCAAGCGAAAACCTTGGATTTGATCAACCGATACCGCACCCAATCATGCAACTGTGGGAAAGAGTATCGTGAGGCTGTACCTGCCGTAAAGTGGAATGATCTTTTAGCACGTGTGGCTCAAGCTCACAGTGAAGAAATGAGGCGGCGCGGCGATCTTTCCCATACAAGTGCTAATGGCGACGATGTAGGAACTCGCTTAGCTAAATGCGGTTACGAAGGGATAGCTGCCGAAAATATTGCGCAAGGATCTAAAACGGAAGAAGGTGCCATAAAACAATGGATAAATAGTCCCGGGCATTGCAAAAACATCATGAACGGAAAATTAATCGAAATAGGCCTCGGACGCAGTGGGGCATATTGGACACTGCTCTTGGCTTGCCCAAAAGATAAGGGCACTTCAAATCATACGAATCAAACAAATGATAATTATGTGGATCAAGCGAAAACCTTGGCATTGATCAATGGATACCGTAGCAAATCATGCAACTGCGGTAAAGAACCACGCAAGGCTGTACCTGCCGTAAAATGGAATATTCTCTTGGCACGTGTGGCTCAAGCTCACAGCGAAGAAATGAATCAACGCTGTGATCTTTCTCACATAAGTGCCAATGGCGATAAGATGGGGACACGTCTTACTAAAGGAGGGTATCAATGGAAGATGGCTGCCGAAAACATTGCAATGGGAATCAATACTGAAGAAGCTGCCATAGAGCTGTGGATGAAAAGTCCCGGACATTGCAAAAACATCATGAACGGAGATGTCGTAGAAATCGGCCTCGGACGCAGTGGTACATATTGGACTTTGCTCTTGGCTTCCCCCCAATAACCCTTATGAGAAGTATGACACAGAAATTTCTATTCCTGCTGCTTGCCGCCGTGCTGCTTGCCACGGCGGGGTGCAGCAAAACCGAAGACGATTCGGCCGAGCGCTGGATCCAGGCAAACAATGCCGCCTTTGCTGCCATCAAGAACGATGCCTCATACACCGAAATCAAATCGCCCGGCAACGAGGGAAGCATATACTATAAGGTACTCAGGAAGGGCACCGGCACGCAGCCTATCCTCTACACCAGCGTCGTGAGCGTCTACTCCCGCGGTTGGTTTGTGGCCGACTATCCGGGCAATAACTACATCCGCCGCAACACCGTTTTCCAGTCATGGACTGCAGCCGACGGCGTGCCTTTCACCGCGAAGGTTTCGCAGTTCGGGGTGCTCTCGAGCGACTACAGCAACACCTACTTCTCCACCAAAGGCGTGCGCGTGGCGCTGCAATACATGCACGAGGGCGACAAGTGGGAAGTGTGGGTGCCCTACACATTGGGCTTCGGCGAAAGTGACGCCCACATCTTCCGTTACCTAATGCCGAGCTCCAGCATCACGAAGGTGCCCGCGGGCTCCACGTTGGTTTTTGAGATCGAAGTCGTAAGTGTCACTTCATAAACCCCACCCGCACAGCTATGAAAAAGGCCTACATTGGACTATTCAGCCTCCTCTCTCTTGCACTTATTTTCTTCATCTTCCTTTCGATCAACGGTAACGCCTTGGAGCGTTGGAACATCAAGACGGGCTCATTCGCTCGTGTGCTCTTCGGCGATACGACGCGCCGCCGCCCACCATCACCCGCCAAGGACACCACTGCGACAAAGTCACTCAAGGCGGCTGCGGACTTCTCGCAAACGGTAGACACGGCACGTAAATCCATCCTCTTCATTGGCGATTCCATGCTCGAGGGGCTCGGTCCGCGCATGGCCGCCTATGCTGAGGAGAATGGGCACACGTTGGTCAACGTCATTTGGTACAGCTCCACCACCGAGGTGTGGGGGCGCACCGAGAAGCTGAAGGAATACATCGACGAATACCACCCGGACTACATCTTCGTCAGCCTCGGAGGCAACGAGCTTTTCGTGAGCAACATTCGCGACCGCCGGCAGCAGTATCTTGACAACATCCTCTCGCAGATCGGCGACATCCCCTTCGTTTGGATCGGCCCGCCCAACTGGAAGCCCGACACGGGCATCAACGAGATGCTCTCCGAGACACTCCGCCCCGGACAGTTCTACCTCTCCTACACGCCAGACCAACACTACGATCGCGCACGCGACGGCGCCCATCCCACGCGAGCCTCAGCCTCGGCATGGATGGATCGCGTCTGCACTTGGGTCATGGCGCACGCCGCACATCGCATCATGCTCAAGAAGCCCGGCGCGGCGCGAGCGCATTGTCATACCATCATACTTGCTCCGGCTAAATAACATCCTATGAACTCCCTCCCTGACCTCTCCGGCTTGCCCGCCCACTTGCTCTCCCTGCTTGCTTCCGACCCGCAACCGCTGATGTTCTCGAGCGGACTCTTTTGGGCGCTCTTTGTCGCTTTCCTGCCCGTCTACGCGTGGTTGCGCGGCCGGGGACATTTCACGGCGATGAAGTGCTTCGTCGCTGCCTTCAGCCTCTACTTCTTTTTCCATAACAGCGGGTGGTTCTTCCTCCTGATCCTGTTCACGGCTGCCGTAGATTGGGTCGTCGCACAGCGCATCGCGGCCGCAGAGCAACCCGGAAGACGGCGTGCGTGGATGGTGCTTTCGCTCGTGCTCTCGCTCGGCGTGTTGGTGGCGTTTAAGTACACGAATTTCTTTCTCGACAACCTGCGTATGCTGACGGGCGAGGCACGTTTTCGACCGATCGACCTGACGCTGCCGCTCGGCCTCTCGTTCTACACTTTCCGCACCATCAGCTATGTCGTGGACGTTTGGCGAAGGCGTATCGAACCCACGCGCTCATTCTTGGACTACGTCTTTTTCCTGACGTTCTTCCCCTGCCTTACGGCTGGCCCCATCGTGCGTGCCGATCACTTTATGCCGCAACTCAAGGCCGAGGCCTTACGTCGGCCTGTCGAGGCGGCGCGCATCTACGGGGGATTCTTCACGGTGCTGATCGGCGTGATCAAGAAGGCCGTTGTGGCCGACTATTTGGCGCAATACAGCAACATCGTCTTCGGCAACCCCTCGGGCTACAGCGGCGTGGAGTTGCTGATGGGTGCCTTAGGTTACGGCATGCAGATCTATTGCGACTTCTCGGGTTACAGTGATATGGCGATTGGACTGGGCGCGATCCTCGGCTTCGACTTAGGCATCAACTTCGACTTTCCGTATCGCTCTCGCAACGTCACGGAGTTTTGGCGCCGTTGGCATATCTCGCTGTCGTTTTGGCTGCGTGACTACCTCTATATCCCGCTCGGCGGCAACCGTCGCGGAGCAGTGCGCCAATACGTCAATCTCATGGTGACCATGCTTCTCGGCGGATTGTGGCACGGCGCCGCTTGGACCTTCATCGCTTGGGGAGCAGGGCATGGCTTGGCACTCTGCCTGCATAAGCGTTGCAAGGCGTGGCTCGACCGTTTGCCCGACGGCGGACTTGTCGGCTTCCTTTCGTGGGCAATCACGTTTGCGTGGGTTATGTTCCTCTTCATCTTTTTCCGTGCAGACAGCTTTGAGACTGCCGGCGAGATGATCCGCGGCATCGCGACACGCTTCGACCCAGCCTACTTCCCCGAGTTTGCCAAGGTGCGCTACGTCTGGACACTCATCTTCCTCGGCATCTTTGGCCTGCACTTCGTTCCGACCCGCATCTACGACCGCCTCCGCGACCTTTTCGTACGCAGTCCGTGGGTAGTCAAGTTCATTCTGTTCGCTGCCGTCGTGCAACTCGTTATCAGCTTCGCCTCAGCCGATGTACAGCCCTTTATTTACACCCAATTCTAATCGGTAATCCGCCGATGGGCTGTGCGTATGAATGTGGGTATGAAAAAGAAGAATGAGCTCGGCAAGGAGGGTGAGGCTATTGCTCGGAGGTATTTGGAGCAGCGGGGCTATCGGATCCTGCACATCAATTGGCATTATGGCCATTATGAATTAGACATTATCGCACGTCGTCCCGACTTGTTGGTAGTCGTAGAGGTCAAGGCACGCAGTTATCAACGCATAATTGAACCCGAAGATGCCGTGGATAACGCCAAGATCCGACGCATTGTGGCCGCGGCAGATGCTTACGTTCAAACGTTTGATATTGATCTGCCTGTACGGTTCGACATCCTCAGCATTATCAAAAACAAGGATGGCACGTATCACGTGGAGCATATCGATGATGCCTTTTATGCACCTTGTCAATGAAAGGGGGCGCCTGCGGTACACTCTCGCTAAATCTTTGTATGTATGTTTGCGCCGAATAAGAAAAAAACGTTATCTCACCCTGTGAGATGTACAGCCAACCGGGATTGCCCGGTACGGCTTTTTTTTACACACAAAGTGGATCATGAGAATAAACGCATTATCTGTAGCAAACTACTTCGTCGATTTGGCCGTCGCACTCCTGCTCGTGCTGTTCAGCGGCTTCCAGTATGCTCTGAATTTCGAGTTGGCCGACAGCGTCCTCACCACCCTACTCCCCATGACAACTATTTATGTAATCGGCACATTCATCTTGGTGGTCAAATACCTGTTCCCCACGAAGGATCTGCCCCTTACCACCGCATAACCCGAATAATATCACTCGTTACGATTCCCCCCAGCCATTTTAATTATGAACATCGAAGAAATACGTGAGTATTGCCTGAAACTGAAGAACTCGACGGAGTCCTTCCCATTTGAAGACAACATACTGGTCTTCAAAGTCGAGGAGAAGATGTACCTCGCCCTGTGGCTCGACGCGAAGGAGCCGCACATCGCCGTGAAGTGCGATCCGGACGAAGCCATCCGACTGCGTGAGCGGTACAAGGCCGTTGAGCCTGCATACCACTTCAACAAGAAACACTGGAATGACATTTATTTAGACCGCGACATGAACGACTTCGAGGTCCGCCGATGGATCAGACATTCCTACGAAGAAGTGATTCTGCAATTACCCCTCCGCATACGCAAAGCCTATGAGTTGCCCTGACGCTGCACAGCCTGCGCCGAAGAGGCCACACATCATCCGACTCCGCGAGACCGAATCCACCAACCGCTATCTGCAAGAGCTGCTGTCGGGCGACGAACCGCCGACGGATGGCACTCTTGTGGTGAGCGACTTCCAGTCCGGCGGACGCGGGCAGCCCGGCAACTCTTGGGAGTCGGAGGCGGGCCAAAACCTTACCTTCAGCTTGCTCTATACCCCCGCTGAGATGCCCGCCAACCGCTTCTTCCGCATCTCGCAGATAGCAGCCCTGAGCGTCAAGCGCACACTCGACCAGTACACGACGGACATCACCGTAAAATGGCCCAACGACGTCTACTGGCGCGACCGCAAAATCTGCGGCATGCTCATCGAGAACCTACTCGAAGGGCGCTTCGTCGGCCGATCGATTATCGGCATCGGCCTTAACCTGAACCAAACAACTTTTCGTAGCGACGCCCCCAACCCTGTCTCGCTGACCCAAATCACGGGCGAACACTACGACCCCGCCGACGTGCTCCAACACTGGTACGACAACTTCTTCAACCTGCGCCTACGGCTCGAAAATGACGCCGACGGCGAGGAGAATGTCCACCGCCTGTACGTCCAATCTCTTTATCGCCGCGACGGCTTTCACCCTTACGCCGATGCCGACGGACCGTTCGAGGCCCGCATCGAAGACATCGAACCCGGCGGATACCTCATCCTGCACCGCCGCGAAGGCACATGCTCTCGATACGCCTTCAAGGAAGTCCGCTTCCTCTAAGCCCCCCTAACTACATATCTCCTCTTCGATTCTAAGATGAACTATATCACCTCAGAAAACGTCCTCATGATCGGCTCCGTGCTCCTGTTTGTGGGCATCCTGGCCGGCAAGACGGGATAGTTAGAGAAAACGGGTAACGAATTTGGCGTCGAACTGCCTGAGGAGATCGACTCTGACCTGCGCGACATGACCGTCACGCGCCGCATGCTGGAAAAAGCAGACACGCTGAAGGACATGAACTTGCCGGCGGGCACATTGGTTATGCTCATCAAGCGCAACGACGAGTTCCTTATCCCGAACGGTTCGCTCCGACTGCACAAGGGCGACAAATTGCTGCTGATCTCTGAGGGCAAAAAGAGCGAGGAGGGCAGCTGAAAATAAATCCCAAACGAAAAGGCAAAAAAAAAGCGCTCCCCACGCCCTGGAGCTTGTCTATTATATAGGTATAGGGGCAGCCTGCACTCCCGATCGGTCATCGCGCAAAGCGACAGCTGGTCGGGAGTGTTCGTTTCTGCCCGATCACCGCGCGAGGTAAATCCTTTTCGTTTGAAAGCTCCCGTTTCATAGCGCGTCGGGAGCTGCGCTCAAACGCCACTTGCCTTAGCGCTCCTATTTGAGAGCCATTTTCTGCGCATACTCCCCTTCGAGGAGATATTTTGGAGCAATTTTCAGCAAACGCCCCCTGTTGAGGTTGTATTTTGGAGCTATTTTCTGCGCATACACCCATTCGCAGAGGTGTTTTGGAGCAATTTCCGGAAAAACACCTCCGTCGAGGTTGTATTTGGGAGCTATTTTCTGCGCATACACCCATTCGCAGAGGTATTTTGGAGCAATTTTCGGAAAAACACCCCCGTCGAGGTTGTATTTGGGAGCTATTTGAAGAAAAACACACCTATTGAGGATGTATTTGGGGTGTGTTTGCGGAAAAACACCCCTTTTGCAGTCGTATTTAGGGCGTTTTTTCGGAAAAACACCCCTTTTGAGGACGTATTTGGGGTGTGTTTGCAGAAAAACACCCCTTTTGCGGTCGTATTTGGGGTGTGTTTTCGGAAAAACACCCCTTTTGCATTCATGTTTTAGGCGTGTTTACAGAAAAACACTCTCGTTGCGCATGTATTTGAGAAGTGTTGAAGTGAAAAAACACTCCCATTGCGGTCGTATTTGAGGTGTGTTTGCAGAAAAACACTCTCGTTGCGCATGTATTTGGGAAGTGTTGAAGCGAAAAAACACCTGTTTCATGCGTATTTTTCGAGTGCCACGAGAAAGTAGCTCGTGAAGAGGTGCGCGCGGGGAACTGCTTTCACCGAGGCGCTCCCGAAGACCACATTTTTCATTCGTCACGAGACTCCGTTTTTCAAGTTTAGATGCTATTTCTTAGCGCCCGTCGCCTTACTTTTGCAGGAGCTAACCAATTCATTTCAGGCATTATGAAGATAGGCATACTTTCAGCCGGCGGCGACTGCCCCGGCATCAACGCGGCAATCCGCGGCGTGGGAAAAACGGCCCTGCTGCACTATGGCATGGAGGTCGTGGGCATTCATAACGGCTTCGCCGGGCTGCTCGATCGCGACGTAGAGGTTTTCACCGAGCGCACGCTCTCAGGCATACTCGGGCGAGGCGGCACCATACTGGGCACTTCGCGAGAGAAACCTTTCAAAAAGTCCGCCGACGGCTACCTCAGCCACAAACCTCAGATTATCTATCAAAACTACCTTGAAATGGGGCTCGATGCCCTCGTCTGCATCGGCGGAAACGGCACCCAAAAGACGGCCTATAAGCTCGCCAAGATGGGGCTGAACGTCATCGGCATACCCAAGACCATAGACAACGATTTATACGGCACCGACTTCTCCTTCGGTTTCGACACGGCCGTCAGCGTGGCCACCGACGCGATAGACAGGCTCCACTCCACGGCCAGCTCGCATAAACGCGTGATGGTGGTAGAAGTAATGGGCCACAGCGCGGGCTGGATTGCGCTCTATGCTGGCATGGCGGGCGCCGCGGACATCATCCTCCTGCCGGAACTTGGCTACGACATCGACAAGGTGAATGACAAGGTGATCGAACGAGCGCAACGAGGCAAACCCTACTCCATCATCGTGCTGGCCGAAGGTCTGCGCACGGGTTCGTCCAGCCCCTCGGACTACATCTCTCACGAAATCGAGGAGGCCACGGGCCTCGAGACGCGGCGCACCGTCTTAGGATACATCCAGCGCGGCGGCACTCCCTCACCAGCTGACCGCAACTTAGCTACGCGATTAGGCGGTCATGCCACCGAGCTTATCGTACGCGGTGAATTCGGACGCATGGTGGGCCAGCGCAACGGACACATGGTTTCCGTGCCGCTCCAGGAGGTGGCCGGCCGCACACGCCTCGTTCCGGTGGACGATGATTTGATCCGCTGCGGGGAGAGATTGGGTATTTCCTTCGGCGTCTGAGGCATGCATCGCGGGCAGCTGCTGCGTTGCCTTCGGCACTCCGGCTCGGTCACATACTTCTGTATGCTCCCATCGCCTCCGGCCTCGGACGCCTTGCATCTATCCCACGCTGCAAAGCCTCAGAAAGACGTACATCGCAGGCAGCTGCCTGATTAATCATTAAGCGCCCTCCCTTCCGGCAGACTCGTAGGGGCGTATCGCATACGCCCCCCAATGCCCCGGCCGAACGAATGGATTCCACTCTTGGACACACAAAACGGCTCCTGCGGATCCATCAGAGGGGTGTATGCGATACACCCCTACGAGCCTGTCGGTTGCGCTGCAAAGCCTCGGATAGACACGCATCGCGGGCAGCTGCCTGATTAATCATTAAGCGCCCTCCCTTCCGGCAGACTCGTAGGGGC
>ERZ772917.1780-NODE-1780-length-11713-cov-5.568365_pt1 | contig 11713 bp, 9 predicted proteins | sample MGYA00511187_ERZ772917 | MGnify/ENA primary metagenome ERZ772917 (study PRJEB29015, sample SAMEA2737925) | human oral metagenome | biome: human oral; feature: human-associated habitat; material: dental | place: China | collected 2012 ... | reverse complement strand
GGAAGGGCCTCGAGCGGGGCGTCTACGACAATTGGGCGGACTGCCTCCGTCGTACGCAAGGCGTGGAGGGCGCGCAGTATAAGTCGTTTGCCACGCGCGAAGAGGCCGAACGCGCCTTCAACGAGTCGCCCTATGAACACCTCAGTCGCCGGCCGCGTCGTGCGCAACCGTCGTCGTCGAAGTCTGTTGCGCCCTGCATCCCGCAGAGCTTGGCCGTCGATGCGGCTTGCAGCGGCAACCCCGGCGACATGGAATATCGCGGGGTGCACGTGGCTACCGGTCAGCAGCTGTTCCACCTCGGCCCGATGGCGCAGGGCACGAACAACATCGGCGAGTTTCTGGCCATCGTCCACGCCCTCGCCCTCTGCGCCAAGACGGGGCAGACGGCGCTACCTATTTATTCCGACAGCCGCAACGCCATCGCGTGGGTCAGGCAGAAGCATTGTCGCACGAAGCTCGCTCCCACCGCCGCGAACGCTCCCATCTTCGACTTGATCCGTCGCGCCGAACGCTGGCTGCTCACCCACTCCTACACGAACCCGATCCTGAAGTGGGAGACGGAGGCGTGGGGCGAAAACCCGGCAGACTTTGGGCGGAAGTAGCGCTTCTGATCAGACATGAAAAAGGGAACGATAATGCACTACGCCAAATAGGCCGGCGCCCCTTGGCGCCTTGATCTTCTTTTGCCTTCTTTTCTTCTATCAAGGGAAGAAAAGAAGGTTCCATCAAGGGAAGATGACCGATTTGGGTTCAAGAGATAGGGGAGGGATAACCTTGGTCAGTCTCGGCTTTCCGCTTCAGGTATCGTTCCAGCCCTTCGCGGCGCAGGCGACAGGCGGGGCAATGGCCGCAACCGTCGCCGGGGATGCCGTTGTAACAGGTGAGCGTCTCACGGCGGACAAGGTCGAAGACGCCGAGGCGGTCGGAAAGTGCCCACACGTCTGACTTGTCGAGCCACATGAGTGGCGTATGGAGGACAAACTGCGTGTCTAAGGCGAGGTTGAGGGTGACGTTGAGTGAGCGGACGAACGTGTCGCGACAGTCGGGGTAGCCGCTGAAGTCGGTCTCGGAGACGCCCGTGACGAGGTGTCGGATGCCGCGTTCGGCGGCGTAGACTGCGGCCATGCTTAGGAAAAACAGGTTGCGGCCGGGAACGAACGTGTTCGGCGGACCTTCGGCTGGCTGCTCGCTGTCCATGAGGATCGAGGTGTCGGTGAGGGCGTTCCGTCCGAGGGCGGCGATGAAGGAGGCGTCGAGCTGATCCCACGCTACGTCGGCCGCGCAGGCGATGCGGCGCGCCACCTCCACTTCGGCGCTGTGCTTTTGGCCGTAGAGGAAGGTCAGGGCGCAGACTTCGGCGAAGTGATTCTTGGCCCAAAAGAGGCAGGTGGTGGAGTCTTGTCCGCCGCTGAAGACGACGAGTGCGGCGTCGTGAGCCATGCTGGTTTTCATAGCTCACTAATCTTCCACACGTTGTAGGAGATGCCCTCGTCGTACGCATCTGTGCCGTCGACGCGCTTGATGTAACGCACCACGCGGATGGTGACGGGCAGGATGAGGATCTCGTAGAGCGTCTTGAGGAGCGCCTGCACGGCGATCATTTTCAGCAGCTCGTTGGCGGGGATGATGCCGGCGAAGGCGATGGGGAAGAAGAGGAGCGAGTCGGCCGTTTCGCCCACTAACGTGGAGAGGATGGCGCGCGCGGAGAAGTTGCGTCCCTCGGAGCGGATCTTCATGCGACTCATCACGTAGGCGTTCAGGAAGGAGCCGACGAGGAAGGCCAGCAGGCTGGCGGCGGCGATGCGTGGGGCGAGTCCAAAGACGAAGTTGAAGGCCTCCTCGCCCTCCCAAAACGGCGCGGCGGGCAGCATGACGGCCACCCGGCTGAGGAGGATGACGAGGAAGTTCATGGCAAAGCCTAACCAAATGATGAGGCGTGCCTTGCGGTAGCCCCAAACCTCGGCGATGCAGTCGTTGATGATGTAAGAAATGGGGAAGACAAGCAGGCCGGCGGTGACGGAGAGGATGTGCCCGCCGGGCATTTGCCAAAGCCTCACGACTTTGGTCTCTAACAGGTTCGACGCTACGAGGCAGGTGCAGAAGAGCACGCCGAGCATCATGAAGGATACGGATACTTTACTTTTCATCTATCTTGTTTTTTACGTGGTGTTCAAGCACACGGGTGAGGGGGGGAAGCGTCGCGTCACGCGGGGCATCAGCCCGGTTCCCACCTGGCCGCCTTTATCGCGGCGGGGCGCAAAAGTAGAGATATACTCATCCTGCACAAGAGCGGAAGTGTCGTGCGGAGGGCGGATTTCCTCCCCCCCGCTCTGATCAAGACTGGAGTTTGAATGCTTTCCGCGGCGCGGATCGGGTCAAAACGGGAGTTTGAATGCCTTCCGCAGTGCGGATCTATTTCACTCGAATCGCGGGGAGGCACCAAGGGGGGCGCCAAGGGGCGCCGGCCAAGTTTACCAGGTACCGGATTGGATCAGCCCGTCATACAAAAGGGGCACTCCCACACGCGGTGGAGGCGCCCCTTACTTGTCACTTGTAACTCTTTACTTGTCACTTCGCGATCATCTCCACGATCGCGTCGATCACGGTGCGGAGCGCGTCGGGCGAGACCGTTTCGCGGATCGTGCCGTACTCCTCGGGCCGGCAGGTGACGCACGGTTGGAAGAGGTGGTTCAGGCCGGGCAACTCCACTGTGCGGATGCGTTTATTCCCGCCCGCCTCCAAGGCGCGACGGATGGCTGGCAAATTGACCTCGGCAGCAACCTGAATATCCTTGCCGCCGTTCACCGCCAACACGGGGCAGGAGACCTTACGAAGCGTGGGGGCCGGATCGTAACACACAAAATGGCGCATCCACGGCGTCACGAGCTGCTCCACCTGCGCAGCCACCATCGGCTCCACCTGCTCGTGCGGTATCGGAGGATGCATATCGTTGATGGCTTGGCGGAAGACTTCGGCCAAAGCCTGACGCAAGGCCTCCTCGTCCGGATCCTTTTGGCTCAGCAAGGCAAAGACCTGTCGATTGAGTGCGCGATCCGCCTCCCGCACACTGTCCGGCTCATTCGAGAGGCGCGACACGTCTTCGCTCTGCCGCATCAGCAGGCTGTCTCCCCGCACACCCGGCGCGGCCAAGAGCACGAGGAAAGCCACGTCTGCCGGTCGGCGTGCAGCCACCATCGGCGCAATCAGTCCGCCCTCGCTATGCCCCATGAGCCCCGTCCGACGCGCATCGATGTCGGCACGCGAACGGAGGAAGTCAAGCGCTGACTCAGTGTCACGCGAAAAGTCGACCGTCGTAGCCGAGGCAAAGTCGCCCGTGGAAGCTGCCGTGCCACGGTCGTCGTATCGCAGCACGGCTATGCCGCGGCGTGTCAGCGCGTCGGCCCAGACGAGGAAAGGCTTGTGATCCATCAGCGTCTCGTCGCGATCCTGCGCCCCGCTGCCGGTGATCAACACCACGGCCGGATGCGGCCCCGGCGCGTCGGGCAGAGTCAGGGTGCCGGCCAACGTGTCTCCGTCGATGGGGTTGACGAAGCGCACCTCCTCCGTGCGATAAGGGTAAGGCGGCTGTGGCTCCTGCGGTCGACGCGTGGCGCGCGGTTCCTCCTCGGCACCGGGCGTGAGAAGGAGCGGCAGGCGCATGCCGGCTTGTGTAAAGAATCCATCCAAGGTGTCGCCGCGCAAGGTAGCCTCATAGTCGGCGCCGATGGCGGGGATGGCAATGGTCAGGCGTGGGGCGTCGAAGGTGACGGCGTCGCAGGAGATACCTGTCGCCCCCTGGTCAGGGCTGTCGAGCAACGCCGAGAGTCGGCCGTCGGCGTCGCTTTGGATGCGGAACGCAAGGTGCAATTCGGAACCCTGCACCGTCAGTGTGCCGACCCATCGGCCGGCGATGTCGCGAGCGGAAAGCGTGCAGGCCGTCCAGGCGACAATGAAGCATAAGCAAATTCTTTTCAGCATGATGTGTGTCTTTTCTTAGAAATGAATAATTGGAATGTTTTTTCTGTTCGCGATGCCTGCCGGACGCTTCCCGCAAGCACCGTTATTCTTTGTAATGATGTTTGCAGCGCTTCAAGCGGATTGACCGAAGGCGAAGTCCATTTCCTCCCCCACGGATCATTCCCCCTGCCATCCTTGCGCCTGCAAAGGCACCTCGCCACCGTCGCGACCGACGAGGATGCAGCCCAACTCCGGGCGGGTGATGTGGCCGATGATGCGCACGCCGGAGAGCCGCTCGGCACGGTCGTAAACAGACAGAGGAAGGGTGAAGAGTAGCTCGTAGTCGTCGCCGCCGTTGAGGGCAGCCGTGGCGAGATTCATGTTGAACTCCTCGGCCATGACAGCCGTTTGGTAGTCGATCGGGAGGCGATCCTCGTAGATGCGGCAACCGACGTGGCTGCGCGTGGCGATGTGGAGCAGCTCAGAGGCGAGGCCGTCGGAGATGTCGATCATGGACGTGGGCAGCAGGTCGGCCGAGGCGAGGTTGTCGACGATGTCGCGACGCGCCTCTGGGCGTAGCTGCCGCTCCAAGAGGTACTCGCGGCCGGAGAAGTCGGGCGTGAAGTCCGTCTCGCCGCGGAAGACGTGCTTCTCGCGCTCAAGGAGGCGGAGACCCATGTAGGCCGCGCCGAGGTCGCCGGAGACACAGATCAGATCCGTGTCGCGAGCGCCGTCACGTCGCACTATGCGGTCGGCCGCCACGTCGCCGAGGCAGGTCAGGGCAAGCGTGAGTCCGGTCAAGGACGCGGTCGTGTCGCCGCCGACAAGGTCGACGCCATAGACCTGGCAGGCGTGGCGCAGTCCGTCGTAGATGGCCTCGACGTCCTCCACGGCAAAGCGTTTGGAGAGTCCCAAGGCGACGGTGAGCTGCGTGGGCCGTCCGTTCATGGCATAGATGTCGGAGAAGCTGACCACGGCGGCCTTGTAGCCAAGGTGTTTGAGGGGCGTGTAAGTGAGGTCGAAGTGGACGCCCTCGAGCAGCAAGTCGGTAGTGACAAGCGTGAGGCGATCCGGGGCGTGGCGTACGGCGGCGGCGTCGTCGCCAATGCCGAGCACGGTGGTTTCGTTCTGCGGCGTGATGCCGCGAGTCAGGCGGTCGATGAGCGCAAATTCGCCTAACGTGGCAATCTCGGTGCGGGTGGTGAGGGGATTCATGGGGTAAACGTAATAATGAAAAATGAAAAACGGGAGAATGAAAAACGAACAATGCCGGATACTCTGCGGGATCTCTCTGCCCCCCCGTGTGTAGCCGCCACTTTTCGTTTTTAGTTTTTCGTTTTTGGTTCTTCCCTTCTGAGGATATGACTCATTTCGATAGTCTCTACGTGGCGAAGGATGAGTTCGTCGAAGCGAGGGGCGGCACCGAACAAGAAGTCGATGGCGATAGGCAAAGCATAGGTGCGCGTCTGCCAGTCGGAGGGGTAGAGAGGATTCGTGCGCAAGCGGGCGGCGTCCTTCTCGGTGCAGACGACTAAGGCGTCGGGCGACAGCTTGGTGAGGGCGGCGCGCATCTTGTCGATGTCCGTGCGTGTGAAGGCATGATGGTCGGGGAAGGTGAGCGGAGTGACGCGCGACGTGTGCCGACGCATCTCCTCGACTAACGGCGTGGGGTCAGCAATGGCGGCCACGAGCAACACGTCGGTATCGGGCGTGAGGGAGTTCAGTTCGCGCGGGCTACACCGATCCGGCCATACGCCCTCAAGTCCTCGATAGGTGATGCAGGTGAAGAAGCACGGGCGACTGTTATCTATCCGCAACTCATCCTCAATGATCCGGCTCTCGATCGGCTTCATCGAGGGATCGCACTTGTTGACCACCACCATATCAGCTCGTTGGGCGCCGGAGCGTGACTCGCGGAGGGTGCCCACCGGCAGCAGGTGGTCGTGGCAGAAAAGGCGATGGCTATCGGTGGCCAAGAGGGAAAGCGAGGGGCGAACGTAACGGTGTTGGAAGGCGTCGTCGAGCACCACCACCTGCGGGCGTTCGGCCTCGGGGAGCGACAGGAGGCGCCGCATGCCCCGCCGACGATCAGCATCGACGGCCACGGTGATGGTGGGGTATTTGCGCTTCATCTGGCAGGGTTCGTCGCCGATGTCGCGCGCCGTGCTCGAGGCGTCGGCCAGAACGTAGCCCTTCGTCTTCCTGCGGTACCCCCGACTGAGCACCGCCACGCGGTAACGGTCGGAGAGCAGGCGAATGAGGTACTCCACGAGTGGCGTCTTGCCCGCGCCGCCGGCGGAGAGGTTGCCGACACTGATGACGGCGACGGGATACGACACGGAGGGCAACAGGCCGAGGTCGAAGCAGATGTTGCGCAGCCGCACACCGACCCCGTAGCACAGCGCTAAGGGCCAGGCTACGGGGTAGTGCTTACTGGTTTTATCTGCTTTCATCGGGTGTGCGTGGGGGGATCACAGTGGCTTCATCGTGTAGGGCATAAGCGCCTGCACGCCGTAAGTGGGGCGCGCCGAGCGGAGCACCTTGACGTACTCGTAATCGTCGCCCAGTGCCTCGCGCACGATCGACGCCTTGACGTGCTCCAACTGCTTCTCGAGCAGGTCGCGCAGGAAGTCGCTCTTGGCCGACACTTCGACGATGTTGTAGTTAATGATCTTGGCCTGTTCGCCAGCCAACTCGATGGCGCGCTCCAGTCCGCCCAGCTCGTCCACGAGGCCGATCTTGAGCGCCTGCTCGCCCGTCCACACGCGACCTTGCGCGATGGAGTCGATGTCGGCTTTGCTCTTGCTGCGGCCGTCGGCGCAACGCGTCAGGAAGAGGTCGTAGCCCCGATTGACGAAGGACTGCATGAGCAACTTCTCCTCGTCCGTCATCGGGCGGGCGGGATCCAGCATGTCTGCATAGCGGTTCGTCTTCACCACGTCGGTTGTCAGAGCCACCTTCTTATACAGCCCCGTGGCGTTGGGGAAGATGCCGAAGATGCCGATCGAGCCGGTGATCGTGTTCGGTTCGGCGACGATCTTGGTGGCGCCGGCTGAGATGTAGTATCCGCCCGAGGCGGCTACGCTGCCCATCGACACGATGACGGGCTTCTTCTTTTTCAGGTCGCTGACGGCTTTCCAAATCTGCTCCGAGACGTAGGCGCTGCCGCCGGGCGAGTTGACGCGCAGGACGACGGCCTTGACGTCGTCGTCACGCTCCAGCTTCTTCAGGTCGTCGTTGATGCGCTCCGTGATGGTGGACTCTGCGGCGTCGAAGCCGCCGGGCAGGCTCTCCACGATCTCGCCCTCGGCGTAGACGACGGCGATCTTGTTGCGATACTCCTTCTGCTTCTTCTTGTCATTCTTCATGGCGGCCACACCGACGGTCTTCAGTTTGTCGCCCTTTTGGCCGGCCTTTTCCATCAGATACTGCTCCACTTCGCGGCGATACTTCAGCTCGTCTACTAACTTGAACTCCACCGCACGGCTGGCATCGAGCAGGGAGCCGCCTTCGTCTGCAAAGCGGTTCACGTCGGCGGCATTGATCTTGCGACTCTTGGCGATGTCGCGTGTGAGGTTGCCCCAAATGCCTTGCTGATAGGAGGTGATTTGCTCGCGGTTGGCGTCGCTCAATTTGTCGTTCATGAACTGCTCCACGGCGCCCTTGTAGGTGCCCACGCGGAAGACCATGATCTCGACGCCGATCTTCTCGAGTGCACCTTTAATGAAGGTCGTCTGCGAGGAGAGTCCGTTGATCGAGAGCATGCCTTCGGGGTTCAGGAAGACTTTGTCGGCCACGGAGGCGAGGTAGTAGCCGCCCTGCGTGTAGCGGTCGGCATAGGCGACGACGAATTTGCCGCTCTCCTTGAAGTCGATGAGGGCGCGGCGCACGGCATCGAGGGTGACGACGCCGGTGGAGAAGAGGCCCATGTCTAAATAGATGCCCTTGACTGCGTCCTGCTCTTTGGCGTTGCGTATGGCCTCGACGAGGCTGCGCATGGAGAGGTCTTGCTCGTCGCCGGTCATGAAGACGGAGAAGGGGTTGTCTACAGCGGTCTCGGGGATTTGACCCGTGAGGGTGATCTTGAAAACGCTTTCGCCGGCTTTGGGCCCAACGGCCGCGGCGGAGCTCTTGCTTAATCCTGCCACCATGCCAATCATGGTGACGAACATGATCGCGCCCACTAAGAACATGGCTATGAAGAAGCCGAGCGTGGAGGCGAACATCATTTTGAAAAACTGTTTCATATGATAGATGGGTTGATAAGTAGTCAGGGGGAAATCTATGTGAGTAGGGGCTGCGGCTGATCCCGATGCATGTGTGTACGGGGGATAATTATCAGCCTCCCCCCATCTCTCTCTCTATGAGGGTTGCTTTACGCAGGTTGTTCGATCCTTAAATGCCGCATCTCCTCCTCTGAGGGGCAGACGGCGGTGTAGACGGCGCGAAGGGTGTCGGCGTCGGTGCGGTCGAAGTCTTCGGGGCGGACGGAGATGAAGAGGCCGCCCATGTCGGCAGCGCCGGGGGCGGTGAGTATGCCTTCGCCGGGTTCCCAGGGGCGGTGGCGACGGCGGGGGATGAGGATGACGATCCACTCGGCGTCTTCGTAACGGGCGATTAGGTTCATCATCGGTTCCTCGCCGGGGGCGGGCTCGGGGAGGGCGCGGAGGAGGCGGTCGAAGAGGTCGCAGGCGGCCGCGGAGGTGCGGGCGCGGAGGACGAAGGAGGGACGCAGGCCGCCGGTGACGAGGCGCAGTGTGGCGTCGGGTGTGACGCTAAGGTCGGTGGCGGGCAGGGTGTCGATCTCTGCTTCGAGGGGCATTTGTCCGCGGGTGACGGCCTGGAAGTGCAGGTGGTCGGGGGCGGAGGCGCCGCAGCGGGGGCCGTTATAGAGCGTGGTGAGCCCGGCGAGCGTGCGTGTCAACTCGATGAAGTCGGCGAAGCGTCCGCCGCGGATGGACTGCGGAGTGTGGGTGCGCTCTACGATGGTGTAATGCCGGCGGAAGATGGGGAAGGGGTTGACGAGGAACTGGTAGCGGCCTCCGAGGCAGGGCAGGGCGGCTTGCTCAGGCGGGCGGTTGGCGTCGCAGAGGAAGCAGGGGCGCGCGCGGAGGGAGGCGGCGTCGGTGCGGGCACCGGAGGAAACGATGCGGGCGGGATTGAACTGCACGTCGATGCGGAAGCCGTCGAAGGGGACGGTGTGCGTGCGGACGTCTTGTAGGGCTTCGTAATTCTGCCGGGCGGTGGGCCAGTGCCGTAGATCGCGCTGCAGAAGTTCCTCGGCGCGTTCGGCGGAGAGGTGCCCTGTGGGTTCGTTATTCATGTTAATAAGAATATAATAATTGCGGCCAAAGATAGGCGGCGGGGGAAAAGTGGCCTACGGGGTGAGTGGATCCAAAGAGCTTCTCAGCGGAAGCGTCCGAGATCGTTCTCTTCGCGCAGGTCGTTTCGGCGCTCGGTGGGGGAGCAGTGGTGGTCTCGTTGGTAGGCATAGAAGAGGTTGGAGCCTGTCCCGACGCCGCTCCGGCGGGCCACTTCCTCGATGGATAGGTCGGTGTATTGCAGTAGCTCGTCGGCGCGACGCATCTGCCAGGCCAATCGGAAGGTGGTGGCCTCCATGCCGGTCAGGGCCAAAACGAACCCGTTGAGATCAAGGGGGGTGAGTCCATATCGGCTGCCGAACGATTTGAGGTTTATGGTCTCCTCGCAGAGCTCCGCGCGGAGTGCATCGAGCAGTTCCACGTGTGTGGGTGCGAGTCGGTTGGGGATGGGCTCGTAGGTGTAGCTGCCGTCGCGATCGTAGACGCGCTGCTCGGTGAAGAGGCTGATGTAGATGTTCTCGAGGGGGAATTGCGGTTGGACGGTCAGGGTGCGGGTGCCCGGGCTGCGGCGGGGTCGGATGGGGGTGCGGACGTAGTTTCCGCGCTTGTAGGGTTTGTTGCGTGGCATGGTGTGGGGGATACTTTTGTGTTTACATGGCAAAGGTAGGATGATTTATTCAGTCTTATTCCTTCCTGTTTGTTATTTCCCACGTTGATCGCAAATGTTTAGTTTGTCAGTTGTTGTATGCTCGAGTTGGAGCAACTCGACACATGTCGAGTTGTTATCTAAGCCTCGCAGAGCAACTCGACACATGTCGCGTTGTTGTCTGAGTCTTGCAGAGCAACTCTATATTTATAGAGTTGCTGCATTTATGGTTATGCCGGGTGCGCGTATGGGAAAACCTATCACGTACCCGGCATAATCATCAAATCGGTCATTAGGAATCATGGCTGGGCTTCTTTGGGGGGGCTTGCCCCCGATCCCCCACTTCCTTTTCTTCCCTTGATGGAAGAAAAGGAAGGTTTAAGGTCGCAGCTGAACTCAAAGGAATCTACCATAAAATGGTTACAGGGAGTTGTCGACTCGCTTACCAGCAAACTGCCTGCACCGGAAAGCCTCAAATTTTAAGGTATAGACACCCACTCCACCCTTCGGATAGTTTAGAATATGAATTACCCAAACAAAATAGTAAGATCATGAAACGTATCGCATTTATCGCATTGTCCATATTATTGTCATTTTCCGCTTTTTCTCAAAAATGCAAGTTCGCGAGGAACGATCAGGATGAATTTACTGAGATGCGCATTATAGAGACCTTCGTTATCAACCTTAAACCAGTAAATATGCTCTCTTTTAAAAGGTGCCCATACCTGATTTTTTTAGGTTTTACTCAACATGGGAAAGGGTTATATGTCTGTGGGGTTCTTAGCAGTCTGACCCCTTATTATATTGAAGAGGATAATTGCTTGTATATAAAATTTGAGGACGACTCTATCCTAAAACTTCAAACAAAAACGGGGAATTTCGCTTTGGATGGGACGTATAATCCTTCAACAGGACTTACAGCTTTTGGCGTACCCAATTTATATCCTGCAACGATGGATAACGTTGCCACTTTTCTTGAGAAGAAAGCTGTCAAAGTTAGGATAGAGACCTCGAAGGGCTATTATGAAGAAGAACTCACGAAAAAGAGCAGCGCCTTACTGATGGAAACGGCAAAGTGTTTCTTGTATGAATCAAGAGGGATCGTAGAAGACGATGCAAATTGAGTGCAGTCCCTATTTGTCCACAAACACCCACTTTTCCGTTCCTCCCCCTTGGACAAGTCGCAAAAATTGGCTGTTTCCGTCCGTAAATCGTTAATTCACAGTGCAGAGCACCATATTTTGGCACCCCCGTTTAACACTGATTTGACACGCGTCAAATCGTTTTTAACCTTTTACAACAGGTGTTTAACCAAACTCCTGACGCGATTTTGACCCCAGTTTGACCCCAGTTTGACCCCAGTTTGAAAAACATGCGCCTTTTCGGACTGGTTCGCGGCGGTTTTGAACATTTGGCCTTTTGAGGGGCTTTTTCGGCCTCTCTGAGTGCTCCCCACGGCTATCCTTTCCGCTTATTTATCAGCCATATAAGCACACGCAGAGGCGCGCCTGAAGCCTTTTTGAAGCCCCATGCGTGTACCATCGCCTCCGGCACCCCGGCCGGTAAGCACTTCAAACACCCTCAAAACGCCTTCAATTCCGCCTCACAAGCGGCTTTTTCCCCTTTCCTCGTCCCTTCCCCCCTCACCCGTTCAAACGCCCTTCAAACGGCGCCCAAACGCCCTTCAAACCCGCATCAGTAAAGCGTTTGCAAGCAGATGTCGCGTTTGAGCACAAAAAAGGCCCTCCGCAGGCCCAAAACGTAAAGCAGATGTAAAGCAAACGTCAAG
>ERZ772917.1775-NODE-1775-length-11721-cov-4.300360_pt1 | contig 11721 bp, 10 predicted proteins | sample MGYA00511187_ERZ772917 | MGnify/ENA primary metagenome ERZ772917 (study PRJEB29015, sample SAMEA2737925) | human oral metagenome | biome: human oral; feature: human-associated habitat; material: dental | place: China | collected 2012 ... | reverse complement strand
GCGAGGCAAAGAAAGTCAGCGGGGCGCGCTGCCGCTCAGCGCAACGGCATCAAGAAAAGTTCCATGCATGGAAGTCAGCGCGCAGGCCTTGGCGATTCTTGTTTTTTAGTTTCAGGATGCCTACCCGCAAGCCCGCGTATTTAGGGCATCTCCGGGCAGGTCTATTTTTGAATACCCCGACGCAAAGTCATTTCGGTAATCTCGGAAGGACGCCCCAAACGCAGCGGGAACCCCGCCCAGAGCCCTGTACCGTTGCTGACGTAGAGCTGCATACTGCCCACCGTATACAGTCCGGACACAAAGCCTTCATTGGCCAGCCATGTCAGCAGATGGATGCCGGCAATCTGGCCGCCATGCGTATGACCGGAAAGCTGCACGTCGACGCCGGCGGCGGCGTGCACTGCCGCATCGCCCGGGCGATGCGCCATCAACACGGTGAACGCCTTCCTATCCGCACCCGACAGCGCCGCCGTCAGATTGGGCATGACCGCGTCAAACCGGGCTGCGGCAGGATCGCTGACGCCGGCGATGACCAGCTGCGCGCCATCGTGCGAAATGACGGCATGCTGGTTGATCAGCAGATGCAGACCGAGATCGCCAAAAGCGCGCGCCCATTCCCCGGCGTTCGAGTAATACTCATGGTTGCCAAGAATGGCGTAAACACCGTCTCTGGCGCGCAGCTTGGCAAGCGGTGCGACATCGGCCGCGCGCTTGTCTACCCGGCCGTCGATGAGATCGCCGGTGATCAGGATCAGATCGGGATTCAGGGCATTCACTTGCGTGACGACAGCCTCCACCCAGGAAGCCGTCAGCAGGCGGCTGGCATGCAGGTCGCTGATCTGCACGATGCGCAGTCCGTCAAAGGCAGCAGGCAGACGGGGCGCCACGATTTCCACCGTTTTGACGTCAGGGATGCGAATGGCCTGCGTCACGCCAAGCGCACTCAAAATGACGGCCAGCGCAGCCAGGCTGTAATTCCAGCACGGGCACATCAATGAACGTCCCATGTCAAGCCCGGCATAGCGAAGCAGCGCAAACACCAGCGCCACCACATCCTTGAGCAGCAAAAAAGCTGCCAGCAGGAGAAAGGCGCCAAACAGCCAGCCTAACAGCAGATGCACGCCAAACGGCAGCTCAGGCGAGGCCAGACCGCCCGGGCGCAGACGCAGGAAAAGATAGTGCTGCGAAATCAGGAAGAGCAGCGCAGCAACCAGCCACTTGCCCGTACCACCCCACGGCATAGGCACGATAAAGCGCCATGCAACGTAGGCGAATACCAGACCCGTCAATAAATGAACCATGAATCACGCTCCCGTGTTCAGGCAGTTCAGGCTCCGGCACTGAACCGTCACAGAATCGTCCAGAAATTGGAGAGTTCGCGGCGCGCATTGTAACAAGCATAACCTGCGGCATGGCGGGAGGAAGGCACATTACAGACAGGACACGAGGATCACTGATCACCCGCTTTTCGGTGCAGCGCGGAGTAGGCGAAAGCTTTGTTTTGCCGTACTGGCTTTACAAAAATTCACGGAATGACGCACAAGCGGCACAGACAGCGCGCTCGGTGCGCGCTAAAGTTCATCCAACGTTTTTTGCGGGTGTTGCAGAAAACGTTTGATCCTCCCTGACTCATCACAATGATGAGATTTATCCCGCATCCTAAGCGATGCGGGATTTTTTTATCTACGCCAGGCATTGCTGTCATGGTCATAAAACCGCCGCCTCGGCGGTTGCCTTCATCCAGCGGTTGCTTTCTTTACGGCCGGATCATTTCATGCAGGCCCGGACAACCGTCCATTGGCGGCGGCTGACCGGCAGCTTTTCCGGGACGCCGCGAATGAGCGCCTGCCATTGGGTTTCGCCATCGTCCTTGATCGCTTTTTCAAAACCGACGATGGCTTCGCGCGCCGCCAGGGCATTGCGGTGCAGCCGGATGAAATATCCGGAAAACTCCGCTTCGAGCTGGGTCAGCGATTCATCGAGCAGATATTCGCGCTGGGCAGTGCGCGCCGTCACATATTTGAGGTCGGCGCGCAGATACAGGATGTCGGCAATCGGAATCAGCAAAAGCCGCCCGCGTTCGCGGCAAGAAAGATGCGCGCGGGCGCCCTGCTGAATGTCGGCCAGCGCTTGCGCCGGAATATTCGCCCGACGCTGGCTGACTTTCTTCAGGGCATCGACCAGACGCAACAGGCGCACCGGCTTGACCAAATAGTCGATGGCGTTCAGTTCAAATGCCTGCACCGCATAGCTGTCATAGGCCGTGATGAAAATGATGGCCGGTGGTATTTCGAGATGGACAAGGTGTCGCGCCAGTTCAATGCCATCCATCTTTGGCATGCGAATGTCGGTCAACACCAGGTCGACCGCTCGCCTGCTGTGTTCCGCCAGTGCCGTGATCGCGGCAATAGCCGCATGACCGTCCGCCGCTTCGGCGACAACTTCATTCGGCACCTGTGCGGCGGCATCGGCCAGCACATCACGCAGGCGCCGTCGCGCCGGCGCCTCATCGTCAACCAGCACCACGGACAACGCAACCGCGGCATTCGTTGGCTCATGCATCTTCTCTTCGCTCATAGGTCTTCGCTCCGGCAAGGCAGCAGAATATGCACACGAAATTCATGCTGCCCATTGTGCCCATTGTGCAGGGGCTGCAGGCGCGTTTCCAGACGCGCCTCCAGATCGTAGTACAGCGCCAACCGTTCGCGGATATTGGCCAGCGCCATCTGGTGACCGCTGCTCTTTCCTCCCTCCTTGTCGGCCGGATCGCTTGTGCAGGGGTTACTCATATCGATATGCAGCTCATTGCCGCGCCGCATCAGCCGCAGGCGTATCGTGCCGCCCTCGCTGATCGGCTCGATGCCGTGATAGACGGCGTTTTCCAGCAAGGGCTGCAGCATCAGCGGCGGCACCCGCATTGTTTGCGGCACGTCGAGGAGCTTCCATTTAACATGCAGGCGATCGCCCAGTCGCAGCTTTTCCAGATCGAGATACTGCCGGCACAGGGCAATTTCATCGGCCAGCGGCAGCAGGTTGCGCGGATCGCGCATCAGGACGCGAAACAGCTCGGCCAGTTCCTCCAGCGCCGTTTCCGCCCGGTGCGGGTCAGCGCGAATAAGGGAAAGGACGGCGTTCAGACTGTTGAAAAGGAAATGCGGACGGATACGCGCCGTCAGCGCCTGCAGGCGTGCTTCGGCAATCGCCGGTGAAAATGCGCGCATACGCAGGTCGAAGTAGGTCAGCAAGGCAATAGCGGCACACGCCGCCAGCAAAGCGGATTTCAGCGGATCCGAAGGTGCGGCGAAATCTAGCCCGAGCAGTTGCCAGATATCGGCAAACAAGGCGGCCAAGAGCGAGGCCAAGGCAACGATGATACCCCGACCGGGCCATACAGGCAGGCGCGACAGCAACGGGCCGATCAGCGCCAGCAGGCAAAGGCTAAGTAGCAGCACGGGCTGAACCCAGGCGGCCAGCCCGACATACTGCTGAAGCCAGTCGGCAACGCCCGTACTCATCACCAGCGCCGCCGCCGCGGCCATCAGGTTAACGCCCAGCAGGATGCGCAGCATAACGCCCAAATTACGGAAATTCGGGAGCCGTTGCCCTTCCGGTGAATGCCTTATACTATTGACCTGCCCCATGATTCATGACTCAATCGCTGTACGCGCGCTTCATCCGCGAAACCCATCGCATATTCCAAAGCGCATATTCATTCTAGCCCAAGCAAGGCTCCCGATATGACAAAAAATACCACGTCGCCGACTTCTTCCGCACCCTCTTCCGCATTGCACGCCGCGCCGCAGACCGCCTATACCTGGGCCGGGCGCTTCTCCGAGCCGATGTCCGAACTCGTCAAACGCTACACCGCTTCGATCGACTTCGACCAACGTCTATGGCGACAGGATATTCGCGGTTCGCTCGCGCACGCCCGTATGCTGGCGCGCCAGAACATCATCTCCGCCGCCGATCTGGCTGACATCGAACGGGGCATGGCGCAGATTACGGCAGAAATCGAATCCGGCGAATTCGTCTGGTCGCTTGATCTTGAAGACGTTCATCTCAACATTGAAAAACGCCTGACCGCACTCGTCGGCGATGCCGGCAAACGCCTGCACACCGGGCGCTCGCGCAACGACCAGGTCGCCACCGACATTCGCTTATGGCTGCGCGATACGATCGACGCCATCCTCGACCTGCTCGGAAGATTTCAGACCCGCCTGCTCGATCTCGCCGAACGCGAAGCCGACACGCCCATGCCCGGATTCACCCACATGCAGGTTGCCCAACCCGTCACCTTCGGCCACCATCTGCTCGCCTGGTTCGAGATGACACGGCGCGATGGCGAGCGTTTTGCCGATGCGCGCCGACGCGCCAACGTGCTACCGCTGGGCGCTGCGGCGCTAGCAGGCACGACTTACCCGATTGACCGCGAATCTGTCGCCGCCGCGCTGGGTTTCTCCGGCGTCTGCGAAAATTCGCTCGACGCGGTTTCCGACCGCGACTTCGCCGTCGAATTCTGCGCCGCCGCCGCGCTGTTGATGATGCACTTCTCGCGTATTTCGGAAGAGCTGGTGCTCTGGATGACGCCGCGCTTCGGCTTCATTCGTATCGCCGACCGGTTCTGCACCGGCAGCTCGATCATGCCGCAGAAGAAAAATCCCGATGTGCCTGAGCTGGCGCGCGGCAAAACGGGGCGCGTTTACGGCGACCTGATGGCGCTGCTGACACTGATGAAAGGTCAGCCGCTCGCCTACAACAAGGACAATCAGGAAGACAAGGAACCGCTCTTCGACGCCGCAGATACCGTCACCGACACCCTGCGTATCTTCACCGAAATAATCGGCGGCATCGAAACCCGCCCGCAAGCCATGCGCGATGCCTTGCGTCAAGGCTTTGCCACCGCCACCGATCTGGCCGACTATCTGACGCGTAAAGGACTGCCCTTCCGCGATGCGCACGAGGTTGTCGGTCTGGCCGTCAAACGCGCCGAAGCACTGGGCGTCGACCTCCCGCAACTACCGCTGGCCGAATTACAGGCTTTTTCGCCGTTAATTGACGAAGACGTGTTCACCGCGTTAACCATAGAAGGCGCCCTGGCGGCTCGCAACCACATCGGCGGCGCCTCGCCGCAACAGGTACGCGCCGCCATTGGCCGTGCACGGGCGAAAATTACGCGCTCCATCACACACGCACAGGCATAACCGAATATCACCAACGGCCGGCACGCCATGGACAAGATCGGCAAATACGACCTGATCCGCGCACTGGGCAAAGGCGCCACATCGACGGTTTATCTGGGCGTGGACGCTTTTGCCCAGCGCCAGGTCGCCGTCAAGATCGCTTCGCCGGAAGTTCTCAAAGACCCCGCGCGCGGACGGCTGTACAAACATCTTTTCCTCAACGAAGCCTCGCTGGTCGGCAAGCTATCGCATCCGCACATCACGCAGATTTACGATGCGGCGATTGACGATTCCTTGTGTTACATCGTCATGGAATACGTACAGGGCGGAACGCTGGAAACCTACGCCGCGCCGGAAAAACTGCTGCCGGTCGAACGCATCGTCGAAATCATTTTCAAATGTACGCGCGCCCTCGACTTCGCGTACGGCATCGGCATTACGCACCGCGACATCAAGCCGGCCAACATCCTGTTCGCCGGCGATTCGGCAGCGTCAGGAGACATCAAGATTTCCGACTTCGGCGCGGCCATCATCGACTCGCTCGACAACACGCAGGTTTCCGGCATCGGTTCGCCCGCCTACATGTCGCCCGAACAGGTGCAGGAACTACCGCTTGACTACCGAACGGATATCTATTCGCTGGGCGTCGTGATGTATCAGCTGCTTTGCGGCCGCTTGCCTTTTCAGGCCAATAACAAATACAACATGATTTATCAGATCATCAATGCCGACCCCAAGCCGCCGTCGCATTACCGTGCCGGGATTCCGGCCGGAATCGACGAAATCACCATGCGCGCGATGGCCAGAGATGCGGACAACCGCTATCCAAGCTGGCGGGATTTCTCCAATGCCCTCGCCCAAGCCTTCCGTAACAAGACGCTGCCGCTGACCAAACGCAATCTCACCGAAACCGAGCAGTTTGAAACCATGCGTGAAATTGCTTTCTTTGCCGCATTTTCCGATGTCGAAATCTGGGAAGTCCTGCGTTTTGCCACCTGGGAAACCGTGCGCGCAGACAAAACGATCATCCGCGACGGCGAACACGGCGATTTCTTCGGCTTCCTCATCTCAGGCGAACTTAAAATTATCAAGCACGGCCGCATTCTCAACCTGATGACAAACGGCGACTGCTTCGGCGAAATGGCTGCGATCAGCAGTGAAAAAATACGGACGGCCGATGTCGTTGCCTTGACGGAAACGCAGGTTGTCATCATCCGCGGTGAAATTCTCAGCAAAGCATCGGAAACCTGCCGCATGCATTTTTATCAGGCATTTCTCAGCGTCATGGTCACCCGCCTGGCGCTATCCAGCGCGCGTCTGGCGGCACGCTGACTCACCACTCACCGCGCTGCGCCAATCCTCAACCCCTCAAAGCCCTGACGCCGTCGCCATTCCGAAGACAACCGACAAGCGCCGAGGCGCCCCGGCTCGGATGTGCGTGCCATCAAACCCTGCGTGCACACCCTCCCCCATAGATCACTCCGGAACAGCCAGCCCTTCGAGCAGCTTCTGAAGTTCGCCGCTCTGGTACATCTCGCGCATGATGTCGCAGCCGCCGACGAACTCACCGCGAATGTAAAGCTGCGGAATCGTCGGCCAGTCGGAAAAAATCTTGATCCCGTCGCGTATCGCCGGGTCTTCCAGCACATCGACGCTGAAAAAAAGCGGCAGGTTGCAGGCGCGCAGAATCTGCACGGCTGTCGCCGAAAAACCGCACAGCGGCATCATCGGCGACCCTTTCATGTAGAGCACAACCGGATGCTGGGTAATCTGTTCTTTGATCAAGGCCTGTACGTCGTCCATAAAAATCTCCGCGATTCGATCGGGTTAAATAATTTGAATACTCATTGGGCCGAGTCCGTGCCGGAGCCGTCGGGCATCCTCACGTCCTCACATCCCCACCTATCCCGCCCGCTCCGTAGCGGCCGGATGCGGGATGGAGCGCAAAGGAGACGATTGTACTTGGCAATGCGCACTATGGAACGCCGGCACACGGATAATTCCGACAAACCGGACAGCCAGGCACCTCGATAAAGCCGCCGATTTACAGAATTTCCCCAAGCGCTCAAAGCAGCCGCCTCTGTACCTCCGCCACCCATCTTGCTTGCCGGGGTGCGCTTGCCATTCTATGCAACCCGCGCACCGAAGCGACCGCTGCTGACGCGCTCAATGCCCGCACCGTCCCGCCGGGAGGCGACCTGCGTAAATCCGGCCGTACGCAGCAGAGCGCGTACTTTATCCGCCTGGTCATAACCATGTTCCAGCAGCAACCAGCCCCCCGGCGACAGATGCGCGCCCGCCTGGGTGATGATCGCCTGCAAACACGCCGTGCCGTCGCCTCCCTCCACGCCGTCGGTCAGCGCTGAACGCGGCTCAAACGGCAAGCCGTCGCACAGCAAATGCGGGTCGCCTTCAGCAATGTACGGCGGATTGGCAACGATGAGATCAAAGCGCTCATCCGCTAAGGGTTCGCACCACGTCCCCAAACGAAAGTCAATGGTCGCACCGTGACGCGCAGCATTTTTCCGCGCCACCGCCAGTGCCGCGGGGGCAATATCGCTTGCCACGATACGGGCATGCGGGCATCGCCCGGCCAGCAAAATCGCTACGATGCCCGACCCCGAACCGAGATCGGCGATGCGCGGCGCCGGCCACTCCGCGGCACAGTCAAGCGCGTAATCGACCAGGGTTTCGGTGTCCGGTCGCGGGATCAGCACATCGGGCGTCACGACAAACTCAAGGCCGCAAAACCACGCGGTACCGAGCAGATAGGCCAGCGGCTCACCCGCCGCACGACGTGCCGTCAGGTCGGCAAACTGCGCTGACTGCCCCGCGCTCAATGCGTGCTCCGGTGCAGCGATCAGATCGGCATGGGAACAGCCCGTCACGTATTCGAGTAGCTGGCGCGCCTCCTGGCGGCCGATCAGCGCGCCCGCCTGCCGCCACGCTTCACCGAGGCAAACGCCAGGCGGGAACGAGAAGATGGGCAAGCGGGCGGGCGGCATCAAGGAATGTGACATACAGTACAGCGCGTGCAGTCCGGAAAAATACCAACGGATAGGGACGGTTGAAACGATTGGAGCGATTAGGACAGGCAGTTCAGGCAGGCGTTCGGGCAGAAAATTTTTCACGCACTACGGAAGACGGGAAAAGCATCACGCAGGCATCAGACATCGGCGCCGTTGCGCCGTTCATTCCGCATCGGCCAGTGCCGCCAGCTGCTCGGCCTGGTGTTCCGCCGTCAACGCGCTGATGATTTCTTCGAGGTCGCCGTCCATGATGGCGTCGATCTTATACAAAGTCAGATTGATGCGATGATCCGTCACCCGCCCTTGCGGAAAATTGTAAGTGCGGATGCGCTCGGAACGATCGCCGCTGCCGATCAGGCTCTTGCGCGCCGAGGCAATCTGGGCGTGCCGTTCGCTTTCTTGCGCGGCGCGGATGCGCGATACCAGCACCGACATGGCGCGCGCTTTATTCTGGTGCTGCGAACGGCCGTCCTGGCATTCGACGACGAGGCCGGTCGGCAGATGCGTAATGCGTACCGCCGAGTCGGTCTTCTGGATATGCTGACCGCCGGCGCCGGAGGCACGAAAGGTATCAATGCGGATTTCGTTCGGATTGATGTGCACGTCGGCCAGCTCATCGGCCTCCGGCATGATCGCCACCGTGCAGGCCGAGGTATGGATACGCCCCTGTGACTCGGTTTCCGGCACGCGCTGCACGCGGTGCCCGCCCGACTCGAACTTGAGGCTGGCATAAACGCCATTGCCCGCAACCCGGGCGATGACTTCCTTGTATCCGCCCAGCTCGGCCTCGCTGGCAGAAACGATCTCCACCTGCCAGCGCCGCCGCTCGGCATAACGCGCGTACATGCGGAACAGACTGCCGGCAAACAGCGCCGATTCGTCGCCGCCCGTCCCGGCGCGGATTTCGAGGAACACATTGCGTTCATCGTCGTCATCCTTCGGCAGCAGCAGCTTCTGCAATTCCTGCTCGATTTCCGGCAAGCGCGCCTGCGCCGCGGCAACTTCTTCCGCCGCCAGCGCCTTCATGTCCGGATCGTCCGACGCCGCATCGTCCAGGATTTCCTGCGCCGCGCGCAGATCGTCCTGCACCCGCCGCCAGTCCCCGTATAAGGCGACGACCGGGCCGAGTTCGGCGTGTTCGCGCGTCAGTTTGCGGTAATGATCCAGATCGCGCGTCGCCTCGCCGCTTGCCAATGTACGGTCAAGCTCTTCGAGTCGGGCGGAAAGGCCTTCCAGCTTATCGAGAATCCCCTGTTTCATCGCAGTCTCGTGGGTTGATTCCGCTCATTCGACCGGCAGACGGTACAGCCGGGCGATCAGCGAACGCACCTCGCCGCGCTCGCCATCCGTCCGGTGCAGCGCCTGCGTCGGCTCATGCAGCAGCTTGTTGGTCAAACGCTGGGACAAGGCATCGAGCGCCGCGACTGGATCGCCGCCGCGCGCCAGCGTCTTGAGCGCGCGTTCCAGCTCGCGGCGGCGCATGCGCTCGGCGTTGTCGCGCAAGGCGCGGATCGCCGGCACATTGGCGCGAACGTCCAGCCAATTGATGAACAGCTCGGTACGCGCGCCGACAATCATCTCGGCATTGGCCACCGCCGCCTGGCGCGACTCCTTACCTTCCTCGACGATGTGCGCCAGATCGTCAACCGTGTACAAATACACCTTATCCAGATCGACGACTTCGGCCTCGACATCGCGCGGCACGGCCAGGTCGGCGATGAACATCGGCGCACGGCCGCGCAGTTTCAGCGCCCGTTCGACCATGCCCAGGCCGAGGATCGGCAACTGGCTGGCCGTACTGGTGACGATAATATCGAATTCATGCAAGCGCCCGGCAAGTTCCTCCAGACGCACCGCCGTCGCACCGAAGCGGTCAGCCAGCGAACGGCCGCGGTCAAGCGTGCGGTTGGCAACGACGATGCGCTGTGGCTGGCGCGCGGCAAAATGCGCCGCACACAGCTCAATCATCTCGCCCGCGCCGATAAACAGCACCTGCCGGTCGGCGATGCGCTCGAACACCCGCTCGGCCAGGCGCACGGTTGCCGCCGCCATCGAAACGACACTGGCGCCGATCGCCGTCGTCGAGCGCACGTCCTTGGCCACGGCAAAAGCATGCTGAAACAGCTTGTCAAGCACCACCCCCAGCGTCCGCTCCTCGCGCGCAGCGCGCACCGCCTCCTTCAGCTGGCCGAGAATCTGCGGTTCGCCGATGACCATCGAATCCAGCCCGCTCGCCACCCGGAAGGCATGACGCACCGCCTCGCTTTCCGCATAGACATAAAGATACGGCTCAATGTCGCGGTAAGGAACGCGCCGATCCGCCGCCATCCACTGGCCGATCGTCTGTGGCGACTCCGCCTGACAATAGATTTCCGTCCGGTTGCAGGTCGACAGGATCACCGCCTCGTGCACGCCCGCATCGCCGGTCAGATCAGCCAGCACGCGACGCAGCTCTTCGGGGTGAAAAACCACCCGCTCACGCACGTGCAGCGGCGCCGTGCGGTGATTGATGCCAAGGACGAAAAAAGCCATAAAAAAGCCGGCACAGCCGGAAGCAGAAAAAAGAAAGAAGAAAATGGAATGGGCGAAATGAAACGGCAACCGGAACGTGAGCGAGAGCAGAAAACGGGCGTGATTATAACATCCGCCCTCCCCGCCATCGCCCGGAAAAACAGGCGGAACGGCCGACAATGCCCGGTTATAACCGGCCAGCGAACAGACCGGGCGCCAGTCAGGCGCAGACCATACCGCCGCGGGCGCACCCATGTTTTTTGTTACCTTGCCGGAAATCGACGCCCCGCCCCATCCCGCTCCCGCCAGGGCTTGTGCCGCGTGGCCCAACTTTGCCCATTCCTAGCCGATTCGATACCCAACGCCGCGCCCAACGCCGTCTAACTTCGCCTGATTCCGCCTGATTTTGTCCGGAGCGCCAGCCCATTCCGCCGACATCGCCATTCCCGACGCAAAACCGCCACTAAACACAAACCGCTACGGGCGCCTCCGCAGCCCGCGTAGTTTGGGCGTTACAGGCGCCTCCGCAGCCCGCGTGGATTGGGCGTTTGCGGGCAGGTCCGATAAAACCGCGTCTGCAAGACCCGCACCGGATAAATCATTCGGCCATTGGCTTATTTGCCGCCTAAATGACCACCGGCTTTGGCGCCCAAGGACGCCGGCGCCCCCGTAGTGCAGAGATTCCATGTGCTGCGAGCAGAACATCCGAGGCTCCGTTTTCCCGGCACCCGCCATGTAGGAATTCCACGCCTCTCCATAAGCGATGCATCGCGCTGATAAACGGCGCCCGCAAAACGGCGCAATGCAGGCAACGTCGGGGATCGGTGCAGGCCATCCCGTATGACCGAAATACGGCCGATAAAAATCGGGCGCCCCGGTCATCACCCAAAGCTAAGCCACCTTCAAGACATCAATCACCCGCCGCAGGGCGGGCGAGACGTTGCGATGCGGGTAATACAGATACCAGCCGGGGAAAATGTGGCTGAACGGCTTGAGCACGC
>ERZ772917.1774-NODE-1774-length-11723-cov-132.238087_pt1 | contig 11723 bp, 12 predicted proteins | sample MGYA00511187_ERZ772917 | MGnify/ENA primary metagenome ERZ772917 (study PRJEB29015, sample SAMEA2737925) | human oral metagenome | biome: human oral; feature: human-associated habitat; material: dental | place: China | collected 2012 ... | reverse complement strand
CGTCAAGATCAACACCGCGGGCGTCATCCCGGTCATCTTCGCCTCCTCGATCCTGTCCATGCCCCAGCTCGTCTCCCAGTTCGGCAACCCGGCCAGCGGGTGGGTCCAGTGGATCGGGAAGAACCTTCAGCAGACGGCCCCGCCCTACCTCGTCGGCTACGGCGTCCTCATCCTCTTCTTCACCTTCTTCTACACGGCGATCACCTTCAACCCCGATGAGATCGCGGACAACATGAAGAAGTACGGCGGGTTCATCCCCGGCATCCGCGCCGGCGAGCCGACGGCGCGCTACCTGCGGTACGTCATCAACCGCGTGACGGTGGCGGGCTCCGTCTACCTCGTCGTCCTGGCCCTGCTGCCGACCCTCGCGGTCATCTGGCTCGGCCTGTCCCAGAACCTGCCCTTCGGCGGCACGACCATCCTTATTATGGTCGGGGTCGGTCTCCAGACGGTCAAGGAGATCAACTCCCAGCTCCAGCAGCGCCATTACGAAGGATTCCTCTCATGACACGCATGGTCCTCCTCGGCCCCCCGGGGGCAGGCAAGGGCACCCAGGCCGCCCGCATCTGCGAGCGCCTGTCCATCCCGGCCATCTCCACCGGCGACATCTTCCGCGCCAACGTCTCCAGGGGGACCGGGCTCGGCGAGCGCGCCAGGCAGTACATGGACAGGGGCGAGTACGTGCCCGACTCCGTGACCAACGCGATGGTCGCCGACCGCCTGACCGAGGCCGATGCCGCGCAGGGCTTCCTGCTGGACGGCTACCCCCGCACCGAGGCGCAGGTCCACGAGCTCGACGCCATGCTTGCCGACAGCGGCCTCGCCCTGGACGTCGTCCTGGAGATCACCGCCGACGCCGAGGTCGTCGTCGACCGCCTCCTCAGGCGCGCCACCGAGCAGAACCGCGCCGACGACACCGAGCCGGTCATCCGTCGCCGCCTCGAGGTCTACGCCGAGGCCACCGCGCCGCTGGCCTCGCTGTACGAGGACCGCGGCCTGCTCGTGCGGGTCGACGGCACGGGCGACGTCGACGAGGTCACCGAGCGCATCATGACCGCGCTCGCCTCCCGCACGACCGCCTGACCGGCCCGTCACCACACGCAGGAGGAAGTGTGAGGCTGCTGCGCAACCGCATTGAGATCAAGACGCCCGACCAGGTGCGCCTCATGCGGCGCGCGGGCCTCGTCGTCGCCGACGTCCATGCGGCCCTGCGGGAGGCGGTGCGCCCGGGGGTGACCACCGGGGAGCTCGACGCCGTGTGCGCGGCCACGATCGAGCGCGCCGGCGCCCGCTCCAACTTCAAGGGCTACTACGACTACCCGGCCACCGTGTGCATCTCGGTCAACGAGGAGGTTGTGCACGGCATCCCGGGGAAGCGGGTGCTCCGCGAGGGCGACCTGGTGACCTTCGACTGCGGCGCCTGCGTGCTCGACGAGTCCGGCACCGAGTGGCACGGCGACGCCGCCTTCACCACCGTCGTCGGAGGGCGCTACGCCAGCGACGCCGACCGGGTCCTGGACGCCACGACCCGCCGGGCCCTGTGGGCGGCCATCGCGGCGCTCGCCCGCGCGCTGGCCGGGGACGCCTCCGGGCGCGCGGGGCGCATCAACGCCGTCGGCGACACCGTCGAGGACGTCGTCGCCGAGGCGTGCCGCGACTACGACGTCTCCCTGGGCATCCTCGAGGACTACGTCGGTCACGGCATCGGCACGGCCATGCACATGGAGCCCGACGTCCTGAACTACTCGGTCAGGCGCCGCGGGGCCCGCCTGCGGCCGGGCATGGTGCTGGCCGTCGAGCCCATGCTCACCGCCGGCGAGCCCGAGGTCGAGGAGCTCGACGACGGGTGGACGGTGGTGACCGCCGACGGATCGCACGCCGCCCAGTGGGAGCACACGGTCGCGCTGGTGCCGGGGGGCGTGTGGGTCCTGACCGCCTCCGACGGCGGGGTGGAGGGGCTGGATCCCTACGGCATCGAGCCGCGTCCGCTGCGCTGAGGCCGCGTGCCCCGCCCTCGGCCCCCCCGCCTCGGTGTGTCCGGAAACACCGCTGCAGCGCCCGATCTCGCATGGTGATTCGCGGGCAGGCTGTCGTATTCTTGGCAGTCGGTGCGCCAGGTGGCCCGGCGCGCTCGCGTTTGCAGGCCGCACGGGAAGCCCGCAAGGGTGCAGGCGAGGCGGTGGGCCCGCGGCGCGTCGTCCGACGGCGTCGTCGTCGGAGGAACTCGAGCGAGAAAGCACCGGCGGAGGAACATGGCTAAGAAGGACGGAGTCATCGAGGTCGAGGGATCGGTCGTCGAGGCCCTTCCGAACGCGATGTTCCGGGTGGAGCTGAGCAACGGGCACGTCGTCCTGGCGCACATCTCCGGCAAGATGCGGCAGCACTACATCCGCATCCTCCCCGAGGACCGCGTGGTCGTGGAGCTGAGCCCCTACGACCTCTCCCGCGGTCGCATCGTCTACCGGTACAAGTGACAGTCCTCCCCGTGCGGGGATGACGGAGGAACATCATGAAGGTCAAGCCGAGCGTCAAGAAGATCTGTGACAACTGCAAGGTGATTCGTCGCCACGGCCGCGTCATGGTCATCTGCGAGAACCCGCGGCACAAGCAGCGCCAGGGCTGAGCCCGCGCTGACGGCCGCCACCAGGGCGGCCACCCACAAGCGCCCGTCCCAGCTCACCGACGGTGAGCCACCCCCGGTTCCTGGAGGCCGGGGCCGCCGCATGCGGAGGAGATGGGCGACGACCTCCGGGAGCACACAGGAGAACCACACCGTGGCACGTATTTCCGGTGTCGACCTGCCTCGCGAGAAGCGAGTCGAGGTCGCCCTTACGTACATCTTCGGGATCGGCCGCACGCGCGCGGACGAGACCCTCGCGGCGACGGGCGTCAGCCCCGACACCCGCGTCAAGGACCTCACCGAGGACGAGCTCGTCCTGCTTCGCAACCACATCGACGCGAACTACCAGGTGGAGGGTGACCTGCGCCGCGAGGTCCAGGCGGACATCCGCCGCAAGATCGAGATCGGCTGCTACCAGGGCCTGCGCCACCGCCGTCACCTGCCCGTGCACGGCCAGCGCACCAAGACCAACGCGCGTACCCGCAAGGGCCCCAAGCGCACCGTGGCCGGTAAGAAGAAGGCCAAGTAAGCAGTAGTCCTGGAGTGGGCACGGCCGCCCGCCAAGGAACGACGACCTAGATCGAAGAAGGAAACATGCCTCCCAAGAGCCGCACCGCCGTGCGCAAGCCGCGTCGCAAGGACCGCAAGAACGTCACCCACGGCCACGCGTACATCAAGTCCACCTTCAACAACACCATCGTGTCCCTCACGGACCCGCACGGTGCCGTCATCGCCTGGGCCTCCTCCGGCCAGGTCGGCTTCAAGGGCTCGCGCAAGTCCACGCCCTACGCCGCCCAGCTCGCCGCCGAGGCCGCCGCCCGCCGCGCCCAGGAGCACGGCATGAAGAAGATCGACGTCTACGTCAAGGGCCCCGGCCCGGGCCGTGAGACCGCGATCCGCTCCCTCCAGGCCGCCGGCCTCGAGATCGGTTCCATCACCGACGTCACGCCCCAGGCCCACAACGGCTGCCGCCCGCCCAAGCGCCGCCACGCCTGAGCTCATCGAGGCCGACGGTGTCACCCGCCCCCGGGGTGGATGACGCCGTCGGCCCCTCAGGTCCGCCCCGCAGGGGCGGGCACGGACGGGCCGGCTCCCGCGGCCGCCTGTCCACATCCCGCAGGATCGGCGTCATATAGCGGGCGCCGCCACGAAAGGAAACCACGTGCTCATCGCACAGCGACCCACGCTCTCCGAGGAGGTCATCGAGGAGGACCGCCGCTCGCGGTTCGTCCTGGAGCCCCTGGAGCCCGGCTTCGGCTACACCCTCGGCAACTCCCTGCGCCGCACGCTGCTGTCGTCCATCCCGGGCGCCGCCGTGACCAGCGTGCGCATCGAAGGGGTTCCGCACGAGTTCCGCACCATTGCCGGGGTCAAGGAGGATGTCGCCCAGATCATCCTCAACATCAAGGAGATCGTGCTCTCCAGCGAGAACGACGAGCCGGTCGTCATGTACCTGCGCAAGTCCGGTCCGGGCCTCGTCACCGCCGGTGACATCACCCCGCCCGCCGGCGTCGAGATCCACAACCCCGAGCTCGTCATCGCCACCCTCAACGAGAAGGGCAAGCTCGAGATCGAGCTGACGGTCGAGCGTGGGCGCGGCTACGTCTCCGCGGCCCAGAACAAGGACCCGAACGCGGAGATCTCCCGCATCCCCGTGGACTCGATCTACTCGCCGGTCAAGAAGGTCTCCTACGCGGTCGAGGCCACCCGTGTCGAGCAGCGCACGGACTTCGACCGCCTCGTGGTCGACGTCGAGACCAAGGCCTCGATGACGCCCCGCGACGCCCTGGCCTCCGCCGGCAAGACGCTCGTCGAGCTCTTCGGCCTGGCTCGTGAGCTCAACGTCGAGGCCGAGGGCATCGAGGTCGGCCCCTCGCCGATGGACCAGGCCCTCCAGCAGGACCTCGCCCTCATGATCGACGAGCTCGACCTGCAGGCCCGCTCCTCCAACGCGCTCAAGCGCGAGGGCATCCACACCGTCGGTGAGCTCGTCGCGCGCAGCGAGGCGGACCTCCTCGACATCCGCAACTTCGGTGCCAAGTCGATCTCCGAGATCAAGGAGAAGCTGGCCGAGCTGGGCCTGTCCCTCAAGGGCTCCCCGGTCGACTACGTCGCGGACGACGACTACACCAACCCCACCTTCAGCGACGAGCAGGCCTGAGCCGCGCGCCCCGCTCGCCTTTCACCTAGGAGACAACAATGCCTCGCCCCACCAAGGGTCCCCGCCTGGGCGGTTCCGCCCAGCACGAGCGTCACATGCTGGCCAACCTCGCCACGCAGCTCTTCATCCACGAGTCGATCACGACGACGGAGGCCCGCGCCCGCCGCCTGCGCCCCTACGCCGAGAAGCTCATCACCAAGGGCAAGCGCGGCGACCTGCACGCGCGCCGCACGGTGCTCAAGAAGGTGACGGACAAGTTCGCCGTCTACCGTCTCTTCGAGGAGATCGCCCCCAAGCTCGAGGGTCGTGAGGGCGGCTACACCCGCATCGTCAAGGTGGCTCCCCGCAAGGGCGACAACGCCCCCATGGCGGTCATCTCCCTCGTGCTCGAGCCCGTCGCCAAGAAGGAGGTCGTGGCCGACGCCGTCGCCACCGCCAAGCGCGCCGCCAAGAAGGCCGTGGAGGCCTCCGTCGAGGCCCCGGCCGAGGCCGTCGAGTACGCCGGTGCCGTCCGCGTCGCCGAGGGCTCCTCTGAGGCTCCCGACGCCGACCACCAGGTCAAGGGCAACGAGGACTCGATGAAGTACCACGTCCCCGGCTCGCGCTGGTACGACGCCACCGTCGCCGAGGTCTGGTTCGCCTCCGCCGAGGAGGCCGAGGCCGCCGGCTTCGCCCCGGCCGGTGGCGCTGCCGCTCAGAAGGTCGAGGACTGAGCTCCTCAGACCAGCACACGTCAGGCCGCGGGGCCCGCCACATTGTGGCGGGCCCCGCGGCCGTGTGCCTCGTGCCGTGCGGTGCGGTGTGACGTGTCCGCGTGGTTCCTGCCGCGCGGTGTCCGTGCGGAGCCGGCGGACCGTACCGGCCCTGTCGGCAGCCGGGCTCAGGCTCCGAGACGCTCCAGGAGGCCACGCACCGCTAGGGCGACGTCCTGGGGGGCGTCAAGAGCCATGAGGTGACCGGAGTCCTCCACCTGGTGCACGGTGAGCCGGGCGAAGGCGCCGCGCAGCGGCGCCATGGAGCGCTCCGAGCCGTAGGGCGGCGCCTGCAGGAGCACGCACGGGACCTGGAGCGACGGGGTGGTGGCCCGCAGACGCAGAAGGTCTCTGCGCTGGGCCGAGTACGCCAGGCTCTCCGCCACACCACCCACGAGGGCAGTGGGACGCCACGTGTCCTGCCAGGCGGGGGAGCGCATGAGCTCGGGCTCGCGGGCCTCGCTGGCAAGGGCGGCGCGTGCGACCCGGGCGGCGGCAGGCGCCGCAGCCGGTGCGCGCATGAGGGTGCGCACCGCCCTGAGGCAGAGGGCGGCCAGAGGCCCCCGGCCGCCGACGGCGCCGATCTCCAGGGGAGAGGGCAGCGCGGGCTCGATGGCGAGGGACGGGTCGACCAGGACAAGGCCGTCGACAAGGTCGGGACGGCGGCGCGCGAGGGCCTCCGCCTCGAAGGCGGCCATCGAGTGGGCCACGAGCACCTGGGGGGCGTCGTCGGGCCCCTCAGACAGGTCCTCCAGCAGGCGCGCGAGCAGAGCGGCCTGGGTGTCAAGGGCGGGAAGCCGGTCGCAGCGGGTGCCAAGGCGGCCCTGCCGGTCGACCAGGACGTGGGAACCGGGCACGAGCGGGCGCACCTGCTCCCAGAAGGGGGACCCCAGTGCCGCGCCCGCGAGGAAGACGACGGTAGGTCCCTGCCCGCTGCCGTGGGCCAGCCAGCGGCGCGCGGTCACGCCCGCGCGGCGCACCCGGCGCACCGAGACCTCAGACAGCCGGTCGGGTGAGACATTCATGGGTGTCACCACCTCCGTTCAGACGTAGGGCGAGCCAGGCCGCCAGGACCGAGGAGAAGAGCACCTGGGCGGCCTGTGGAAGCAGCTGGTGGCCGGGAGCGAGAACGATGAGGGCCACCGTGACGACGGAGATGAGCGCGAGAGCGACCGTCGCCACGAGCGCGGCACGGACCTGGTCCTCGGGGGCCCGGCGCGAGCGCAGCCCCAGGGTGAGGAACACGAGCACGGCGAGGAAGCCACAGCCCACGCTCGCCGAGGCGGCCACGTGCACCAGGCCCGAGAAGGTCGCCGTGTCCTGGCAGGTGGGGTCCGCTGCCGGGGCGCAGGGCATGTTGCCCAGGGCGTCGGCGAAGGTCGCCAGCCCGCACACGCCCAGCGCCACGGACACCCGCTGCGCCCAGCGACCCAGCCAGGCATGCCAGCCGCGCAGGCCGAGCAGGGCCACGGTCATGAGCAGCAGGCCGGTGACGAGGTCGCCCCCGCGGAAGATCCACTGGCAGGGCTGGTCGTCCGCCGCCAGCTCGGACAGGTACCCGGGCGGTGCGTCGGCGCGCCACACCAGCGGGCCCAGAAGCCACGTGTTGTAGGCGAGCAGCACCCCGGCGGCCAGCACGCGCCTCATCGTGAGGGCCTCACCAGCGGGAAGGCGATGGTCTCGCGGATCGAGGAGCCCGTGAGCATCATGACGAGGCGGTCGATGCCCATGCCCAGGCCGCCGGAGGGAGCCATGCCCTGCTCCAGTGCCTCCAGGAAGGCCTCGTCGAGCTCCATCGCCTCCGGGTCGCCGCTGGCCGCGGCCAGGGACTGGGCGGTGAGCCGCTCACGCTGGATGACCGGGTCGACGAGCTCGGAGTAGGCCGTGCCGACCTCCGAGCCGAAGACGATGAGGTCCCAGCGCTCAGCCAGCACCGGGTCGCTGCGGTGGGGCCGGGTGAGCGGGGAGGTCTGCGCGGGGAAGTCGCTGAAGAAGGTCGGCTCCACCGTGCTCGACTCCGCCAGGTGCTCGTAGAGCTCCTGGACGAGGGTGCCCCACCCCCAGGCCGGGTCGACGCGCAGCCCCAGGCGCTCGCCGTAGGTCCGCAGCACGGGCAGGGGCGTCGAGGAGGTTACGTGCTCGCCCAGGCCGTGGGAGACGGCGTCGCACACGCTCACCGTGCGCCACGGCAGGGCGAGGTCCACCTCGTGCTCCACGCCGTTGACCGTGCCGCGCACCACCGTGGTTCCCAGGGCGGCCTGGGCGGAGGCGACGACGAGGTCCTTGATGACCGTCTTCATGGTCTCGTAGTCGCCGTAGGTCTCGTAGGCCTCCAGCATGGTGAACTCGGGGTTGTGGGTGGAGTCCGCCCCCTCGTTGCGGAAGTTCCTGCCGATCTCGAAGACGCGGTCCATCCCGCCCACGACGAGCCGCTTGAGGTAGAGCTCGGGCGCGATGCGCAGGTACAGGTCGAGGTCGTAGGCGTTGATGTGGGTGCGGAAGGGGCGCGCGTTCGCCCCGCCGTGCACCGGCTGCAGGATGGGGGTCTCGACCTCCAGGTAGCCGCGCTCCAGCAGACGTCCACGCACCGCCTGGATCGCCCGGGACCGGGCCTCGATGAGGTGGCGTTGACGGGGGCTGGTGAGCAGGGCCAGGTGCCGCTGGCGCACGCGGGCCTCGGGGTCGGTCAGGCCGCGGTGCTTGTCCGGCAGGGGACGCAGGGCCTTGGAGGTCATGCTCCAGCCCGAGGCCAGGAGGCTGGCGGTGCCGTTGCGCGAGGCCCCCGGGACTCCGGTGACGGCCACCTGGTCTCCGACACGCACGAGGCTCTGGAAGCCGGCCAGGGCGTCGGGGGCCGAGCCCCGGTCGAGGACCACCTGGACCTCGCCGGCCCAGTCACGCAGGTCCGCAAAGAGCACCGATCCGTGGTTGCGCAGGCCGATGACGCGTCCGGCCACGGTCCGAGCGCCGTCGCCCTCAAGCGCCCGCGAGCAGGAGGCCGTGACGGTGGTGCTCGCCGGGTAGGGCTCCAGTCCCTGGGAGATCATGCGCTCGCGGCAGGCGGCGCGGGCACGCACCTCGTGGGGCCGGCGCGCCACCGGGCTCACCTCGGGGGTGGCGCGGGTGAGCGCGAGCATGCGGGCGCTGTCCTCGTCGCTCAGACGCGGCTGGGACCACTGCTCACCGCCCAGGGCCGCCGGCAGACGCAGGAAGCCCTCGGCGGCGGCCACGGCCGCCGAGACGCGGGCGAGGTCTCCGGCGTCGGCGTAGCAGATGAGGCGCGGCACCCAGTCGGGCTCGTAACGGCTGTTGGAGCGGTACAGGGACTCCAGCTGCCACCACCGTGAGGCCAGCAGGAGCAGACGGCGGTTGGCCCGCTGGAGGGGGCCCGCACCCAGGCGCGCGCCCTGGGCGAAGGCGTCGCGGAACATGGCGAAGTTGAGCGAGACCCGGGTGACGGACAGGGCGGCAGCCTCCGCCATGAGCGTGCTCACCATGAGCTCGGTGACACCGTGGTCGGCCTCGGGGTGGCGGCGCATGACGTCCAGGCTCAGGCCGTCAGCACCCCAGGGCACGAAGGACAGCATGGCAGCCACCCGGCCGCGTGCGTCCCCGTCGGGGAAGAGTGCCTCGACGAGGACGGACTCGCCGTCGGAGGGGTCGTCGAGGCGGCGGCCCAGGGCCATGGAGAAGCCTCGCTCGGCCTCGCCGTTGAGCCAGCTGGTCGCCAGGTCGCTGAGCTCTGCCAGCTCCTGGGCGCCGATGCTGCGGTGACGACGCACCCGGGCGGTGTAGCCGGCGCCGGAGGCGTGGCGGACGGCCTGACGCACCTCGGAGAGCTCGTTGAGACGGTAGCGAGAGGGCCGCAGGACGGCCTCGTCGCCGATGTGCAGGGCTCGCATACCCCCGTGCACCCAGGCGCGTGCGCCTGCCTCGGAAGCCCCGATGACCGCGGGCGTCAGCCCGTAGGACAGGCAGTGGCGGGTGAAGGCGTGGACGGTGGCCGGCCAGGTGGCCTGGTCACCCAGGGGGTCGCCGGAGACGAGGGCGACCCCGAGGCTCGGACGGTAGGCGACCGCACCGTGCTCGGTGAGGAAGACGGACTTGTCACGGCGGGTGGCGAAGTAGCCCAGGGAGTCCTGGGGGTGGGTGGACACGAGCCGGCGTACCTGCGCCTCCTCGTCGACGCTCATGCGGGCCGCCAGCCGTTGGGAGCGCAGGAGCGTCGCCAGGCCCAGGAGGAAGGACAGCGCCCAGCCCAGGCCGAGGAGGCTGTAGGCCCAGTCGGGGAACTGCTTGATGATCTCAGGAACGGGACGGCCCTCCTGTGCCAGGAGGATCCCAGTGATGGCCGAGGGGTGGATGACCAGGACGAGGAGCGCGATGAGGGCGGTGCTGGCCCCGGTGCCGATGGTGGTGATGGCCAGCGCCCGCCACACGTTGCCCGGGCGCATGCGCACGTGGTAGGTGCGCCTGGTGCGCACGAGCGCGACGATGAGGATGGTGAGCTGGAGCATGTTGACGCCCTGTGCCACCAGGTCGAGGGGCACCATCCCAGGTGGGCGCGTGAGGATGAGGGAGACGAGGTCGAGGGCGAACAGCGCCAGGCTCACACAGGTGAGGAAGGTCATGGCGGCCCAGCCGACGCGCATGCGCCGCTGCAGCGCGGAGCCGAGGATGAGCAGGGCGACGGCGGTGAACCAGTCGAGGACCGGCACGGGGATGAACCACGTGAGGATGAAGGAGATGGGCCCGAGCAGCGCGGGGACAGCCGACAGGAAGGTCGTTGCCAGCACCACCAGTCCCACGGTCGTGACCACCTTCGGCAGGATGGGTGGACGGCGTGGGGTCACGACCTGACGGGGACGGCGGGGATGTGTCATGGACCCAATCTTCTCAACGTTGCGTGGGGGAGCGGATCCACCGTTGAGAGGAGATCGGCTCCTCCCAAGGTCGGGGATCGCTCAGGGATGGGCTCAGGGTCCGGCTCAGGGAGACGTCAGGCGCGGGTGAGGTCCCAGCAGCGGGCGCCGCCGGTCATCCCCGCCTCGTTGGGGACGACGACGACGTCGTCGCCCATCGCGGCCAGCTGGGAGGCGAGGATACGACGCGAGTTGCCGCCGCCGAGGTACAGGCGGTCCCACAGGTACATGGGCCGCAGGGCGTCGACGACGCGCCGCACCCGCCGCGACCAGTGGGCGTCGCCCAGCCGCAGGCGCTCGTGCTCGCCGATGTAGTCGTCGTAGGTCAGGCCCCAGCGGATCGGCCCCTGGGAGATCTCCACGTGCGGGGCCAGCAGGCCGTTGTCGAAGACCGCGTTGCCCAGTCCCGTCCCCAGCGTGACGATCATCTCGTGGCCCTTGCCGGTGACGACGCCGGCGGCGGCCACCTCCGCGTCGTTGAGGACGAGCACGGGCCGCTGCAGACGCTCTCCGAGCGCCGCGCCCATGTCGAAGCGGCGCCACAGCTCGACGAGCTCGGGCAGCACGCGTGAGCGCGGACCGTCGCGCGTGATGTAGTGCGGGGTGGCGACGACGACGCCGTGGCGGATCATGCCGGGCATCCCCACCGTCACACGGTCCGCCTGCGGCAGCTGCTCGGCGAGCTCGGCGATGGTGTCGACGAGCTTGGTCGGCGGCAGGGGGTAGGGCGTCGAGGTCCGCACCGCACGGGAGATCATCACGCCGTCGGGCGACAGGACGGAGGCCTTGATGCCGCCGCCGCCGCAGTCGACGGACAGCGTCGTGGGAGAGGTCATGACGGCAGGCTACCGGCGCGTGGTCGAATACCCCTATGCAGACCGACATGAGTACGGCGGCGGGCGCCCAGGCCGGCGCACCGGCTGGTGCTGTGGCTGAGGGCGGCTCCGGCACGGGCGCCGCCGAGGAGAGCGGGACGGTGCGGGTGCGCCTTGACCTCGCCTACGACGGCGCCGGCTTCAACGGCTGGGCCGCCCAGCCGGGGCTGCGCACCGTCGAGGGCGAGCTCAGCCGGGCCCTGGAGACCGTCCTGCGCGTGCCCGTGAGGCTTACCGTCGCCGGGCGCACGGACACGGGGGTGCACGCCGCCGCCCAGGCCGTCCACCTCGACGTGCCCGCCGCCGCCTGGCGGGCGGTGCCCGGCCGTTCGGGGCGTGCCCCGGCCGAGGCGCTGCTCACCCGCCTGGCCGGGGTGCTGGCGCGCCAGGCCC
>ERZ772917.1773-NODE-1773-length-11727-cov-7.359578_pt1 | contig 11727 bp, 5 predicted proteins | sample MGYA00511187_ERZ772917 | MGnify/ENA primary metagenome ERZ772917 (study PRJEB29015, sample SAMEA2737925) | human oral metagenome | biome: human oral; feature: human-associated habitat; material: dental | place: China | collected 2012 ... | reverse complement strand
TCGACGGACAGCCGATGATCGCGCCGCCCTACCCCGCGCCCGCACCCACACCCCCCGCCCCACCAGCGGGAAACGACCACAACACCCCCAACGGAGCCCAGGCCACCGCCTACCACGCCCTCGCCCTGGCCGACTACACCTGGAACACCGGCGACACCACCCCCCTGCACGACATATCCGCCCCCGAATGCCAATGGTGCGCCCAAACCACCACCGACACCACCACCACCTACACCACAGGAGGATGGGCCGCCAACGCCTGGCACACCAACACCAACCCCACCAACACCACAACACCCCCACCCACCACAACCAACACCTACACCACCACCCTCACCACCACCCAACGCACCCCCGACATCTACCAGCCCGGCCACTTCCAACGCTTCACCTACATCGAGAAGGCAACATTCGAGATCACGGTCCGATGGGACGGGAACAGATGGCTGATCAGTGAAGTCGTCCCCACCCCCACCACGCCCCGTCCCGACTGGCTGCCACCGGTAGCGCAGACTCCTGCGCCAACGAGCCAACCGCCGACGACCACACCACCCTCCCAGCCCCCGGCTCCCACTCCCCCAGCGCCACAAGCCCCCGACGGCACCCCCTCGAACGGGAACGCACCGTCGCAGAGCACCGGCCCCGACATGACCGCACCGGGGACGACCGGCAGCCCCTCAACGGACCGCAGCGCCGACGAGGAAGAACCAACCGGCGCTCCCGAGCCAACCAGCCCCGCCGACGCCTACGCCCGCTGAGTCGAACCGCCCACAGGAGCGGTACACGGCGGCGGAGACGAGGCGGCTTCCGCCAGCGGCCACCCGGGGACCGGCCAACGACCGCCACTGGGGCAACCGCGAACTCCCGCAGGGCCAGCCAGCGCCCATCGTCCAAACGGTCAACATTGGCATTCGCTGGCACTACACTTGGTCCAGTGCTCTCATGGCCGCCGCGTCGGCGGCATCCCGGTGATCCCACGGATCGGTACTCAAGGAGAAGTCATGCCCACGCGGAGAACGAACGCCCTCGCGGCCCTCCTCGCCTCCTCTTCGCTGCTCCTCGCCTCCGCGGTGGCGCTGCCCGCGCAGTCGTTCCCACCTCCTGGAGGGGACGACCAGGGGCAGGGGTCTCCAGCCACGAGCCAAGCGGCCGCCGACACCGCGCTGACCTCGAAGGCCGACTACGAGAACAGGACAGGCCCCGGGCCCGCCGACGAGGCCCATCCGGACGCCTCCCAGCCGGGCGCCCCTCAGTCGGACGCCTCCCAGCCGGACGGCGCTGAGGGGCACGCGCCGGAAGAGGGCGTGCGCATCATCGTCCAGTTCGCGGACGGGGCCTCGGAGTCGGACTGCGACGAGCTGGTCGATCGGATCGGCGAGGCCGTCGCCGCGTCCGTGCCCGCGGCGGCGGGCGGCCCGGCGATCACCCGGGCGCGCGACTACCGCAACGTGTTCACCGGGGTCGCGATCGACGCTCCAGCGGCTGCCCTCCCCGTGGTCCAGGGCGTTGACGGCGTGAAGTCCGCGTTCATCGAACGCGAGGGCCACATCGAAGGCGACGAGTCCGAACAGCCCGGCGGGCCCTCCGGGAACGGCGGCCCGGCGCACGAGGCGGGCGCCGACGGCTCCGGCTCCGCGAGCGCGGCCCACTCGCCTTCCCCGGTCGGCTCGCCTTCCCCTGCGGGCACCCCGCCCTCGGGCGAAGCGGCTTCCAACGGGGACGGCACTCCGTCCGGCGCCCCGGCCAGCGGCCCCGCGCCCTCCCCGGCTGCCACGCCGTCCCAGGACGCGCCGGCCGACTCTGGGAACGTGGAGGGCGGAGCGGATTCCCTGGCCGCAGAGGGGATCGACCCGTCGAACCGGTCGGCGCACCAGATGATGCGGATGGACCACGTCTCCCACAAGGGCGAGGGCAGGGTCATCGCGTTCCTCGACACTGGGCTCGAGGTCGCCCACCCCGCGTTCTCCGGCGCGGTCGACGCCTCGAAGACGGCCCTGAAACGGGGGGATGTCGAGCAGGCCCTCCCCCGCCTCGGCGAGGGCAAGGACGGGCACTACGTCAACGACAAGATCCCCTTCGCCTACGACTACGCCGACGATGACGCGGACGTGGCGCCCTCCTCGGGCCCCGGGGGCTTCCACGGAACGCACGTGGCGGGGATCGCGGCCGCGAACGCCGACAGGATCCGGGGCACCGCGCCCGGCGCGCAGATCATCGTCGCGAAGGTGGCGCGCAGTGGGAACGGCTCGCTGCCGGACTCGGCCGTGCTGGCGGCGCTCGACGACATGGCGGTTCTGCGGCCCGATGTCGTCAACCTGTCCATCGGCTGGTCGGCGGGCATGGACAACGCCGCTGATTCCCTCTACTCGACGGTCTACGCGAGCCTGCAGGGGGCGGGAGTCACCGTGAACGCGGCCGCGGGCAACTCGTACTCGGCGGGGCGCGGCAACAGGTCGGGCAAGAACCTGCCCTACGCCTCGGACCCCGACTCGTCGGTCATGGACGAGCCCGCCACCTACTCCTCCGCGGTCGCGGTGGCGTCGGTGGACAACGCCCCGGCGAACGGCGCGTACAGGGCGAGCGACTTCTCCGCGTGGGGGGTGAGCCCGGATCTGCGCCTCAAACCGGAGATCGCCTCCCCCGGCGGCGGGGTCGTCTCAGCGGTCCCGGGCGGCGCCTACGACCAGGCGTCGGGCACGTCGATGGCGACTCCGCAGATGGCGGGCATCTCCGCGATCGTCCTCGAGAGGGTGAGCACGGATCCCCTTTTCGCCGGCATGAGCGCGGCGGAGCGGACGGGGGTCGCTCAGAGTCTCATCATGGGGACGGCGCACCCGCTGGTGGACGCCGACCAGGGGACCGGGGCGTTCTACTCGCCGCGCAAGCAAGGCGCGGGCCTGGTGGACGCCCTGGCGGCGACGACCTCCCCCGTGTACCCGACCGTGGACGGCGCGGCCGAGCCCTCGCGGCCGAAGGCGGACCTCGGTGACGGCACGGCGGGCTGGTCCTTCACCATCACCGTGCACAACCTGTCCGATTCTGCGAAGTCCTACGCCCTGTCCTCGCAGGCGCTGTCGGAGGCCGTCGAAGGCGGGTTCTTCACGCTGCACAGCACGGACTGGCGCGGCAAGGGCGTCTCGGTGTCGTACTCGGGGGCGGCTGTGGCAGGGAGCGGGGAGGGCGCGACGCTCACCGTCCCCGCCTCCGGGCGGGCGTCCGTGACGGTGTCCGTCGCCCCGGGCGCCGCCTTCGCCTCCTACGCCAACGCGAACGCCCCAAAGGGCACGTTCATCGACGGTTTCGTGAGGCTCGCCGCTCAGAACGGGTCCGGCCCCGACCTGTCGGTGCCCTACCTGGGGTTCTACGGGTCGTGGGGGGCCGCCGACGTCTTCGACGCGAAGGCGAGCGACGCCGCCGTCTCGCCCGCGCACATCTACCCCTCCGCGTTCGTCGATTCGCGGACGGGCCGGCCCCTGGGGGCGAACCCCTTGGCGCCGCGGAACACGGAGACGGTCCCGGATCCGGGGCGCTACGTCGTCTCCCGCGCCGCCTCCTCCCTGGCGACGCGCCGAGCCGAGCCGCGCACCGGCCTGCTGCGCAGCGTGCACACCCTGACCTCGACGTACGCGAACGAGGCGGGGGCCACCGTCCGGGAGTACACGAACTACCAGAACTACAAGTCGGTGCGCAACGCGAATGGGACCGTCTCGCGCGCCGAGTCCTACCACCTGGCGCCGGTGTTCGACTCCCAGGACCAGGTGGGGGCCGGCCTGCCCGACGGGAAGTACACGCTGACCATCGCCGCCACGACCTCCGGCCCCTCCCCCACGCGGCACGCGATCTCCTACGACTTCGCGCTGGACACCACGGCCCCGCGCGTCACGGTCAGGGGCGTGATCGGCGAGGGCGCAGGGGCGAAGGTCGCCTTCGACGTCACGGACGCCTCGCCCCTGGCCGCCTTCGACTTCCACGACCCGTCCAATGGGACGTGGTACTACCGCGAGCTGGTCAACGACGACGGGACAGTGAACCCCGACGGCTCCCACACCTACCATTTCGAGGTGTCGGCCTCGGCGCTGCAGGCCGCGTGGGAGGCGCAGCGCGGAAAGGGCGCAGCCCCGTCCCAGCCCTACGTGCTCGCGTGGGATTGGGGCGTGAACCCCTCCGACAAGGCGGTCGTGCGCTTCCCGGGCACCACTTCGGGCGCTTGGACGCACGACTCCCACGGGTGGTGGTACCGGCTCCCCGATGGCTCCTGGCCGTCGTCGACCTCGATGGTCATCGACGGCGAGACCTACCGTTTCGACGCCTCGGGCTACATGCGCACCGGATGGGTGGGCGAGGCCGGCTCGTGGTACTACCACCTGCCCTCGGGGGCGATGGCGAAGGGGTGGGCGTACGACTCGGGCTCGTGGTACTACCTCTCCCCCGGCACGGGGGCGATGACGACCGGCTGGCTCAAGCAGGGCGGCACCTGGTACTATCTCGCGCCCTCCGGCGCCATGGCCACCGGCTGGCTCAAGGTCGGGGGCACCTGGTACTACTTCTCCTCCTCGGGAGCGATGGCCACGGGGTGGCAGTGGATCGACGGCGCGTGGTACCAGTTCTCGTCCTCCGGGGCGTGGACCGGCTGACGGCGGGCTCTCTCCTCTGGGGGGCGCGGGCCGGGCCGTGCCCCCCGTTCCGGGAGCAGGCGCGGGCGCCGGGATCGCTGTGGTCCCGGCGCCCGTCCTCGGCTCCGCCAGCGGCTGCTCCGCGGCGCCCCCTGTCCGCGGTCCCGCGGCGGCCCGCCTAGCGGTTCGTGTCGCGGCGCTGCCCCCACACCGCTATGCCCACGAACAGCACGGTCCACACGACGAAGTTCACCGGATCCGCCCAGTGGAAGGAGTCGAGCCCCTGGAGGGGGACCTGCACCATGTTCGTGATGCCGTACAGGGGCGTGAACGGGGCGATGGCCGAGAACACGGGCCCCATCATGCTCAGGGGCATGAACATGCCCGCGCACACGGCGCTGAGCAGGATGACCGCGCTGGACGCCGCGTAGGCGCCGTCGGAGCGGACTGTGAAGGCGACAGCCAGTCCGATCGCGGCCGCCAGGATGGAGGCGGGGAGCATGATGACCGGTGTGAGCGCCCACGCCGAGGCCTCCATCTGCGCCCCCGTGAAGGCCCCTACGGCGTAGACGATGGCCACGACGATGGCTCCGGCTCCCACGGCCGCGATGAGGCGCGCCAGGATGTTGGCCGCCGAGCGCATGGGGGTCAGGGCGAAGAGGCGGGAGATCCCCATGGTGCGGTCCAGCGCCGCGTTGGCGCCCATGGACGAGGCGACCAGGACGACGCCGTAGGTCGTCATGTTCGCCAGGACGGAGGCGGCGGCGTTGCCGTGGACGCCCCAGTTCTGGGCGTAGCTCTGGCCGGATCCGAAGATCAGGTACATGAGGATCGGCAGGATCAGGGAGAAGCTGATGGTGATCGGGTTGGTGATGAACTTCCAGAAGGTGAACCAGGTGAGGACGCCGAATCCTTTGAACCCCGAGGACGGGGCGCGGCGGGAGATCGCTTCGTCTGTGAATGCTGTGGAGGACGACATGGTGATTCCTTAAAGTGCTGGCGGCGCGGTCACGCGGTGAGCGAGGTGAAGACGTCCTCCAGCGAGGACGCGGTGATCTCGAGGCCGTGCGCCTCTGGGTGGGACAGCAGGATGCGGGCCGCGGGATCGGTGTCGTCGCCGTCGACGACGATCCGCCCCCCTTCGGTCGAGATCTTCCACGCCCCTGCCTCGGGGGCGGCGCGGAGCTGTTCGACGAGGCGGGGGCCGGCCCCACGATCCACGTCGATGGTGAGGTGGAAACTGCGGTTCATCCGGCGCAGCTCGTCGGTGGGGGCGTCCTTGATGACGGAGCCGTCTTTGATGATGACGGTGCGCTCGGCGAAGTCCTGCGCCTCGGTGAGGTAGTGGGTGGCGAAGACGATGGTCCTGCCGCGTTCGGCCTGGGTGCGCATGACGTCCCAGAACTCGCGCCGGGCGGTGGCGTCCATGCCCGCGGTGGGCTCGTCGAGGATCAGCAGGTGGGGGTCGGGCAGGAGGGCCAGTGCGAGGCGCACGCGCTGCTGCTCGCCGCCGGAGAGCTTGCGGATGACCCGCCCGCTCATGTGGGCCAGCTGCGTCTCCTCGAGGATGGTCCCGTAGTCGACGTGCGCGTCGTGGGTGGAGCCGAAGAGGCGGAGGGCCTCGGCCACGGTGTAGTCGACGGGCAGGGAGCCCGTCTGGAGGACGACGCCGACCAGGGAGCGCCGTATCGCGTCGCGCGGCGCCAGGCCGAACACGCGGGCGGTGCCCGAGGTCGGGGCCTGCAGGCCGAGGATGATGTCGATCAGGGTGGACTTCCCGGCGCCGTTCTTGCCGAGCAGCGCCATGATCTGGCCCCTGGGGATGTCCAGGCTGAGGGCGTTGACGGCGCGGACCTTCCCGTAGTCTTTCGTCACCTCCTCCACTGAGACCGCTCGTGCGCGCCTCTTCGCGCGCGGTGGGTGTACTGCGGTGGCGTGTTCTGTGCTCATGGCTTTCAAGTATTAACCGCACCACACCGATGTGACAGTGGCAACTAACCCGGAGGGAGCTGTGCCATATGTCATGGTTACTCTGTCATGACCGCTGGGCCCCGGGAGGAGATCCTCCCGGGGCCCAGCGCGTGCGGGCGGTGGGCCCCGCGGCCCGCCCGCCCTCGGCAGCGGTCAGCGCTTCGCGACGCCCACCGCGAGCTTGTCGCCGGCCTCAACGCTCACAGACAGGGCGAGGGTCTCGGCGGCGATCATGTCGCGCCAGACCTCCACGTCGGCCACACGGGCGGCGGGCACGCTCAGCGACAGGTCGATGCGGTCCGCGATGTGCAGGCCCGCGTTCTTGCGCTCCTCCTGGACGGCGCGCACGACGTCGCGGGCGTAGCCCTCGGCCTCCAGCTCGGGGGTCAGCTCCGTATCGAGAACCACGAAGGTACCCGAGGCGAGCACGTCCGCGACCTGGCCCTCGGCCGCGTCCACCGAGGTGGACACCGAGAACATGTCGCCCGTCAGCTCCAGCGGCCTACCGTCAAGCAGGACCCCCGGGAAACGGCACGCCCCGTCCTGCGTGAGCTCCCATTCGCCAGCCTTCTGCGCCTTGAACAGCTGGCTCGTCAGCTTACGAACAGACGGGTCGAAGGCTCGCGGGTTCAGGCTCAGCTCGGAGCGCACGCTCAGACCCGAGTTCTCCGGCGAGGCGAAGACCACGGACTTCACGTTCACCTCGGAGGCGATCAGGTCCGCGAAGGGCTCCAAGTCCGCGTAGCCCTCGGACACGACCCGCAGGGACGCCAGCGGCTGGCGCACGCGCAACTGGTGCGCCTTGCGCAGCGCATGGGCCGCCGACACGATCGAGCGGACCTCGTCCATGGCGGCCACGAGAGCGGGGGCGGCCACGGCCTCGTCGATGACGGGGAAGTCCTGCAGGTGGACGGACTCCCCGCCCGTCAGGCCGCGCCAGACCTCCTCGGCCAGCAGGGGCAGCAGCGGGGCCGCCACCTCCATGAGGACCACCAGCGCCGTGTACAGTGCGTCGAAGGCGGCGCCGTCCTCGTCCCAGAAGCGCTGGCGCTGGGTGCGCACGTACCAGTTCGTCAGCACGTCCAGGTGGTCGCGCACCGCGTCGCAGGCCCCCGCGACGTCGTAGGCGTCCAGGCGGGCGCGCACGTCCTCGGCGAGGCCGCGCGTGTGGGCCAGCAGGTAGCGGTCCATCTGGGCCAGACCCTCCACCGCCGGGGCGGACGACAGGTCGAGGCGGCGCGCCCGGTAGCCCGCGCCCTTGTCCGCGGCGCCCGCGTAGAGGGTGAAGAAGTAGTACGTGTTCCAGATGGGCAGCAGCACTTGGCGCACGGTGTCGCGGATCGCGGACTCCTTGACCATGAGGTTGCCGCCGCGCACCACGGGGCTGGACATGAGGAACCAGCGCATCGCGTCGGAGCCGTAGCGGTCGAACACCTGCGACACGTCAGGGTAGTTGCGCAGCGACTTGCTCATCTTCAAACCGTCGTCGCCCAGGACGATGCCGTGGGACACGCAGTTGCGGAACGCGGGCCGGTCGAAGAGCGCCGTGGCCAGGACGTGCAGCGTGTAGAACCAGCCGCGGGTCTGGCCGATGTACTCGACGATGAAGTCGCCCGGGTAGTGGGACTCGAACCACTCCTGGTTCTCGAAGGGGTAGTGCACCTGAGCGAAGGGCATCGACCCGGACTCGAACCAGCAGTCGAAGACATCGGGGATGCGGCGCATCGTCGACCTGCCCGTCGGATCGTCCGGGTTGGGACGGGTGAGCGAGTCGATGAAGGGGCGGTGGAAGTCCACCACCTCCACGCCGAAGTCGGCCTCCAGTTCGGCGATCGACCCGTACACGTCCGTGCGCGGGTACGCGGGGTCGTCGGACACCCACACGGGGATGGGCGCCCCCCAGAAGCGGTTGCGGGAGATCGACCAGTCGCGGGCCCCGGCCAGCCACTTGCCGAAGACGCCGTCCTTGATGTGCTCGGGGGTCCAGTTGATCTGCTGGTTGAGCTCCACCATGCGGTCGCGGATCGCGGTGACGCGCACGAACCACGAGGACACCGCCTTGTACATGAGGGGCTTGCGGCAGCGCCAGCAGTGCGGGTAGGAGTGGGTGTAGGACGCCTCGGCCACCAGGACGGCGCGCACACGCGGATCCCGGCGCGCGATGGGGCCCGACTGGTCGCGCAGGTCCGCCACGATGTGGCGGTTCGCGTCGAAGATGTGCATTCCCTGGTAGTCGCGGACCTCGGAGGTGAACACGCCGCCGTCGTCCACGGGCAGGACCATGCCGATGCCGTACTCCATGCACGTCCACATATCGTCCTCGCCGAAGGCGGGCGCCTGGTGGACCAGGCCGGTGCCGTCCGTGGTGGTCACGTAGTCGGCGGCCACGACCGTCCACGCGTTGGGGCCGGGCACCGCCCCCTCGGCGCGGTGCGCGCCGTCGTCGAAGTAGTCGTAGATCGGGTGGTAGCGCCGCCCCACCAGGTCGGAGCCCTTGAAGGACGCGAGGACACGGGGCGCCTCGCCGAGCTGCTTGGCGTGGGCGGCCAGCAGGTCCCGGGCGATGATGACGCGCTCGCCCGCCACCGGCGAGGCCGCGGAGGGGTCCGCCTCGACGACCACGTAGTCGATGCCGGGGCCGACGGCGACCGCGGAGTTCGACGGCAGGGTCCACGGCGTCGTCGTCCACACGAGGGCGAGCTCGGGGCGCTCGGAGTCCGCCAGAAGGGGCTCAGTCAGGCGCAGGCCCACGGTGACCGTGTTGTCGGTGCGGTCCTGGTAGACCTCGTCGTCCATCCTCAGCTCGTGGTTGGACAGGGGGGTCCGGTCGTTCCAGCAGTACGGAAGCACGCGGTGGCCCTGGTAGGCCAGGCCCTTGTCGTAGAGCTGCTTGAACGCCCAGATCACGGACTCCGTGTAGGGCATGTCCAGGGTCTTGTAGTCGTGCTCGAAGTCCACCCAGCGCGCCTGGCGGGTGACGTAGTCCTCCCACTCCTTCGTGTAGCGCAGGACGGAGGAGCGGCAGGCCTCGTTGAAGGCGGCGATGCCGACGCCGCCCTCGCGGGTGATCTCGGTGACGTCGTCGATGCCGAGCTGGCGCTGGGCCTCGAGCTCGGCGGGCAGGCCGTGGGTGTCCCACCCGAAACGGCGCTCCACGCGGTGGCCGAGCATCGTCTGGTAGCGCCCGACCACGTCCTTGACGTAGCCGGTGAGCAGGTGCCCGTAGTGCGGGAGGCCGTTGGCGAAGGGGGGGCCGTCGTAGAAGACGAACTCGTTGGAGCCGCCCTCGCGCCGGGCGATGGACTTGCGGAAGGTGTCGTCGGCGGCCCAGAAGGCCAGTGTCGCGCCCTCCATCGCGGGGAAGGACGGGCTTGGATCCACCTCGTCGTCCCGGTGGAGGGGGTAGAAGCCGTGCTTCGTCATGGCAGTCCTCGTGTTGCGCCGTGCGCAGGGACGAGGACCGGCGACGCCGGGACCCGCGGTACCACCCCGCTTGCCGCGCTGGCGCGGCCTCTTCGTTGGGGCTGTGTCGGGCCCTCCCGTCCGGTTCTACTGGGGGACGGGGGCGGCGCCCAGCGGATCCCTGTTCTTCCGGATGCTCCCCGGTGATGCCCCGCTGAGCGGGCCGGATCATAGCAACGCCGATTCTACCCACAGATGCGCGCCCGGTGCTGGGTATGCTGGTGGCGTGACCATCGAACGCGCCCGGCCCGCCGCCCTCGCGGCCTACTCCGCCGTCGCCGTCGTGGCCGGGGCGGTGGTCCTCGCCGGGGCCCTGGGCGGCCAGGGCGTGCGGATGTGGGCGATCGGCGTCGGCATCTTCTTCCAGGCCGCCCCCTTCCTGGCACTGGGCGTCCTCGTGTCGGAGGTCATCGAGGAGTTCGTGCCCCCCGAGCGCCTCGCCCGCCTCTTCCCCCGCGGCCCGGCGTCGATCGCCACCGCCCTGGCAGCCGCGCTCGTCCTGCCGGTGTGCGACTGCTCGGCGGTGCCGGTCTTCCGCTCCCTGGTGCGCAAGGGCGTGCCCACGTCGGCGGCGGTCACCCTCATGCTGGCCTCCCCGTCGATCAACCCGATCGTCGTGTGGTCCACGTGGTACGCCTTCGGCTCGTGGCGGATCGTCGTCCTGCGGGCCCTGCTGGCCGTCGCCGTGACCGTGGTCGTCGGAGTCGTGATGGGCCGCGTCGGCGGGCCCGTCCTGGTGGAGGACGAGGCGGAGTGCGCCGCCGGGTGCGGGTGCCACCCGGGCGGGGGCGAGGCGGGCGCCGGCGGGCGGCTGGCGCTCGTGGCCTCCCACAGCGCCACGGGCTTCGGCCGCATCCTGCCCTACCTGCTGGTGGGCGTCGCCCTGTCGAGCGCGGCCCAGGTGCTCGTCTCCCCCACCCAGTCCCTCGACGGGGCGCCCCCGCCCGTGGCGCTGGGGGCGATGATGGCCGCGGGGTTCGTGTTCTCCCTGTGCTCCTCCTCCGACGCCATCATCGCGCGCTCCCTGTCGGCGCTGGCGCCCGCGGGCGCGCTACTGGGGTTCATGGTGTACGGACCGATGATGGATGTGAAGAACGTGCTCCTGCTGTCCAGCTCCTTCGACAAGCGCTTCGTCGCGAAACTCTTCGTCGTCGTCACGGTGGCCAGCGGCGCCGCCGTGGGCGGCGCGTGGGCACTGGGATTGGTGGCGCTGTGAGCGGCGAGGAGCAGGAGGGGCAGGACGGCCAGGACCGGGCGTTCCTCGCGATCGCGGGGGACTTCGAGGCGTCCCAGCGCCGCAGGGCGGTCCGCCGCGCCGAGGAGGAGGAGCGCCGGCCCCGGCTGGTCGCGTGGGCGGAGGCGGCGGTCCTGGTGGTCCTGGCGGCCTCCCTGGCCCTCGCCGTCGTCTCGGGGCGCTACCTCAAGGTGGTGCCCCCCAGGGCGGTGTGGGGCATCGGCTTCCTGGTCGTGTGCTGCCTGGTGTGGGCGTGGGCGAGGGCGCGCAGCGCCCGCAGGCGCGAGGCCCCGGCGCGCGAGCCCGGGGCGTGGGTCCGCGTCATCGGACTGTGGGCGGCGGCGGTGTGCATCGCGCTGCCCATCAACCCCACCCCCTCCCAGTTGCTCGGCTCGGGGGCGCCGCGCTCGCAGACCTCCGCCCACTCGCAGTTGGCCCCCGGCGGGG